>Ga0194112_10001589_pt1 | contig 33216 bp, 17 predicted proteins | sample TA2MahC400mmetaG_FD_146191 | JGI IMG/M metagenome (GOLD analysis project Ga0194112, IMG submission 146191) | Freshwater microbial communities from Lake Tanganyika, Tanzania - TA2015016 Mahale Deep Cast 400m | ecosystem: Environmental > Aquatic > Freshwater > Lake | place: Tanzania: Lake... | reverse complement strand
CTTCGGGGGCTCTACGCTGGCGGGGCCTTTTCCCAGGGCTCCCTTCGGTCGCCCTGGGCTACGGCTCAAACGCCCCCATTCGGGGGCTAAACCCCAGCCCCCAGAAGATGTGGGCAAAGATCAGGGCTTCGCCCTGGGCTATCCCATGGCGCCCTTGCAGGGCTGCGGACAGCCGAATGCGGAAACTAGGGGCGTGTCAGCGTAGTTCGCCCTTGACAGCGGGCGGGTCCGCCAGTATATTCAAGGCGGAGGGATGGATGGCGGACCGAGCAGATGGCAGACACCCGCACGCACCATCCATCCGTTCGCCCGCCCACCAACCTCCCCCGGCCGAACGGGACCCTTCCTATGAGGGGGCGCTCACTACCTGTTGGTTCCTGCTGCGGAAGACATGGACAAGCGAGTTTGTTCGTGGCACCCCCTGTCGGTTTGGTGAGAGCTACGGGTGCCACGCCCAAACTTGTTTGGGCGTGTCCGCAGAGCCACATCCCGCGACGGGAGCTGCTTCTCTCCGTGGCCTTCGCGTTCCTCGTGGCCGGGCCTGCCTGCGAATCACCCAAGGAGGCCGGCGACCCGCAGCTCCTCGCAGGCGCGGCCAAGGCCAATATCACCCCATACACTGGCGCATTCCTCGACGGCTTTCGAGGCCGCGACAAGGGGTGCGAAGGCGTGCACGACGAGTTGTTCGCCAGGGCGCTCGTCCTCAAGGCGGGCGGGACGACTGCCGCGATCGTCTCCTGCGACCTCATCGGCCTGACCAGCGACTCCGTGGAGTCAATCCGCAGGGAGGCCGAGGCCGCGGCCGGCATCCCCGCCGGCCACGTGATGGTGGCCTGCACCCACACCCACAGCGGCCCGGTGACGGGTCTCTTGCGCGTGCCCGGGCTGGACCCCGCGCTGGTGCGGGCGACGGTGAAGAAGATCGCGGGCGCCATCGTCGCCGCGCACGGCGCTCTGGCCCCGGCACGTCTCGGGGTGGGAAAGGGCACCGCGGCCATCGGCTACAATCGCCGCAAGTACTGGGGCAAGAACGCCCCGCCGCCGCCCGGCAGCGACAGGGGGCCGACCGACGACGAGGTGGGGGTCATCCGCGTGGACAACGCCCACGGCAAGCCCATTGCCATCCTGGTCAACTATGCCTGCCACCCCATCGTCCTTGCCGACCGGAACAACCACGTCTCGGCCGACTTCCCGGGCGCGACAGCCGCCTTCGTCGAGCAGGCCTACGATGGCACCGTCTGCATGTTCCTCAACGGCGCGGCGGGCGACATCAATCCCACCGTCATGGGCAGGAGGATCGAGAACGTGCGACGGCTCGGCACCACGCTCGGCTCGGAGGCCGCCAGGGTGGCTGGGGCCATCAGCCCCAGCGGGGAGGCGGGGCTGGCCGTGAAGCGGACCCTTGTGGATGCCCCTCTGGCCCCTCTGCCCCCCCTCGACGAGGCCAAGGCGGCCCTCGACCAGCGCACCCGCGAGCTCGACGAGCTCCTCGCCAAGGGGAAACTGGCCCGCGTCCTCTACGACAACGACTGGCTCCGCAGTTGGGCGCAGGACGTGGTGGCAGAGCACGCCAAAGCCGTCCGCCAGACCTCGCGCCCCATCGAGCTCCAGGCCATCCGCCTGGGCGACGCACTCCTCATCGGCATCCCCGCTGAGGCATTCGCCGAGACCGGCCTCGCCATCAAGAGGGCATCGCCGGTCCCCAACACCTTCGTCGTGAGCTACGCCAACGGCGACCTCGGCTACGTCCCCCCCGCCGAGGCCTTCGGCGAAGGCGGCTACGAGATCACCACCGGGCACAAGCTCTATCGCGGCACCTACCAGTTCGCCCCCGACGCCGAGCGTCTCGTGCGCGAGGCCGCCCTCGGCCTCGCCAAGGAGCTTGGCCCCTGAAATCGTCCTCCTCGTCTTCGTCCTCGCTCTACTCCTGCAATGCCCACTGAAGCCAGGCCACTTTCCCAACTCGTCTGCCACGCCATCGAAGGACGCATGTTCCCGGGGGCAGTCGTCTACGTCTCGCGCCGGGGCGAGGCCATCTTTCACCAGGCATTCGGCGCGACAACATACGACCCGGCCACATCGCGCCCCATTCGGCTCGACGACCGCTTCGATCTCGCCTCGCTGACGAAGCTCTACACCACAGCGTTGGTCCTGCGGCTGGCCGAGAAGGGCGCCCTCCGCCTCGACGACCCCCTCACCCGATACGTGCCGGAGGTGGCCGAACGATGGACCATCGAGGACCTCCTTGCCCACCGCACAGGGGCAACGGCCGACCTCCTCGGCGAGGCCGTCCGCCACGGCATCCGCCCGTGCCAGCCCGGCCAGGCAGAGGCCCTCTGGCGCGTCATCTTCCAGTGCAAGCCCGGCGTGCAGTTGCGGGAGGGCCAGAGCCACTACAGCGACGTTGACTTCCTTCTCCTCCAGGCCGCCTGCGAGCGCGCCGCGCGCCGGCCCTTAACGGACCTCGCGAGGTCCGTAATAATCGCTCGCCTGGGCTTGGACGACACGTGCTTCTGCCCGCCCGACCCGTCGCGCTGCGTGCCGACCGAGGTTGACGGCCGCTGGCGCCACCGCCTCGTCGTGGGCGAGGTCCACGACGAGATGGCGGCCACCCTTGGCGGCGCCGCCGGCCACGCCGGCCTCTTCGCCACCGCCGCCGACGTGGGGCGCTTCTGCGAAATGTGGCTGAAGAGGGAACAAGATCGAGGACGAGGACGACGACGAGGACGAGGACGATGGGAAGAAGCCCTGAGGGCTCATTCCTGCGACTTTGGCTTGGGGTGGCGCCTGTGCAATGCATCCTTCTTCCCGTCGCTGGAGCGCCATGGGGCGTTGGGGCACCTGGGCTTCACCGGCACCTCGGCCTTCATCTTCCCGCGGAGCGGCGCCGTCTTCGTCCTCCTCAGCAATCGCGTGCACCCGCGCCGCGACGCCGCCCCTTCGCGCCTGCCCCTCCTGGCCGCCATGGCAGAGGCAATCGCTTCGTCGCCACCTGCCTTTCGCACCTGAGCGCGCCGTTCCGAACAGAAGGGGATAGAGGCGAAGGCGCCTCGATCTCCTGCTCCCAAAGGGAGCATAGTGGGTAGCCGGCGGCTTCAGCCGCCGGACTCGGATGCGGGAACCAGCGAAGTCCCGAAGGGACGACAGAAAGGGGGCGGGCCGCCTTGCCGCGGGGCCCTGCCGTCCCTTCGGGACTGGACCGTGGGCGCGCCCCGATCCGGCGGCTGAAGCCGCCGGCTACCCACTGCCGTCCCTTCGGGACTGGACCGTGGGCGCGCCCCGATCCGGCGGCTGAAGCCGCCGGCTACCCACTGCCGTCCCTTCGGGACTGGACCGTGGGCGCGCCCCGATCCGGCGGCTGAAGCCGCCGGCTACCCACTGCCGTCCCTTCGGGACTGGACCGTGGGCGCGCCCCGATCCGGCGGCTGAAGCCGCCGGCTACCCACTGCCGTCCCTTCGGGACTGCGGTTCCGTCCTGCTCGGAGAGGCGGGCTACCCCTTGAGGCCCGTGCCGGTCACGCCCTCGATGAAGTGGCGCTGGGCGAGGAGATAGAGGAAGACGACGGGGAGGATGGTGATGGTGGAAGCCGCCATCAGGAGATTGAAGTCGGACAGCCGCTCGTTCACCATGCGCGCCAGGGCCACCTGGATGACAGGGGCCTCCTCCGGCCCGTTCACGACGAGCGGCCAGAGGAGCGAGTTCCAACTGCCGAGGAAGCTGAAAAGGGCCGCGGTGACGAGTGCGGGCCAGACGATCGGCGCGCCAATGCGCCAGACGAACTGCCAGTGGCCGCAGCCGTCCAGCACCGCCGCGTCGTAGTAGTCCTGCGGCAACTGGCGGAAGAACTGCGTGACCAGGAAAATGGAGAAGACGTTTGCCGCCCAGGGCACGATGAGCGCGCCGAAGGCGCCCACCGCCGTGCCCTCGAGGCCCAACGCCCGCCGCACGCTCGTCACGAGCATGTAGTTGGGCACGAGGACCACCTCGAATGGCACCATCATCGTGGCCAGGAAGACCAGGAAGAGCGCCCGCTTGCCGACGAAGTTGATGCGGGCGAAGGCGTAGCCGGCCAGGAGCGAGGTGACGACGACGGCCAGGGTGACGAGCGCCGCCACGATGGCCGTGTTGAGGAAGCAGGTGGCGAAGGACGGCTCCATGCTCCCCCATGCCCGGCCGAAGTTGCCCCAGTGCCACTCGCCCGGCCAGCCTGAAGGGAAGAGGGTCGGCACGCCGCGGGCCTCGGGCTCGCTCTTGAGCGCCGTGAGCACCATCCAGAGGAAGGGGAAGGCCACGGCCACCGCGCCCAGGGCGAGAAAGGCGTGGGTGAGAAAGGCGCGGAGGCGCCGCCGCCCGCTCATTCCAGATTCCAGATTGCGGATTCCAGATTGGCTCAAGTCAACTGCCCCCGTGTCCCTGGTCCGGAATCTGTAATCTGGCATGTGGAATCTGGAATCGGCTGCCGAACCGTCATGGGATCGCCACCAGCCGCCCCGTCGCCAGGCTCTCGTGTGCGGCCACGGCGATCTTCGTGGTCTCGCGGCCCTCGCGGCCGTCAACGAACTTGCCCGCGAGCTGCTCCAGCGCGCCGCCGCGGAGGAGGAAGTTGATGTTGTGCGCGAAGTCGGCGATTGACTCTATCCCGTAGCCGCTCCAGCGGAGGGCGCCGTCCTTGTCGCGTTCTTCGAGGAAGAAGCCGAGGTTCCAGGTCTGCTGCCCCTCGGCGGCGGTGCAGGCCTCGGCGCCGCGGTTCTGGGAGTCCACCTCGATCACGCCCTCGGTGCCGACGATGCGGATGCCCTGGTTCACGATGGCCTCGAAGCGCTCGGGCAGAATCCAGGAGGTGTCCATGGCAAAGGTCGAGCCGTCGTCGAAGACCACCCGCGCGTTCACGCAATCGTAGGCGTCGAGGCCCAGGCTTGCGAGCTTCTGCCTGGCGCCCGTGGCGAACACGCTCACGCCCTTGGCCCGCGTGCAGGAGCGGATGAGGTCAACCATGTGGACGCCGAGGAACCAGAACGGGGAGCTTTGTGCCGCCCAGTGGCGGAGCCAGTCGCGCGGCACCTCGATGCGGTCCTCCATCCAGGCGTAGCCGTAGAGGGGCTTGCCGATTGCGCCCGCGGCCACCCTTGCGGCCAGTTGGCGGTGGTAGGGGTCGAAGCGCTTGTGGAAGTCCACCTGGAGGATGCGTCCAGCCTTGTCGGCCGCGGCGACCATCTCGTCGCAGCCCTCCACCGTCACGTCCAGCGGCTTCTCCACCAGCACGTGCTTCCCGGCGTTCAGGCAGGCGACGACGAAGCGACGGTGCAGGTGGTCGGGCGTCACCACGGTCACGCCGTCGAGGTCCTCCTTCGCCAGCATCTCCTCGTAGCTGGTGTAGCCCTTGACGCCGTACCCCTTGCGCCGCTTCGCCAGGAGCTCCTCATTGATGTCGCACAGCGCCACGAGCTTCGCATGCCCATCGCGCTCAAGTTGCGTGAAAGCGCGCAAGTGCATCTCGCCGAACTTGCCGCCGCCGATGATTGCCACTCGAGCTACACGGCTCTTCTTGCTCACAAGTCATCTCCTCGATCAGCGCCTGCCGGTGTCCTCAAGCAGCTTCCTGACGCGTGACCCGTGACGCGTGACTAAGACAGAAGAGGCAGTTGCCTTTATCTGGTCACGCGTCACGGGTCACGCGTCATGGGGCTTCGGCTCATAGGTCAGCGCGAACCTGGCGATGGCCTTCGCCGCCGCCACGATGTCGCCCACGCGCACCTGCTCCTGGAGCGAGTGGGCGTGTTCGAGTGCGCCGGCGCCGAAGGTGATGATGTCGCGGCCGGGGTATTCGCGTGCGAAGACGCGCGCGTCGCAGCTGACGTCGAAGCCGCGCAGCGGCTCCTCCACCGCGATGCCCACTGCGCGGCAGCAGTCCACGAACGCCCGCACGCCGGGGCTGTTCGGGTCGCGCGCGAAGGCGTCGTTGTGCAGCTTGTCGAAGGTCATCTTGGCGAGGCCCGGCTGATAGGGCACGCCACGCTCCAGGCAGCACGCCTCGGCGGCCTGGGCGACGGCGCGGCGCATGCGCTGCGTGACTTCGTCGAGCGAGTGGGTGGGCAGGAAGCCCTGGCCGCCCTCCAGCACCAGCGAGCAGTCGCAGAGCCTGGCCCCGTGGAAATCGAGGGCGATGTAGTCGAGCGCCAGCCCCTTCGCTTCCTCGATGGCACGGATGATGTAGGCCGCTTTGGTGATCGCGTCGTCGCAACGCAGGATGGCGCCCATGTGCCCTGCCTTGCCGTGGAACACCATCTCGGCCCTGTTGCCCGCCACGCTCAGGTCGTAGTGGTGGTCAACCTTCGGGCGCCCGGTTTCGGGGTCTGGCTCCTTCGTCTTGTCGCCGTAGGCCGCACAGTAGGCGGCAATTGCTTCGTCCACGACGGCCTTGAGGCGGCCCGCGTCGCCATTGAAGCTGAAGGCGAGCTCCACGTGGTCATTGACAGCGGAGGGGTGCTTGCCCCAGGGGCCGATGATGCCGTGACAGGTCTGGACCGGCCTGTGTGGGAAGAGGGGGTGACTGCTCTCGGCCTTGAGCGCCGCCCCCTCGCGTTCGAGCGCGAGGACGCACGCTGCGGCGAGACGCACGAGGTCAACACCCGGCGCGGTGGGCGGCGTGTCCCCACGCCGCGTATCGCGGGATGGGGACATCCCGCCCACATCCAGTTCGAGGCGGTACCAGACCGCGCCGCGATTGCCGGGGTGGACGACCAGCTTGGTGGCCTCGAGGACCACGAGGGCGTCGAAGGCGAACCGGCGGTCGAGGGCGAGCGACAGGCTGCCGTTGCCGCCGGGCTCCTCGTCAATCACGAACTCGAGCAACAAGTCGGCAGGCGGCAGGAGGTTGCACATCCAGCGGGCGTGCTCGATGAGGTAGAGTGCGAGGAGCATGGCGGCGCACTGCGCCTTGTCGTCGCAGGCGCCCCGCCCGAACACCACGCGGTCCTCTGTGGGCGGGACGTCCCCATTGTGGGCGGGATGTCCCCATCCCGCGTCGCGGCGTGGGGACACGCCGCCCACAACTTGGGACACGCCGCCCACAACTTGGGTCACGCTGCCCTCGACGCGGGGCGGGAAGTAGGGCGCCACAACGTCCACGTGGGCGTTGAAGGCCAGCGTGCCCCTCCCCTGCCCCGGCACGCGGACCACCAGGTTGCTGCGGCCGCGGTAGGCGTCGGCTGCCCCGAGGCCCTCCGGACGCTCCGCCGCCTTCGTGTAATGGACAGGTGTGTAGTAGGGGTCGGCCTCGATCCGCGGGTCAATCGGCACGAGCTCGATGCCGCTCGACGTGCCGAGGAAGCTCTCGGCCGCCTGCGCGCACAGGTCGAGCGCCTGTTCCTCGTGGCGCCGCACGCATTCAAGGTCCGGACCCACGGTCGTCTCCACCGCCATCAGGTGGGTGAGGAAGTGGACGATGGAGTTCTGGACCCTCGGGTCGTCGGCCACGGCGAGCACGTCGTCGAGGGTGTGAGCCATGAAAGCGAGTCTCCTGTCGCTGGCGCACCATTATAGCCCTGCGGTTGATCGCCGCGCAAGCGGCGCCAGCCGCGCGGGTGCCCCACAAGAGGAAGAAGGGGACCACAGGGACCTCAGGGACAACAGGGACACCACCGCAGCCGGCCCTGCATCAGCCCCTGTGGTCCCTGGGGTCCCTGTGGTCCCTTTCCTCATGAGGCGGCGCACCCACGGAAGAAGACGGATAGCGCCATTTGACACATGTGTGCAAACGGGTAAACTGTGGCTGCGCTCGTAGTTTCAGACGCTCCTACTCGGAGGCTGCGACGATGGCGAAGTATGCTCTGGGCGTTGACTTCGGGACTGAATCGGCGCGGGCACTGCTCGTGGACGTGAGGGATGGCCGCGAGGTGGCGACCTTCGTGGCCAAGTATCCGCACGGCGTCATTGATGAGGCGCTGCCCACTGGGACGAACCTGGGCAAGGACTGGGCGCTCCAGTCGCCAGACGACTGGCTCCTCACGCTCAAGCAAAGCGTCCTGGCCACGATGAGGGCGTCGAAGGTCAAGGCTGAGGACGTGATCGGCATCGGCATTGACTTCACGGCCTGCACGATGCTCCCTGTGGCCGCCGACGGGACGCCTTTCTGCAAGCTGCCGAAGTATGCGAAGAACCCGAATGCCTGGCCGAAGCTCTGGAAGCACCACGCGGCCCAGGGCCAGGCCGACAGGATCAACGAGACCGCGCGGCGCATGGGCTGCGACTTCCTGGACCGCTACGGCGGCAAGCTCTCCAGCGAATGGATGTTCGCCAAGAGCCTCCAGATTCTCGAAGAGGCGCCCGCCATCTACAACGAGGCGGCGCGCCTGCTCGAGGGCGCCGACTGGGTGGTGTGGCAGATGACCGGCGTCGAGCGGCGCAACGCCTGCACCGCAGGCTACAAGGCCGCCTTCGAGCCCAAGTCCCGCACCTATCCCCCCAAGGAGTTCTTCGCCGCCGTCAACCCCGCCTGGGCGAATCTGGTCGAGGAGAAGCTCTCGACCGACATCTACCCCCAGGGCGCCGTGGCGGGGGGCCTCACGCCCGCGATGGCGGAGACCCTGGGTCTGAGGGAGGAGACGCCCGTGGCCGTGGCGAACGTGGACGCCCACGTGGCCGTGCCCGCCGCCACGATCACGGGGCCGGCGAAGATGCTGATGATCATGGGCACTAGCATCTGCCACATGGTGCTCGGCACAGAGCCGCGCAAGGTCGAGGGCATGTGCGGCTACGTCTGGGAGGGCATCATCCCCGGCTACTACGGCTTCGAGGCGGGCCAGAGCGGCGCGGGCGACATCCTGGCCTGGTTCGTAGATAGCGCCGTGCCGCCCGCCTACCACGCGGAGGCCAAGAGGTGGAAGACCGGCGTCCACGGCATCCTTGAGGAGAAGGCTGCGGCGCTCAAGCCCGGCGAGAGCGGCCTCATCGCGCTCGACTGGCTGAATGGCAACCGCTCGATCCTCGTGAATGTGGACCTTTCGGGCATGGTGCTCGGCATCACCATCGCCACGAAGCCCGAGGAAATCTACAGGGCACTGATCGAATCGCTCGCCTTCGGCACCCGTAAGATCATTGACTCCTTCGAGTCGAGCGGCGTGGCGGTGGCCGAGCTCTACGCCTGCGGCGGCCTGCCCTACAAGAACAGGCTCCTGATGCAGATATTCGCGGACGTGACCGGCCGCACGATCAAGGTCGCGCGGAGCGAGCAGACGTGTGCCCTCGGCTCCGCGATGTTCGGCGCGCTGGCCGCGGGCAAGAAGGGCGGCGGCTACGACACCATCGAGGCCGCCGCGAAGAAGATGGCAGGCGTCCGCCGCGAGGTCTTCCGCCCAAGCGCCAAGGCCAAGCCCGTATATGATCGCCTCTACGCCGAGTACGAAAAGCTCCACGACTACTTCGGCCGCGGCGTGAACCCCGTGATGAAGACGCTCAAGACACTGCATTTCGAGCAGGCGAGGACGCAATAGCGAGGATGGATGGATGATTGGATGGGTGGATGGGTGAAGTGGTGAGAGTGAGGAGTGAGAGTGAGGAGTGAAGAGTGAAGAGGGGAGAGGGAGAGCGACTCTCCTCAGGTCTTTCCCCTTCACTTCCACTTTCCCTCCGCCTCCCTTCATCCATTCATCCAACCATCCAACCATCCCCTTTGACAGCGGCGCAGGGCCGCGGTGGGGAACATGCTAGAAGAACTGAAGAAGCGCGTGTGTGAGCTGAACAAGCTGCTCCCGGCCGATGGGCTGGTGACGAGCACGAGCGGGAACGTCTCGGGGCGCGTCCCGGAGCAGCCGCAGTTCGTGGTCATCAAGCCCTCCGGCCTGTCCTACGGCCAGATGACGCCCGAGACGATGGTTGTGACCGATCTGGCAGGGAAAGTGATCGAGGGGAAGCTGAATCCCTCGGTGGACCTGCCGAACCACCTGTACCTGTATAACCACAAGCCCGAGCTGATGGGGGTGGTGCACACCCACTCGGCGCACGCGACCGCGTTTGCCGCGTTGGGCCTCTCGATTCCCTGTTGCATCACGGGCATGGCCGACGAGTTCGGGGGGGAGATACCTTGCGCGCCCTACGCCTCGAACGAGGCGGAGAACATCGGGGCGTCAATCCTCAAGGCTATGACGCGGGCGCCGGCGGTCATCTGCGCAAGCCACGGGGTCTTCACCTTCGCCGAGAGCCCCGAGAAGGCGGTGAAGGCGGCGGTGATGTGCGAGGACGCGGCCCGCACCATGTACTACGCGCTCACCCTCCGTGCCGCGCTCGGCCTGCCCATGCCCGAGCCCCTTCCGCCCGAGGAAATCGCCAAGTGGTGGGGCCGTTACCACTCCTGGTACGGCCAGCCGGGCAAGTGATGGCGGGTCATGGGCTTGCCTCCCGCCGTTCACCAAGACAATCCGTGTAGGCGACTGCCTGCCGCGTGAGGGCGGCGAGCGCGTGGGCCGCCTCGCTCCGCACGAAAGGGTCGGCATCGGCCAGGAGGGGCTGAAGGGATGCGGCCGCCCTGGCGTCCCCGGCCGCGCCGAGCGCCGCGGCGGCGCCGCAGCGCGTGGGGGCCGACTGGCTGCGGAGGGCAGCCGTCAGGCTCTCGGCTGCTCCCGCCTGCGCCAACGCCTGGACGGCCGGCCCGTGGAGGGCCGGCGATTCGAGGAGCTCGATGAGCCGAGCGACGCCTGAGGCGCCGGCCACGCGCGCGAAGGGGAGAACGGTCGCTCGGCGGAGTTCGTCGGGCAGCGGCGAGCGCCAGAGCTCGGCCAGGAAGGCAGCAAGGCCCCGGCTGCGCAGGGCGGCAAGGGCCGCGGCGTATGGAGAGGCGGCGGGGATGGGCTCGGTGGCACGGGCGTCTTGCGGTGGCACAGGCATCTTGCCTGTGGCCTCAGGCGCGCCCGTTGCCGGCAACGGGCTCCCGCCCGTGCCACTGATGGCAACCGCGGCGTCCAGGGCGGCGGCCCAGGCCTGGCGTGCCTCCGCCTGACCCAAGGCGTTTGGCTCGGCGAGGCCGCGCCAGAGGATGGCCAGGAGCGCGGGGCCGGCCTCCGGGAGGTTGAGCTTGCCGGCGAGCCCCACGAGGGCGCAAGCGGTGCCGTGGCTCAGGCGGCCGCTCTCAAGGAGCGTGAGGAGCCTGGGCATCGCCGCGGTGTCGCGCAGCTCGATGAGCGCCGCGGCCGCGCGGTCGGCGACTGGGTCGGACACGCCGGGCTCGAGGAACTTGCGCAGCGCGGGGGCGGTGCGCTCGTCGTGGAGCGTTGCGAGGTGTTCGGCTGCGGCGAGCCGCACGTCGGGGTCGGCGTGGGTGAGCCAGCGCGCCATCGCCGCTTGCACGGGCGGCGAGCGGAGGGGCGCGAGCGCGAGGAGCAGCGGCCCGGTGGGCGAGCGGCGGAGTGCGGCCACGGCCTTCGCCGCAACGTCCTGGCCATCGGCTCGGGCGACGAGGCGCGCTGCGGCCAGGCGCGCGTCGGGCGAGCCGCCAGCGAGGACGCGGAAGAGGCGCTCGTCGGCGCCGCAATAGCCGACCTCGGCAAGGGCGCGGACCGCCTCGGTCGCCACGTCGGCGGCGGCGTCCGATGCGAGACTAAGGAGGACCGCCGCTGCGTCGGCCCCCCCGACCTGTTGGAGGGCGCCCACTGCCGCGATGCGGACGGTGCTCGAGGGGTCGTGCTTCGCCGCGTCGGCCAGGGTCGGGAGCGCGGCCCCGCCCCCCTGCCCGAGTGCGGCCACTGCCGCCACTCGCACGGCTGGCTCATCGTCGCAAGCCAAGGCGTCCACGAGCGCGTCGCGGCTGGCCGGGAGCGCGCGGGCGAGAGCGCGCGCCGCGGCCGCGCGCACCAGGGGGTTGGGGGCCGACGCCAACGTTCGCTCGAAGAGTGGCCTCAGCTCTGCGGCGATCCCCTCCGCCAGAGCAAGGGCGGCGGCGGCCCCAGCGCCCCGCTTGAGCGCGGCCTCGAGCGCGGCGCGCGCCGCGGGTGGACTGGCGGTGGCCAGGCCCACGAGCGCCGCTGCCTCCTCGTCGGCCTTCGCGCCGGCCACAAGCGCGGGCAACCCGTCCGCGAGCTCCGGGTGGCTGGCCACGAGGCGCGCGGCGAGCCAGCGGGCGAGCGAGGTGTCGAGGCCGTGCTCGACGAGTGCGGCCAGGAGCGAGGCGGGGCTTGCCCCCTGGCCCGGCTTCAGGTTTGCGGTGGAAGCCGGGGCGCGCAGCGGCATCAGGAGCGTGCCCGAGCGGCCCCGCGAGTCGAACGCCTCGACGCGGAGGGAGCAGGCGCTTTCGAGGAGGGACTCGTGGAAGCCGACCTCGATCTCGCCGGCGTCGCTCGTGGCCTTGCCGGGGTGCCAGTGGAGCGTTCGGCGCTCGATGCCCGCGGGCGGGCTGCCCTGGAACGCGGGGCGCACGAGCTCGAGGTGGACCACGGACTGCGCTGGCTGGCCCGTGCGGTCGCGGGTGGCGATGGCGTAGCCGCGGCCCGACCACTCGCCCTGGCGCTCCCAGAGGAGGCGCGACTGGACCTCGAGCGCGCGGCCGCCCGGCTCGATGCCCAGGAGCGCCCGGCCCGCCCGCCCCTGCCCCCGCGCGATCTGCACGAGCGAGACCTCGAGCGGGTCCTCGTCGAGCGGCCCGGCCTGGACGCGGAACGCCCGTGCGCCGGTCTGGAGCGGGAGGGTGAGGCGTGCCACTGAGCCGCCCGAGCGGATGGTGACGGCCAGCGGCGCGTCGCGCCCCGGCGCGGCCGCCACTGCCCGCACGCTCTCGCCCCGGCGAACCCACGGCCGCTCCGCCACGAGCTCCGGCGACAGGGCGCCGCCCCACTGGACGTCCTTCTCGCCGTCCACCACCCACACCGTGAGCGTGCTGGAGGCGCCCTCGGCCTCCACGCGGAACGTGTAGCGCCCCGGAGCCGACGCGGTCGTGGCCAGCCTCTGGCCGACCAGCCAGGCGATGGGCGCGCGAACGACCTCGCTGGTGTGGGTCACGCCGAAACGGTCCTCGTGGGCCACGGTGCAGACGGCCGCAGTCTTGGCCTGGACGTCGGGCGGCAGGGCGCTCGCGATGGCGAGCTCGATCCGCTCCCCAGGGCGGAAGAAGCGGGACTCGCCCCGGGCGAGGCGGATGGCCACCGGGGGCGCACGCCGCAGCAGGACGAACTCCGCCGTGCGCTCGACTGCCCCAAGCTCGGGGACATGGACCTCCACTTTCACCCCGCACAGGAGGTCCGCGTCGGCAGGCCGACGGAGGCTCGTCTGCCAGTGGAGCGCCAACCGGCCATTGCCATCCAACGTCGTGACGGTAGGGAGCTCGATTGGCAGGACAACGAGTCTGGAGGAGTCCACGGGCTCGGTGCCGGAGACCCACCTGGGCGCTCCATCGAGGTCGACGGGATAGCCCCATGAGAGGATTCGGACGGGGGCGTTTGGGATGGGGGAGCCGTCGGCCCGCTCGGCGTGGAGGTTCAGCTCGAGCTTGCCATCAGGCGCCAGAATGGCGCGGCCGGTGGTGAGCCTCAGCCGGAAGGGCGCCGGGCTGGGCGCCGCCACGCTGAAGGCATCCCGGCAGGTGGTGGGCTCTCCTCCGAGGCCGCCCTCCACAGTAGCAAAGACCGCGTAGGGGCCGGGCGCCGCGTCCCTGGGGAGCGCGAAGGCGGCGTTGAACGACCCGGCTTCATCCGTGCGCGCGCTCGCGGCGCCGGCCAACCGGCCGGCGGGGTCGAGGAGCGACAGGACGAGCGACGCGTCGGCCCAGGGGACGAGGCGCCTCGGGCCGGCCGAACGGGTCCGAAGGACTCCCATCAGCTCCGCCGACTGGCCGGGCCGAAACGTCTGGCTCCGCGGGCGAAGGCTCAGGTGATAGGCCGCCTCCGAGTGCTCGAGCGCGCGCTCCTGCGTGGCCACCGCGTAGTCGCTCCCCTGGCACGCCACGGCGCTGGCGGACACCGATGGCGCAAAACGGTCGCGGACCAGCGACGTGTGCCACCGCCCGTCGGCATCGGTGGACCCCGCGGCGGTCAGGACTCTCTCGCGGCCCAGCCGCTCGGTGCGGTAGAGGAGCTGGACGTAAGCGCCGCGGACCGGGCTGCCCGTCTGCGCGTCGGCGCACAGAACCTCGCAGTCGTTCTCATTCAGGGTCAGCGCCGTGCGGATACGCGAGGCGAGGACGAGTGCGAGCCACGTCTCGCCCCCCTTGCGCCGCCGCAGGATATAGGCCCCGCGCTCCGAGATGGCTAACCTGATTTCTGATTGCTGATTTCTGATTGCTGGTTGGATCGGGACAGGCCGGGCCAGACGCTCGCGGCGCGGCTGCCACGCGCTCAGCCACGCCGTGAGGTCCGGGCGGTCGAGGTCCAGCAGGTCAATCTGCCACAGCTCCAGCTCGCCCCCGGACCCCGCGGGCCACGGGGGGCTGAACTCGCCGGGAACCTTGTCCACCAGCACCGTGGGCCAGACGGTGGCCGGGCGCTCGACGGGCCGCAGGACCACCGGCTCGGGCGGCCTCAGCGGCGGGCGCACGCAGCCCGCGAGCGCCGCCAGGACCAGCCCGGCCGCGAGCGGCGAGCCGCGAGCCACGAGCCGCGCAGCCCGCGGCGGAGGGGCCAGGTTCGTAGTGCGGGCTTCAGCCCGTAACCCGCAGACACGGCCTGAAGGCCGCAGTCCAAACGCCAGCGGCTCGCGGCTCGAAGCCCGTTGCTTGAGGCTTCTTGTTGCCGCTCGTGGCTCGTGGCCCGAAGCCCGGCGCTGTGGCAGTTGGGGAGCGCTCATCGCAGTGTCGGCCAGCCCGCCGCCGCTCTGGAACCTGGAACGTGGCACCTGAGATTCTGGTATCCCAGCCGATGGTAGCAGAAGGCCAACGCGCATGCAAGGAAGCGCGGCGAAGGTCTTGACAGGGCGGCCGCGGCGGGATAGGATGTGGGCATGCCCAGACAGGGCATCAGCTTCCAAGAGTCGCAAGACAGGTGAACAGGACAATTCAAAAAGAATAGAGACGCGACACCAAAAACCACTGATGTTGGGTACACAGGGGGCGCGGATGATGACCGGGTTTATGCCGAGCGGGTTTGTGCCCGGAGACCGAGAGTGCGAGTGTAGATTGCGCGAGGCCCTTGACAAGCTCTGCGGTGAGGATCACCCAGGTCCAGAGGGCGCCCGTTAGGGAGGCCGAGCGTGAACTGGATCCGCAAGCTTCTTGGGTTCTCTGATCCTCGAAGGCAGCCGGCCTCGCAGGCCGGCGCACCATCAGGACCCGAGGACGCCCTGAGGAAGCAGAAGGCCGCGATGGACCCGTACGGCCCAGAATCGCTAGAGGACATGTGGGTGGCGGCGAGACACCTGTGCAGCCTCTTGGCCGGGAGGAAGGACATAGTTGACATCGCCCCGGGAAACCGCTTCGGGGAAGGCGGGCAACGCGGGCAACGCGGGCAACGCGCCCGGGCAACGCGCCTGTCACATTGGGAAAGTGTAAGCGCGTGAGGATAATACGTTTGCGGCGAGCACGGTCATTTCGGGATGGTCGCTCGGCAACGTGCGCGTCCCGACATGGCGGGCGTCACGGCCTCCAGCGCCTGACGAAGGCGGAGTGGAAGGAGACCTGGGGCTCCACCCTCTGCGCCTACACCTACAACTACGACAAGGTGGGCAACCGCACCTCGCTGCTCGTGGACAGCCAGGTCACTTACTACTCCTGCAACGACGCCAACGAGCTGACGAGCGAGGACACTCCCGGCGTGGAGACAGCCTACTACTCCTACGACGGCCGAGGCAACCAGACCCAGCGGCAGGTGCTCGGCGGCTACACCCTCTACTTCGACTACAACTCCCGCAACCTCATCACGGCCATCTCCAGCGACGACCCGGCCTTCACCCCCAACTACTTCACCTACAACGCCCTCGGCCAGCGCATCACCAAGACCGACTCCACCGGCTTCACCCGCTACGTCTGGGACGGCCTCCACATCCTCCTCGAGCTCGACGCCTCGGGCAACCTCAAGCGCCGCTACACCCACGGCTACAGCCCCATCGAAGGCGTCTCCGACCTCCTCGCCGTCCAGGACGACCTCGGCTGCCCCTGCTTCTACCACTTCGACCAGGTCGGCGGCGTCCGTCAACTCACCGACCGATGGCAGAACCCCATCAAATCCTACACCTTGGAACCCTTCGGGCGAATCCTGGCTGAGATCGGCGCTGGGCCAAGCGACTTCCTCTTTCCCGCAAGTTCGACTAGACTCGTTGACCTCAATGACGTGCGACTGGGGTACGTGCGCGCTTATCTCATCTCACAAGGTAGATGGGCAAGTCGCGATGGAGTGCCCTCAACTGACCCTTACGGGTTCGCGGTGGGGAATCCACTACGAGTGGTCGACCCTAGCAGTGAGATACCATTGCTTCTAGCTGCATTTGTGATCGGTGGTGCAATTGCTGGGGCGCTCTACGGCGCTTGGAAGGCAGCGAGAGGCGAACTGGCAGGCCACCACCCCGTGATTCAGGGCTTGCTGGGAGTTGTCTATGTGCTGGGTGGAGCCGTGCTCGGCGGCCTCACATATGGAGGGGGGGCCCTGGCTGCCCAAGGCATTGGTACAGCTGGGACCGCTGAAGCTGGGGTGGGCGCGCTGAAAGTTTACACCGGCTCCGTGGTCGCTGGGGGGAGCGGCGGCGCGCTGACATGGGGAGCCGTAGGGCAGAACCCGGGTACGGGAGCACTGGTTTGCGCCGAACTCGGGTTTGGCACGGCCCGCATCCTGTACGCGGGGGACTTCGATGGCGCGAAGCAGTTCTTCGGGGCACTTCTGCGAGCCAGCGCAGTGCCCGCCGCTGTTGGGAGCGCAGCAGCCATATCCGAATACATCGGTCGAGGGGAAGAAGCAGACCCGTTGCGCGCCTTTGGCGCGGGCTTCCTCAGTCAGTATGGAGCACAAGGGTTCCTGCCCCTGGCACCATGGCTCAAACCCCAGCATCTCGCCGCTGGAATGGCGGGAATGAGCGCTGTGCAGCAGTCAATCATGAACGGAGACCCCGCGGTAGTAGTCTCAATAAGGGGCCTCCTTGCTGCCGGCGCCGGGTGGGGGATTGGCTACGGGGAGTTGGGGGTCGGAGCGGAATTCGCAGCCGGTGCCAGCGCCGCTCTCGGCGACATTGTCTATGGTTTTTCGCAGCGCATGACCGGCGCGGCATCGAGATTCCGCCACCCGGCAGCATCCTCCACTATTCCGAGCGCCAGTTTGCGGCAACATCAGGCCCCGCCTCAAGTTCTCCAACTCACGTTTCTCCACCCGCGCCGCTGTGTCGACGAGGATCTAACTCAAGAACAGATTCTGGAGGAGACGGAGATCGAGCATGAACCATTGTTGAACTACATTGACCGCGCAGCTACGCACTATGCGAAGCTGGCTGCGAGTACCGGCCGCCGGCGCTGAAAGCCCTGGAAGGCGACCCCAATGCGGAGAAGCCATGGAAATGACGGTCGAGAAGTTGCCTGTCATCACAGTTCTGTCAGGCAGTCGTGGATTCAGGCTCCTCTTCCCAGCCATCTGGTGGCTTTGCGCGTCCGTGTACCTGGGTGTGCTCCATTGGCCCAGCACGTACGTTAGCTTGTGCACGGGGCAACCATCTGCTCTGTTGGGTGCAGATATCGTGCTCTTGTGGGGCACACTTGTGTGCGCGAGGCCCGTATACTCCTGGTTGTTGAGACACCACGTGACACTGGCGGGGCTTCTTACCCCTGGGGTCTCTGTCGCTATGCTTGTGTGCGTTGCTGCTCACCCGCGTGGTTTTTACTTTCTGATGGTTCTGGACGGGGCAATTGTTGTGGGTTGCCTGCTGGGAGGGCTTGCCATCGTGTGGGACTGCACGAAGCGCCTACCGCACCGGTTGTGCGTGCACGATGCCGGGCTGGAATTCCATCGAGGGCAGTTGGTCGAATGGCGCCTATCATGGCCAGATGTTCGCGCGGTTCATGTTGATGGCCCGAAGCCAGAGAGCGACTTTGGCCGAAAGGTCTTCGTGGAAACGCAGAATGGCGCGCTCTTGGAGGTCCCGACTGATCTTGTTCTGCTGGCGGGAGGCCCGGACAGGCTGATCGAAGTGTTGTCGGCGTACAGGATGCGGTTCGGATCCAGTCAGCGCAGCGCTCTATCGGCAAGCAGTGCTGAGTGATGCCCCCAGGGTGTTCGCGTCCTCGGAGAGCGCCTGTCAGCTGGCGTGGAGCAGCGGATGAGAAGGTCGCATGGTGAAGGCTTAGCGAGCCACACCGGCCCCAGTCGTGCGCCCGTGCCCACAAGGGCAGGGCCGAAGCGTCGGCCAATGGGGACGTGCAGGCAGGGTATTGAGCCGCGAAAGCGACTTTGGCGGCGCGCGGGGCTGGGTCGGCTCCTGTCGGAGACGGATACGGTTGGGAAGAGGAAGTACTACGCCTACGATGCCGTGTGAATCTGGGGACACCATACTTAATTGCGGGTCTTGGCTGGCGGAGAGCAGAGGCTATTGACAAGCGTCTTGGGACGCGATAGCGCTTCCGTGCCTGACACCCATAAGGACGGTGGTACCAGGATGTTAGGCTCAGATCTGAGGGGCGGCTTCAGCATTCATTGTTGGCGTTCATTGTGGGTCAACGTGGGGGCGCGCGGTTGACCCACAATGGGTGGAATGGCGAGAATCGGCGGTTCTCGGCGTTCCGGCATTGTGTGGGATGGCGGTCAGGGTTTGGAGCGGAACTCGATCTGGTCGAGGATGACGGAGCCGGCTTGCTGGACGGGGTAGAGGAGGAGGACGAAGCGTCGGACGGCGGCGAGGTTTGCGGGGCGGCGCGAGTATTCGCTCTGGCCTTCGGGGACTGGTTCGCCGGTCTTCCAGGCCTCCGCGCGGAGGTCGAAGAAGACGCGTTGGCGCCCGGGCTTGATGAAGGCGGGCCGGCTCTCGAAGTACTTCCAGTCGGGCATGGTGATGAGTGCGAGGGCGAGTCGTGCGCCGCCCTCGAGGCGGCTCTCGATGTCAATGTAGCAGCGCTCGTGGCCGGTGAGGTCGGCCTCCTGGGGGAGGTCGCGGATGAGGACGGCCTTGGCGTCGCCCTTGCGGAGTTGGTAGCTGACGGCGAGGCGCTTGCCGTCGGCGTTCGGGTGCCCGTTGCCGGCAACGGGCGCGGCGCGGCGCATGTAGCGGAGGTTGGCGGGGGCGGCCTGCTGCCACTCGGTTTCGACGGCCCAGCGGTCTTCGGCGAAGTTGTCGAAGAGGGTGGCGGGCGCCTTGTCGTAGGGGTCGCCCTGTGCCTGTGCGGCGTCGCGCTGGCGGCGGAGGGAGGCGGCGGCGCGGCCCGCCATGCCGCGGTCGGAGGTCCCCCGCCCGCCGGTGAGGGCGTAGATGACGATGTTGCTGGCCATGAGGAAGGACGATTCCTGCATCTCGGCGGGGGAGAGGCTGCTGAGGGAGACCTTGCCGGGATGGGTGTCGGGCTTGATTTCGAGGCCGCAGCCGTAGTCGTTGCGGGTGTAGATGACGGCGAGGCGGTTGTCGAGCTCGATGCCCTCGATGTAGCTCTGGCGGAACTTGTCGCCGGGCGGCGGGAAGTAGCCCTTGTAGCCGTCGGCGAGGTCGAAGCAGGAGCGGAAGAGGGGGTGGCCGTCGTCCTTGGTGATTCGGCGGAGCTTGTGGCCGTCGGCGGGGGGGAAGACGCGGGCGATCTCGCGGCGGAAGGCGCGGTCCCAGGTCGGGTCGTCCTCGTGGGTGCAGTCCTCGGCCCAGAGGGTTCCGCCGGCGAGGACGTAGCGGCGGAGATTGGCGACCTCGGTGTCGGCGAGGCGGAAGTCCTTGTGGCCGGTCATGAACAGCCAGGGCGAGCCCATGATCTTGCCGCTGGCCAGCGGCACGTCTATCACGTCGGTCTCGAGGTTGAAGCCGACCCGTTCGCGGAGCTGCCAGGCGAGGAAGGGCATGGCGGTGCGGTGGACGTCCCAGTCGGCCTCCGCGCCGCCGTACTTGGCGGTGGTGAGGACGATGGTCTTCGCGGTGCCCGAGGCGTCGCCGACGAGCGCGCCGGCCTGCCCGCCGCGCGCGGCCAGCTCGGGCAGGAGCAGGCGCGGCCCGGTGCGCCCTTGCGCCGAGTCGGGCGGGGTGGGACGGGGGGCGTGATGCGTGACGCGTGATGCGTGACCAGAGGAAGAAAGAGCGGGCCGCTCGATGTCCGCGAGGGGCTGTTCCCTGCTGCCCTCGATCGCTCGGGGGCCAAGAAGCTCGGAGGCCCGAGGCGAGGGGGCGGCGGTTCTTGCGCCAGGGCTCACTGCTTCGGCGACCGGAGCCTCGGGGATGGGAGCTGTGGTTTGGGGGGTCTGGCCAGGCATGACGCGTGACGCGTGACGCGTGACAAGATCGGAAACGGGGCGGTCAGGCACGGGGGAGGCGGGACGGGGGACGTGATGCGTGATGCGCGATGCGTGACCAGGAGAAGAAGGAGCGGCTCTCTCGATGCCTGCGAGGGACTCCTGACGACGGCCCTCAGTTGTCCGGGGCGCGGGAGGCCCTGAGGCGTGGGCGGCAGGGGCGGCGCCCCTTGGCCCGCCTCCCACGGTCTCGCCAATCTCGGCATCGGGGAGGGGAACGGTGGCTTGTGGGCCTTGGGCGAGCGTGACGCGTGACGCGTGACGCGTGAGAGGATCGGGGGCGGGACGCTCCAGCGCCACGCCTCTGGGAGCCGACTGGTCAGCGGCCGCGGCACGGGCAACGCGAGGCGGCAGGGCGGAGCGGGCGTCGCCAGGCGGGGCGGGATGCCGCTGGGCGGCGACTGGTTGGGGGCCGGCCTTGCCGCCGCTCGCGGGCGCGGCCTGCCGCGCCGCGACGAGCGGCCCTTCGGCCACGGCCACAGCGTCGAGCCCCGGCGCGGCCCTGGCGCTCGGCCTGGCGGCGGGCGGCGATGGCTCGGGCAGGCCAATGGCGGCCGCCGGCCGCTCCAGCGCGACGCGCGCGGGCTCGGTGCCGCGCGGCTCGGCGGCACGCGACGCCGGGGCCTGGGCGGGGGCCGCCCGCTCAGCGCCGCGCACCGGCGCTCCGTGGTAGGCGATTGCCACGGCGGCAGGCGCCAGCTCCGGGCCGCCACGCCGCGGCGTTCCAGGCAGCTCGACCAGGGGGTCCGTTGAAACGTGCTCGGCGGGGGTGGCCGCGGAGACGGGGGCGGGCCGGGGATTTCGGATTTCGGATTGCCGATTGCGGATTTCAGAGAGGCCAGGCTCGGCGCTGGCTCTATCCACCACCGGGTGGCCGAGGTCGGGGGTGATGCGTGGGGCGTGGGTGGGGGCGGTCCGTGCGGCACCAAGGCCGGGACGCTCGATGGAGGCTTCGCTCTCAAGCCTCCACGCGGCAGCCTGGCTGGGGGCGGCGCTGCCAGGCGCGGCGGTGGGTGCGGGCGCGGCGCGGCCAGCGCCCAAGGGGGTGGCTACCTGCTCTTGAGGGAGGTCGGCGGCGAGGGGGGCTTCCTGGAGATTTCGGATTTCGGATTGCGGATTTCGGATTTCAGAGAGGCCAGGCTCGGCGGGTCGCCTGTCAGCGATGGCAGAGCCGGGGTCTGGGGTTGGGCGCGGGGCTTCGGCGATGGCGGAGCGCTCGGCTGGGCCTGGGGCGCGCTCGAGGGCGGGGCCTTGGACGGCTCGGCTGGCCTGGACTTCGCCCGCGGCGGGGACGGCAGGCCCCTTTGCGACGGCTTCGGCCCGGCCGAGCTCGCCCTTGAGGGCCTCCATCGCGGGGATGAGGGCGTCGGGGGCAAGGGTCGTCTTCTCGGTGGCTCGCGCCTCGGCGAGGCCGGGGAGGTCGGGCGGGGCAGCCGTCTTCTCAACGGCGGCGGCCTTCGGCTGAATGGCGTCGCGGACCAGGCGCTCGAGCTGCTCGCGGGTGAGGTCGCGGAGGTCGGGCACACGGGTAGGGAGCACGGGCGCGGCGTCGCTGGCTTCGGGCTTCGCGGCCTCCTTGGGCGGGGCGGCGGCGCGGATTTCCTCCATGACCTGAGCAATGTCCTCCAGGGTGAGCTTCTTCGCCTCGGGCTCGCGGGGGGTGAGGTCGAGCCTCTCCTCCGCCCTCGGCTTTTCGAGTCGCGCCAGGGTGGGGTCCAGCTTGCGGCGTTCGCTCTCGAGGAGCTCGCGGGCGAGGCGAGCCGCCTCCTGCTGGCGGCGGACGGCCTCGAGGCGGCGCTCGCGTTCGGCGAGCGCCCGCAGCTCATCGGCGGCGCTGGACAGTTGGCTCGAGAAGTCGCCCGACCCCGCGGCGGTCAGGCCGACGCCGACAAGAGCCCCTTTCTCCTGTCCCCAGGTGCGGAGCGTGTAGAATGCTTCGGTGGGCAGGAACATGAGCGCGCAACAGACCAGCGTGGAGGCCACGAAGTATGCGGTCATCCGCGGCACGCGGGGCGAGCGGAAGAGCCGCCGGGTCAGCCAGTAGCTCGCAGCCACGATGGCCAGGAGAAGGAGCAGGACGAGGAAGAGCGCGAGGCCGTCGAGCCACCAGATATACTGTGGCTTGAGGAAGCCGATGCTGGTTCCGAAGGCGGGGGCCTGGTGCGGGACGACCTCCACCCGCACCTCAAAGGTCGCGGGGTCGCCTGGCCCGCGGACCTCCCACGCGAAGCGCCTCTCCCCCGGCGTGGCGTCGGTGGCAACGCTCACCTCGATGCCAATCGGGTGCATGACCCCTGGCAGGAGCAACGCGCCGGACCGCTCGGCCGAAAGCTCCACGCCCTCGCCGATGGGTGGGCCTGCGAGCGAGACTCTCTGCTCGCGCTGCCAGACGGACTGGATGCATAGGGCGAGCTCGGCCCGCTGGCCCGGCGTCATCGGGCCGAAGTCGAGCACAGGCCCCAGGAGGACGAACGTGGTGCGCGGCGGGGTGAAGACCATGCCTCGGATGCGCAGCGTGGCGGGCAGGGAACGGCCGCGGGCCGTCAGGGTGGCCTCGAAGGGGGCTTCGGGTGGGCCGGCCAGGGGGGTGATTGTCAGGACGACGGGTTGCGACCCATCCGATTTCGGATTTCGGATTTCGGATTGCGGATTGGCAGACAGATCAAACCGGATCGGGTCCGCGTGTACAGCCACCAGGTCGGCGGGGGCGGCGGGGGGCTCGATGGTGACGGTCTGCGGCTCATCAACGAGCGACCTCACGAGGACGCGGAACTGCTCGGGGATGCCGGCCTGGAGGCGGCCGGCGTCGAGCTCGGGGGGGTCGAAGGCGAGGGATGCGTGTGGCGGGCGGAAGATGAGCGCGCGAGCCTCGAGCGAGGCGCCGCGCGACGGGCCGCGGAAGCTCACCGCGGCGCTGCGCGGCCCGGGCTTCGCGGAGGGCGAGGCTGTGAGCCGGAAGGCCACGCTGGCCTTCCCACGCGGCGGGAGGGTGAGTGCCGCCGGCTCCGCCGCAAGCTGCCAGTCGGCCACAGGCGGGACGCCTGTGCCACCGGCCACAGGAACGCTCAGCTCTACCTTCTGCTCGGCGTCAACGAGCGAGGCCACTTCGGCCTGAAGCTCCTTCGTCGTGCCCACGGCCACCTGGCCGAAGTCGAGGGCGGCGGCGACCTGGAATGTGTTGGCCGCGCCCACCGTTGCCGTGCAGCTCACCTTGTGCTCGCCCAGCGGCGTGCGAGCGACAAGCTCGCCCTTGTAGGTTCCCGGCGGCTGGGCCGGCGGCACGCGGAGGCGGAGCTGGACGGCGGCTGGCTCATCGGGCTTGACCTCGAGCTTCCGCGGCGCATCGAGAGCCAAGGCGGGGACGCCGGGGAAGGCACCCTCACCCTGCCCTCTCCCCGGGGGAGAGGGGATGAGGGGCGAGGCGCTGAGGGCGGCCTCGCGCGGCGCCAGGCCCTGAATGCTCAGCGTGAGCTGCCGCTCGACCGCCTGGCCGGGGCTGACCTCGCCGAAGTCAAGGGCCGCGGGGGCGATGGCGAAGCTGGGGCGCACGACGCGCAAGGCAACGGGCACTTCCACCAAAATGTGGGCGGGGCCTCCGTGCCCCGCGCGGGGCAGAGACGCCCCGCCCACAGGAGCTTCCACGACGACCTTCGCCTTCACCTGCTCAGTCGCCTGGCCGGGTGGTGAGGCGAAGGCCACGCGCACACTCGATGGCTTCGCGGTGAGGTCGAGCGTTCCAGGCGTTAGCGCGAACCGTGTGTCGGAGGCGGTGAGCCGGGCGGGCAGTGCGCCGCGCGGCTCGAGTCTCAGTTCGAAGGCGGCGTCGGCCTTCCCACCGCTCTCGATGGCGCCGAGGTCGAGAGCCGTCTTGTCAATCACCAGCTTCGGGTGCCGTACCTCCGCGACGAGCGGGAGCGACAGCCTGTCGTGCTTGCTGATGAGCTGGAGCTGGCCGGCAAAGCGTCCGGGCGCCTGGCCGGGCGGGATGCGGACGGCCAGGGTGACGGGGACGGTGCGGCCCGGTTCGAGATTTCGGATTTCGGATTTCGGATTTCGGATTTCAATCGGCAATCCGAAATCCGCAATCCGCAATTGCACATCCTCGGGGGTGGGGAGTGGGGAGATGAGCTTGAGGTCGAAGGACCGCTCTGCGCGCTCGCCGCTGTAGAGCAGCCCGAAGTCAAGCTCCGAGGCCGAGGCCCAGAGCTTGCTGACCTCCTCCGCTTGCACCGTGGTGGTGAGGCGGAGCTCGCGTTCGAAGGGGTGTCCCGCAGCCGTGGCGCCCGTGGCGACGACGACGATGGCACACTGGCCAGGCCGGTCCGCGCCGGGAAAGACGCCCGCGAAGACTCCGTCGCCGCTCGCCGTGTCGAGGTGCCGGCCGTCGTCGTAGAGGGTCACAGGCGGGGAGCCGGTGCCGCCTGGCCCTTCGATGCGGGCCTCCACGCGTGCGCCCGGCAGCACGGCATCGCGGTCGGCGAGGCTCACGGCAATCTCGATGGGCTCGCCTCGGTTGGGGGCGGTCTTGACGGGGAATGCCCGCAGGAGAAGGGTGGTAGCCGCGGTTGCGGCCAGGGTGGCCTCGGCGTCCTTCGCCGCGGCGAGGCGGCTCGTCCAGCGGCCTGGGCCGGGCTCCAAGAGGTCGTAGTGCTGGTGGTTGGCCTTGCAGCCGTAGGCCGCGCCCCGCTGGTCCTTCACCGATTCGGGCGTCAGCAGCCGCCCGGCCGGGTCGGCCAGAGCGAACGCAATGTCGGGCTGGCGGCCGTCGAGGCGCACGGTCAACGCCGAAACCGTGTCGTCCACGGCCAGCGGGTCCTCCAGCGGTTTGCCGCCCGCCAGGCGCAGGCTGCGGGAGCGTATCGTGACCTTCTTCTGGAGGGCGAGGCAGATGCGGCCGAAGATGTCCTGGAGCTGGGCGCTCGTGGGCGCCTGGTGGAACTCGCCCCCGGTGTCGCTGGCGATGCGGGCAAGCGTCTCGGCGTCGGCCCGCGCGGAGAGGCCGACGGTGTAGACGGGCCAGCGTCGCTGTGCGAAGGCGCGGTGGGCCTCCTGGTAGCGCTGCGGCTCGTCCTTGCCATCGGAGAGGAGGAGCGCGACCTTGGCCGGCCCCGACGACTTGCCGAGGAGCGCCATGCCCAGGGCGAGGGCGCCGTCCATGTCCGTCTGCCCCGTGGCCCGCACTTTGTCAATGGCCTGGTAAAGCGCGTCGGCCTCGGCGGGCGGGGTCAGGGGCGCCAGGGTGCGCGCCTCCTCGTTGAAGGCCATGGCTGCGATGTGGGCGATGCGCGGGCTGCGGCGGGCGAGGTCCACGAACGTCTTCGCCGCCTCGACGCGCAGCCGCCCGGGGTCCGTCTCGCGCATCGAATACGATTCGTCAATCAGCAGCGCCACGTCGAGGTGCTCGGCGGGCGCGTCGAGGAAGCCTGCGACGTGGTGCGAGGCGAGCTGCTCGCCTCGGCGCGTCACGCGGACCACGAGCTGGCAAGCGCCGGCGCCGGCGCCGGGCGGAAGCCGCCGCAGGTCGAGGAAGTAGCTGTTGCCCAGGCGCTTGAGGAAGATGCGCCGCACGCGGAACTTCTCGGCGGCGGCCTCGGACGCGGGCAGGTCCGTGGGGGCGATGAAGACCGCGAAGTCGTCTGGCCCGAGTTCCTCTGCCTCCCCTGCCGGAGCCTCGATGCGCAGGAGGACATCCAGGCTGGCGCCCTGGGCCTCGGCCCTGAGCACCTCCAGCCTCAGCGTCCCCTCGCCCCCCGTGGCCCACGCCGCTGCCAGCGTGAGCGATAGGCCTATGGCGACTGCGCGGCTCAGTCTGTGTTGGGAACGCCCTTGCGCCATCCAACGCCTCTTATCTTGCTCACGCGTCACGGGTCACGCGTCACTTGGGCGCCTCGAACGCCGTGGCGATCAGGTACTTCTTGACGTTCGCCTTCACACAGGCATTCAGCACCTCCACCACCCGCTTGTGGTAGGTGTGCTTGTCCCCGCGAATGATCACCACCAGGTTCGGGTTGTCCTTGACGCCTTGGACGAGGCGGTCCGTGACCTGTTCGAGTGAGAGGATTCTATCGGTGATGACGAAGAGGCCGCCGTCGGCCTCGCCGCGGATGTTCACGGTGAGCTCGCGCGGGGCCTGGGGCGTGGCGCGTCCCTCGCTCGCCTTGGGCGGGTCAACCTTGATGTCCTTCTCGATCTTGTGGAAGCTCGTGGCCGTGAGGAAGAACAGGAGGAGCTGGAAGACGACGTCGATGAGCGGCGTCATCGGCAGCCCCTCCTCCTCCTCACGACGGCGATGAATGCGCATGGCCAGGGCCTCTCATTCGCAAGGTGGCCGCGCGGCGAAGGCCGCAGGGCCGATTCGATCGATTCGATCGATTCGATCGATCCGACCGATCATCCCCCCCTCTTCTCCGCCCCAGGCGCCGCGCCTTTCAGGGCATCCACCAGGTGCGAGGCGGCGTCTTCGATCTGGACGATCATCCGGTCCGTCTTGTCCCGGTAGTAGTGGTAGAAGCAGTAGCAGGGGATGGCCACGGTGAGGCCGGCGAAGGTGGTGAGGAGGGCGGTGGCGACGCCGGCCGCGAGCTGGCGCGGGTCGCCCATCGCGCCCTTCTGGGCCACGATGTCGAAGGCCATGATCATGCCCTGGACGGTTCCGAGCAGGCCGAGGAGGGGCGCGACGCTGGTGACGATGCTCAGCGGGCGGTTGAAGCGGTCCATGTGCCACTGCTCGCGCTCGCCGGCCTCCTGCATGGCGGTCTCGACCTCCTCGCGGGAGCGGTCGGCGACGGCGAGGCCTGCGGCGAGGACGCGGGTGAGCGCGGAGGGCCGCCCGTTGCAGACGCCCTGTGCCGCCGCCGCGCCCCCGCTCCGCGCCGCGTCCGCCACCGCCTTGCCCACGCCCGGCGGCACCAGCGCCCGCTGCCGCAGGGAGACGGCGCGCTCGAAGATGAAGGCCAGCCCCACAATCGAGCAGGCCAGGATCGGCCACATCAGGATGCCGCCGGCCAGAAACGTCTCCCAGAGGTTCTTCCCGATGATGCTGCCGCGCTCCTGGTCCGCCTCGCCGCCGGCCGCGCCCGCACCACACACCAGCAGGATGAACGCCACGCGAGTCCAAGCTTTCCACATCGTCGGTCGCACGCTCCTCACGCAAAGGGCCACATGCCCGCGCGGGCCACGCCGCCTCCGCGCGGCGCCGGAGCAGCCGCTTACATTACACTGTAGCACTTTCACCCCCATAAGCAAGACTTTCTTACAAATGCTTACAGCGCCGCGCGAGACGTGACAAGGAAGCGTGGCCCGCAGTCCTCGCGTCAGCCCCGCGGTCATTGTTGTGGGCCGGGGACCCTCAACTATGAGGAGGGAGAGACCGGCGAGCGCGGGCGGAGCGCTTCATAAGGCATTGACAGCACGAGACATGCGTCGCTCGGTCCCATGGGACACCCGCCGCCCGGCGCGTGTGTGTGTGTGCGCGTGTGAGCCTCAACAATGGTAGGAATGGCTGAAATGGCCACCGGAGGCCGCTCCACCCATTGTTGAGGCTGTTTTTTCAGACCCTCAACAATGGCGCAGGGGCGCCACACGGGGCGAGCCGGGGAACCGGGCAAGGGTCACCGGAATCAGGGGCCAGACACGTGACAAGGCGAGTGTGGCCCCCAATTCTGGTAACGTTCTTCGGCGCCGAAGCTCCAAACGGAGCGTACTATACCAGCCCAGGGCGAAGCCCTGGGAAAGGGCGACCGGTAAGGTCAGCCCTGACAGGGCGTACTATGTGGTCCCGGCGCCACATCCTGCCTACGGCGGCTAGTACGCCCCTACAGGGCTGAATCTGGCCCCTCCCCTTTCCCAGGGCTTCGCCCTGGGCTGTTATAGTACGCCCCTATCGGGGCTGCGGAGTAGTTCACCAGAATTGGGGGCCATGCTCTGACAAGGCGGGCTGTTTGACTCACCGCGGAGCCGCCTCTATAATGAGAGTTCCTCAGCAATTCCCCGTCCTGCCCCGCGCGGAGACCAACCGATGGCGCGTGCCACGCCAACGATGGAGATGTTTGCGGTCGGCGCTTACCTCCAGCTCGTCGAGGGCTGCGGAAGCGTCACCTACTACTCCGAGCTGCCCAATCCCAAGGAGTTCTGGCTCGAGGTCGCAGGCCGAAACGAGGCGGGCCAGTGCGTCTTCTACGCCGACTTTCCCGAGAAGTTCGACTGGTTCCCGCCCGAGATGCGCCCCGACACCCTGGTGAAGAAGCTGGTGAGGCGCTACGTGGAGATCGCCAAGGAGGGGAGCGACCTCGACTACGCGCCCGAGCACGTCCACTGCCAGGTGTGGGTGCCCAGGCTGCCCGCGCGCCGCGTGGCCGAGGCGCTTCCCAAGGTCGTCCAGCGCCTCAAAGACCAGCACGGCATCACCCTCGAGGTGATCGAGCCCGCCGAGTTCGCGCGCCGCATCCCCCTCGTCGTCGAGCGGGCACTCAAGGCGAACTTCGACTACGACAACCTCTTCCTCCGCGCCCTGCTCCTCGCCAACGGCCGCCTCGACTACCAGGTGGGCGCGCCCATGGACCAGGACCAGATCGAGGCCATGTACCGCTTCCCCAGGACCCTCAGCTCCGCAGCAGACATCCCGGCCTTCGTCTACCACTTCCTCACCAGCTCCGAGATCGTCAACTGGATGGGCTTCTACGCCCCCACCTTCGACGACCTTGCGACCTGGCTGGCCGACAACCCGCACGGCGACGAGCTCCGCGAGCTCGAAGACGCCCTCCACGACGCCGGCGAGCAGGACCAGGAGGACTCTGAAGACTACGAAGAAGACGTGGAGCCCTACCGCGCGCGCCGCTACACGGCGGACGAGCTGGCCGAGCTCACCCGCCTCTACCTCGCCCACGCCGAGCCCCTCCGCGCCGAGGCCGCCAGCCAGCGCTGGTACGGCCCGCTACACATCGAGATCGAATTCATGCTCCCCTTCCTCACCCGCGCCTGCGAGCGGATCGAGCCGAGCCAGCTCGAACGCGAAATCCTGCGCTACGGCGGCAACCGCGACGAGGTGAACGCCCACTTCGCCAACGACTACCCGGACAAGCGCCCCTACCGCGCGATCCTGCGGGTCGAGTGCTTCGAGCCGGGCGGCAAGCGCGCCCCGGCCTATCCCAGCGGCAAGTCCATGGAAGTCCCCATCGCCGAGCCCGTGGTCGCCGACGGCATCCGCTGCGCCGTGACCATCAACTACGTGGAGGACTTCACCGGCTACTTCGTCCTCACCGCCCAGCGCCTCGCCGCCCAGCTCGGCGCCTGACCCCGCGCGCCGGGCGCGAGAGACCCCAGGCCGCCTCTGCGGAGCCGAAGGACAGCAGTCTTCGCCGCGTGACTGGTTGCCCAGGAGCGCCTCAGAGTATGGTCCCCAGTCCCGGTAAAGTGCTCCGGAGCCCCGACAGGGGCGTACTATAACAGCCCAGGGCGAAGCCCTGGGGAAACGGCGACCAGCAAAGTCAGCCCTGACAGGGCGTACTATGTGGTCCTGGCGCCACACCTGCCCACGACGGCTAGTACGCCCCTACAGGGCTGAATCTGGCCCCTCCCTTTTCCCAGGGCTTCGCCCTGGGCTGCTATAGGACGCTCCTTTCGGAGCTTCCGAGCCGAAGAGAACCACCAGGACTGGGGGCGTACGCAACGCCTCATCGGGACTTCCGCTTTCCCGCCCGTTCTGGTAGAATGCCTCTCTATCCAGGCACTCGCTTGGTTGTTGCCAACAGCCGCTTTGACAGAGGAGAATGTGCGTGATCCGGGCCATCGCGTCCACGCTGTTCGCCATCCTGAGCGTCGGGCTGCTCGCCGCGGAGCCCGCGCCCGAGAAGGCTCGGCCCAAGGGGGATGGCCCCAAGGCCGAAGCGCCCGAGGAGGAGAAGCTGGCCCCTGGGACCTACGCGCGCCTGAAGACGGCCAAGGGCGAGATCGTCTTCCGCCTCCTGGCCGACAAGGCGCCGAAGACCGTGGCGAACTTCGTGGAGCTTGCCAGGGGGGAGCGCCCCTGGAAGACGGCCGACGGGCGTTGGGTGGCCAAGCCCTTCTACGACGGCCTGACCTTCCACCGCGTCGAGAACGACGTGCTGAAGCTCATCCAGGGCGGCTGCCCCAAGGGCGATGGCACGGGTGGGCCGGGCTATCAGTTCAGCGACGAGACCGACAAGGATGTGAAGTTCGACAAGCCCGGCGTGGTGGCGATGGCGAACTCCGGGCGGAACACGAACGGCAGCCAGTTCTTCATCACCCTCGCCCCCGCCCCCTCCCTGGACGGGCGGTTCAGCATCTTTGGCGAGGTGGTGAGGGGCCTGGAGGTCGCCGAGGCCATCAGCAAGATGCCCGCCACGGCGAAGGGAACGGGCGACGAGGCCGTCCACATGGCCAAGGACCCGGTCGCCATCCAATCTGTCGCGATTGACGAGGTGAAAGCCCCGCCCCCGCCGGCCGGGAAGTGACGGCCCCAAGCCCCCCATCTGCCAGAACCGAGGCCTGCTCCCGAAGGGAGCACGGTGGGTAGCCGGCGGCTTCAGCCGCCGGACTCCGACGCTGCAATCAACGAAGTCCCGAAGGGACGGCAGACCAGAGGGCCGCCCTGCCGCGCAGCTCTGCCGTCCCTTCGGGACTGGGCCGCGGGTTCGTCCCGGTCCGGCGGCTGAAGCCGCCGGCTACCCACTGCCGTCCCTTCGGGACTGGGCCGCGGGTTCGTCCCGGTCCGGCGGCTGAAGCCGCCGGCTACCCACTGCCGTCCCTTCGGGACTGGGCCGCGGGTTCGTCCCGGTCCGGCGGCTGAAGCCGCCGGCTACCCACTGCCGTCCCTTCGGGACTGGGCCGCGGGTTCGTCCCGGTCCGGCGGCTGAAGCCGCCGGCTACCCACTGCCGTCCCTTTGGGACTGGGCCCGCTGGTGCCCCAAAGTCAGTGCCATTCAATGATGAATGCTGAATGTCGAATGACGAACTGAGAAGAGCAGAGCGCGCTCTTGGCCTCACTCATCATTCAGCATTCGGCGTTCGACATTCAACATTCCGTCTTCCGCTCAGCCGTCGAGGGTCCAGCCCTCGCGGTATTTGCGGCTGAGGAAGGCGTTGGCCTCGGGCACGTCGGTCACGACGCCCTTGTCGGGGTCGTAGGCGATCTTCTTGCCGGCGCGGTAGGCGACGTGGCCGAGGAGCATGGTCTCGATCATCGTGCCGCTGTAGTCGAAGTCGCAGTGGGTCTTCTTGTTCTTCGGGTCGCGGCAGGCGACGAGCCACTCGCGCTGGAAGCCGGCCACGCGCGGCTGGATTTGCTCTTTCGTGCGCGGCTTGTAGTAGGTCATGTCGTCCGCGTCGCCGAACGGGATGAGGATGCGGGAGCCGAAGTCGCAGACGAGGAAGCCGTTCTTGCCCTTGAACATGGCGCCGTGGTCAATGCGGTTGAGGTCAATGTAGCCCCTGGGCGAGCGCGGCATCATGCCGCCCTGCCACCAGTTCACCTTGATGGCGGGCCGCCAGTTGTTGGCGGGCATGTCGAAGGTGCTGTGGAGTTCGACCGGTGTGACCTCGGGATGGGGCGGGATGGGGTCCGCCGGCTTGCCCTTCTCGTTGCCGGCCTGCTGCGAGCCGAAGGGATAGGACTCGCCCTGGGCGCTGGTGGGGAGCACGGGGTCAATGGCGTTCCACACGAGGTCCATCGTGTGGCTGCCCATGTCGCCGATCTGGCCGCTGCCGAAGTCCCAGTACATGTTCCAGCAGAGGCAGTTGGCCCCCGGGCCGCCCCTGAAGTAGTCGGGGCTGTATGGGTGGAAGGGCGCCGGGCCGAGCCAGAGGTCGTAGTGGAGGTGTTTCGGCGGCTCGCCTTCGCCGGGCGGGTGACCCTTGCGGCGTATCTGGCGGTTGCCCCAGGCGTGGGCCTGCTGAAGCTCGCCGACGGCGCCGTCGCGGACAAGCTCGGCCACGCGGTTGAAGTTGTCTATCTCGTGGCGCTGGGTGCCCACCTGGGTGGCCACCTTGTCGCGGCGCTTGAGCCAGTTGGCGCGCACGATGCGGGCCTCTTCGACGGTGTTGGCGAGGGGCTTCTCGCAGTAGCAGTGGAGGTTGCGGTTCATCGCCCAGTTGGCCACGAAGGCGTGGGTGAAGTCGGTGGTGCAGCAGACGACGGCGTCGAGGCCCTTCTGGTCGAGGCACTTGCGCCAGTCAACGTAGGTCTTGGCATTCGGGAAGCGCTTGGCGCCGAACTCCAGGTGGTTCTCGTCAACGTCGCAGAGGGCGGCGATGGTCTCGCTCGACATCGCGCCGAAGTGGTCGGCGGCCCGCCCCCAGGTGCCGACCATGGCGATGTTGAGCTTGTTGCTGGGCGCCTCGGCGCCCAGGAGGCCGCTGGGGAGGACCAGCAGCCCTGCGCCCGCCGCGCCCTTGAGAAACTGACGCCTCCCGCACACGCGCTTCGCGGTCTTCTCCATCACTGACAACTCCTACCAGAGATTGGTTCCGCGAGACGCAGAGAGTATAGCAGATTTTCGCCGCGTGTCCACTCCTACTGAGCGTGACTCCCGGTCCTGGCGAACCGCGGATTCCGGGATCGTCGTCGCTGTCGTCGTCGTCCTCGTCGTCGAGTGTCCCTCTCTTGGCTGCGGTGAGAGGCACCGGATTCGACGACGACGACGAGGACGACGACGAGCACGAGAAGAGGCCGCAAGGAACGTTTGCCAAAACCGGAAGTCATGCTCGAGTATGGCCCCCAGTTCTGGTGAACTACTCCGGAGCCCCGATAGGGGCGCACTATAGCAGCCCAGGGCGAAGCCCTGGGAAAGGGGCGATGGGTAGGTCAGCCCTGAGAGGGCGTACTATGTGGTA
>Ga0194112_10001587_pt1 | contig 33247 bp, 27 predicted proteins | sample TA2MahC400mmetaG_FD_146191 | JGI IMG/M metagenome (GOLD analysis project Ga0194112, IMG submission 146191) | Freshwater microbial communities from Lake Tanganyika, Tanzania - TA2015016 Mahale Deep Cast 400m | ecosystem: Environmental > Aquatic > Freshwater > Lake | place: Tanzania: Lake... | reverse complement strand
CATGCGTCCCCTCTTCCGTCCTGACGAGGCCCGGTGAAGACACCCGATTGCCGCTCCGCCGCCATATCATGCCGTAGTGCGTCGCCACTGTCAACCCCGTCCGACGTGCCGAGGCACAACGGGGTTCCGCCCGCCGATGAGGCCGGCTATACTGGCCGCCTGAGTGCGATCGGCGTTTCTCTCGACACCAGCCACACAGCGAAAGGGGACGACGATGCCGGAGACAGAGGCGAAGGCGGTCGGGGTGACAAGCTCGAAGAAGGAGCTTCTCGCGGCCTACAAGGAGCTTCAGAAGCAGCTCCAGGAGCGGCGCGAGGCCGAGGCGAAGCCGGAGCAGAGGATCAGGGAGCGGGAGGAGAAGGCGGCCGTCGCCATCGCCGAGGCCGTGGCCTCCGAGGGCATCGGCAAGCAGATCGCCACCCTGAAGGCCGAGATCAGCAAGGTCCTCGCCGACCTGTCGGACAAGATGGATGAGGCGACGACGAAGTACCAACAGGTCAAGCGCGCGGTCGAGGTGAAAGAGGTGGAGCTGGCGGAGATCTACGAGATACAGAAGGCGGCCTCGACCCTGGCCGCGCTCCTCGAGGCCCAGCGCCAGAAGCGGGAGCAGTTCGAGGCGGACATGGCGCAGAGGAAGGCCGACCTCGATGCCGAAATCGAGGCGACCCGCGCCGAGTGGAAGGAGGAGCAGGCGACTCACGAGGCCGAGGCCAAGGAGCGCGACGCCGCCGTGGCCAGGGCCGTGAAGGAGACGAGCGAGCGGCTGAGCCGCGAGGCTGCCGCCCGCGAGGAGCTCCTGAAGAAGGACTCCGAGGCCGAGGGGAAGGTCCTCAACGCCCGCATCGAGGCGCTTCAGGAGACCGTGAAGGCCCAGGCGGCGCAGCTCGCGAAGCTCTCGGCGCAGATCGAGAAATCCTACGGCCAGGTGCAGGACATCGCGGTGAAGGCCATCGAGGGCTCGGCGAACGCCAAGACCATCGCCGCCCTTCAGGCCCAAGCCGCCGAGACGGGCCGCCGGGCGGTCGCGGAACAGAAGTAACGGGTTTTGCGGGTTTCGTAGCGACAAGCGTCCCGCTTGTCGAGTGGCCGAAGAGAGCCGCAAGCGGGACGCTCGCGGCTACGTGCGGAACCACACGGAGAGAAGCTCAATGCCAAGCAAGGTCATTCGCGTGGGCATCATCGGCCAGGGGCGGAGCGGCTACGACATCCACACCCGCCACCTGCGGACGGACAGGCGCTACAAGATCGCCGCAGTGTCGGACCTCATCGCCGAGCGGCGGGCGCAGGCCGAGGCCGAGTTCGGGGCCGCCACCTATGAGGACTACCGCGAGCTTCTCCGCCGCTCCGACCTCGACCTGGTGATCAACACCACGTTCTCCGACCTCCACGTGCCGATCACGCTGGAGGGCCTGCGGGCGGGCCACAACGTGCTGTGCGAGAAGCCGCTGGCCCGCCGCGCCGCCGAGGTGGACGAGTTGGTCGCCGCGGCGGCCAAGGCGGGCAAGCTCCTCGCCATCTTCCAGCAGAGCCGCTTCGCCCCTTACTTCCAGCAGGTCCGCAAGGTCATCGCCTCGGGCGTCCTGGGCCGCATCGTGATGATCAAGGTCGCCTTCAACGGCTTCGGGCGGCGGTGGGACTGGCAGACGCTCCAGGAGCACAACGGCGGCAACCTGCTGAACACCGGGCCGCACCCCCTCGACCAGGCCCTTCAGCTCTTCGGCCCGGGCATGCCCAAGATCACCTGCCTAATGGACCGTGCCAACACGTTCGGCGATGCCGAGGACCACGTGAAGCTGGTCATGAGCGGCGAGGGCCATCCGACCATTGACCTTGAGATTTCGTCCTGCTGCGCCTACCCGCTCTACACCTACCAGGTGTTCGGCACCCGCGGCGGGCTGACGGGTGGCACGGGCGAGATGAAGTGGAAGTACTTCAACCCGAAGAAGGCCCCGAAGCGGTCGCTCATCCGCGAGCCGCTCTCAGGCCGCCAATACTGTAGCGAGCAACTGCCCTGGGTGGAGAAGACGTGGACCGTGCCCAAGAGCCAGGCCGACAGCTTCGCCTACATGTCGAAGCAGTTCTACAGCCACCTCTACAGGACGCTCACGGAGGGCGCGCCGCTGGCCGTCACGCCCGAACAGGTCCGCCAGCAGATCGCCGTCATCGAGGAGTGCCACCGCCAGAACCCGCTGTCGCGGTTGGCGTGACCGGAGAGAGCCCCACGTCAGGCGAGCCCTGCCGACTTTAGGAACGCAGTGAGCGTGTCATAGGTGAATGCGGGCCTGGTGGCCGGCGGGGTTTTCCCGCGGCGTCCGTGGGCCACCCAGTGACGGTACTTCCTTATCTGTCCGACCTGTGCGACAAGGGTATCGCCAACCGCATGGGCGAACAGTTCAACAAACCTGTCCATCCTTTGCTCTTCATCGCAGTACCGCTCAAAGTGCTCGGCGAGAGCCAGGCCGAACTCCCGGTCGGGAGTCCCTGCGGTGCGCAGCAACTCCCCCTGCTGCGTCAAGTGCTCGCGCACCCGCGCCTCAAACGCGGCATAGAGGCCCAGGACAGTCAGAGCGTCAAGTTCCACTTGCGCCGATTTCAAGAGGCCCTTGCAGCGCTCCTCTGTCTCCTTGTGGAATCTTGTGTTACGGAATGGTCGCTCTTCATCAATGTGCGGAGCCGTCGCGCAACGATCGACAACCTTGAGAGCATTCAGGGTCGTCTGGTATGCGTCCCAGATGGGCTCCAGCGGGCTGCTCATTCGGTGAGTGCTCTCAAGAGCTTGCGGAAGAACACCTTGCGGTCCAGGTGGACAAGCCTGCGATGCGAGTTGTCCACCCAAGCCCATCCCCGCGGAACGCCAGGATACATCGGGCGGCCTTGGAGCACCTCGACCTGTCCCTCAGCAGTCTCCTTGAAAGCTATAGCCGGACCGTCTTCGTCCACCCAAACAAGAGTCTCACGCCACAGAGGGCCAGAAACGTCCAAGTGGCCTCTGGCTCCGATAAAGTAGGCGCCCTTGGGCACGAAACTCAGTGCCTTTCCGCCATTCAGCTTTACCTTGAGGACCTTCGCCGCATACGGCCCCGTGTATTCCTCATTAAGCCGGGTCTTGCCCTCAGAGAACTCCACGCCAGGCTCGTCGGACATCCACTCGCGGACGTTGGCATAGAGCTCCTCGACCCGCTCGAGATACTCGGCCACGGCTTCATTCGTTGTCGCAGTAGATGCCATGTCAAACGCTCCTATCGGACGCCTCGCGCGCGCCTGTCGTGCGATATGCGCGCGACACACCCGCTCCTAGTCTGCTAGAATGCATTATACGCCAGGACAGACAACCCCGCAAGCAGGAGGAACAAGATCACAAGGGCCTTCCTCTTCGATCTGGATGGCACGCTGGTGGACACGGAGCGGCTGTGGGTGGCCGCGGCGGAGGCCGTGCTGCGCGACATCGGGCACCCCGTCACCCACGAGCAGGCGGTCGCGCTCATCTACGGACGGGCGTGGGGCGACATACGGCCCGAACTGCTGCGGGAGTACCCCGAGGCCTTCCCGAACGCCGAGACGCTTGAGCGGCTCCTCGGAGCGGCCTTCGACCGGCTCAAGGGGAGCACTGACATCCGCATCCACTCCTCGATTGCCCTCCTGAAGCGCCTCGCGGCCACGCACCCGGTCGGGGTCGTCTCCGGCTCCTCGCGTCGGCTCGTCGGCGAGACGCTGCGGCTGGCGGGCGTGGAGGGGGACGTGCGGGCGGTCGTGGCGACGGAGGACACGCCGCGTGGCAAGCCCGACCCCGCGCCCTACCTCCTCGCGGCGGAGCGGCTGGGCGTGGCGCCCGGGGAGTGCGTGGCCTTCGAGGACTCGCGGGCGGGCGTGCTGTCGGCCAAGGCGGCGGGCATGCGCGTGGTGGCCATCCAGCGCCCCGGCGCCGTGGGGCAGGACCTATCCGAGGCGGACCTGGTCTGTCCGAATCTGTGCGATGAGCGCGTGGCCGACTGGATAGCGAGAGCGGCAGCGGAGGCTACATGAGCGGCAGCGAGTGAAGCCGCTTGAGCTCGTGCGTGCGTGGGTCCACCACGATCCCCGCGTCCTCCAGCGCCAGGACACCGAGAAGCGGCTCCGCCTTGGCCGGGCCGAAGATGATGCGGGCAACCGCGTCCATGCCCAGGAACTTCAGGCGGGCGAAGCCGTATTCGTACTCCACCGCCTCGCCGTTGGCCAGCGTGTAGACATCCTTCCCCTCGGGCTGCACCCCGGCCGCCCGAAGCCGCTCCGCCGGCGCCAGGCAATGGACCGCCCCGGTGTCCACCACGAACTCGTCTTCGTAGGGCGTTCCTGCCTGCCCGATGTCCGTAACCCTGACTGTCACGTGGGTGACGCCCATGTCGGTGCCTCCGAGTGGTCGGGGTGGCCGGACACCTTTAGAACTTCTCGTCGCAGGCATCAAGGAGCTTGGGCCGGCCATCCGACGACTGATTATAGCAGCATGAGGCAGCTTGGGCAAGTACTTGTCGGAGTTCCAAGCTTCGAAGCCTCCGCAGTCGTCCATGGCAACGGGACTCGAACCCGCAAGCGCCAGATCGACAATCCCGCACTCCCCGAAGACGCAAGTTCTGAAACTACAACGAGATACGAAGGTGGCCAATTCCGTAAGTCTCGTCCCAACAGTGATTTACGTGTCAGCTAGTGACCGGCAGTGTCAGGCTTCAGGGGATCAAGTCTCGTCCTCCGAGCCGCATTGGCCGGCTCGTAACCTGCAAACCCATCGGGCCGCAGAGTCGCCAAACAGAAGAAGCCGTCGCGCCAGCCGCTGTGGGGCCCGTTCGAGGCGCCATAGTACAGGCGGATTTCGCCTTGGCGCACAATCGGGACCGCCGCGGCATACACGCATCCCCAATCATACTCGCCTTGGATCTCGGACGTTGGGATCAGCGGCTTGCCCGGCTCGATACGCTGCCTGCCCGCTGGATTGGCCGATGAGCACAACAGCAACGGCTAGCGTTGGGCACAGGGGCTTCAGGCCCATCGCCAGTCTTCTCCGGATTTGGTGTCTATCGGCTCAGCGTGGGCTGCACAAACAGCCACCGGGAACGACACCCTCGCCTGCTTGCGGCAAGAGTGAGTTCCCGCACGCAACAGGGGACCCTGGGTGGCCATGATGCCCCTATCATGTACCAGACTCTTGGCTTGAGTCAAGGTGCCTTGCCAGAGCCAGGCGAGCCCTCAACACCTCGGCGGTCAGCTAACAGCAACACCCGGGGGAGCACCAACGCCATCGCACTGAGTCCTGGCTGGGTGAAGGCACGGCCGAGATCGGGCCCCAGGAGCCCCGGCGGACTCTTGCCCACTCATGAAGATCCGGACAAACTCCGGCCATGCGGGGTAACCTTTCCGCGATTGCTGCTATTACTATAATGGAGAGACGTATGATGGTCCCCAGCTTCAGCAAGGAGACCAAGGCAGTGTCGAGCGTCACCGCCTGGGCACTTGTCATGGGCGGGCTGATTTCGGTGGCCATCGGGCCGTCGAGGGGCTCCGCCGGGGAGATTCAGAAGATTCTGGACAACTCGAAGGCATTCGCGGCGATGCCGAGGATGAAGCACACGCCGGCTTTCCGCCTTGAGCCCTTCGAGCCGGTTCAGGCGCGCCCCGAGGCCAAGGGGAGCACTGGTGGTACATCTGCGACGGCGACGAGCGGATCGGCCTGATCACGACCTGGGTGAACCACATCGAGCTGTTCCGATTCTCGCCCGAGGTCGCCAAGGGGGCGAAGTACGAGATTCCCCCTATCTACCACTGGGCGAATCTGATCGGGGCGCGGCCGCCGCTGGAGATGTGCGGCTATCACTCGCCCGTGCCGCCCGTCGAGTCGTTCAAGCTCACCTTCGCCAAGGACAAGGGCGATTCGCTGGAGTTCAAGTCCGAGCAGACCCACAAGGGCGGCTACCGCGGGGGCACGGAGTTCCGCCTGGCCTGGCACAACCCGGTCAACACGCCCGTGGACCACGTTGAGGCCGGCGGCTTCGTCGGCTTCGTGACCGAGCAGGCGCACTCGGGCAAGTATTCCCTGAAGGTCGTCGGCCGGGGTCTGGGGAAGGTCGCCAGCTTCGCGCCGATCGGCGGCGGCCCGGGGGTGATCGGCGAATCGAGGAAACGCTATCGGCTCACCGCTTGGGTGAAGGCCGCTTTGGGCGAAGGCAGCGCGTACCTTCGCGTGGACGACGCTGGGTGGAGCTGGGACGACGTGCGGGCGTCGCGAAAGACCACGGAGGTGGGCGGCCGGAGCGAACGGACCCAACTGGCCGCCGAATTCCAGCCGGGGCCTGATGACCCGTTCCTGGTTGTTCGGATTTGTGTAGACGGCCAAGGTGTGGCATGGTTTGATGACGTAATGCTGGAGGAGGTCAAGGACTGACCGCGCCGATTCTGGCGCGGCATGGTGTCGCTCCAGACTGGGCAAGGCGAATTCTGAGTAGCTTCAGAAAGGAGTCATCCTATGGGCTGGTTGCGCAACGCGTACCCACTTACCCGCGCGTGGGTGGTCGCGATCGTGTTCGGCGTTCTGCCGAGAATGGCCCGCGCAGACAAGCTGCGAATCGAGAACGCGGCAGTGGCCTCGCGCGATGAGAAGACCGCGACGGTGACGTTCGACATCGCCTGGGATAACTCCTGGCGCAGCAACGTCAACCACGACGCGGCCTGGGTGTTCTTCAAGGTGAAGGCCGAGGGCGCCGCTGAATGGCAGCATGTACGGCTGACGGCGGACAAGGTGGTGAACCCGACGGGCTACGGCCAGGCGGAGGGCGGCACGCGGCTGGACTTCATCGTGCCCGACGGCGACGAAGGGTTCACCGGCCTGTTCGTGCGGCAGGCGGCCGAGGCGAAGGGCGCGGTGGCGGCGCGCGGCGTGACTGCCATCTGGGACCTTACGGCCTGCAAGGGTATTGCGAAGGACACGAAGGTGAAGGTGCTGGCCTTCGGGATCGAGATGGTGTACGTGGCTGAGGGGCCGTTTTGCCTGGGCTCGGGCGGAACGGAGGTGGGTGGATTCTACCAGTACACCGACGGCAGCCAGCATACCCAGCCATACAAAGTCACAAGTTCCAGCGCTATCCCAACGGGACAACAGAGCGGCCGGCTCTGGGCGAGGAAGTACGCTCAGCCGGAGGATGGCGGCGAAATCCCTGCGTCGTTTCCAAACGGCTACTCGGCCTTCTACTGCATGAAGCGCCACATCACGTGGGAACAGTATGCGGGCTTCCTGAACACACTGAATCCAGCGCAGGCCGCCGCGCGCTGCCTTGACGACCGCGAACATCTGCCGCGTTCCGGGGAGCCCCCGAACTGCGTTTACTCCGGCAAGCCCGGCGCGGCCAGGGGCCTGTCGTGGGCCGACGGCGCGGCGTGGGCGGCGTGGGCGGGGTTGCGCCCGATGACCGAACTAGAGTGGGAGAAGGCCATCCGGGGGCCGCGCGAGCCCAAACCAGATGAGGTCGGCCCGTCCTACTGGGGCATCCCCTTCGGCGACTGGTTCTGGGTGCCGCTTCACGACCGCGATGGCGAGCGTGCGGTGACGGTGGGCAATGCCCAGGGACGCAGGTTCAGGGGCACACACGGCCTCGGCACGCCGGCCCTGCCCGCGGACTGGCCGCAGGACGATGCCGTGGGCGCAGGGGTACGCTCCTGCGGCAGGACGGGCGCCACCACGCGCTTGTCGGACCGCCTCTACGCGGCCGCCGTCGAGCCCGAGCGAAGGCCCACCCCGCGCGAGGGGCGCGCATGGGACATCTATGAGACCCCGGTGGCCGAGTCGCACCCCTTGCCCTGGCGCGGCGTGCGCACGGCGCCGAAGGGGGCGGGGAACTGATGTTCGACTTGCGATTCCCGATGGCCGATCGCGGACCAATGAAGGAGATAGCGATGAGTCGGGCACTGGCGGTCGCCGCAGCAATTCTGGCGTGCACTCCGGCACTCGCGGCAGGGGACCAGGAGGCGCGGTTCCGGGGAATGGGGAAGGCCGACCCCATCCGCATCGCCAACGTGCGCCGCGCTGACAGCCCTGCCGCAGGCCAGAGCACCGTCACGTTCGACCTCGCCTGGGACCACTCCTGGCGGGCGGCCTGGGAGGCCAGCGCGGAGCAGACGGGCGGGGCCGGCCCGCTCAAGCTCGAGAACTGGGATGCGGCCTGGGTGTTCGTCAAGTTCCGCAAGCCCCGCGCCGAGGGCTACTCGCATGCCACACTCTCGACAAACGCCTCCGACCACACGGCTCCCGCGGGGGCGAAGCTGGACGTCGGCGCGACCGACGACGGCAAGCGCGGCCTCGGCGTGTTCGTCTACCGCGCAGTGGCCGGCAGCGGACCAAACGACTGGAAGGGCGTGGCGCTGCGCTGGCTGCACAAGGCCGATGGCGTGGACGATCCCGGAGGCGTCGAGTTGAAGGTCTTCGGCCTCAATATGGTCTATGTGCCGCAGTGCGCCTTCTGGGCAGGCGACGGCTCCACAGCGCCCGTGGGGGCGCAGTTCTCAGCGGGCGACACGATCGAGCCCTTCCACGTCGAGAGCGAGGACGCGCTCACCCTGGGCGGCGAAAGCAAGAAGAACCTGGGCAACCGCGACAGCCTGGGCATCAGGCTGGCGGACGACTTCAACAGCGTCGTGACCCAGCAGCTCCCCGCGCGGTTCCCGAAGGGCTACGCGGCGTTCTACTGCATGAGGCACGAGATCACGCAGGGCCAGTATGTCGACTTCCTCAATACGCTCAGCCGGGAGCAACAGCTCAAGTTGGACAAGAGGCCCGGGAAGGAGCCCGCCGTGGCCGGCATGCGGCTGAACGCGGGATGCCAGGCGTCGGAGGCCGCCAAATACAGGAATGGGATCAGGATCGCGGTTCCGGACAAGCCGGGGTCTGACGGCAAGCCCGCCACGCCGGCGGCTTACATGACCGACGCGCCCTACGTGCCCAACGGGGCGGGCCACTACCACCAGATCACTGTCACCGGCGGGCCGCACGGCGGGTGCAACGGCGTGTTCTACGCGGCTTGGGCGGGTTTGCGGCCGATGACGGAGCTGGAGTACGAGAAGGCCTGCCGCGGGCCGCTCAAGCCGGTGCCGGGCGAATACGCCTGGCGCACCTCACAGGTCGCCGGCTCGAGCTCTGAGAAGCCCCCGCGCGACGGATACGCCCTCCGGAACCCCGGCAAACCCGACGAATGCGTCGTCTGGGAAGGGGCCAACGGACCAGACGCGACGCGCGGCAACGCTGCGTGGGGTGGGACGATCATGCAGGTGAATCAGTACCGCATGTATGCCCTCCACCCCATTCACGGCCCGCTCCGCGCGGGAGTGTTCGCTTCGCCGGACAGCGGGCGGGTGGCGGCGGGTGCCTCATACTGGGGGATTCTGGACCTCACCGGCAACCTGTGGGAGGAGGTGATCGTCGTGGGCAACCTGGCTGGCCCCTGGGATGAGGTGCGGAAACAGGGACGCGTCTTCGCGGGCACGCATGGGGACGGCACCTTGGCCCAGCCCGCGGGCTGGAACGCCCTGGGACAACGTGGTGGCGCGTTCGATGGCCGCCGCGCCTATAGCGTGTCGCACCGCGTGGGTCACGCGCAGGGATCCTCCGGCTTCCGCTGCGTGCGCACGGCGCCGTGAGGCGGCGCAGCAGAAAAGGACATAATGATGGACACTGATTCACACACGCAGGGCGCCCGTGACCGGTTGCGGGTTGCGGCGGTACAGATGAAGTTCGCCCCGACGATTGATGGGAACCTGACGAGCATCCAGCGGCTGTTGGGCGAGGCTGCCCGCCGGTAGGGCTGGTGGGTGCGGACCCGAGGGCGTGTGGTACGTCACCGGTCACAACACCGACCTGGGGATTAGGGCGGAGGGCGTCGAAAAGGGCGTCGCCATGCCGGTCCGATACATCGACACGGTCTGGTGCCAGAGGGAGGCAAGGCCGCGAGGCTACCGGGCGATTCTCGCGCCGCGCAACCAGTTCTTCTGTTTCAATTACCGCCAGCGCTTCCTGGTACGGTCTGCGGTACACGCCTTCCGAGGACGACGTGAAGTTGCTGGACTTGGCCGGCGAAGTGGCCAGGGAACTCGCAACGCTTTCCAATCGCCGCGCGAAAGCCCCGGGGGCGGGATGTGTCTTGATGTGGGAACAGCGGACGCGCTTTGCACCAGACACGACAATCTGTGTCTCTGCAAGCGACCGCAATTAGGGACCCACCGAAAGGAGCCTGCTATGAATCCGTTATCCAATTGGTCCCCATTCACGCGCACGCTGGCGATTGCCTGCGCGCTACTGCCGGGCGCGGGCACGGCACGCGCGGTGACGATCACGAACGTAACGGTGGCCGCGCGCGACGCGGGTACAGCGACCGTGGCATTCGATATCGCCTGGGACAATTCCTGGCGTCACGAGATCAATCACGACGCGGCCTGGGTGTTCTTCAAGGTGCGTGCCGAAGGCGCGACCGAGTGGCAGCATGTCCGGCTGGCGGCGGACAAGGTGCTGAACCCGACGGGCTACAGCCAGGAGAAAGGCGGCACGCCGCTGGACCTCATTGTCCCGGATGGCAGGGACGGCTTTACCGGCATGTTCGTGCGGCGCGCGGAGTACGCCGCCCCGGGCAAAGTGGCAACGAGCAAGGTCTCCGCCGTCTGGGACCTTACGGCAAACAAGGGCATCACCAGGGATACCAAAGTCCAAGTGCGGCCGTTCGGCATCGAGATGGTCTATGTGGCCGAAGGGCCTTTTTGCCTGGGCTCGGGCGGGGCGGAGATCAACGGCTTTTACACTTACACCGATGGCAGCCAGCACACTCAGCCGTTCCGGGTCACCAGCGCAGGCGCGATCCCGACCGGCCGGCGGAATGGCCGACTCTGGGCCCGCAAGGGCGCGCAGCCGGAGGACGGCGGCGAAATCCCGGCGTCGTTCCCCAACGGTTATGCGGCCCTTTATTGCATGAAGCACAGGATTGGATCGGCCCAGTACGCCGCCTTTCTGAATACGCTGAGCGCGGCGGAGGCGGACAAGCTTCGTAGCGAAAGGACGGTGGTCCGTTCCGGCGAGGGGCCGAACTCTACCTATTCGGGCCGCAGCGCTGATGCCGCCGACGGCTTGTCGTGGGCGGACTCCGCGGCCCTGGCCGCCTGGGCGGCCCTGCGCCCGATGACGGAGTTGGAGTGCGAGAAGCTCGTGCGCGGGCCGCGCGAGCCAGTGCCGGACGAGGTCCACCCCTCGTATTGGAACATCCCGTACCCCGACGGGTTCTGGAATAGCCTGCTGCACGACGGCACGGAAAGCAATGTGAGGGGCCAGTTCTCGGCCGGCGATACGACCGATCCCTTCCGCATCGAGAGCGAGGATGCGCTCACGCTCGGCGGCCAGAGCAGCAAGAACCTGGGCAATCGCGACGGACTCGGCCAGCGAATGGCCGATGACTTCACCAGTTGCGTGACCCAAACGCTTCCGGCGCGGTTCCCGAAGGGGTTCGCGGCATTCTACTGCACAAGGCACGAGATCACCCAGGGGGAGTACGTGGACTTCCTCAATACGCTCACCTACGAAGAGCAGAGGCGATTGACCCGTGGGAGGCCCGAGGCTGCCGCCGGCACGCTGGTCGCAGGGGAAGCCAGCAAGTGGCGGAACGGGGTCAAGATCGCTGTCCCCGGCGCATCGAGTTCCGTGCAGGAGGTGTCCCGCCGCGATGGGGTGATCCGGTCTATCGGCGGCGCCAAGCCGGCGGTGTACGCGACCGACACGCCCTTTGTGGCGTACGGCGCGGGCCACCCCCACCAGATTACGGTTACAGGCGGGCCGCACGGGCCCGCGGCAAACGGCGTGTCTTACGCGGCCTGGGCGGGTCTGCGGCCCATGACGGAGTTGGAATACGAGAAGGCCTGCCGCGGGCCGCTGAAGCCCGTGCCCGGCGAGTTTGCGTGGGGCACGAACCAGATCGCCGGCACGAACAACCCAAACCCGCCGCGCGACGGCTACGCCCTGCGAAACGCCGGCAAGCCCGACGAATGCGTGGTCTGGGAAGGTGACAACGGACCCGACGCGGTGCGCGGCAATGCGGCCTGGGGCGGAACGATGTCGCAAGCGGGCGGCGACGGCCTGTTCGCCCGCAACGCGATCAACGGGCCGCTGCGCGTGGGGGCCTTCGCAACGCCGCACAGCGGACGCGTTGCGGCCGGCGCCTCGTACTGGGGCATCCTCGACCTGACCGGCAACCTGTGGGAGGAACTGATTCTCGTGGGCAATGTGGCCGGCCCCTGGGATGACACGCGGAACCGCAGAGATGGACGCCGTTTCGCGGGCACGCACGGCGACGGCACCTTGGCCCAGCCCCCCGGCTGGGACGCTATCGGACAGCGCGGCGGAGCGGCGGACAGCCCCCGTCCGGAGACCACATCGAACCGCACGGGCTACGGTCCGGGATCTTCCGGCTTTCGCTGCGTACGTACGGCGCCGTGAAGGTTCGTTGATTCCCCTGATTTGAGACGGTAGACTTGGGCAAGGAGCGAGCAATGAGCCGGTCGGGCAACGAGGGGGTATTGGCCTCAGCGAGAGCGGCCGCGCTCGCCTCCTGGCTGCTTCTGGGCGCCGGCACTGGGCGCGCGGATGGCCTGAAGATCGGGAACGTGGCCGTGGCGCCGCGCGACGCGACGACCGCGGCCGTGAAGTTCGACATCTCCTGGGAGAACTCCTGGCGGCACGGGAGTTTCCACGACGCGGCCTGGGTCTTCTTCAAGGTCCAGGCCGATCCGAAGGCGCCCTGGCAGCCTGTCCGGCTTGCGGCGGACAAGGTGGTGAACCCTACGGGCTACAGCCAGGAGCGAGGCGGCACGCCCCTGGGATTCATCGTGCCGGCCGGCAACGAGGGATTCGTCGGCATGTTCGTGCGGCGCACCCGCGAAGGCAAGGGCCCGGTGGCGACTCAGAACGTCACGGCCGTCTGGGACTTCACGGCCAACCAGGGCGTCAACAAGGACGTGAAGGTCCGCGTGCAGGCGTTCGGCGTCGAGATGGTGTATGTGCCCGAGGGGCCGTTCAGTCTGGGCTCGAACGGGAAGGAGCCGAACCGGTTCTGCGTATGGACCGAAGGCGGCCAGGACACCCCGCCGTACCGGGTGACGGGGCCCGGGCCAATCCCCACCGGCCGGCAGCACGGAAGGCTCTGGGCGGTCGGCATCTGCCCGGAGGACGGGGGCGAAGTCCCGGCGTCTTTCCCGAACGGCCATGCGGCCTTCTACTGCATGAAGTTCCCGTACCTGACACGGGGCCAGTACGCCGGTTTTCTGGGCACGCTGACCGCCGCACAGGCCAAACAGCGCTATTACCCCGGGTACCAGGGCCTTGCGATCCAGCGGAGCGGCGAGTCGCCGAACTACGCCTATGAGGCGTCGGCGCCCGACAAACCGTGTCCCTGGCTGTCCTGGGCGGACGGCGCGGCGTACGCGGCCTGGGCGGGCCTGCGCCCGATGACGGAGCTGGAGTACGAGAAAGCCACGCACGGGCCGCGGGATGACGGAGGCCTGTCCTACTGGGGGCTGGTTGGGATCGACATGGGCGGGGTCAGCGAGCGGTTCGTATCGGTCGGCAGCGCCGCGGGGCGCAAGTTCTCGTGCACTCACGGCCGCGGCACGCCGGAGACGCCCGCGGACTGGCCGACGGACCTCGGCGGCGTCGTGTTTCGCGGCGACTACGGCGGCCGAGGCCATTTGTTCACGTCGGGCCGCATGGCTGCGATCGACTCGCACGCGGACCGGAACACGTCCGCCGGTTGGCGCGCCGCACGTTCGGCGCCGGCCGGGGACACGAATGTGGGACGGTTCACCGGACCAGGGGACTATGGAAAGACGCAGCCTGTCGCGCGCCTCGGCCGCGGCGTGCGCGCCGACGGCGTGCTGGACGAATGGGGCAAGCCCGCGCTTGTGCTCACCGGGCCCGCCGACGTCTTCCCGGTCTACAACCGCTTCGCTCCGTTCGATTTCTACGGCCGTCTGCTCCGGCCCTGGCAAGGCCCCGAGGACCTATGCGCCGGGGTGTACTTGGGTTGGGACGGCGAAGCGCTGTGCGTGGCGGCCGAGGTGACCGACGACCGGCACTTCAACGCGAAAACCGGCGATGGGATCTGGAGCGGGGATGCGCTACAGTTGGGGCTGGTCACCGCGAAAGGCGTCCGCTGGAAGGTCGCCTTGGCGCTGACCAAGGCGGGCGTTGCCTTCCACCAATATGCGGGCGAGGGCGACACGCTGGCGAAGACCACCGGCTGCGCGGCGACGCGGGACGACAAAGCCAGGGTCACCCGCTACGAGTTGCGCTTGCCGCTGGCCGCCCTGGGTCTGGAGCCCGGCGTGGACTTCGGCGTCAACATGATGTTCTTCGACGATGACGACGGGAGCGGACACCGCTACTGGCTCCAGTTGGCGCCGGGCCTGGCTGCCGGCCCGGCGAGCGGGGGCAACACCGCGCTGTATCCACGGTTCGTCCTGGAGAAGTAGACGACGGGGGAATCGGTGGATGACGTGCGAGGTCATGTTGCCAGTCGCTTCCGGCGCGGCACGGTGCCGCGCCCGGCCGCGCCAGGCAGATCGATGAGTACCGTCCGGGTTTCGCTGCGTGAGCACGGCTCAGTGAGTTGCTCACAGCCACGAAAGAGGAAAGGACAGGTTCCATGATATTCACGCGATGGGTGGTTCTGGTGGCTGCGTTGTTCGTCGCCCTGGCCGCCGGGACCTCCGCCGCTGATCGCATCAGGAAAGCCGACGGCCCCACGTCCTTGCAGACAAGAGACACCTGGTGGGAAACCATGCTGGCCTCTCGCGAGGCCCTGGCCGAGCAGGAGGCCGCCGCAGAGCGCCAGGCCGAGGCGGATCGCCTGGCCGATCCCGTGCTCAAAGAGTGCCAGCCGTTTCGCATCGAATTGAACACCCAGCAAGAGCCGCGCAAGATCAGGGTACGGATCGCCGGGCTGAGGCGACTGTACGTGGGCTGCGCCGGCCAGTTCCATGTCTTCTTGGGCGAGCCGCAACTCATCGGGCGCGACGGCAAGGCGGTCCCGCTGCCGTTGGCCAAGGCCCGCGTCCCCACCGACCAAGATTTGTTCCGCCACAGCGGCATGCGCCACGGCTGGCAGCCGATCGTTTCGGGGCAGCAGAAGTACGCCACCGGTTTCACCATGCGGGACTGGGAGATCTGCGTCGAACTGGACGGCCAGGCCGAGTGGCTCGAAGGCACCCTGGGCGCGCCGACACACAAGGAGATCCGGAAGGCGGAATTCTGGGTCCAGTGCCGCTCGCTGGCCGAAGTCAAGGCCAAGGCCGTTGCCGCGCGCGAAGCGATTGTCGTTGCGGTGGCTGGGGCGTTCCCGTCGCCAGCCGATTTGCGGCAGCAGCGGGTTGAGGCAAGGGCCGACATCTGGAAGACCGACTGGAAACGGGGCGACCTGGCCGACCTGGCCTCGCGCTACGCCGGGGCGTGCGGCCCGGACCAGAAACCGTCCGCGCAGGAGATTGCCAAACAGTGCCAGAGCGTGGCGGAATTGAAGACCGTGCGCGACCTGTTCTATGGGCAGTACATCCGAGAGCGATTGGGCCTGGCCCGCAAGACCCTGGCGATGGTCGAGCGTGCCGCCCCGCGCCCGGAATTGGCCGAAGAGCTGGCGGCGCTGGAGAAGGAACTCGCCGCGTCGAAGGGGAGGTCCAACGGCGAGTCGCTCCACACCCGCGTCTGCAATCTGCGGCGCAAGATCATCCTCTCTCACCCGGCATTGGACTTCCCCAAGCTCTTGATCAACAAGCGGTCCGGCTTCCTGCCCGAGCACATGGTGGACCAGTACCTCGGCCGCCACAGCCAGGAGGCCCCGGGTCTGGTGGTGCTGGAAGGCTGGCGGGAGAATCCTCGGGAGACGGTGCTGCTGGCGGGCAAGCTGCCGCGGGGCTGCACTATTACTCCCGATCTCTCCTACGACGGCAAGCGTGTGCTGTTCGCCTTCGCCGACCATTCCCATGCGCGCGACGACGACCTGTTCCTCCCAGGGACCAACTTCTACGACTCTCCGACGAACGTTGAGGATTCCGGTGCGCGCTACCGCGGGTACTTGGTCTACGAATACTCCTTCGAGACCGGCAAGGTCCGGCAAGTGACGGGCACGGCCGCGGACCCCATGGCTCGCTCATCGTCATCGACCCGCGCAAAGGGCAGGACTTCGCCGCGCCGCTCACCTCGCTCACTCCCGAACTGCCGGCGCCCGAGGGGGCCCTGCCGGGCGGCACCACTCCGACCGCCATGCCGCTGGCCGACGACCTTCCTCTCAAACGGATTGTTGTCAACCCAAAGTTCATTTCCGGCAGCCGGGCCGGCACCCCGTGGCCTATCAGCGAGGAACTGTTCCTTTGCACCTACCAGCACGGCACCCAATACGCGGTGTACTTGATCGACATGCTGGGCGGGCGCGAGCTGATCTACAGCGACCCGAAGGTTTCCTGCTTCGACCCGATTCCGCTTCGGCCGCGGCCGGCGGCGGGCCAAACCAGGGGAAGAACCCCTTCGATGTCGGCGCGGGGCACATCGTAGATTTCCACTGCTACGGCTCGCTGAAGGCGCCCAAGCCGGAGGCGGACAGGGCAGCCGTGATTGGCGAGTACGGGTACGCCAAGTACCTCAACACCTGCAGGAAATACGCGCCGTTTGTCACCGATCCGGGTGTCAGCGGCTACGTGTGGACCCAGATCTCGGACATCGAGAACGAGCGCAACGGCTTGATGACCTACGACCGCAGCAAGTTCACCGAAGACCCCGACAAGGTCGCGGCCGAGAACGAGAAGTACTATCGTGAGCACATGCGGCACTCACCTCACAACAGTGGGCTGGCCATCCACACTTTCGACATCGCAACCTATGAGGGCAAGACCTACGGCTCACGTGTACCCTTGACCGAGGCGCGACATGCGCGGATTGTCGCCAGGGCGATTCAACCGGCCGGCCACGTGTCGGAGGTCCGCCTGCTTCACCTGCCGTAAGCATTGGCGGCTCCGGGAGCGACCCACGGCGAGACCCAACGAGACCGAAGCGCAGGAGAACTTGACACCCGTCGGCAGGCGGGATGTCTACAGGCCACAGGCCGGGCGCCACGCTTTTCGCCCGTCACCTGCCGCGCTTTTCAACCGACGTTCACACGTGCGGACAGCGGTGCTCCGTCCCCACTCTCCGCAGACGATAGAGTCGAGCGTCATCCACGACAGCCGGACCGACGAGGCGGTGGGCACGGAAGGTGACGCGTCTGCCGAGCTATGTCACAACCTGCGGAAGACAGACCACTGTGGAGTTCCGAGTGCCCCTCGAAGGCAATGGTGAGCAAGGGCAATCGCGCGGGAAGGCACCCTGACTGGACGGTTTGAACCTACGTAAGCGCTGGCTCGCAGGTCACTTACGGGGAATACCCAGAGGATCGCGCCAAAGCTCGTGGTCTTGTTTGAACTGCCCCCCGACGGCGTGACTCTCGCCCCCACAAAGAGAAAGCCCTTCGGCGTTCTCGCCGAAGGGCTTCTCGTCCAGGCTGGTCGGGGTGAGTGGACTTGAACCACCGACCTCAGCGTCCCGAACGCTGCGCTCTAAACCAAGCTGAGCTACACCCCGAACGATCAAGCACACTCTATTATAGCTTCCGCCGGCCAATTTGCAAACCGATCCGCTCGAGGCGGAGCAGGACGCGTGACCCGTGATGCGTGAGAAGAGGGTAACGACGGGCACATCCTCCTTGTCACGCGTCACGGGTCACGCGTCACGCATCCCCTGTTGACCGCTCACGCCCCGTGTGATAGAGTGCCCCGCAAGGAGAACGCCATGCCCCAGGGGGCGGCCATAACATCGCGTGAGAGGCTGGACGCCGCCTACCGCTGCCAGCCGGTGGACCGTGTGCCGGTCTTCGTGCGCGGCGTGTCCGACGCCAGGCCGCCGCACGAGTCGTACGCTCCGCTGCGCAAGCTGGTGTGCGAGACCTGCGACCTCAAGTGGGCGTGGAGCGCCTCGAGCGTCTTCGCCGCTCCGCCGACCACGCAGCGCGTCGAGCCGTACGACGGCGACTTCGACCTCGTGACCACCGTGATGCCTACGCCTCGCGGCGAGCTGACCCATCAGCGGTTGGTCGGCCGCAAGGGCCAGCCGGGGATGACCCGCAAGCACTGGCTCGCCGGCCGTGACGACGCGCTCAAGTACATGTCCCTGCCCGAGCCCGAGGCGGTGGGCGATGCGGGGGGCTTCTTCGCCCTCCGCGGCGAGGTTGGCGAGCGCGGCATCGTGGAGGCGCACCTGCGCGAGATGAACCCCGGCGGCCATGTGGCCGAGCTGTTCGGCTCCGAGCCGTTCGCCCTCCTGAGCATCGAGGACCGCAGCCTCATCCACGAGCTGCTCGAGCACGTCACCCAGCGCACCCTTCGCATGATTGACTGGCTTCTCGCGCGCGGCGTGGGGCCGTATTTCGCCGTCTCGGGCCAGGAGTACATCGCCCCGCCGCTTCACGGGCCGCGCGATTTCTGGGACTTCAACGTCCGCTACGACAAGCGGCTCTTCGGACGGGTGCGCGACGCGGGCGGCCTGGTCCACGTCCACTGCCACGGCTCGCTGAAGGGGTTGCTCGAGGGCTTCGTCGAGGCGGGGGCGAATGTGCTGCATCCTGTCGAGGCGCCCCCGATGGGGAACGTGACGGCGGCCGAGGCCAAGGCGGTCCTGGGCGGCAAGGTGTGCATCGAGGGGAACATCCAGGTGGGCGACCTGTTCACCCTCCCGCCCGCCGAGATCGCGCGGCAGGTGCTGGCGCTGCTCCGCGACGCGGGGCCGACGGCTCTCATCGTGGCCCCCACTGCATCGCCGTATGCGCCCGTCTGCACTGAGGTTATGCACGCCAACTACGAGCGGATGGTTCGCACGGTGCTCGAGGGGGGCGGGGCGCCGCCGGGCTGATGGCGTCCCGCAAGGCCCGCACCGCCCCCTCTCCATTGTTGGCGCCATTGTTGCGGCCCCGAAACAGGCCCTCAACAATGGCAGATCGCCCAATAACCGCGTTCCAAGCCGTTCCACCCATTGTTGCGCCTGCGCGCGCACACGCCCATCGCTCTTCGGGCCGCTCGCGGCGGAGGCGCCGCCGGCGTCCCATGTGTCGCAATATCAATATCTTACGTCGCCACGCCCCCGCCGCGAGGTGTCGCGCGGGCCCCATTGTTGGGGGTCCCGGAGCGTGTTCGGCCCCCAACAATGGGGGCGATAGCCACTATCTCGATTGTCCCGATTGTCTCGACCAACGAACCCGGGTAGCCGCCGCGCCAGCCGCGGGACTTGCGGAGGGGGCCGGAACGGGATATACTTGGGGTGTGGCGTGGGGGTATCCAGGGAGGGATGCTCAGGATACGGCGGGGTTGGGAGAGTGGCCCGGCGGATGCGTCGGCGCGGCGGCGCTGCGTCCTGCCCACGGAGCAGGCGAGATGTCGGTTAGCGAGGAAGAACTCAAGAAGGCGATAGGGGACTACATGGCCCGGGCAGGCGGCGTGGCGCCGGCCTGGTACGTCGGGACGAGTCGGCACCCGCGCAGGCGGCTCTTCGACGAGCATCGCGTGGCGCGGGAGGGCGGCTGGTGGATGTTCAAGCGCGCCGCCTCGCCCGCCGTCGCCCACGACGTAAAGGACCACTTCGTCCGCGTGGTCGGCACGGACGGCTGGGCGGATGGCGGAGAGTCCGAGGCCGACTACGTGTACGCCTACCGGAAGAACGCGGAGACGTGTCCGTGAGGCGCGCGTCCTACGGGTCGGCGGCGCCAGCACCTCCTGCCGGGGAATCGGGCGACGGCGCGAGGTGTCCGAGTTCGCTGAGCAATCGCGGCGTCATCCAGCATAGATGGTCCTCGCGCTCTCCAGGATGCTGGCTGCGTCCTTTCATCCTCCTTTCATGGCATTCTACGTAGTTTCTGTTGCGGAAAGCCGAATTCGCCGAACTCGGGCCGTGCTCGGAAGCCAAAGACTGGCTGAAGCCAGGACTCCGAACGCGTTCGTTCCTCGTTTGGAGTCCTGCCTTCAGGCAGTCTTGGCTTTCCGCAACAGAAACTACGTAGGGTTTAGCAGCATTGTCAAGCCTCAGGGCATCAGAGCACTACTCGAGCGCCGGGCGGACGGGGCGGCCCAGGGCCTGGGCCGGGGCGTCCTCGTAGGCGCCGAGGAACTCGCTGTTGCAGTCGAGCCAGAGCGTGATGCGGTGGAAGTCCTCGGGTGAGAGCTTGGTGCCGTGGTGGGCCTCGGTGAGGTACTTCATCAGGGGCGCGGCCTTCGCGCCGAACTGCCCGGCAATGCTGCGGGAGCCGCCGTGGACGCCGCCGTTGAACGAGCCGTTCGTGACGTGGAAGTAGAAGCCATACTTGGCGGCAAGGGCGTTGTAGGATTGTGTGAACTGGCCGGCGACGGCGCCGTCGAGGGCGATGGCCTTCTTCTCCTTGTGGCAGGCGACGCAGGCGCGGTCGAGGGCGGGCTGGACCAGGCGCGGGTAGTTGAAGGGGTTGGAGCCCTCGACGTCGGGCGTGATGGGTGAGGGGGCGCGGCGAAGCGCCAGGGCAACGCGGGGCAGAGACGCCCCGCCCACAGGGTTGGTGGCGCTCTTGCGTTCGTGGCAGCCCTGGCATGTGAGGCGTTCGCCGGGGTGGACGTAGGTGACTGAGCGCATGGACTGAATGGCGAGGCCGCGCTCGTCGAGGGCCTGGAAGTAAATGGGCTTGCCCACGGGGGCCTCGAAGAAGGCGGAGCCGTCGGCCTCGACCGGCACGGTGCCGAGGACGGCGCGGGCATTGGTCTGCTGGGCGACGCCAATGCGAGGGACGTTAGGCGGGGCCGTGGACTTGGGAAGGAGCTGGATGATGCGGAGGGCTGTGACCTTAGTGTCAGCGGGCCAAGCAAAGTCGCTGTCGTAGACGTTCATCACGGCGATGGTGGCGGGCCGGGCGTTCACAGCACCCTCACCCCACCCTCTCCCCGAGGGAGAGGGAGAAGAGGAAGGCCGCTGGGCGACACGGGTGCGGGCGGTCTGGGTCGTCGGGTCGGGGATGAGGGGGGGAGTTGGCCGCGGGCGGAGGGGGATGGGGTCGGAGCAGGAGATCGCGGGGTCGCGGTAGATGAGTTCCTTGTTGCCGAAGCGGTCGAGCCAGTAGATGCCGCGGTTCTTCGCGTCGGCGTCGTAGACGGCCAGGTAGTCGTCCTCGCTCAGGGGCCAGGGGGTGGCGTATTGCATGTATCGGGCGATGGGGCGTCCCTCGGATTCGGGGAACGGGCAGTCGGGGGTGAGGCGTTCGAGCTGGCTCATCGCCCCGTCGTCGGGCAGGCGGTGGTCAATGAGGACGAGCGAGCCGTAGGCGTGGCCGTGGTGGGCGCCGGTGACGGCGACGAACTTGTGGGAGTTTGGCACGGCCCGGATGTTCATCTCCATCCATGGCCGCCCCTCGCGGCGGACGGGGTAGTTGCCGTGGAAGGCCCGGGGGTCGCGCCCGTCGGGATACGACAGCCAGATGTGGTGGGCGATGTTCGTGTCGCGGTCCACGTAGTCCCAGCGGCTGTAGACGAGCATGCCGTCGTTGGTCACGCTGGGGTGCCACTCGTGAGTTTCGTGGTAGGAGAGGGGCTGAATATCCGAGCCGTCCGCCTCCATCGAGAAGATGGTGTAGACGGGGCAGTGGCGTCCGCAGCGGAGGTATCCGCCGCGGCGCTCGGAGACGAAGGCCACGCGGCCGCTGGGGAGGAAGCAGGGGTCGAAATCGTCTGGCGAGCCGTCCGTGAGTTGCACAAGGCCGCTGCCGTCGCTGTTGCAGCGGAAGATGTGGTAGCTGATCTCCGGCCCCCAGAGATAGGTTTCCTTGCCGCCCGACTTGGCGAAGGCCGTGGCCTGGGAGTAGGCGAAGAGGAGGGTCTTGCCGTCGAAGGAAAGCTCGGGCGAGAGGAAGGCGCCGCCTTCGAGCTTCTGGCCGGCGAGGCGGCCCTTCCCGACTGTGGCGTTCTCGAGCAGGTTGACGAGCCTCGGGCTGCCGCCGAACGGGTCGTGCAGCACGAAGAGTCCGCCGCCCGGCCGCGCATTACAGCCATAGAACTGGTCGCACATGTGGAACACGCCGGCGGCGTCGTGGCGCTTGATGAACAGCAGCTTGTCGAAGTCCAGCAGCGGGTTGGCGAAGGCGATGGCGCGCTTGGCGCGACGAACCTCGAGGTACAGCTCGCGGCGCGCCGCATCGGGCGCGTTGCCCACCTTTTCCAGCGCCGCGAGCCGCTCGTCGAGCTTGGCAAGCCCAGCCTGCGAAGCAGCGAAGCGCGTGGCGAGCCGCTTGGCCCGCTCGACCTCGTCGCGGATGTGTGCGATGGAGAATGCCGCGGCGCTGGCCGCGGCCTGCGGTGCGGCTGGCACAGTCGCCGTGTCCTGCCCCTCGGGCAGGGTGCCGGGATAGGAGTAGATGCCCACGCTCTTCTGGTCGGCAGGCTTCTTGAGGGCGATGTTCTTGTCAGGCGCGTCCGCGGGGTAGACCTCGATTTCGTCGAGGGCGAATGAGAGGCGGCCGACGATGTCGAGGCGGACGACGCGCGCGGCTGCCCCCTTGTCCTTGAGGGCGATGACGAGCGGTTTGCCCTCCTTGACGCCGCCGAACGCCGTGCCGTCGTGCTGGTAGACCACCTGGAGGTCTTTGGCATCTGGCGACGGCTTGTCGGCCACGAGGAGGCGGATGTTGCGGGTCCGGGCGGCCGTGTTGCGGTCGGTGCGGTTGAAGACGACCACGCGGTCGAGCTTCACCACCTCGCCCAGGTCTACCTGCCACCACGGGTCGGTCTCACCGCTAGCCGTGTGGAAGCCCCAGCGGCCGTTCTTCACGCCGTCCACGCCGCCGCTCGCATCCTGCTGGGTGGTCACAGCGGCCGCGTGTGGCACAGCCGCCCCTTCGGCTTTGCTCAGGGCAGGCCCCGGCTGTGCGGATCGGGCGGAGGCGGGGGCAAAGCGAGCGGACTGAGCGATCCAGTCGGCTTCGACGAGCGGCTGCATCGTGTTGGCCGGCTCCGCGCCCGACCCGGGCCAGGCAAGCAACGCGACGATGCTGGGTACGAGAGCAACCAGGCGGGAAGCCGTGCCCATCTCTCGCTCTCCTTGACGACACGAAGCGTCCGATGCCATCATTATGGCGAATGGCGTGAAGATAAGGGCATTCTGCCTGAAGGCAGGACTCCGAACGAGTTGGCAACCTGTTGGGAGTCCTGCCTTTAGGCAGTCTTCATCTTCTCTCCTGAGCCCCGCAGCGCCCTTATCTTCACGCCATTCATGATTATGGCCCCACCTTGGCCGGATTGCAAGTGCGCAGCCGCTGCGCTACGATGAGGTGACCCTCTACAAAGGAGAGCCAACCGATGGGTGGAACGACTCTCGTGGTGACGGCGTGGGTCGCCGTGGTGTCGCTCGGCGGGGAGGGGGAGCGGCCGAGCGAAGCGGCGCGGCGCGAGATTCTCGCCAGCTTCCCGAAAAGCATCCTGAGCACGACGCCCGAGGACGCGATGCTGCTGCGCATCCTGGTCGAGACGCGCAAGGCGCAGCGTGGCGTCGAGGTCGGCTCCTACGTCGGCTTCGGCGCCTGCAACATGGGCATCGCCTTCGAGCGCACCGGCGGCCACCTCACTACCATCGAGATTGACCCCGCGACCGCCGACCGCTGCCGCGAGAACATCCGGAGGATGGGGCTGGAGAAGAGCGTCGCGTGCGTGACGGGCGACGCGCTAAAGGTGCTGCCCATGCTCGAAGGGCAGTTCGACTTCGTCTTCATTGATGCCGCGAAGAACGATTACTTCAAGTACCTGAAAGCCATCGAGCCGAAGCTCAAGGCCGGCGCCGTCGTCGTCGCCGACAACACCATTCAGTCGGCGGGCGCGATGCGCGACTTCCTCGACTACCTGGCCACCAGCCCGAACTACGAAACGGTCACCGTGCGCGCCTCGGACGCGAAGAAGGACGGCATGACCATCGCCGTCAAGCTCCGCTGAGCTGGCGCTTGCGGCGGCCCCGCGGGGCGGGTAGAATCCCAGGGTCAGCCGTGGTCTCTCCAGGCATTCTTCCAGGGGGTCGCGCCCGTGCCCGAGGAACGCCCGAGCATCGTGCTGTTCATGGTGGACCAGCTCTCGGCGAAGTGGCTCGAGGGCGAGAGCAAGAGGTGCTGCCCCACGCCGCACATAGACGCCCTCCGCGCCCGCGGCGTGTCGTTCAGCCAGTGCATCGTGAGCAACCCCATCTGCATGGCCGCGCGCGCCACCATCGCCACGGGCCTGACCACCCGCGGCCACGGCGTGCTCCAGAACGGCTATGAGCTCGACCCCACACTCCCGACGTTCATGCAACTGCTCCGCCAGCGCCGCTGGCGCACGGGCGCCTTCGGAAAGCTCCACCTCATCCCCCACTTCCGCACGGTCTACCCCGACTACAAGCCCTACGGCTTCGACTTCGTCTCCTGCACCGAGGACCCGAGGGCGGGCGAGTGGCTCGACTGGATTGAGGAGCGGCATCCGAGCCTCTACGACACGGCCTTGGCGACGATCTGGGCGACGGGGATTCCCGAGCTGGCGCGCTACGGCAAACGGGGCGTTGACCTCGCCGCCCGCATCCGCGACATCCGCGCCCGCTTCCCCTGGGCCTCCGAGAGCTTCCCCAAGAGCTGCCCCGGCTACTACACCCTCCCCTTCCCCGAGGAGGTGTCCCAGACCGCCTGGATCACCCAGCGGGCCATCGAGTTCCTCGACCGCTTCGCCCCGCACATGCCCGTGTTCGCCCACGTGAGCTACGTGCAGCCCCACAGCCCCTCGTGCCCGCCCGAGGAGCACATGGAGCGGATTGACCCCCGCTACATCCCCGCCCCCGTGCCGCCGGAGTGGGCCGCCGAGGGCCAGCCGCCCGAGTGCTTCGCCGCCAGCGAGGGCGCGGTGTCGCATCTTCATTTGGCACTTGGCGGCAAAGTGCGAAATGAAGATGCGACACCCGACGACTGGCACGCGCGCCGCCACTACTACTTCGCCGACCTCACGCACCTGGACGACCAGCTCGGCAAGCTCCTCGCCGCACTCGGCCAGATGGGCCGCCGCGACAAGACCTACGTCCTCCTCCTATCAGACCACGGCGAACTCCTCCTCGACCACGGCTTCACGGGCAAGGGCGAGCGCCACTACGACGCCTGCGTCCGCGTCCCCCTCATCATCGCCGGGCCGGGCCTCAAGGCCGGCTCGACCGTGGATGCGCTGGTGCAGCTTGAGGACATCTGTCCCACGATCCTCGACATGGCCGGCGCGCCATACCCGGAGGCGCCAGTGCTGGGGCCGTACCATCAGGGGCCGAAGCCGCGGCCACTCCCCGGCCGCTCACTCCTGCCCCTGGCCCGCGGCGGAGCCGTCCCCCGCGACTGGCGCGACGCCGCCTATGTCGAGAGCTTCAACAACATCACCAGCAGCGACACCGCCTGCTGGGCGCGCACCATCCGCACCAGCGAGTGGCGCTACACCGTCTACCCCGGCGGCAAGGGCGAACAGCTCTTCCGCCTGCGCGAGGACCCCAACGAGACCCGGAACCTGGCCTTCGACCCCCGCTTCGCCAGCGCGCGCACCCGCCTCCGCGACCGCCTGATGGAGCTGATGGTCCTCCAGGACTACCCTCACCCGCCCCGCAGCCGCTTCGCGCTGGGCGTGCATTGACGGCCCCTTGCCCCACTCGTCCTCGTCCCTCGTCCGTCGTCCTCGTCCTCGCGCTTCTCCTCTCCGGCGGGGGATCGAGGACGGAGGACGAGGACGAGGGACGAGGACGATGTTGAACCCAAGCCGCCGCCAGGACTGGGGCCATGCGCGGGGCCGATGTTCTTTTGACACGGCGCTCCCTTTGTGCGTATAATTACAAACCTGTTAGGAAACTCGACGGGCGACCAGAGCTTTGGAGATGCAAATGAGAACGCGGGTCTGGGGATTGGTCCTGGGAGGCATCGTCGCCGCGCTCGGCTGCACCGGCTGCGGCACTTACCTGCGCAACAGGGGCAACGATGCGCTGGACATGTGGGACGTGGGGATCTCGGTCTCGTCGAGGCCCTGCTTGGCGTTTCTCCCCGCGGACTACATGAATGTGACCCCTATCGGCTTCTCCCGCATCGAGGGGAAGTACCACGGCATCTACAAGCGGCAGTTCGGCACCTGGAAGCTCAGTGACAACGTTTGGGGCGTGGTCACCTGCGGCAGCCAGACCCTCACGATTGGCGAGTTCGACCCCAACGACCCGAACCAGTTCCCCGCCCAGGAGATTGCGGCGCTGAAGGCGGCAAACAAGCCCCTGCCCACCGCGCCCCGCCGCTACAACACGGGCCTCGTGCGCGTGGCCTGCCGAGGCGGCGAGCCGCCCTACCCCGACTGGTTCTCATGACGCCGCAACATCCACATAGGCTGGTTCGGCCTATGGACATCTATGCATATTGCCGAGATCGGCGACTTCCTCCTCGGCTGGTTCGGCTTCGACATCAAGAAGGACGACCTCAAGCCCGCCGCTCCCCAGGCGACGCCTGAGAAGAAGTGACGACCCATCCCCAGCACCCTTTCCCGCCGCGGACCGGAGCGACGCCTGTGCCGCCGACCGTCTATGGACTCTGCGAGAACTGCAAGCAGCACTCGCCGGCGACGCACTTCGTCCGCGACGGCAAGGTCTTCATCCGCAAGGTCTGCCCCACCTGCGGCCCAGGCGAGCGCCTCGTGAGCAGCGACGCCGCCGTCTGGCAGCGCAAGCGCGACCTCTGGCACTACGACCCCGAGAAGATCGGCCCCTGCGCTATCAACTGTCTCGAGTGCGCCCACGCTCACCACCCGCGGATGGTCTTCCTCGACGTGACCAACCGCTGCAATATGAACTGCCCCATCTGCATCAACAACACGCCCAGCATGGGCTTCCTCTTCGAGCCGCCGCTCGACTACTTCGACAAAGTGCTCGCCGGCCTCGCCGCGATGGACCCGCCGCCCACCGTCCAGCTCTTCGGCGGCGAGCCAACCGTCCGGAAGGACCTCTTCGACATCATCGCCCTGTGCAACAAGCGCGGCCTGCGGGTCCGCATCGTCACCAACGGCCTGAAGCTGGCCGACCCCGACTACTGCAAGCGGCTTTGCGACGCCAAGGTGCCCGTGCTGCTGGCCTTCGACGGCCCCGACCCGGAAATCTACGAGCGCCTCCGCAAGAACCCAGGCGCACTCGAGAAGAAGCTCAAAGCCCTCGAAAACCTCAAGCGCTTCAGCAGCCGCAAGAACACCATCATGGTCTGCGTCGCACGCAAGATCAACGATCGCCACATGGGCGGCCTCATCCGCTTCTGCCACGACAACCGCCGCTTCATCACCGCTCTCCACCTCATCCCTCTCACCGAGACCTGGAAGGAAGGGGAGTTCGAGACCGACGTCAACACCACCATCGAGGACGTGGAGCACATCATTGACGACGCCATCCCCGATGAGAAGGTGGACTTCGTGCCGGCCGGCCTGGGCTACAAGCTCGACATTCTCACCCGCTTCTTCACCTCCACCCGCCTCACCTTCGGCGGGGTGCACCCCAACTGCGAGTCCATGACGCTGCTCCTCTCGGATGGCGAGCGCTACCACGCGCTGAGCCACTACCTGAAGCGGCCCCTGCACGAGGTGGCGGAGGAAATTGTCACCCTGGCCGAGCGGCTGGGGCCTGGGCTTGAGAAGCTCGACCCGAAGCGCCTCTGGCAGCGCCTGCGCGGGCAGTGGCGCGTTGTCCGCGCCGCCTGGAGGCCGGTCCGCCGCTCGCTCGATTTCCGCCGCATCTTGCGCGGCCGACCCTTCTTCGCCGTGCTACGCATCCTCGCCGCCCTGGCCATCGGTCGCAAGGGCAAGGACGTGCTCCGCCGCCACACCCGCGTCCAGGACGCCCTCCGCATGATCGTCCTGCCCTTCGAGGAGTACCACTCGATTGATGGCTCGCGGCTGCGCAACTGCACGGCCGGCTTCGCCTTCGAGGACCCCGACACCGGCGAGGTGCGGACCATTCCCGTGTGCTCCTTTTCGCTCTACAAGAACGACGTCCAGCGGAAGCTGGCTGCGAAGTACGGTTCCACCGCTCCCCGTAACGAACCCGCCGCATGCCCCGTCTAAGAGAGCATACGCGGCGCCATTGCCCAGGAGGCAATTCACGTGGCCTTCCAAGACGAAGTATCCGACCTCTGTCAGGCGTGCTGCGACCTCGCCAAGGGCGTCACCATCGAGACCGTGCGCAACTTCGTCGTCGGCGTCGAGCGCAAGGTCCCCCTCCACGACGGCAGCCAGGTCACATACGTGAACTTCGACAACGCGGCCACCACCCCGCCACTCGACAGCGTGCTCAAGTGCTCGCAGATGTTCCTCGAGTGGTACGGCAGCGTCCACCGCGGCAGCGGCCTCAAGGCCCAAATCTCCACCCACGCCTTCGAGCGCTGCCGCGAGGTCGTCGCCGAGTTCATCGGGGCCGACCTCGGCTACCACACGGTGATCTTCACCCAGAACGCCACCCACGCGCTCAACAAGCTGGCGATGCACCTCGCCCCTCCGCCCGACAAAGTGATCCTCACCACCGTGATGGAGCACCATTCCAACATGCTCCCCTGGCGCAAGCTCGGCTGCGAAGTCCACTACGTCCGCGTCATACGCGAGAATGGCAAGCTGGACATGGCCGACCTTGAGGACCATCTTCGGCGCTACGCCGGCCGCATCGCCGTCGTCACCGTCAGCGGCGCCTCCAACGTCACGGGCATCATCCCCCCTATCCGCCGCATCGCCCGCCTCGCCCACGAGGCAGGCGCCCAGATGGTGGTGGACGCCACGCAGCTCATCCCCCACCGCCCCTTCAAGATGGGCGCGCCCGACGACCCGGAGCGGATCGACTTCATCGCCTTCAGCGGCCACAAGATGTACGCCCCCTTCGGCGCAGGAGTCCTCGCTGGCCCCAAGACAGCCTTCGAGGAGCGCGACCCCGACTACGTGGGCGGCGGAACCGTCCACGCCGTCACCATGGACGAGGTCCACTGGGCCCCCCTGCCCGACAAGGAGGAGGCCGGCACCCCCAACGTCCTCGGCTGCCTCGCCATCGGCTGTGTCGTCAAGGTCCTCGAGTCCATCGGCATGGACAACGTGGCCGAGCACGAGCGCGTACTCACTCGCCGCGCCCTGGAGAAGCTCCAGCGGATTGATGGCCTGACCCTCTACGGCCTGAAGGACCCCGAGGTGCGGGAGGACCGCCTGGGCGTCATCACCATGAACTCCCGCGCCTACAGCCACGGCCAATCCGCCGCCATCCTGGGCCACGAGTGGGGCATCGGCGTCCGCAACGGCTGCTTCTGCGCCCAGCCCTACGTCCGTGAGCTCCTCGGCATCACCGACGCCGAGATGCACGACATCGTCGCCCGCCTCTCCGCCGGCGACCACGCCACCGTCCCCGGCATGGTCCGCTTCAGCTTTGGCGTCTACAACACCCCCGACGAGGTGGACTACGCCGTCGAAGCCGTCCGCGCCGTCCTCGCCCACGGCCCCAAGGCCCGCTACATCCTCGACCCCCAGCACATGGAATACGTCCCCGAAACCCCCGCCGTCTGCGTCCACGACCTCCTGCCGATCTGACGCGCATGGGAGAGTGGACTGCCACGCAATGTGAGTTGCGTGAGAGCGCCTGGCCCACTGATCACGCCGGACCTGGTGATGCTGCGCCCTGACGCCTGCAACGGGGTTCCCCGCTCGGCCCTGGTTTGTGACACGAGTCGCATTGTGCCACTGGAAATCAAGAAGCTGGAGCACTGCTGCCCAAGACGATCACGTTTCCAGTTTCTGCCCCGTTATTCGATGGTTCTACGAGACTGTAGCATCGTTACAATGCCCGTGCTGGGGCTCGCACGCCCAAGCAAGGCCTGGGCGTGGGGTCCGCAGCAGAGGCCCCTCAGGCATCGCACGCCGCCGTGTCGGGATAGCGGAAGAGCTTGCCTTGGTAGTTGCGAAGGAGCACGTCGGTGCCGTCGCGTCCCGCGAAGTAGGCGGGGAGGAGGGGGATCTTGCCGCCGCCGCCGGGGGCGTCTATCACATAGGTCGGCACGGCGTAGCCGGTGGTGTGGCCGCGGAGGCCCTGGATGATTTCGAGGCCCGTCTCGACCGGGGTGCGGAAGTGCGCGCTGCCGGGAATGGGGTCGCACTGGTAGAGGTAGTAGGGGCGCACGCGGACCTTCATCAGGCCCTGCATGAGCCGCTTCATCGTCTCCACGTCGTCGTTCACCCCAGCCAGGAGCACGGTCTGGCTGCCGAGCGGGATGCCGGCGTCGGCCAGCCGCGTGCAGGCGAGCGTGGCCTCGGGCGTCAGCTCGTCGGGATGGGTGAAGTGCAGGCTCATCCAGAGCGGGTGGTACTTGCGGAGCACGCGGATGAGGGCCGGGGTGATGCGCTGCGGGAGGACGGCGGGCGTCTTGGTGCCCAGGCGGATGATCTCGACGTGCTCAATGGCCCGCAAGCGGGCGAGGAGCCAGTCGAGCCGCTCGTCGGAGAGCGTGAGGGGGTCGCCGCCGGAGACCAACACGTCGCGCACTTGGCGCGTGCGGGCCACGTAGGCGAGGGCCTGCTCCCACTGTGCTGTGTCGTAGGGCGGCCCGGCCCTGTGGCCCACCATCCGCGAGCGGGTGCAGAAGCGGCAATAGGCCGAGCAGAACTTGGTGACGAGGAAGAGCACGCGGTCAGGGTAGCGGTGGACGAGGCACTCGACGGGGCTCTGGTTGTCCTCGCCCAGGGGGTCGCCCTCCTCGCCTGGGGAGCGGACGAGTTCGGCCTCGTTGGGGATGATCGTGCGGCGGAGGGGCTGGGCCGCGTCGTCGGGGTCCAGCAGGCTCATGTAGTAGGGCGTGATGGCCGCAGGGAGGAGGTGGTCCGGGCGGGCGAGTGCATTGCATTCGGCGTCGGAGAGGCGCAGGACGCGCTCGATGCCCTCGAGGTCCGTGATGCGGTTGCGCACCTGCCAGGTCCAGTCGCACCATTCGGCGTTTGTGGCCTCGGGGTAGAAGCGGCGGCGGAAGGCGCGCGAGCGCGCGCTGATGCGGGATTGCGGGACAATCGACTCGGGCGGGGGCGCAACGGCGACTGCGGACTCAGACGCGGAGAGAGGATGCTGGGCCTTCGCTTGGTTCCACCGGGCCGAATCCAGTTCACGGGCCTCAGCAGGCGGGGCCAGCACCCCGGTGGTACTCCCCGGAGGTTCAGCGTCTTCGACGCTCATGCACTTCGCTCCTAACAAGAGGAATGGGCGCGGCGACGCAGGGCCGCTTGCGTGCCCAATCCTACCACGTTTCGCCCTGCAACGCAAGCGCTTTCCTGCGGCAGGCAGGGTGCAGCAACGCACTTGCGCGGCTGGGCACCCAACAAGATGGGGGCTGGCTGCGTGCTATCCCCTGCATCTTGGGGGATGCCCTCGCTTGCTAATGTGTACCCGTTTCCGCCCCAAATGTCAATAGGAAAAATCGCGTCTTTCCACAAAAAAATTCACGCGCGGCGCCTGGAGGCCAGGCGCACGGCAACCCGGCCAGTTGGGGTTGACAAGCGCCGCACGGTTGGTATCCTACTGTCAGGCGCGGACCCTGGCCGATTCGGCCCGCGCGAGACAGGAGGACCGATGAAAGCCACGGAATGCCCAAAGTGCAAGACCGCGCTTGCCCGCCGAGGACAGTTCTGCCTGAACTGCGGCCTCGACCTCTACGCGGAGGGGCTGCGGCACCGTCCCATCCCCTGGTTCCGGATCATCGCCGCCCCGGCCGTCGTCGCCGGTGTCCTGGCCGTGCTCATCATTGGCCCGTGCAAGAGCGAGACCGCCCCAGAGGTCCAGGTGGTCGTCGAGCAGACAGGGGAACTCGTCCGCCTCCTTCGCGACAAGGACTACGGGCAGGTGGTGTCGCGGTTCCTTCGGGCGAACACGGCGCGCTTCGAGGATGCGGAGGAGCTATTGCGCCAGTGCGCGCGCGGCGCCGGCGCCCAGGGGCTCAAGAACGCGCAGTCCCAGGGCTTCCGCAACCTCGACGAGGCGCTCGCCTACGTGCGCAAGCACGGCACGAAGCACCCCGAGTACACCGCGAGATTGCTCTACACGATCGTGTCGCACCCAGAGCCAAATCCCTGGCTCTCGGCGCAACGGACCGCGCGGTTCTTCGAGTGGAGACTCGAGCAGGCATTCGGCGACGCCGATCTTGCCAAGGCCCAGGTGGTCCCGGGCGACGCCCGCTGGGAGGGCGGCATGTTGGCCGTCGGGGTGCAGTACCCGGAACCCGTCCTGCCCTTCCTCGGAATCCCCGACCCCAGCGTCTTGCGTTGGCGCCTGGCCGGCAGCGGCTGGGCCGGGTGTGGCAGACAAGGCGCCGTGCTGGACTTCGACGCCCACGACGAGTTGGCCGAGCTGCTCGACCTCCTCAAGCGCCTCCCCGCCGAATAGCGCGCAAAGCCCCGCCGGCTGCTCAAGCGGGCAGCGCGGCGGGGCTTCGGGTTCGCTCTCAGCGGCGGGCGACTCAGGCCGCTCGGCTCACTTGGTCGCCAGATCCTCGTCCGTATGGAAGAGGTGCGAGGCTGGGACGATCTGCTCCTTGCCACCAATGGTCCAGTAGAGCTTCGCGGGGTCCTTGTCGTCCTTCTCCAGGCTCTGGCCCTGGAAGTACTCGACGACGATGCGGTGGTAGCCCGGGGTCAGGGTGACGGTGGCCCTGCGGTGGGAGTCGGGGCTCTTCTCCCAGCAGGCCTTCCAGGAGTCGATCAGCTTCGAGCCGTCAACGAACAGGCAGGCGCCGTCGTCCATCCACAGCTCGAAGCCCACCTCTGCTGGGCCACCCGCCGGCGCCGGCTCGATGTTGATGTAGCCGACCCAGCGGATGCTGAACCAGCCGTTGCGGATGAACTGGTGGTTGATCAGCGGCTCGACCCGGCTGTAGGAGTACGTCGTGAAGGTCCAGTCCATCGGGTCTGAACTCGGCTTGCTCTGGCTGTCCGGCCAGGTGCCGCCCCAGAACTGAGGATCCTGGTAGTAGTGGGCGACGAGCCCTTCCCTGTACTCCTGCGGGCCGCCCGCCAAGGCGAGCGACACCATGCCCACAACCATCACAACCACTGCCAGTCTCTTCATCCCTGCGTCTCCTGTCTCTTGGGCGCACCGGCACCGTGCCCGAGGGAA
>Ga0194112_10001586_pt1 | contig 33250 bp, 26 predicted proteins | sample TA2MahC400mmetaG_FD_146191 | JGI IMG/M metagenome (GOLD analysis project Ga0194112, IMG submission 146191) | Freshwater microbial communities from Lake Tanganyika, Tanzania - TA2015016 Mahale Deep Cast 400m | ecosystem: Environmental > Aquatic > Freshwater > Lake | place: Tanzania: Lake... | reverse complement strand
TTGAGAAAATAATGTCATGTTTACCATAATATATATATTTATTTTGTAAAATATAAAAATATGGTTTTTAATCTAATTTTTCAGGAATTTTTTTATAATCTTTAGTAAGTTATTTTGGACAGATGTGCGTTATCTAAATCGCTTCACCTTTTGTTTTGCATTGTAACTTTTTTAAGTATTAAGTAATTTAAAAGTTTAAATTAAATTTTTTAAATGGATATTAAGATAAAAGAAATTGGTGAGTTTAAAAGAGAAATGGAACTTACCCTGTCCTATGAAGACCTTATCCCTCATTTTAATGAGGCGTATGAAAAATATAGAAAAAAAGCCGAAATTAAAGGATTTAGAAAAGGTAAAGCCCCGCTCGAATATGTAAAAAGATTGTACGGCGAATCTATCGAATACTCCGCTACTGAAGATATCGCTAACGATGAATTCGGAAAATATGTGGATGAGAATAAAATTAATGTCCTGGGAAACCCTAAACTCGTTGACCTCGACTATAAACCGAAGGAAAAATTGTATTTCAAAATTGAATTTGAAATAATGCCGGAAATTGTTGTCGAAAATTATAAAGGTATCGAACTTACTAAAAAAATCGCTAAGATTGATGACTCCGCCCTCGATGAGGAAATTAATAGCATTAATTATAGAAATTCTACTAAGGAAATTGACGGACAGGCGGTCGATGATGACTATATCGTTACTGTGGATGTGCAGAATCTGGATGAGACGGGTAATGTTCTTATCGGCGAAAAAATGTCGGACCTCAGAATCTATCTGAAAAATCCTTCGATGGGTAAATCTTTCCTTAAAGCTCTCAAAAATATTAAGGAAAATGAAGAACGAATAGAGGATGTTGAATTCGACAGCGAAAAACCGGTTAAAATGAAAATTCATTGCAAAAAAGTCGAAAAGGTTTTATATCCCGAAATGAATGAAGAGTATTTTAAAAAAATTACTAAAGATGAAAATGTTAAAACTATCGAACAGTTCCGCGAAAATATTAAACAGGATTTGCTGAACTATTATAATACATATTTCGTAGAAGAATTACGGAATGATGCAATAGATGAATTAATTAAACTTAATGACGTTTCCGTACCGGATATCTATGTCAATACTGTGCTCGACGGAATGGTAAGAGATTATAAACAAGAACTCTCGCATAGAAAAGAAAAAATTGACTTCGACGAGGAGGAATTCAGAAAGGAAAAAAGAACTAAAGCGATTTTGAGCGCCAAATGGTATGAAATAAAAAATAAAATTATTAAATTGGAAAATATTACACTGACTGAAGAAGATTATAAGAAATTTGCCGAAACGCGTACCAAGAAAACTAATATTCCGGTTGATAAACTAATCCAGTATTTTAAATCGAATGAAAGAATTCAGGAAACAATATTGAGCGATAAACTGCTTGACTTCATAATAGATAATGCAAAGATTACGGAGACTGAGGAAGTGATTAAATCGGAAAATAAGGAAGATAAAGAAGATAGTAAAATTATTATTTAATTAAATTTAATCTGTATGGATTTTACAAATATTATTAAAAAAAATAAGGACTTTATCACTCCGGAACTCGATAAAGCCGAAATTATTAAAAACCAGCTCGTCCCGATTGTCGTCGAATCTACTTCAAGAGGCGAACGTGCCTACGATATATATTCCCGCCTCCTGAAAGAAAGAATCGTATTTATCGGAACACCGATTTTCGACGAGATGTCGTCGTTGATTATAGCACAGTTGCTTTTTCTCGAATATGAAGACCCTGATAAGGATATTATGGTCTATATCAATTCGCCGGGAGGAAGCGTCTCTGCCGGCTTGGCTATATATGATACTATGAATTATATCAGACCCGATATATCTACTATGTGCGTCGGACTCGCCGCTTCGATGGCTCAGGTGCTGCTTACAGGCGGAACACACGGAAAAAGAATCGCTCTGCCGCATTCGAAAATCCTGCTGCACCAACCGCTCGGTGGTACGCAGGGACAGGCAACGGATATAGAAATCTATACAAAGGAAATTATAAGAACAAGAGAAACTATCTATAAAATTATTTCCGAACATACGGGCAAAACGGTTGAACAGATTCATAAAGATGCTGAACGCGATAATTATATGTCTGCCGAAGAAGCTAAAAAATATGGATTGATTGATACTATTCTGGCTAAACGGGAAAAACCCGTAAAAAACTGAATTTTTATTTTTTAATTTTTTTATTATGGATTTTAAAAGATTTAATTTTATTTCGGGTACGATTGTGTTCCTGATTACTCTGGTTATTTATGTAATGACGGTGCAGCCGACTCTGTCACTCTGGGACTGCGGCGAGTTTCTTGCCTGTGCCTATACTCTCTCTACTCCGCACCCGCCTGGCGCTCCCCTGCATATTCTTGTCGGAAGAATTTTTACTATGATTCCGTTCGGAGAAGATATCGGATTCAGAATGAATATGCTGTCGGTTATCTCAAGCGCCCTGTCTGTGCTGATGCTGTACCTCGTCTCGGTTAAAGCTATTAAAAACTGGCGGGGTAAACCGAAAAATCTGTTCGATATTATTGTTATATGCATTCCGTCCGCTATTGGTGCTCTTTCCTATGCCTTCAGCGATAGCTTCTGGTTTAATGCTATGGAAGCGGAAGTGTATGGATTCGGCACTTTCCTTATCGCTGTCTCTGCCTACCTCCTTATGCTCTGGTGGGAAAAAGCAGACGAAAAAGGAAGCGATAAATATCTCCTGATGGTTGCTTATATCGTCGGATTGTCTATCGGAATCCACCTGCTCGTCGTGCAAATGATGTTTATTGCCGGACTTATTTTCTATTTTAAAAGATTTCAGTTTTCGAATAAAGGTTTCGTTATTGCCGTAATCGGCTCGATGCTCGCATTCTTTATTGTATATCCGTTTATAGTGAAAAAATATCCGCTCTTGATTATGTCTGCCGGAACTATGGTCGGTGTGGCGATTATCGCTACACTGTTTATCGGGATTTTCTATTTTATGAATCAAAAAAATAAAGCGTTCTATTTTGCATGCCTCGCTCTGTTCCTGGTTATAATCGGATACTCAACTTATATATCGGTGCTCCTGCGCTCGGAAGTAAAAGATTTACCGATTAATGAAAATAACCCGAATAATATCGAAAGACTGATTTCTTACCTGAACCGCGAACAGTACGGCGAACAACCGCTTATCTGGCCCAGAAGATATTCGCAGGAACCTATGCACGAAAGAACTCGGGTACTGTATTCAAGCGATTTGGAGTTTATGTGGAAGTATCAAATTAACCATATGTTCAATAGATATCTTTTCTGGAACTATATCGGCAGAGCAGGATGGAATCAGGACGACGGCGTGGATTTTAAAAAGTTCTATGCTATTCCCTTTATATTTGCGTTAATTGGAATATTCCATCAGTTCAGAAAGGACTGGAAACTCGCAATCGTGTTTATGGCTATGTTTCTTGTGATGGGAATAGTCACCACTCTGTACCAGAACCAGCAGGACCCCCAGCCGAGGGAAAGAGACTATTTCTACGTGGGGGCGTTCTTCGTGTTCTCGTTCTGGATCGGAGTGGGTGTGCTGGCACTTATCGAAATTACTAAAGATTTCCTGAAAAATAAAAATGTGTATATCGCTGCCGGATTTATTATGCTCGCTGCTGCCGTATTCGTTCCTTTCAATATGGCAAGAGTTAATTATAAATATCAGGATAGAGGCAGTAACTATTTCCCCTTTGTGTATGCCTATAACCTGCTGCAAAGCGTTGAAAAAGATGCTATATTGATTACTAACGGAGATAACGATACGTTCCCGCTCTGGTGCCTGCAGGCGGTCTATGGTGTCAGACAGGATGTCAGAATTGTTAATCTGTCACTCGCTCAGATTGATTGGTATAATCTGCAGCTGAAAAATGAAAGACCCTATGGCGCTCTGACTGTGCCGTTTACAATGACCGACCAGCAAATACGTGCTCTGCAGCCGCAAATATGGCCCGAACATAAATATGAAACCCTCGATGTGCCCCTGAGCGCCTACCCGGATTCGATGAGAAATAATCCCGACCTGCCGATGAAAATCAGATTCGACGTCCAGCCGACTTATAGACAAAGACAGGGAGGACAGGTTATTAATGCGATTAAAACTAATGACTTGATCGTGCTGGATATTCTTAAAGCTAATAAATGGCAGAGACCGTTCTATTTCTCGATTACTGTCTCGCCCGATTATTATGTCGGACTGTCGGATTATCTCGTCGCAGAAGGTATGGCGCAGAGACTCGTACCCTATATGGTCAGTAATTTGGGTGCTTCAACACCCATGAATGTTGATATTATGAGAAAATGTATTATTGACCTTGTGGATAAACCAAGCAAAACTCCGCAGTACGGATTTATGATGACCGGTCTGAACGATAAAAATATTTTCTACGAAGAAGTGCAGCAAAGAATGATTGAATCGTACCGCTCACTGTATATTTCGCTTGCTCAAAAATATTCGGAAGATTTGGCGGGTATTTCTAAAGCAATAGAAACTCTCGATTATATGGAAAAATATATCCCTTCGGACGGAGTACCGATGGATTTCAGAACGATGTATAGCGTTGCAATGCTCTATAACCGGCTCGGCGTGAAAGATAAGTTTAATTACTATTCCGACGAAGTGGAGAGAATTGCTATCGAGGAAACTAAAAGACGCGACCCGTCAGCTCCGCAAAGATTTAATCCGTATATGATTTTACTCGATATCTATGACGCTAAAGGAGAATATAATAAGGAACTCGATATCCTTAATACTCTCGTACAACAGTATCCGAATGACCCGTCTATCAGACAAAGAATTAATATGGTCAAAGATAAAATGTCCGGAACGGATAAAAAGGATACTACTGTTAAATAATTTTTCATAGGATGGAATTAAACTCGAAAATCTATCTCGCAGGACATACCGGACTCGTTGGCTCGGCAATTTATAGGAAACTTGTGTCCGAAGGTTATTCGAATATAATTACTAAAGAACTCGATGAACTGAATTTAATCAATCAAATCGAGGTCGATGAGTTTTTTGAAACGGAAAAACCGGAATATGTTTTTTTCGCTGCGGGAAAAGTCGGGGGAATACTCGCTAATAATACCTATCCGGCGGAATTTATCTATCAGAATGTCATGATGATCTTTAATTCCGTTAATGCTGCATATGAAAATAATGTCAAAAAGTTTCTTTTCCTCGGAAGCAGCTGTATCTATCCGAAATTTGCCGAGCAGCCGATTAAAGAAAATGCTCTGCTGACCGGAAAACTCGAGGAAACAAATAAAGCCTATGCAGTTGCCAAAATTGCAGGAATCGAACTTTGCTTTTCTTATAATAAACAATATAAAACGGACTATATCTGCCTTATGCCGACTAATATGTTCGGCATTAATGATAACTATGACCTGAATAACTCGCATGTCGTGCCCGCTATGATTAGAAAATTTCATGAAGCGAAAATTAAAAACGATAAACAGGTCGTGCTGTGGGGAACAGGGAAACCGTATCGCGAAATTTTGTGCTCGGATGACTTCGCCGACGGGTGCCTGTTTATGATGAATAATTATTCCGGCAGCGAAATTGTAAATATCGGCTCGAATTATAATGTCAGTATTAAAGAACTGGCAGATATTATAAAAAGTATTACGGAATATAAAGGCGATATCGTCTTTGATACTTCTAAACCGGACGGTACACCTTTGAAAAAACTCGATACTTCTAAAGCGGAAAAATTAGGATGGAAAGCTAAAGCGGATGTCATTAATGACCTGAAAAAAACATATGCGGATTTCTCTGCTGACTATGACAGATATATAAAAAAATCTGTGTAATATATTCTTTCTGTCATCCTGCTTGGATCCTGTCATCCAGCTTCCTCTTGTCATCCTGTTTTTTTTGTCATCCTGAACTCGTTTCAGGATCTCAACTCGTTCTTTTACTCTGTCATCCTGAGTCCTCTTGTCATCCTGTTTTTTATTTTGTCATCCTGAACTCGTTTCAGGATCTCAACTCGTTCTTTTACTCTGTCATCCTGAGTCCTCTTGTCATACTGTTTCTTATTTTGTCATCCTGAACTTGGTTCAGGATCTCAACTCGGTTCAGGATCTCAACGGAGACAAGACACAAAACAGCATAATAACTTTAATTTTTTTACATCACTACACCTGTTAATGAAAAACGGAAAAAAAATCGGAATACTCGTAGTTGCTTATAATGCAGTGTCTACTCTTACTAAAGTACTCGACAGAATACCAAAAAACGTCTATGACGAAATTGACGAAATTGCGGTGTTCGACGATGCAAGCAAAGACGAAACCTATATGGTATCCGTCGGTTATAAGGAAGTAAGAAAATTCGAAAAACTTAATATCTTTCTTAACGAAAAAAATCTCGGCTACGGAGGAAATCAAAAAAGAGGATTTAAATATTTCATCAGTAGAGGGTTCGATGCTGTCGTGCTGCTGCACGGCGACGGACAGTATGCTCCCGAAGTGCTTGCCGAATTGTATAACCCGATTATCGAAGATAATGCGGACGTTGTGCTGGGCTCAAGAATGATGAAAAAATATGGCGGGGCTCTTAAAGGAGGTATGCCTTTCTATAAATTCGTCGGAAATAAAATCCTGTCATCTTACCAGAACTTTACTCTCGGTATGAATTTGACTGAGTTCCATTCGGGATATAGAGCGTACTCCGTATCGGGTTTGAAAAAAATTAATCTGGATAATTGTACCGATGACTTTCATTTCGATACGCAGATTATTATTAAATCTCATCACAATAATCTCAAAATTGTCGAAGTGCCTATTCCTACTTTCTACGGCGGGGAAATTTGCTACGTCAACGGTATGCGGTATGCAAAAGATATTTATAGAACTACTAAAAATTATAAGAAAACTATTAAAGGCAAAAAGAAAGATGACTCTTATAGAGAATATTATGTCAGGTATCCGGTTAAACTTTATCCGTTCTCAAGCCACTACGAGATTCTGAAAATTCTTAATTCGAAAAATAATCTTGATATTCTCGAAATCGGGTACGGAGACGGACTCCTGCTGAAAAATATGAAGTCCGATAATAAAATTGTCTGCTTCGGAATGAATGAAGAAAATGAAAATTCTGAATCCGTTTATAATCGGTATTTTCGTTTTGACCTGCATAGGGGACTGCCGGATTTACCTGAACTGCATAAAAAATTCGATTATATACTCCTGCTCGATATTATTGAACACTTGCTCGGATATCAGAAAATTCTCGAAGATGCTCCGAAATATCTGAATGAAAACGGAATAATTGTTCTCTCGATTCCGAATTTTGTTAATATCTATGTACGGCTTAATTTGCTTATTGGAAGAATTCCTTATACTGATAGGGGATTGTTCGATAAAAACCATATCAGAATATTTAATTACAAAAATGCGAAAAAATTATTGGGTAAATTTAATTATAAAATAGAAAAAATATTTTTTACCCCTATCCCTGTTATTGAAGTACTGCCTAAAAGTCTGAAAAAAAATGTCGGGCTCGTGATGAATTTTATTCTCTTTCTTAAAGCAAAAATTCTGAAAAGATTGTTTACCTATCAGTTTATTTTTTTGTTAAAAAATAAAAATTAAAATATTGGCAAAATCCGGAACGTCACATACGGTAAAAGTTAAAACCCAATATGATTATAAAAGTATTTTTGATAATCTTTGGGTCTGCCTTGGCTTTCTGCTGCTCTTCTGGCTGGTGTTCTTCAGGAAATTGATTTTCGGCGATGCGTTTATATTTGACGATTTCGTTCATCAGTTCTATCCGCAGAAATTTATGATTGCCCACTTTATTTCAAACGGGATATTTCCGTTCTGGAATCCGTATTCGTTCGGAGGAATGCCGTTCTTCGCTCATATCGAAATTGCCGTGCTGTATCCGCTTAACCTGCTTATGACTCTGTTCTATAAAAACGGATACCTGTCACCCCTGCCGGTGCAGATTTCTGTTCTGTTTCACTTCCTGTTCGCATCTTTTGGTGCTTTCTTCCTCGGAAAACAACTTAAATTGACTAGTTTTGCATCCCTTGTGCTCGGACTTATGTTCGCCTATTCGAGCTATATGATTATTCATGCAATGCATATGGCAAATATTAGCGCCGTGTCGTATCTGCCTTTTGTTTTCCTTTTCTGGCTTAAATTTATTGAAAGGAAAAAATATTTCTTCGCGTTCGCTTCCGCCGGATTGATGGCTCTCTGCGTGCTCGCGGGATATCCGCAGGTCGCGTTCTTTAACTATTTTTTCCTGTTCACCTTTACGGTTGCTTACCTGATTAAAATATATGTTGAAAAAAGTTTTGCGCCCGCTAAACATATAATAATCGGCTTCGTCATTCTCGTCGCCCTGCCGTTCGGTGTTACCGCTGTTCAACTCCTGCCCACTAATGAGTTTGTCGCTCTCTCTAACAGAGCTTCGTTTGATTATGAATTTGCAAAACAGGGCTCGTTTCATTGGTATGACTTCCTTACCGCTGTTATGCCGAAAGTCTTCGGCGTGTGGAACTGGAATCAATCCGCAGGTGAATTGGAATACTGGGCTAAACATCAGGAAGGAGCCTGGATGTTCTCCATAGCTAATGTCTTTGTCTCTGCTCTCGTTATTCTGCTCGTTGTACCCGCTGTCAGAGTCTCTGTTAAAAATAATATTAATAAATTCTTAATACTTTTCCTTTCTTTCTTCACACTTTTTGTATTGATGTTTGCTCTCGGAGGAAATTTCTTTTTGCATAGACTTATGTTCGAGTTTGTACCCGTGTTTAATCGGTTCAGAAATCCCGGTCATATTCTCTTTCTCTATATGTTCTGTGTTTCGATTATTACTGCCGTCGGACTCGATACACTGATTAAAGATAAAAAGATTTTTAATCTGTATCTGAATCGGAAATTTTTAATCGTTGTTTCTGCTGTGTTCCTGTTCTTCCTGCTGCTGGTCGTGGCGGGTGTCTTTAAAAGCGGAGATAGACTCTCGATTGATAAAATATATTCTTGGGTTACTAAACAATATATAACCTTTTTCCTCTTCCTTGCCGCTTATGTAATCTCATTTTACATGTTCCTTAAAGAAAAAATAAAATTCAATTTATTTTCTGTGATTGTTGCAGTCATCCTTGTATTAGAACTCTATTTTATATGGTTTGAACAAAATAACGGAAGTGTTAATCCTGAAAAAATGTATGCACAGAATTCGCAGGTTGCTTCAGACCTCAAACAGAAGCTTAAATCTGAACAGTTCAGAATTAATATGAGATTCGGAAGCAATATGATTTTTCAGAGAAATCAGGGTATGATTGATAGAATACCCCTTATTGAAGGATATGGCGCTTTGCTGCTTAATAAAAATATACCTCCGCAAAAATCGGAAACGGATAATAAACAGGCACTGGATTTGATGAATGTGAAATATAAAATTTTCGTCGATAGTATTTCTAAATCAATGAGACTTGTCGATAATCCGGACTATTTTCCGAGAGCTAAAATGTTCTATGAATATAAAGTAATCGATAACGATGAACAATTAGTAAGTTATATGAAAAGTCCTGAATTTGATTGGAGAAAAACTCTTGTTTTGGAAAAAAATCCCGGTGATGTTAATCTGCCGTTGCCTTCCGATTCTAATATTATGTCGGAAATCAGACTTGTTGACTATAATCTGAATGAAATGAAATTTGAGGTTAGTTCTTCGGAAAATGGATTTCTGTTAATCAGCGAAATATTCTATCCCGCATGGAAAATTTATGTGGACGATATCCAAAATGAGATTCTTAGAGCAGACTATTGCCTTAGAGCGGTCTATCTGACTAAAGGAAAACATATCGTCGTAATGAAGTATGAATCTGATTCTTTTAATCTGGGTCTGAAAATATCTGCCGTAAGTACTCTTGTTTTGTTCGTCGGTTTGCTCCTGACAGGTTTAAAACTGAAAAATAATAAACGGGAAAAATCAAAAAAATGAAAATCCTTGTAAATGCTCTTTCGGGTATCGGTGATGCTTTAATGTTTACCCCTGCCTTGAAAATACTTAAAGAGATAATACCTAACAGTATAATAGATATATTAGTTATGTATAGTGCCGTGAGGGACTTGTTCGAAAATAATCCCGCAGTTCATCAGGTGTATTTTGTTGATTTTTTTAAACAGTCGAAATTTAAATCACTGAAGGATGTAAAAAAATTGAGGAAAAATAAATATGACTTTTCTGTTAATGTTTATCCCTCTAACCGCTTCGAATATAATTTTCTGAATTTCCTGCTTGGTGCAAAAAAAAGAATAAGTTTTAAGTATGTCTATTCCGGTTTTTTCAGGATGGAATACCTCAATAATATAATTATACCAGAAGAAAAAAATATTCATAACGTAATTCAGAATATCAAAATACTGGACGTGTTTGATAAAAATCATGGAAAAGAAGCGGGTCCTATGCAGATTTTCATTCCGGATGAATTTATGAATAAGGCAAAGAAATGGATGTCTGAAAATAATTTGTCCGAAAATACTTTAGTAGGTGTACATGCAGGCTCGTCAACACTTAAAAATCATATTAATAAAAGATGGAATGTTGATAAATATGTGTTGCTGCTTGAAAAACTTATGAAGAATTATAATGCAAAAATACTCCTGTTCGGTTCTGAATTAGATGTTAACTCTTATTTGCAAAATAAACTTGGTAGCGATTCTGTTCAGGCATCAACCGATAATTTTCTGGATTCGGCGGCAAGACTTGGTTTCTGTAAACTCTTTGTTACTAACGATACTGCCTTTCTGCACAGTGCTTCGGCAATGGAAGTCCCTGTTGTGGCGATTTTTGGTTATACTAATGCAAAAGAATTGTATCCTTGGAAAACAAGAAATGTTGTCGTAAGAAAAGAACTTGACTGCAGCCCGTGTTTCTATAATTCCCCTAAACCCGCTCGATGCCTGTGGAAAGATGAAAATGAATTCAAATGCATTAAGAGTATCGAAGTCGATGAAGTGTATAAAGCGTGTACTGAACTGCTGGATAAAAAACCTAATTTATAAAATCCCAGTATATCGTAAATTTCGATATTACGTTTAAAAATCCGCCTCTGTTGTTTTCCGGGTATATGTATGTGTTGTAATTGAGAAAATCAAAAAGATTTCCGAGCGAAAATGTTACGTTGGCTTTGCCTATCCTTGCTCCGATGTAAAATTCCGCACTGAAATTGTTTTTACCGAAATTCGTTATCTCAAGCGGAGTTATTTGGTAAAATATTTCATCGAATCGGGGAGGATTTAAATCGTTTAAGTATTTGACGTTGAATCCTGCCCTTATGTCGAGCTTGTTGTTGAAAAAATAATCACGGTAGGATATGTCTGACTTTATGCTGTATCTCGGAAATATGTTGCTGTTGCTGTAATCGAATATCAGATATCCGTTGAAATGCTTCGAAGTTAAATTTATGTTTGTGTTGAATCCGTGATTCTGCTCGGATGAGATTTTGTTTAAATAATAACTTCCGCTTAATGATATAATACCTTTACTGATAAAAATACCTCCTTCGGTTTGCCTCGTCTCGAGCTTGTCTGCTGTGCTTGGATTTAATTTGTTTTCTGTTCTGCTGAGACCGCCTGTTATGCCGAATCTGAAATTATCCTTTTCGTAAATTGTGATTTTGGAGTATATGCCGGAATTTATTAAGTTTGTGTTGTCAAAATTGTTGTACCTGATCCCGCCTGCAATATATGAATTCCTGTATTGTAAATCTATGCGTGAGTATAAAGAAGTGTATGTCTTCTTGAATCCTTGCTCTATGCTGTTGTTGTAAAAATTTAAGTAACCTGTTCCCCCTGCAAGCAGATTGAAACTGAATTCTTTTGTGATTCGTTTGTAAAAATTCTGGTTCAAATCCATTGCGTATACTACTGTGTGAAAATCAAGCTTGCGGTATATGCCGTTCGGATTCTGCCTGTTCTCTTCGTCTCTGTAATTTCTCGTTGTGTTGATTGTGTAAAGCTTTAACTTTGTTAATGACCTGCTTTCTCTGAAAATTCGAAGCGTCGCTGATATGTCGGCGAAATAATTCTGTATTATTTCGTAAGCATCCGTGTTTACTGCTTTGGCTATTATCGGCGATATGAGAGTGTCTTCTGTGCTGTATATCAATCCCTCGTTTAATCCCCGCTGGATTTTGTTGTAGTAAAATTCCATCTTTAAATTGAATGCGGACGATGGATAATAGTTTAACCTCGTCTTGCCCCGCCATATCCTGAAATCCGTGTTCTTGTAATTCCCGTCGGAGACGTGATTGTTTAACTGAATTAAAAATGCTAACTTCCGCGTTATCGGTATGTCAAAATATATGTCGGCATTTAATGAACCGTGCCTGTCCTGACAATACCTTAACTGCGAAAATGTTTCTCTGCGGAAGTAATTCTTGGTTATTATGTTTATCGACCTGCCTGATGAGTTTATACCATACAGGAATGATAATGAAGTCGGAATTTCTTCGATTTTCTCGATTTCGTTAATTGAAATGTATTCGTTGTCAAAACCCTGAAAATATGCGTCGTTTAATTGTATGCCGTCCCTGAATATACCGACTAAATTGTTGCTGAAACCGTTGTAGTTAATCGGATTTTTGCCTCCTTCAAATACATAGTTTATAAAATATCCGCTCCTCTCGTTTAATATCTCCGATAAGTTTCTCCTGTCGTTCCATATCCAGAAATCGAAATTTGTTGTGTCGCTTGTTTCGGATAAGTAAGGCGAACTCTTTATGACGTTCGTGTCGAAAGGCGCTTTCCTTGATGTCGTGTCTTTATCAAATATCTGCGAATATGATGGGATTGTTATTGTAAGAAAAAAAAATAATACCCATTTTTTCATCAGATTCCTGTTTATGAATTAATTATTATTCCGTCTGCTATCTTGATTATCCTGTCGCAGCGCTGCGCAAATTCCTCGTTGTGAGTTACTATTACAAATGTCTGTCCTAACCTCTCTCTCAGTTTAAATATTAAATCTATTACCGACTCTGCATTCTCTGTATCGAGATTCCCGGTCGGCTCGTCTGCAAGTACTATCTTCGGCGTATTTATTAATGCCCTCGCTATGGCTACACGCTGTGCCTCTCCGCCGGATATCTCGGACGGCTTGTGATTGATTCTGTCGCTTAAACCTACTTCGCTTATTATCCTGTCCGCTGCTTCACGGTTCCTGTGCCCCGAAATTAATGAGGGAATTAATATGTTTTCTATTACTGTGAATTCGGGAAGTAAATGATGAAATTGAAAAATAAATCCTACGGATTTGTTTCTGAATGACGATAGCTGCTTGTCGGACATTTCGAAAACATCTGTACTGTCAAAATATACTTTCCCTTTGTCCGGCTTGTCAAGAGTTCCGATAATGTGAAGTAAGGTGCTTTTACCTGCACCGGATTTGCCGACAATCGCCGCTATCTCTCCTTTGTAAATCTCAAGATCAATACCCTTTAATACTTCAAGCCTGTTTGTCTTTGTAATATCGTATGATTTAACGATTTTTTCTGTCTTTATTATTACTTCTCTGTTCATTCGTTTTTGATTTATTCCCATCTTATTGATTCGACTGGATTAAGTTTTGAAGCACGGTAAGTCGGATATAATGCCGCTATCGTACATAATAATAATGCCGCTAACGGAATGAATATGAAATCCGTTGCACGGTACGCTATCGGAAGGGCTATCTGCTGACTGCCTGATATTACTTTGTAAATGGCGTACTCTTTCTGTATTAATGTTACCGCTAAACCTGTTAATGTACCGAAAAACATTCCGATGATGCCGACTATTACTCCTTCGAATAAAAAGATTCTTGTTATTTCTTGCTTGGTTGCTCCCATCGCCCTCAGTATCCCTATGTCTCTTTTCTTTTCCAGTACCGTCATTGTCAGAGAACCAAGTATGTTGAATGAAGCAACTACAATTATAAGACTGAGAATTATAAATGCTGCAAGTCTTTCGATTTTTATTATGGAATAAAAATCCTGATGTAAATCATACCAGGTCAGAATTGTGTATTTTTCTCCTAATGCTTTTTCCAGTTTCTCTTTTACCCTGTCGGAATTATTAATATCATCTAACCTGATTTCTATTCCGCTGATTTTGTTTCCGAGATTAAATAAGTCTTGTGCGTTCTTGATGGATATGTATGCGTATTTTGAATCGTAATCCCGGTTTTCCGATTCGTATATTCCGTTGATTTTAAATTCCTTTGTCAATGGCTGAACAAACTGTGTTAACGCACTTTCAAGACCTACAGGACTTAGTAAGGTTAATGTATCTCCCTGAATTGTTCTCATCTGGTCGGCTAATATCAAACCAAGCACTATGCCCCCGAAATCAATTTCGTCTTTTAAATTGAATTTGCCGATTTTTATTACTTCTCTTACTCCGCTTACTTTGTCTATTTCCTCTTCTTCTACTCCTTTTATGTACATTACTTTGTTTGCCGTTTCACTGGATAGCATTGCTTTGTTCAGTGTGTATGGTGCATGGTTCTTAATGCCTTCCTGTTTTAGTATCTCTGTGATGTGATTTACCTCTTCTTCGTTTAGATTTGTGTCGGATTCGATTCTTATGTGAGGGTCGAACCCGACAAGCGTAGCAAATACTCGTAATTGAAATCCGTTGAATACCGATAAAACAATTATTAATGCGGCAACTCCTATCGTTACGCCGGTTACGGAAATTGCTGTGATGACTGAAATGAAATTGAGTTTCCTTTTGGAAAATAAATATCGCTTCGCTATGAAATATGAAATCTTCAATATTTTGTTATTCGTCGAATACTATTACTGATTCTTTGTACTGCCTTACTTTGTTGTTGTCGATTTTATTCAATAAGTATCTTTCAAGCTCTTTCGTCTTTAATTCTATGTCTTTTTCGTCGTATAGATTTTTTAAATCATACCTGACGTGTAAAACTCTGTTTACGAGTATGTGCCTTGTGATACCCGAAGGAATCTTACCCGCTTCTTTGGATATCCTTACTATGTGTCGTTTCTTGAAATGGGGAAATTTTATCAGGACTCCTTTCTTACGCGAGTATGCTCTGATTTCGGAAATGCTTATTTCGCCTTCCGAACGGTCAAAGGGATATATGTTAATGTAATTTTTTGTGAAAGAGTTTAATTGTTCTACCAATTCTGAAAATCTCGGGGAAAGCTTTATCAGTAGGTTTTCGTTGTCGGATGTGTCTGCGGCAAGAATATAATTTAAATTGTGCCTTAATGTTCTTAAACCTTTGGAGTATGCGATTTTCTCGTATTTTATTCCCGTGTTGTGGCAGAAATTTTTTATCTCTGCCGGCGTAATGTTGTATATCAAATGGTCCCAGTTTGTTAACCTGATTTTAGAGTTGCTGTACCTGATAACCTGAGCTACTATTAACTTGCATCCGAGACGCATTAACGAACTTAATCGGTTGGCGCCGTCTATTAATAAATAGTGTGAATTTTGTTTGCCGACAATTACGGGATTCATTAAATACCTGCTCTTCTCTATCCTGTCGAAAATGTTTCTTAATCTGAAAAATTCCGTTGTTTCGTGAAGTTTAATGTCTGAGATTTTCAGAACCCTGATGTCAAAATAATTGGCGGTGTAATTTATCATTTAGTTAAACTGTATAGTTCCTTGTTTGTTGAGAGAGATGTTTATTTTACTCCCTGGTAAATATTCGCCGCTTAAAATTTTTTCCGATAGCGGATTTGTTATGTATTTTTGTATTGTCCTTTTTAATGGCCTCGCTCCGTAATTGATGTCGAATCCTATCCTGCCGAGCCAGTCTCTTACTTCATCATCTACGCTTATTTGATAGTTGTTCTTTTCAAGACGATCGGATAAATATTTTATCTGTATGTCTACTATCTTTCTTATCTCGGACTGCGTCAGCGGTTTGAATAATATTATCTCGTCTACCCTGTTTAAAAATTCCGGACGGATTGTGGATTTTAAAAGATTTATTAATTTAATTCTTAAATTGCCTAATATTTCCTCCCTGTTCCTGTCATTCAAAAATTCTAACTGCTCCTGTATCATGTTTGAACCGATGTTCGATGTCATTATTATTATCGTGTTCTTGAAGTTTACTGTCCTGCCTTGTGAATCTGTAAGCCTGCCTTCGTCTAATACCTGAAGTAATACATTGTAAACCTCCGGATGTGCTTTCTCTATTTCATCGAGCAGTACAACACAGTATGGCTTTCGCCGCACAGCTTCGGTTAATTGACCCCCTTCTTCGTATCCGACGTATCCGGGTGGTGCGCCGATTAATCTCGATACACTGAATTTTTCCATGTATTCACTCATGTCAATCCTTACTATCGCTTTCTCATCGTCAAATAAAAATTCTGCCAGTGCCCTCGCTAATTCTGTCTTTCCTACTCCTGTCGTCCCCAGAAATATGAATGAACCAATCGGCCTGTTCTCATCCTGTATTCCGGCTCGTGAACGACGTATGGCGTTGGATACCGCTAATACTGCTTCTTCCTGTCCGACTATCCTTCTCGCTAAATTCTGTTCCATTTTTAGAAGTTTCGATTTCTCGCTCTCTAACATCTTTGTTACGGGAATCCCTGTCCATTTTGATACTATCTCGGCAATGTCTTCGGAATCAACCTCCTCTTTTAACATCTTCAGATTCTTCTGGAGTTTGCTTAATTCTTCTGTCTTCCGGGTTATGGATTTCTCGAGCTCAAGTATCTTTCCGTATCGGATTTCTGCTACTTTTGCTAAATTGCCTTCGCGCTCGTATCTGTCTGCCTCGACTTTCTGCTTTTCTATCTCTTCCTTTGATGCCCTGATTTCCTTTATTAGTTCTTTCTCGAGTTTCCAATGTGCTAATAATCTGTCGCGCTCGGTTTTTAACTCGGTTATCTCTTTCTCTATTTCCTTTAATCTGATTTCTGTCGGATTTATCTTCTTGTCGGACTTCGCCATTTTTGTCTCTCTTTATTTACAAAAAAAACAATATTTTTTTGTTTTATCAATTCCATTAATAAAGTCTATTGCTCGCATTTTCTTCTTGCCTTCGGGTTGAAGTTCAAGTATATCAAGCATTTTGTCGGATGTATTAACATATAATTTTCTGTTCTCAATTGTTAACTCTCCCGGTTTTCCCGTCGAATTTATATTGGTTAAGGCTGTCCTTAATATTTTTGTGCTCTTTCCCTCGAGCTTTGTATATGCTCCCGGTACACTGGAAAGACCTCTTACCAAATTATGAATTGGCTCTGCATTTTTGTTCCAGTTTATTTCACAGTCTTCTTTGTATATTTTCGGAGCATTCGATGATATCGAATCGTCCTGTGTCATAGTCGTTATGTTACCGGATTGTATCATCTTGACAGTCTCCAGACATATCTCCGCTCCTGCTTCGGAAAGTTTATCGTGAAGTGTGTCGAAATTGTCGTCGTCTTCTATAAGGATTTTCTTTTGTAATATGATGTTGCCGGTGTCGACTTTTTTTTCCAGATAAAATGAAGTAACTCCCGTTTCTTTCTCACCGTTGATTAAAACATGGTTTATCGGAGCGGCTCCTCTGTATTTCGGAAGCAGGGAAGCATGTATGTTGACTGAACCGTATCTGGGAATTTTGTAAACTCTCTCGGGTAGTATTCTGAATGCCACTACTATGAATAAATCAGGATTTAATGATTTTAATTCTTCTATGAATTTATCGTCGTTTAAAAATTCAGGCTCTGATATCCTTAATCCGTTGTCCTGTGCAAATTGCTTTAACTCGCAGCATTTGTATTGTAACCCTCTTCCCTGTTTTCTGTCGGGAGTGGTTACAACAGCAGGTATTGTGTATTTGTTTTCGAGTAATATCTTAAGTGAGGGGATTGCAAATCCCGGCGACCCCATGAAAATAATTCTCATCGTGATAGAATCTTTTATTTTAAAATTGGATATCGGGTGTCTATGTTTCTTTTCTTTATGTTGCTCAATAATAATTTACTCTCCGTTAACATGTCGAGAGTGAAATAATCGATGAATAATTTTCCGTTTAAATGATCGATTTCATGCTGAATTACCCTTGCCTGTAATTCGTCAAATTCCTCTTTTATTTCTTTCATGTCTAAATCATAATATCTTAAATAAATCTTTTTCGGACGGTTTACATCACCCCTTAACTCGGGAAAACTTAAACAACCTTCTTTGTAAACTGATTCACCGTGCGTTTCCAGTATTTCGGGATTTATCAAAATTAACGGCTTGACGTCTTTGTACTTTTCGTCGTGTGAAATATCAACAAGAGCTACGGAAATATTTTCGTTTATCTGCGGTGCGGATAAACCTACACCGTCTGCTTCGTGCATAGTGTAAAACATGTTGTCGATTAATGCAATCAAATCATCACTGATTTCTGTTACGGGCTTTGTCTTCTTTCTTAATACCTTGTTTCCGTATGTTACTATGGGTAATTGCTCTGGCATAATGTTAAACATATTTTGCTTGATTGTTTAAATGGTTGAATAAAGCTTTCAGTGATAATTCTGAACAATTATTTAATTTAAGGAGTTCATTTGCGTCGTACTTTTGACCGTATGACCAAATGTGCCTTAGAAAACTGCCGCTCGCAGAATTTATGAACCAGTCCTCTCCGAAGTTTTCAATTAAATATTCGCTTAAACTGTGCTGAAACATCCATGCCCTTAAATATCTTGCTACATAAAAATAATCGTCTATGTCTGTTAAATATTCGCTTTCAGTGTATTCGGCTTTTACTGCCTTACTTAAAATATCTTTATATTCGGCTTTCCTGTTTTCTGTTGTTTCGTCTTCGTAAAATTTAAGTTCGTAATCGAGTTTCGCAGAGTACCTTCTCAACATGGATAACTCCCTGAATGTTTTAAATAATAGAAAATCATTAATGCCTTTGTTGTCCATTTTCATAATTTTTTGAAGCCATATTCTGTTGGCTATAAGATGATCGAAAAGCATCGCAAAACCTTCAGTTACGGAATTATCTCCGCAGTATTTGTATTCGAAACATAAATCCGGGTTTATATGCGAAAAATGTAGCGAATGTCCTAATTCGTGCAGAAATGTCGTGTAATCATCCTCACCGCCCCTTGGGTTTATTACTAAATAAATTTCTTCCGGTATCCTTACGGGTGAACAGAATGCACGGGGAGATTTTTGATTCCGTTTTTCAATGTCCGGCTTTATTCGACCTTTGGAACCTATGTCTATGCCCATTCCTGAAACGAATTTGTCTATAGTCGTAAACATTTCATTACCCGGGAAGTATCTGTCGAACTTGTTGTATTTCATCATATACATTAAATCGTGTTTCTTTAACTCCGGAATGTCTGACTCTAAAATTTTTTTCGAATAGTATTTTAGTAAATCATAATATATGTCCTCGCTGTATTTTAAAAATTCTCCCGCTTCTTTGTTCAAATCGTGAAGATTTATCGAGGATATATTAATGAACATTTCCGTTAAATTCTCAAAGCCGAATTCTTTTGTAATTAAATGTCCGAGCTTAAATGACTCTGATAATAGCGGATTTAAATTGTTTTCTATGAATTTATTCTTTATATCGTTTAAAGTCTCTCGGATTGTTCTGTCGCTCGTGTTTATTATCTCGTTTATTATACTGCGGTAAAAATATTCTTTTTCCCCGTATTTAATTTTTCCGGTGAATTCGGCTTCAAGAACTTTTTCTGTAATCGGAGATTGCTCGAATGATGTTATTTCACGGTATGTGTTTTCTAACAGATATCTTAATTGTTTTGTTTTTTCAGGGTCTTCAGTGCTTCTCTCTGACTCTGCCTTTATTAATTCAATGTTGTTTCTGTCTTTTACAGAAGGATATTTTTCGTAAAACGATTTTATGTCTATTGATTCCTTTAAACCGGCACCCTGTAAGTAATATTCTCTGCTTATTTCGGTTGTAAAAGATTCTATTTCCGTTCTTAAATGTTCTAACATAATGAATTGTGGTTAAATATAACAATATTAAAAGTCTTATTAAAGTAACTTTAAAATTAATCATTTATATGTTAAATTTGTAATTTGTATTTATTAAAAATTAATACGAGGAGGATATAACTAAATGCCCGATTATAAGCCGGAACAAATTCGGAATGTATCGTTAATAGGTCACGGTGGAGTTGGTAAAACAATTTTATCTGAAGGGATTTTGTATACTTCAGGTGCAACAAATAGATTTGGTAAAATCGAGGAGGGTAATACGGTTAGTGATTATAATAAAGATGAAATTGAGAAACAAATTTCAATTACTGCGTCTTTGTTGCATACAAACTGGAAAGATAATAAAGGTACTAATGTGAAAATTAATATTCTGGATACACCGGGATATATGGATTTTGTGGGGGAAGTAAAATCATCACTTAAAGTTACTGATACAGGCTTGTTGCTCGTTGACGCTTTCAAAGGAGTGGAAGTTGGAACTGAAGCAAGTTATAAAATTACAAAAGATTATAATAATAATATTATAATATTAATTAATAAATTGGATTCAGAAAACGCCGACTTCGACGATGTCTTGAAACAGGTGAAAGAAACTTTTGGAGTCGAAGTTGCCGTAGTCCAGTTTCCCGTTAATCAAGGAGTCGGGTTTAACGAAATAATAGATATTATGAAAATGAAAATGCTTAGATTTAATATAGACGGTAAGGGCGAATATAAAGAAGAAGAAATACCGCAGGATTATTTGAGCAAAGCAGAAGATTATAAAAAGAAATTTGTTGAAGCCATTGCGGGTATTGATGATGCATTGATGGAAAAATATTTCGAGAATGAAAATCTATCGCAAGAAGAAATTGAAACAGGATTGAAAACGGGTATGAAAGAAAGGAAAATCTTCCCTGTGTTTTGTACATCCGCTTCTCATAACGTGGGAGTGAGACCGGTGCTTGATTTTATTTCGAATTACTGTATGTCGCCGGTTGATAAACCTTTTGAACCTGCCAAAAAATCCGGCTCCGATGAAGACTTGAAAATTAAACCGGACTTGAATAAAGAACCGGTTCTGTTCATTTTTAAAACAGTATCCGAAAGAAATATCGGAGAACTGTCTTTCTTTAAAGTTTATTCGGGTAAGGTTTCTGCAGGTATGGATATGCTGAATAATTCAAATGGAAAAACTGAACGATTGTCGCAAATCTATACTATGAACGGAAAAGATAGAAAAGATATGAATGAGGCAATTTGCGGAGATATCGCAACGGTTGTAAAACTCAAAGATACTCATACAAACGATACTTTGAGCCCGAAATCGTTTCCGGTTGTCATTAAACGTATAGGATATCCGGAACCGAATATGTCTCTTGCTATTATACCTAAGAGAAAAGGCGAAGAAGATAAAATTGCGAATTCGCTTCATTCTTTGCACGAAGAAGATCCTACTTTTGTAGTAAAATATGACCCGGAAATAAGTCAGACTATAATCAGCGGACAGGGTGAAATTCATTTGAATACTATTTTGAATAGAATGAAATATAAATTCAATATTGAAGTGGATGTGACTGAACCGAAAATTCCGTATAGGGAAACTATTAAATCATCGGCTGATAATGTAGAATATAAACATAAAAAACAAACAGGAGGCAGGGGACAGTACGGACATGTCGTGATAAAAATTGAACCGCTTCCGAGAGGACAGGGATTTGAATTCGTGGATGCAATAGTTGGCGGTGTAATCCCGAATAGATTTATTCCGGCTGTTGAAAAAGGTATCGTGGAAACTATGAATTCCGGTGTGTTAATCGGATGTAAGGTCGTCGACGTAAAAACTACTCTGTTCTTCGGCTCTTTTCATACGGTGGACTCGGATGAATTGTCATTTAAACTTGCCGCTACTCAAGCATTTAAAAAAGGTTTTAAAGACGCAAATCCGGTAATACTGGAACCTATTTATAACGTTGATATTGCATTCCCGGAAGAATTTATGGGGGCTGTTTCGGGTGATGTGTCGTCTCGAGGAGGGAAAATTCTCGGAATGGAATCTGAAGGAAGACATCAGGTTATTAAATGTCAAATGCCGCTGTCCGAAATGAGCGGTTATTCGTCAAGATTACGCTCACTTACACAGGGTAGAGGAACATATTCGAGACTTTTCTCTCATTATGAAGAGGTTCCGAAAGAAATTGAAAATAAAATTATAGCGGATTACGAAAAGAAAAAGGCTGAAGAACAAAAATAAAATTTTTTTGGATATGGTGTGAAAAAGGTCAGATTCTATTTGACCTTTTTTTATTTTTTGTATATTTCCCAGAGTCTTCCGATTACATCATCAAGAGCCGGAGCAAGCAGTTTAAAATCGTCGGTCTTTGATGGCATGTTTTCAAAAATTACGTATGGAACATTAATACCGTTAATGTTGAGGTGTGTCGGGGTTCCCTTTATTATTTCATGAAAATCTACTCCCTTGTATAATCTCTCAAGTTTCGAATCGGGTAAACCGTGTTCCAGTATACTGTCTGGTTTTTCAGGATTGAACCGTTTTCGGTTTTTTCGCAGTGATTCTTCGTATGGAACATTAACGTATAGTAAAGCAGCGTTCTCTAAGAGTTCCACTGATAAATGTTTGAAAGCTTCTTTGTATCCTCCGTGTTCAGTGCCTCTGGAAAATTCGATAAGATATGTTATGTCTTTTTGATTTTTAGAGTCTCTCGAAAGCTTTTTGTAGTCAAGAGATATTCTTTCTATTAATAAGTGCCATAAGTATTCGTGCAGAAAATAACCGTCGGGGGTTGAGTGAAGTCTCGGTTTACTGAATTTTTTTTCGAGTATGTCGTCTTCTTCAAACCATGTCCATAACATTGGAAAATCGTCAATTTCTTGGAATTTTCCTATATGGAATCTGTTTCTTCTCTCTTCGTCTGAAAGATTTTTTAAAAAGTTGATGATTTCCGATTTACCCGATGCCGGTCTTCCGAGTAAAATTATTTTATCAAATATATTATTCATAATATTAATTTAATTTTTAAAAAATTATTCTCCTGTAATTGTAATTACTAATTTTCTGTTGCCGCCTCGGTCTCTGTGCTCGCATAAATATATACCCTGCCAGGTGCCGAGTTCAAAGTTTCCGTTTTTTACGGGTATGTTAATTGAACTTCCGATTATTGATGCTTTTATGTGAGACGTCATGTCGTCGCTTCCTTCGGAAGTGTGCAGAAAATGACGGTTGTTTTCCGGAACACATATGTTGAAAAAAGTTTCTAAGTCTGTCCTTACGTAAGGATCGGCGTTTTCGTTTATTGTAAGCGATGCGGATGTGTGCTTTATGAAAATTTGTGCGGTTCCTTTCTTGATGTTTCTGATTTCGGGAAGCTGATTCAGAATTTCTGACGTTATAATATGAAAACCCCGCTTTTTTGATGTTAATGTTATTTCTTTCTGAATAATTTGCATACGACTCGTACTCTTATATTATCTTCCCTGAGTAATTTTTTTCGTAATATTTTAAGTATTCTCCGCTCATTACTTTTCTCCACCAGTTCTCATTTTCTATGTACCAGCTGATTGTTTTCTCTATCCCGTTCTCAAAACTGTATCTTGGAATCCATCCCAGTTCGGTTTGTATCTTTGTTGAGTCTATTGCATATCTCCTGTCATGACCTGGCCTGTCTTTCACATACATTATCTGATTCTCGGATTTGCCGAGCTTGCTTAATATTAGTTTAACTATGTCTATGTTGTACCACTCATTGCTCCCTCCGATATTATATACTTCTCCGTCCTTTCCTTTATGTATAACCGTCGCAATTGCAGAACAGTGGTCTTCAACGTAAAGCCAGTCTCTGATGTTTTTTCCGTCTCCGTAAACCGGAAGTTTTTCGCCGTCGAGTGCTTTTGCAATCATTAGCGGTATTAATTTCTCGGGAAATTGATATGGTCCGTAATTGTTCGAACATCTCGTGATTAATACCGGTAGATTGAATGTATGTTCGTATGCATTGCAGAGTAAGTCCGCCGCAGCTTTGCTTGCAGAATAGGGACTGTTTGTTTTGAGAGGAGTTTTCTCTGAAAATTTTATTTCTCTTTGATTTTCGGGAAGCGAACCGTAAACTTCGTCTGTGGATACTTGGAGAAATTTTTCTAATTTGAATTCCTTTAGTGCGTCAAGCAGTACCTGTGTACCCAATATGTTTGTTATAACAAACTCCCGCGCCCCTAAGATGCTTCGGTCAACGTGCGATTCTGCCGCAAAGTTAATTATAGTATCTATTTGGCTTTCTTTAATTGTTCTGTATACAAAATCCTTGTCGCAGATATCACCTTTTATGAATTTGTAATTCGGATGTTTCTCAATATCTGTTAAATTTTCAAGATTACCGGCGTATGTAAGTTTATCGTAGTTGATTATTTTATATGTGTAGTTCTGCAGCATGTATTTAACAAAATTACTGCCGATAAATCCTGCTCCGCCGGTAACGAGAATGTTTTTCATTTTTAGTCGTCCTTTAGAAATAAACCTAAATTTAAACTTAAATTGATGTTAAATCCGTCTGCTTTAACACCGGTAGGGAAGTTGTTTACTTCTTTGTCATCGTATAACTTCCATTGTGTCTGTAAAGAAAATGAATAACCCGCAGTTAATTTAAGATATAACCATTCCTTTAAAAAAGCTCCTATTCCTGCCTGCGGCTGAAATGAAAAAACTGTTGAGGTCAGTTTGCTCGAATTGTATCTGAAAATTGTTGATGTATCGCTTGTTGCATTGTTGATGTTCCAGTAATACGGGTCATTGGAGTATTGATTTATATATAACGTTAACCTTCCGAAACCTATCATTCCTCCTGCTGTGAAATCAAAATATTTGGAAATGTGTCCTACATACTCTGTGTATATTGCACCCATACCGTAAGATAATTTCACTGTCTTGTTTATGTTGTTTTGAATAACACTTTCGGTCGTTGTGAATCCTGTTCCCAGTCCGCCTATCCTTATGTTTTTTATATCTACGAATCCGCCGCCGCCTATTGTTAAATATCCGCTTTCGGATATTTCGGGAAATCCTGCCTTTCTGAATTCGGTATTTAAATCTTTTATTTTCGGTATGTACCATCCGACCATTGGTCCGCCGGCTATTGAAAATTTGTCAACAAATTGTATCTGTGAAAAAGCAGTCCCGGATAATAAAATTATCGGCAAACTGAAAAATAAAAAAAACTTTGTATAATTCATTTGTTGTTTTTTGATTAAAGTGAATAGTCATATTGATGCATTAAAATTGAATAGGTGTGATTATCAATATGACAAAGAGCAAGTTTAATATAATATTATTGCTTGATTAACTTAAATAAATAAACGAAAATATTAAAGTTACAAAAATATCAAAACATTGCATTTATTCCTATAGTCGGTAAAATCCCTATGCTTTCGTTTGCTTCGATTTTATTTTTAAATTTATTCCATTCATATCCTGTTATGTTTTTCCTGCCAGTAATATTTTGAATGTCAATGTAAGTTACAAGCGTCCATTTGCTGAAATTCCACCTTTTTTCTGCCCTTATGTCAATTGCAAAATAATCGGGAAGTCTTGCGGAATTGTATTGTGTTATATCTTGTGTTCCGTCTGTTGGATTTATCGGTGTGTATGGCCTCCCGCCGTAAAATCTTATTTTTGAAGAAAATTCCCAGTTCCTGCCTAATCTGTAACCCCCGTTTATGGTTATCAAATATCTGTTGTCGAAATCACTCCTTCTTTCTGTTCCGTCAAGTGACTTATACCTTGCGTCGAATAATGATATATTAACTGTACCGTATAATCTTTCCGTGAGTGATTTCTGAAGAAAAAATTCTATGCCTCTGCTGTATCCTGAACCTGCTGAAATAAGAGGCTCTAACGGAAAATCCTGCGGCCTGAGGAAATTCCCTCCGTTGTTGGCAAGTATGAAATAAGGTCTCAGTTCACTAACAGGATAATTAGAATAGTCTTTGTAATATGCCTCAAAAGTAATTTTCAGATCTTCGCGTGGAATATATTCTAAACCTGCTACGTAATGGTCTGCTCTGATGTTTTTTAAATTTTTATTGGAAGGATTCGAAATTAACCAGAGATACGAGGGTGACTGGTAAAAGATTCCGTAACTTAAATTTAAAGAAAAATTCTGCATTAACAGAAAACTGAGAGATGTTCTGGGTGAAATGTAGTTCTTTGTCTGAATGAAATTAAAATAATCCCACCTCAGTCCAAAACTGATTTTCAATCTGTTGAAAAATCTGTATGTAAATTGTGTATATGCAAAACCTTTAATGGCATTGTTGTCATCATCCAGACTTACAGGAGGTATGATGTACCTGCTCCCTGTGCTCGGATCATAAGTAAATAATGTGTCGGATGCGGACTTAATTTCATTTTGAAAATTAATTATCTTTCCTCCCGCACCGAATTCTAACTGCGTGTTTCTGGATGGTAAGTAGAAAAATTCATACTTTAACGTCGTTTCTCCTTCTTTTGACTGATTCTTGAAAATTTCGTTGAAATTAATATCTCTTCCCGAATAAAAAAAGTTTGTGTATGTTCTGGTTAAATTAAGCAGGGAGTATGATTTTGATGAAAGTAAACTTTTCAACTGAATTGAACTTACATATCCCCATTGATTATTCGTTAGAATATTTTCGTTTTCTTCTATCTTTTCCTGCGTGTCGTTGTTGAATCTTACTTTGTCTATGTTACCGACAATATTTGCAGTTATTGAATTATTCTTGCTTATATCATAAACTGCTTTTAACTGAAATGATGTATATTCGGGAATAAAACCAAAACCTGCTGCATTAAAGACAATATCAAGATAACTCCTTCTTGCAGAAATAAGATATGAACCGTTTTTATTCTTATCTATGGGACCTTCGAAAACTGCACCGAAACCGGTTGCCGAAAGATTGATGTTGCCCATAAACCTGTTTCTGTTGCCTTCCCTCTGATTAATTTCGAGAACCGAAGATAGTTTATCTCCGTACCTCGATGAAAAACCGCCTGTAAGAAAGTTAATGTCTCTTACAAATTCAAGATTGATTATGCTGACGGGACCCCCGGTAGCTCCCTGTGAACCAAAATGATTTATGTTCGGTACATAGGAATTATCAACAAGAAATAGATTCTCGGCAGGTGACCCGCCCCTTACTATAAGATCGTTTCTTCCGTCATTTACAAATGAAATTCCCGGCAAAGTCTGTATTACTCTTCCGATGTCTTCAAATCCTCCCGGTGTCCTTCTTATTTCTTCGTACTGTAAACTGTTTACTGACGTCGTTAAATCCATAGGTTTTACAAATCTTTCGGCAGTAACAACAATTTCTTCAGTTTGCGATAGTTCCATCTGTGCATATATGTCTGCAGGTCTCCCTCTGCTTACTATCACGTTGTCAATTATTAAAGGGATATAACCAAGTAGTGAAAATTCAACCGAATATGTTCCGTCACTGATGTCTGATAAAGTAAAAAATCCATTAGCATCCGAACCGGTCTTTATATCCGTGTTCTTTAATTTTACGGTTACTCCCTCTAAGGGCTGTTGTAAAAATTTGTCAAGTACACGCCCTGTGATTTTTCCGCCGGTTTGCGAAAAGATGTATTGATTCGTAAAAATTAATAATATGATTATAACTATATTTTTCAATTTCTGTGCATTAAATATTTGTAAACAAAAAAATTATAACTTAAAGTTCAAAATTATTATTGTAATTGATTTCTTTCATTTATTTGTTCAATATTCGTATTTGATTATTTATTGATTTTTTAATATATAAACATTTGAAAAAGTAATTATATTCTGTTTTGACATAACCTTTAAATATTATTTAATCTCAATATTATGTAAAAAAAATAGGAGGGTAGTTTGAAAAGAATCAATAGTTATTGAGTTTTTATATATCTGCAAATTTTCGTTCGTCAAAAATTAGTTGTCGGCATAATTCTCGTCCTTTTTCGTCGATTTTGTATAAGGGAATGATTTTTCCCGCATGTACTATGCACATGTCAAGACCGGCTTCTATTGCATAATGCAAAAATACAGAATTTAATATGTGCCTTACTTCCTGATTGAGTCCGAACGAGCAGTTACTTAATCCTATGGAAGTCTTGACCATCGGCATTGTGTTTTTTATCTGTCTTATTGCTTCGATTGTATTTTTTCCGCTGTCGCGAAGTTCTTCTGCTCCCGAACCGAGAGGGAAAGTTAAAGGATCAAAAATTAAATCTTCATCTCTTAATCCGTGGATTTTTGTGGCATAATCTCTTATCCTCCTGGCTATTGATACTTTTCTATCAAGTGTGTATGCCTGCCCGTCCTCGTCTATTGAGAGACATATAACCGCTGCTCCGTATTGCTTTGCTAATCTGAAAATCATGTCCGCTTTTTCGGTTCCTTCTTCAAAATTTACTGAATTGATAATTGCCCGTCCTCCGTAATGTTTTAAACCCTCTTCTATTACACTCACTTCTGTAGAATCTATCATTAATGGTGCCTGTATTGCTGAATTGAATCTTTTTATAACTTCTGCTATGTCTTTTTTTTCGTTTCTGCCTGTGTATGCAACTGATATGTCTAAAATATGAGCGCCTTCCTTGAGCTGACTTTTAGCCATGTCAATCATTGAATCGAAATCGTCTTTTTCTAACAGCTCTTTAAACTGCTTTGAACCGTTTGCATTGCACCTTTCACCTATAAAAACAGGCGCCGGCGTAATCTGCAGCGGAACGCTTGTGAACATTGACGAGACTGAATGTGTATATTCAACCTTTCTTTTGACGGGAGATATGTTTTCTGATAATTCTACTAATTTATTAATATGTTCAGGAGTTGTGCCGCAGCATCCTCCGATAATGTTTACTCCGAGATTAAATGTGAAATGATACATCCATTTCTCGAGTTCTTCGGGTGTTAAATGATAATGAACTTCATCTCCGATGTTTTCCGGCAACCCGGCATTGGGCATTATAAAAATAGGTTTTGGTGAATTCTGACTTAAATATCTTACATTTTCTTCCATTTCCTTTGGACCGGTGGCGCAATTCATTCCGATGATATCTGCTATATTATAACACTCGAAAGTCGTCAAAGCAGCAGATATATCGGTTCCCATCAACATTGTTCCTGTGCTTTCAATTGTGAAAGATATAATTAAAGGAATTTTTCTTTTTTTTTCTTCAAAAATTCTTTGTGTGGCGTAAAGTGCGCACTTTATCTGTAGCATATCCTGACAGGTCTCTATGCATAATAAATCAACTCCGCCGTCATAAAGTCCTGACATTTGTCTGTAATAGGATTCCTGCAGCTTATCGAATGAAATATGTCCTAAAGATGGTAATTTTGTTGTGGGACCTGCTGAGCCGGCGACAAACCTCGGTTTACTTTTTGTGCTGTATTCAGATGCTGCCTCTTTGGCTATTTTAGCTGATTTGAAATTTAATTCGTAATCCGATTCCTCCAGCCCGTATTCGCTTAGTACGATAGAAGAGGAACCGAATGAGTTTGTTTCGATAACATCCGCACCGGCTTGTAAAAAGGAAGTGTGTAACTTAAAAACTATTTCTGGTCTGGTAATGCAAAGGTATTCATTGCATCCTTCGTATTGCTTTCCTCCAAAATCATCTGTGTTTAGTTTGTATCTCTGTAAGTTTGTACCCGTTGCCCCGTCGAAAACAAGTATTCTTTCTCTTATTATTTCCAGAATTTCTTTGCTCATTCATTAGTAAAAAAGTTTCAGGTCTTTTATCAGTGTTTTGTATTTTTCTATGTCTTCGTTTATTTTTTCAAGCATTTTCTTTTCTTCGTATTCTAATACACCCGATAAAAAATTCATCAGATGTATCTCTGTTTCATCGGTCAGAGTCTTTTGATATTCTTTCACTTTTTGTACTGTTATTATATAATCGTGCCATTTACCGAGAAGTTCCTGTATCTTGTCAATTTCTTTTATGAATTTTTTGTATTCATCTCTGTTTTGTAAAAGAAAGGTAAATGTATTCAAAGAGTACATGAAATTTTTTAAATCTCTTCTGAACCTGTGAAGATGTATTTCGTTTAAATTCTCTATGTTTAATGTTTTAATTATGTTTCCTTTGTATGAATTTATACGTCTTAATACCCGTAACTTTGCATCCGATTCCATTTTTGAACTTATAATTTTTGAGATTTTTTTGTTTATTTTTCCGGATAATACCCAGTCATATCCCGATACTATTGCGTTTAGATTCTTTTTGTTCTCTTCTTCAAGTTCCTTTAAATAAGTTTTAATACCCGCAAAAGTTAAATTGTATTTGTCTTCTATGGTTTCTATCATTTTTTCTTCTATGTGTATATCCCTTATACTGCCTGCCATTTTAAATATTTTCTTATATTGCTTATAGTATTTCAACACATTTATCTCATCATTTAAAAATTGTATGAGCTCTAAAAAGGATTTGATTTTCTTTAAAGAGAGCCTTAAATCATGAATTATTTCTTTGTCTTTAAAGTTGTAAGTATGATTTAGATTTTTGCTGAATTTCTTTTCTTCGGCTGTATAATATTTATATAATAGGTCAGCTTTTTTCATCTGAGTAAATCTATGAATAAGTATATAAATAATCAATAATAAATTTTTTGTTTAATTTTTAATTTTGTTGCTGATTACTGACTGTCTTTTTGGAAAAAAGATACATGGAATTGCTTTGAAAAATTAAAAAAGATTCAACATATTTATAAAGGTTCGGGGTGTAGGTCAGTTGGCTAGACCGCCTGAATGGGGTTCAGGAAGTCGGTGGTTCGAGTCCACTCATCCCGACTATTGTAAAGCAGTTAACTTGAAGTTGACTGCTTTTTATTTGAAGAGAATTGATTTTAATCTAAGAATTTAATCTTTATTGTTTTTTATAAATATACTGCCGAGAGTCGTACCGAGAAGGGCACCGTAAATGATCATAATTAACCAGTTGGAAGTTAATGGACATGTACCGCTCATACATCCTATGTATTTCCAGTATAAAAATCCGCCGACCGTGCCGAGAATTAAACCGATTATTACAAATTTATATCTTAGCATTTTTTTCATATCTGTAACTTTTTGAATCGAAACAAAATTTATATTAGAATCATTCCGTAAAATATTGGAATTTAATTATGTTTAATGTTGGATTTAATATTTATATTTTTGTGTAATTAAAATAAATATATGGAGTATAAAGATTATTATAAGATACTTGGATTGGAAAAAAATGCATCTGCGGATGCAATAAAAAAAACATTCAGAAAACTTGCAATGAAATATCATCCGGATAGAACAAAAGGTGATAAAAATGCAGAAGAAAAGTTTAAGGAAATTAATGAAGCATACGAAGTATTAAGTGATCTTGAAAAAAGGAAAAGATACGATAAAGTGGGAAGCAGCTGGCAGCAATATCAACAATATGGAGGCGAACAGGGATTTGATTGGAGCAGATTCTCTGATATGGGAAGACAAACAGGTAGAACATATACTTTTGATGGAGATTTTAGAGATTTGTTCGGAGAAGGAGGGTATTCGGATTTCTTTGAAATGTTGTTCGGTCAGCGTAGTCGTCCGGGTAGAAAGGGAAGCCGTAGTAAAAGAAATATACAGGTAAAAGGTGCAGATTATAAAGCTGAAATAGAGATTTCACTTGAAGAAGCATACAAAGGAACACAAAGGATTTTTCGACATAATAATCAGTCAATTAAGTTAAAAATAAAACCGGGGATAGAAGATGGTCATATACTGAAACTTGAAGGTAAAGGCGAATCTGCAAGAAATGCTGAAATGCCGGGTGATTTATTAATTACTATAAAAATCAAAGATGATCCGGTCTTCAAACGAAAAGGTAATGATCTGTATGCAGACTTAAATATCGATTTGTTTAATGCATTACTGGGAGGCAAAGTGCAGTTTAAAAGTTTTAAAGGTATTTGTAAGATTGATATTCCTTCCGGAACTCAAAACGGAAAATTATTAAGGCTGCAAAAAATGGGAATGCCTGTATATGCAAAATCAGGAGAATATGGTGATTTGTTTCTGAAAATTAATATTGAATTGCCTGAAAAATTGACGGATAAAGAAAAAAATTTGTTTCGCCAATTGCAGGAGTTAAGAGTAAATAATTAAAAGTAAGTATATTTAACACTTTAATTTACAAAATATTTTATTTATTTTTGTTATCCTATGCGGGAATGGCGGAACTGGTAGACGCACCATCTTGAGGGGGTGGCGCCACGTCGGCGTGAGGGTTCAAGTCCCTCTTCCCGCACAATTGTTCTTTTTTGATAACTTGATTTTATTTACGATTAATTATAAATTTAAAACTTATTTAAAAAAGGTTCAAATTAATGAAAAAATATTACGAAACTTATTTTATACTGGACGGGAATCTTGAGGATGCTCAGATCGAAGAAATTATTACAAAATATGTTAATTTCTTAAAAAAAAATGATGCTGAAATTCGAAATATTGAAAAAATCGGAAGAAGAAGATTGGCTTATCAGATTAAAAAAAGTACGAACGGATACTATATCTGTATTGAATTTTATTCGGATACATCGGTATTATCTAAACTCGAAAGAAATTATAAACTTGATGAAAAAATCATCAGGTATCTGAATATTCATATGAGTAAGAAAGAATTGAATGAGAAAGATGAATTTATGACTAAAAAAGAGAAGCAGTTGAAAGAACAAAAAGAACTGGAAGCTTCTAAAATTCAGGAAAGCAATCAGCCGGTAATTCCTACTGAGAAGATTGCACAAGTTGGGAATATAGAAAAAAAGGAATAGTTTTTTGATAAATATTAGGAATAAACAAATAAACAAAATATCGGAGGAACAAAATGGCTGATTTCAAAATGCCTGAGATTAACGCAGTTGTGATTGCGGGAAATCTGACAAAAGATCCAATTTTCAGGCAGACGACAAACGGAACCCCAGTGGTGAATTTTTCTATTGCCAGTAATAGAAGATTTAGAGATAAAAATGACGAATGGAAAGAAGATGTTTGCTATGTAGGGATTGTAGCATGGAATAGACTGGCAGAAAGCTGTAAAGATAAGTTGAAAAAAGGAAATGCAGTGCTTGTTGACGGAGAACTTCAAAGCCGGAGTTTTAAAACAGAAGATGGTGTAAGCAGAACCATCGTGGAAGTTAAAGCAAGAAGAATCCAGTTCTTAAACAAAAGATTAGCGGTGCATAGCGGATACGACAAT
>Ga0194112_10001579_pt1 | contig 33399 bp, 29 predicted proteins | sample TA2MahC400mmetaG_FD_146191 | JGI IMG/M metagenome (GOLD analysis project Ga0194112, IMG submission 146191) | Freshwater microbial communities from Lake Tanganyika, Tanzania - TA2015016 Mahale Deep Cast 400m | ecosystem: Environmental > Aquatic > Freshwater > Lake | place: Tanzania: Lake... | reverse complement strand
CGTTGATTCTCGGCTTTACCCGTTCCTTTGACCAGAGGCTTCAAAACGGCGAACGCTGGGCGTGGATTAAGCCGATTATGTTTACGGGCGGAATCGGACAGATCGATGCCAGGCATGTTGAAAAGGACGAAGCTCAAAGAGGAATGCTGATCGTTCAGGTCGGCGGCCCAGCATATGGAATCGGTGTGAGCGGAGGGTCGGCCTCCAGCAAGCTTCAGGGCGAAAATGTTGAAGAGCTCGATTTCAATGCTGTCCAGCGCGGCGATGCGGAGATGGAACAGAAGATGAACCGCGTCATCCGGGCCTGCATTGAGATGGGAGAAAACAACCCTATCCTCAGCATCCACGATCAGGGAGCGGGCGGACCTGCCAATGTCCTTAAGGAGCTGGTCGAAAAAGCCGGAGGCAAAATCGAATTAAGGCGCATCAAACTTGGCGATCCAACCTTATCCGTTCTCAAAATCTGGGTTGCGGAATATCAGGAGCGATGCGGTTTCCTGATCGCCCATGAAAGAATCGAAGAATTTCAATCGATCTGCGATAGGGAAAAGGTCAATTGCGAAATCCTCGGAGAAGTGACCGGAGAGGGCCGCTTCATTGTGCATGATGAGAAAGATGATTCAACGCCTGTCAATCTCAACCTCGCAAAGGTTCTTGGCAATATGCCTCAGAAAACGTTCAGGGATGAGAGGATAGAGCCTTCACTCATACCCCTTGAATGGCCGAAGGATCTGTCTGTGGAGGAGGCATTGTCCCGTGTCCTTCGCAACCTTGCGGTCGGGTCAAAGCGATTTCTTACCAATAAGGTGGACCGGAGCGTCACCGGATTGATTGCGCGGCAACAATGTTGCGGCCCGCTTCAATTGACGGTTGGCGATGTGGCCGTGATCGCCCAGAGCCACTTCGGATTAACAGGAGCAGCTACTTCGATCGGCGAGCAACCGATTAAAACGCTGGTCAATCCAGAGGCTGGAGCCAGGATGGCCGTCGGAGAGGCGTTGACCAACATCGTGTGGGCGCAAATCAGCCGCCTGGAAGATATCAAGTGTTCAGCCAACTGGATGTGGGCGCCTAAACTTCCAGGGGAAGGCGCGGCCCTCTACGATGCGGTTTGCGGCATGCGGGATCTGATGATCCGGTTAGGAATTGCGGTCGATGGCGGAAAGGATAGCCTTTCCATGGCGACTCGAGTCGGAGAGGAGATCGTGAAGTCTCCCCGTGAGCTTGTGATTTCTGCTTATGCGACCATGCCCGATATCACGAAGGTGGTTACTCCGGATATCAAGAAGCCGGGCCACAGTCAGCTCATCTTCATTGACATCTCCAGAGAGAAGACCCGGCTCGGGGGTTCGATTTTCGCGCAGGTTTTCGGGCAGATCGGAAACGAATCTCCTGATGTGGATGATCCTGAACTGCTTAAATCCGCCTTCCATGCCATTCAGAAATTAATGTCAGAAAATTTAATTCTCGCAGGACACGACATCAGCGATGGGGGCATCATCACGACGTTTCTCGAAATGGCATTTGCCGGAAACTGCGGTTTGAACATCCGAATGGACGGTCCATCGAACCCCCTGGAAAGGCTTTTTACCGAAGAGCTGGGAGCTGTCATCGAGTGTCAGGTGGATGATGTTCAAAAGGTTCTGGAGATTCTTGATTCTTTTCATCTCCGCTCGACCCTGATCGGCGAAACGACAAAGGAGAAAAAAATCTCTGTCGCCTTTAATTCGCAGAAGGTTCTCGAATCGGATTTGCGTGTTCTTCGCCAAGGATGGGAGGAGACATCCTATCAGATCGAGCGTCTTCAGATGAATCCCCATTGTGCCGATGAGGAGAAGAAAAATATCTTCGACCGCAAGGGGCCAACCTATGTCATTCCTTTTAACCCCGAACCGACGCCGGCGCATCTTCTCGAAGCAAAAGACAAGCCGGAGGTGGCCATTCTCCGGGAAGAAGGAAGCAATGGCGACCGGGAGATGACCTCCGCCTTCTATCAGGCAGGTTTCAGACCGTGGGATATCACGATGACCGATCTGATCAGCGGACGCATCACGCTGGAGCGTTTCAGGGGGCTCGTCTCTGTCGGAGGGTTCTCTTACGCCGATGTCCCGGAAAGCGCCAAGGGGTGGGCGGCAGCCATTCGGTTTAGTGGAAGGCTGAGGAAAATGTTTGACGATTTTTATCATCGTCCCGATACATTCTCCTTGGGAGTATGTAATGGGTGCCAGCTCTTCGCGCTTCTCGGATGGGTGCCCTGGTTGGGAATTCCTGATCATCAACAGCCCCGGTTCGTTCAAAATGTGTCCGGGCGTTTTGAATCCCGATGGGCGACGGTTAAGATTTTAGAAAGTCCGGCGATTATGTTCAAAGGCATGATCGATTCCATACTCGGAATCTGGGTGGCTCATGGCGAAGGCAGACTTGTCTTTCCCGACCCCGCGCTGATGGACGACGTCATCAATAAAAAACTTGTCCCGCTTGTTTTTGTGGACGATGAGGGCCAACAGGATGGAAAGATTTCACAGAGCTATCCTTTTAATCCGAATGGGTCGCCTTTCGGGATCACAGGGCTCTGTTCGCCCGACGGAAGGCATCTGGCAGTCATGCCCCATCCTGAGCGAGCCTTCCTCAAATGGCAATGGCCTTGGATGCCTGAGGACTTGAACGGTCGTCTCAAGGCATCCCCGTGGATTCGAATGTTCCAAAATGCGAGAGAGTGGTGCGATGTGGCGAAGTAAACCCCGTTAGAAAGCTTTCAACTTTCTAACGGGAAAGCTCACACGGGGCATTAAACCCCGTGTTCGCTGAAAAGGAAACAGTCACCATCCCCGCAGCAGAGCTGCGGGGCTTTCTAACGGGGTAAAAAGAGTTACAAATCCTTACAGCCAATCCGATTGAACGCCGATTTTTCTTCTCACCTCATCCATCACTTCCGTGGCAATGACTTTACAGCGAGCGACTCCTGATTTTAGGACATCGATAATATATTCCGGTCTGGCGTTCATCTCTTTAACACGAGCCTGAATCGGCCCCAACTCCTCAACCATATTTTTATAGAGAATCTCTTTACACTCGATGCATCCGATCCCTGCTGTCCTGCAGCCCTGCTCGACACTTGAAATTTGATCCGGTTTCGAAAAGGCCTGATGCATGGTAAAGATATTGCAATGCTCCGGATGTCCGGGATCGCTCCTCCGCTCCCGATGCGGACAGGTGGCTGCACTCCTTAATTTCTCCCGGATAACTTCCGGAGCCTCAAGTAATCCTATGGCATTATTCATCGACTTGGACATCTTGGCCTGTCCATCGGTCCCCGCAATACGGGGAGCGGTGGATAGGAGAACCTTGGGTTCGGGAAAGGTCTCTCCGAAACGTCCATTGAATTTTCGGGCAACCTCTCTTGAGAGTTCGACATGCTGAGTCTGGTCCTCTCCCACCGGGACATATCCCGCTTTATAGATAAGGATGTCAGCCGCCTGAAGCACGGGATAACCCAGGAGTCCCATATTGATATTCTGCCGGTGCTGTTTCGATTTCTCTTTGAACTGGGTCATCCTCTCCAGCTCCCCGATCGGGGTGACGCTGTTAAAGACCCAGGCTAATTCGGTATGCTCGGGCACATGCGACTGAACAAAGACGATGCATTTATCCGGAGTCAACCCACAGGCGACAAGGATGGTGGCGGTTTCCAGAATCCTCTTCTGCATCAACTCCACCTCATATTCAATGGTGATGGCATGATAGTCCACCACGCAATAGATGCAGTCATAACGCTCTGTCAATTGAACCCAGTTGCGAATCGCTCCCACATAATTCCCGATATGAATCTCGCCCGAGGGCTGAATTCCGCTGAAAATCCGATCCATCCGTTGCGCCTCCTCTCATATAAAAATTAATTGACATGATTATTTGGACTCCTGGAGGGGTCCAAACAGACCGATGCCTGCCTGCCTCTGTGTGCTGAGAAAAACCTGCAAATAATGGCCATCACATACAGAAGGAATATGGATGACCCGAACAATCTCTTCGCTTTCCTTGGCTTCCGGCACGATCTCCCTCAGCAGATTCGGAGATCTTAAGAGGAATTCCTCGTTATAAATAGAGCCTGGATCATCCGGGTAGAGTGGAACGATGACGATATCCGCCTCGACCAAATCCTGAAAAAAATGGGTTCCGTAGGAGACCTCCGGCGTTGAACCATTCCTGGCAAAAGCAATTTCCACCAATAACTTGGTTTTATTAATATTGGAATAGGTGACCCTGACTCCCAGGTTGATATCGTTGCTTCCCCACCGCCCAGGACCCATCAGGGCATACCGTTTATCGGCAAGGTTCTTATTCAACAGATTCACAACCGAGGCAATCTCCATCTTCCGTTCATAGGTGGGTAACAGGTCATAAGCCTTTGGGTCCACATAAACGATATAATCCAGGTTATGAACATTGCTATTGGAGAGGGCTGTTCGGGTTGTAAATAGAATCTTATCCCGGCTGACCTCTTCTGGCAAATCTACATTTTCCTTTTCTTTTCGGATGGAAAGAGAGCGACACTGAAGCAGATAGAATTTATTAGCATCCCAGGCGAACTCAATATCCACAGGTCTTCCATAGGTGGCCTCAATCTTAGATAGAATCTTTTTAACCAGAGGGACAAAGTTGCTCTTGGTTAAAAAATTATCAAAGGTGAGACAGAGCTCTTCCTCTTTGAGGTTCTGGGTTTTGAAAAAAGGCGGAGATAGATGATCGTCTTTTTGAATCGAGACAGCATAAAAAAGATCAGGATGGTCAATCTGAGAAACCAGGGTTCTGAAATCAACGGTTTCCAATATTTCCTTCTTGAGATTGAGGACATCCACCTGTCTCTGGGAATACTTCTTGATCTGACCCCCTGTCACCTCGGGCCGGAGCTGGGGATGGCTCAATGGAATCATCCTGGGGTAATCCGAACCCACCCGGTCAACCGCCCGGGTCCCCAAACCAAAGACCAGCCTCGCCAGCCCCTCCTCTTTCCTGATCTTCGGGTTCCAGGTATGGACATTCTGTGAAAACATCACCCCACCTGCAAAAGGAAGAAAGTAGTCTCCGAATTGCCTGCCCACCACTTTCTGAACCATCATAGCCATTCTTTCATCGTAGTCCAGAAGTGCGTGATCCCTACGGTAGAGGATGGGATCGGGTCCGAACGTGCTGGCAAAGACCTGTTTTAGGCCTATAATGAAATGGTTCAGACGGGTCTCGATATCTCCCTGGTTCGTCAGAAAGATGGAGACATATTTGCCTGAGAAGGCCAAACCGAAGTTATCCTCGAGCATGCTCGAAGAGCGGATGATGATCGGGTGCTCGCCGACCTCTTCAAGGATCTTTCTAAAATCTTCAACCACCTCCGGAGCAAAGCTGGCAAACCTGAATCTTTCCTCGATCCGTGAATATTCTTTCTCAATGGCTTCCCGATCCTTATATTTAAAGGTATGAAAGAGGTAGAGGTTGTTGCGGTCCAGAAACTCCGAAAAAACGCCCGAATTCAAATACCATGTCTCTGGAACCCGCACGTATTCTTCAAGCTCCGGACTCCTCTTTTCAAGAATGGGAAGGAGGACCTTATGTGCGAGAATCATCCCGGCGGCCTTCCCGCCGAGTTTGCCGGGTCGCTTCCGGCTCCATCGTGTGTGTTCAAGGAGGTCTTGAAAGTCCCGAATGGTAATGTAATTTTTAGAAAGGCTGATGAAGGGAAGCTGGCTTGATATGAATCGAGTGATCAAGGCAACACGGATTCCTTCGGCTTCTTCTCTGGAGATATAGACTTCTCCTTTTGGGATCTCACAGAACTCCTCGAGGGCGTTAAAAATCTCCAGGGAGCTTGCCTGATCTTGATTGACCAGTTTGCTCAGTGTCTGTGCCTTATCCCTCTTCCGGGCAAGATTGATATAGTTTTCAATTTCGGCAGGGGTAAGATGAGTGGCAAAATAGTGGTCAATCAGCGCCTCCAGATATTCCTGCCGGTTGGCTTCGGTATCTGGAAGCCCGTCATGCTTTAACTCTTCCAATGCCTGTTCGGAAAGCTTGGCCCGGCTGATGATCCCTTTCTTCTCCAGGATTTCCATGAAGGTGCTGCGGATCAGTCCGAGCAGGTTCGGATACTGGCTGATTTTTTTATAGAGATGATAAATTTTAAAAAGCTCCAAATGATTTTACCCCAGGTTTATTTCATCCCTCCAAAACATCGCAGAGCATCCCGGCGGTCTTTTCTACGATGGCCGTACACTTTTCCCGGCCTCCTGAAGTCAGCCACTTCTTGTTTTCCTCGGGATCATCGAGATGAAGACCGATCAGGTCATAACAGTTTCTGCTTCCGAACTCCTTTTCGAATTGTTCCCAGAACTGCTGGCATTTCTCATAAACCTTTAGGAGAGTGTCCCTGTCTTTGGGATCGGTTCTACCCATCTTCATTCCAATGGCCATGACCGCCGCAGTGAAGGCTCCGCAGAGCGATCCTTTCCGACCGACGCCTCCGCCAAACCCGGTAGCTAATCTGGGAATGAAGGAATCCTCATAGCCCAAAAACTCCTTGAAACTCAAGGAGACTGACTCCGCTCAGTTATACCCCTGACCAAAATAACCTTTTGCTTTCTCCGAAACCGATTTTGCATCCATTTTCTCCTCCATGAGCTCTGCTTTTTGAAATTTTAGATCCATTTTAAATGAACTAAGCTTTTTTTTCAAACCACACCTTTTTCTTTATTGATTATTTCAATACGAATGGACTTCTCTATCGAAATAATCGATTTGACTTATCGAAAAATTCGAATGAAAATTTGTCCGGTCCACATTTCACCAAGAGAGCTCTGAAAAACTACCTTTTGCTCTCTTGATTACAGAGATTCTAAAAAAATGATTACATAGATTTTTCTTTGTTTTCAATGAATTTCTAATCGGTGTAATCGTTTCATAATCGTTGTAATCAGAGATTTCTGGGCTTTTTCAGAAATCTCAAAAAAGGAGAGCAAGGATGCGCAAAACAGTCCGATTCTTCGGCTCCCGATGGGGGATCATCTCAGCGGGTCTATTTGTGGGAATCTTCGCACCCCTTCTCCAGCATTGGGGAAATCCCAAAAACATGGGCATCTGTGTCGCCTGCATGGAGAGGGATATTGCAGGGGCGCTTGGTCTTCACCGGGCCGCATTGGTTCAGTATATCCGGCCTGAGATCATCGGCTTTGTCCTCGGGGCGTTGATCGCAGCCGCTCTCTTCAAAGAATTTAAACCGAGAGGTGGTTCATCCCCTATCATCCGTTTCTTTTTAGGATTTTTCGCCATGATCGGTGCATTGGTCTTCCTCGGGTGTCCCTGGAGGGCCTTGCTCCGCCTGTCCGGAGGAGATTGGAATGCCATCGTCGGACTGGCCGGTCTTGCTTTTGGAATCTGGATCGGGATTCTCTTCCTCAAGTCGGGTTATACACTGGGTCGGTCCACGAAGGCCAGCGGATTTTCAGGGCTCGTCTTCCCTATCGTCATGGTCGTTCTCCTTCTCCTCCTGCTTTTTGCGCCCCAGTTCGGAAGAACGCCGGAAGGAATGCCCACAGGCCCGGTCTTCTTCAGCCAGAAAGGCCCGGGGTCACAACATGCTCCCTTGGTCGTCTCCCTTATCATTGCCCTTTGTGTGGGGTTTCTGGCACAGCGAACAAGACTATGCACGATGGGAGCCATACGGGATGTTATCCTGATCCGAAACACTCACCTTCTAAGCGGCATCCTGGGAATCGTGATTGCGGCCTTCATCATGAATCTCATTTTGGGTCAGTTTAAACCAGGCTTTTCGGATCAACCCATTGCCCATGCTAACCACCTCTGGAATTTTCTCGGAATGGTCCTTTCAGGATTGGCCTTCGCATTGGCAGGAGGCTGCCCAGGAAGACAGCTCTTCCTCTCGGGCGAAGGAGATGGCGATGCTGCCATTTTTGCAACGGGGATGATTGTGGGAGCGGGGTTTGCCCACAACTTTTCAATGGCCTCCTCGCCTGCGGGCCCTGGAGCCTATGGCCCGGCGAGTGTGATCATCGGTTTAATCTTCTGCCTCGCCGTGGGATATACAATGAAAGAAAAAATAGCTTGATAAGGGGGAAAATATGTCCGAAAAGATAGATGCAAGAGGATTATCCTGTCCCCAGCCCGTCATTATGACAAACAAGAAGATGAAGGAAATAGGGAGAGGGGCCTTTGAAGTCCTTGTCGATACCGAGACGGCAAAGGAGAACATCACCCGTCTGGCTCAACAGTCTGGATGGCAACTCGATGTAAATGAGGAATCCGGAAATATCCGGCTCGTCCTTAAAAAGGCTTAAAGCTATGATCTACTTCGATAATGCGGCCACCTCCTGGCCAAAGCCTCCCGAGGTGAAAGAGGCGATGGTCAGGTTCATGGATGAGATCGGAGCCAATCCGGGCCGATCCGGACATCTGCTTTCAATTGAGGCGGCAAGAATCATCTACGAGGCCAGAGAAGCCCTGTCAACACTGTTCAATGTAAAAGACCCTTCCCGGATCGTCTTTACCCTGAATGCCACCGAATCTATTAATTTAGCCTTAAAGGGTATGCTTCGCCCTGGCGATCATGTTGTCACCAGCAGTATGGAACATAATTCAGTGATGAGACCTCTTAGGCATCTGGAGAAAAAAGGAATCGCGTTATCGGTTGTTCCCTGTTTTAAAGATGGGACGTTGGACCCGGAAGAGTTGGAAAAACAAGTTCAACCTGCTACCAAGATGATTATCCTCAATCACGCATCGAATGTCACAGGAACACTTCTTCCCATCAGAGAAGTGGGGAGAATAGCGAGAGAGCGCCACCTTCTCTTTTTAGTCGATGCTGCCCAGACAGCTGGCGCTTACCCCATCGATGTCGAGAAGGATGGGGTCGATCTTTTAGCTTTTACCGGACATAAAAGCCTCTATGGACCCCAGGGAACAGGAGGATTGGTCATCGGAGAAAATGTCAATATTCAAGACCTGACCCCTTTGAAGCACGGAGGGACTGGAAGCCGCTCCGAATTTGAGGAACAGCCCGATTTCCTTCCCGACCGGTTTGAGAGCGGAACGCCCAATGCGGTCGGCATCGCTGGACTCCTGGCCGGTGTCAGGTTTGTTCTGAAACAAGGAGTGGAATCTATTCGCCGACACGAAAGCCAATTGATCGAAAAGTTGATCGAAGGTTTTAAAGATATTCCTCACATCACTCTTTACGGCCCAGAAGAGACGAAAGACCGCATCGCAACCCTCTCTTTTAATATTCAAAACCTCTCTCCATCGGAGGTTGCATCTCTGCTGGAAGAAGAGTTCGGGATCCTCTCCAGGCCCGGACTCCACTGCGCACCCTCCGCTCATAAGACCATCGGAACTTTTCCGAAGGGAACCGTTCGATTCAGCTTCAGCACCTTTACCAGCGATGGGGAGGTTAAACAGTCTATTGAGGCGGTTCGTCACCTATTGCATCAAAAGGACTGACGATGGTTTACGGTGTCATTCTCTTTCCCTCCATCTACTTTGCCCTTCGGGCAGAAAAAAAGAGCAAGGAGAAAGGACTCTCCGTAAGGCTCATCCCTGTTCCCAGGCACCTCAGCTCGGATTGCGGGGTCTGCCTCCGCATCCCATGGGAAGAAATGGAAGCCATTCGTTCCCTTCTGAAAGAAGAAAAAGTGAAGATGGAAGGGATTCACCTTCTGGAGTAGAAACAATCCATTAGTTATTAATCGGTCCATAATAATAACGACATTGTTTTATAAAATCCCTCCTCACCTCCCTTTTCCAAAGGGAGGAACAATACCCCTCTTTGGAAACCAGGGGTTAGGGGAGATTTTCACCCCGATTAAATCGGGATCTATTATGGACTGATTAGTAATTGCAACAGAGTTCGCAGGAAGGTCATTGCCCTCTCTGCCGTGCTGTTTTAGACAGCGTTAAGGCCCATTGAAGACCGACTAAAAATAGTTTATAAATTTTTTTATGGAAACCTGGCGACTTTTGGATACCGGTGCTCGCTCAGCGGCCGAAAATATGGCCCTCGATGAGGCGCTCCTCGAACTAAAATCGAAAGAGGCCATCCCAAACACCCTTCGCTTTCTTCAGTTCTCAAACCCTTCGGTCCTGGTCGGCCATCACCAATCCGTCGAAGAAGAGGTTCGACTCGATTATTGCCGTAACAAAGGCATCGAGATTAACCGTAGGCTGACCGGAGGGGGGGCTCTCTATTGGGGGACAAAAGAGCTTGGCTGGGAGATCTTTATTTCCAAAAAAGATCCCGGGATTCCTGCGAGGATCGAAGACCTTTACCGAAAGATGGGAGAGGCTTCGGCTGGCGGGCTTCAGCGCCTTGGCCTGAGAGCTCATTTCCGTCCGAGAAATGATGTGGAAGTAGGCGGCCGGAAGATCTCGGGAACAGGTGGAACCGAGTTTTCCGGAGCTATTCTGTTTCAGGGAACAATCCTTGTCGATTTCGATGTTGATGAGATGCTCAGGGCCCTGAGAATTCCGACTGAGAAGCTTCAAGACAAAGAAATCGATTCAGTCAAAGAGCGGGTTACCTGTTTAAAATGGGAACTGGGTCGAACCCTTTCGTTATCGAGCATTAAAGATTCCCTGATCAAAGGTTTTCAAGAAACCTTTGGAGTCCATTTCATTCCCGAACCTTTAACTCCCGAAGAAGAATGCCTGTTGAAAGAGAAACTCCCTCACTTCTCTTCTCCGGTCCATATCTTTAAGATAAGGGAGGCCCTGCCGAGAAGAAAGACCTTGACCTCCATTCTGAAGGCCCCTGGCGGATTGATCCGGATCTCGATTGCCATCGATACGAAAACGCAGGTGATCAACCAGATCCTGATCACGGGCGATTTTTTCGCCTATCCCAAGAGGACGATCTTCGATCTTGAAAGCCTTCTTAAAAATTCGAAGGCCACGCCTTCCAATATCGAGCGAATCATCCGGAGCTTTTTCTCCGAGGAAAAACCCCAAATCCCCGGAGTCAAAGAGGATCATCTTATTCAGGCCGTTGAAGAGGCGCTTCAGAAAACGGAACTTCTCCCATTTGGTTTTGGCGAGAATGAAACCCACCATCTCTTTCCCGTCTTGAAGCCATTTAAAGAAGTAAAAAAGCCCGAAGTCCTCCTCCTTCCCTATTGCGCCAAGGAGGTGGACTGTTCCTACCGCTATCAGAGAGGCTGTGAGGAATGCGGCCGCTGTTCCATAGGGAAGGCCGTGGAAATGGCAAGATCCTTTGGGATGGACTCCATCACCATCCAGAATTATGAAGATCTTGAAACGACGCTTCGCCGGACCAAACGTTCGGGCGCTACCGGATTCATTGGCTCTTGCTGTGAGCCTTTCTATGGCAAACACAGGCCCGATTTTGAAAGGATCGGGCTCCCCGGTATTCTTGTGGATGTGGAGAGAAGCACCTGTTACGACCTGAACCGGGAGAAGGAGGCTCACTTAGGAAGCTTCGAAAACCAGACCCACCTCAACCTTTCCCTTCTTGAAAGGGTTTTAAAATATGTCCACGGCTGAAATGCCTATTGCGGGAACGTACGATATTCTAGTCATCGGGGCCGGACCTGCCGGGTCAAGTGCGGCTCGTGCTGCGGCTCAGAAAGGGGCCGCTGTTCTCATGGTCGACAGGAGACAGCGGATCGGCGTGCCTGTCCAGTGTGCTGAATTTGTGCCCCGGGCTATTTCCCGTTATGTTAATTTCTCCTCAAAATGCATTGCTCAAACCGTTGAAACCATGATCACCCATCTCCCCGATCAACAATCTTATGAGATGAAGAGTCCCGGGTTTATGCTTGACCGCTCCTTGTTTGACAAAGAGTTGGCTGCTTCAGCCGTTCTCTCCGGTGCAGAAATCTCTATGGGAACAAGGGCCATGAAATGCTCTCAGGAAGGAGTGGCCATTGAACGGGGAGGAAAACATGAATGGGTCCGGGCAAAGGTAATCATCGGTGCGGATGGAGTCCGCTCATCCGTTGCCCAATGGGCTGGATTGCCTCCCGGCAGGACAACCATTGCCCTCCAGTATGAAGTCGTTCTCCCTCATTCCCAGAATCATGTGGACATATACTTCCATAAGGATTTCGAAGGAGGTTATGCCTGGTTTTTTCCAAAAGGGAAAACGGCAAATGTCGGCATAGGGGTCGTCTCTCACAGAACGTCTTTGCTCCCGAATCTGATGGAAGGTTTTCTCAATCGCCTCGTTGACTTAAAAAAAATGGGCCGGATTGAAATCATCGGGAAGACAGGTGGCGCCATCCCTTGCGAAAAGCCAAGACAAACCGTTTTTAGTAACATCATGCTTGCCGGAGATGCCGCAGGACATGCCCATCCTATTACGGGCGCGGGAATCCTCAATGCGGTCCTCGGAGGAGAGATGGCTGGAAGGATTGCTGCGGAGTCATTGGCCAGAGGAGATCTCAACCATTTATGGCAATATGAGACGGAGTGGAGGGAGGCTTTTGGAGCTTCCCTCTCTTATGGCGCTTTCAAGCGGGATTTTCTTGAAGAGAACTGGAATAAACCGGAAATCGATTTTGTAAGCCTGATCCGAAAAACCTGGGTAGGATTTAAAGAATATTATAAGGATCGAAGAAAATCTTGAAAACGCAGGCTAAAAGCCTGCGGCTACAAAAAATTCGGATGGTGTAGTCGCAACCTTCAGGTTGCGTGATTTATGAGAACCTGAAAGGAAAGATTATGGAGGATAAAACAAGTCCTGAATATATCCAGACCAGTCTCGCCGCCTCTCTCACGCTGGGCTTTCAACAGGGGCTCTTCCATCGCAATGCAAAATTGAAGGGGCTGAATCTCCTTCTCCATTACGAGGAAGGGTGTCTGGGAAAATGCCATTTCTGCGGACTTTCAAGGTCGAGAATTGAAGGACCAAAGGGAAAGACCTTCATCCGTGTCGACTGGCCCCTCTATTCGCTCGAGGAGATCATTGGAAGAACGAAGGGTAAGGACCAGATCCATCGGGTCTGCATCTCAATGATCACCCATCCCAAAGCCCTTGAAGATACAACTCATGTCATCAAAAAGATTAAAGAGGAGACCGATCTCTTCATCAGTGTCCTCATCACACCAACTCTTATTCATAACATCGAGTCCCTCGAGGCAATGAAAAAGGCTGGAGCCGATCGGATCGGGATCGCCATCGATGCAGTGACACCCGAACTTTTCGATCAATTGAGAGGGAAAGGGGTTAACGGCCCCCATCGCTGGGATCATTACTGGGATGTGGTCCGGATGGCCGTGGAAGTCTTCGGGGAATTCTATGTCGGAATTCATCTCATTGTGGGTCTGGGCGAAACAGAGAGGGAGATGGTCCAAGCCATTCAGAAAGGACAGGACAGGGGTGCTTATACGCATCTCTTCTCTTTCTTTCCGGAAAAAGGAAGTCCCATGCAAGACCATCCCTCCCCTCCCCTTGATCAATATCGGAGAATTCAGCTTGCTCGCTGGATCATCAATGAGGCGCTGGGCTCAATCGAACAGATGAGATTCAATGAAGCAGGAAGGCTCACGGACTTCGGAACAGATATTCTCCCGCTCATCGAAGAGGGCGAACCCTTTATGACATCAGGATGTCCTGGCAGGGATGGAAAAGTGGCCTGCAATCGTCCCTATGGCAATGAGCGACCTTCCGGCCCAATCCGGAATTTTCCGTTCATGCCGGCAGCCGAAGATATTGAAGAGATAAGAGAGCAATTGGAATCAACGCCTCTTCGTCATTCCAGCGAAGGCGGGAATCCAGATACCGTCCCTATGAAGGTAGGGGATCAGGCATTGAAAAGACTGGATTCCGGATCAAGTCCGGAATGACACCCTTTAGTCATGCTTGGTTCAGCATCTATTAATCATGATTAGCAAACTTATCCAAACCCCTTTAACCGAACTCCAAGCCGAAGCTTTCCGTCTCCGGACGCTCCATTTCGGCAATGAACTCACTTTCTCCATCCCCGGCACTGTTTCTTACCATGATGGCACTCTTCCTTTTCAAAAAGATCGCTTTGCGGCAATCAGCGTCACGGGATCCCATTGCGATCTCCATTGCAGCCACTGCAAAGGAAAACTCCTCGAATCGATGATCCCGGCGAATGATCCTGAGACCTTTTCCAGGACAGTTGATCACCTTCGGTCCCGTGGCGCGCTGGGAATCCTGGTAAGCGGTGGAGCAAACCGTAATGGCGAAGTCCCTCTGGAGAAATTTATTCCCTCAATCAAAGAGATTAAGGGAAAAGACCCTTCTTTCAAGATCATTGTCCATACGGGCCTTATCAAAAGGGAAATGGCAATGGAATTGAAAGAAGCAGGGGTAGACCAGATTCTGATTGATGTCATTGGCGATGATGAAACGATTCGAGAGGTCTACCATCTGGATAAAAGAGTGGAAGATTATGAAGAGACACTCTGGATGTTAAAGACAATAGGCCACAGGCTCGCTCCCCATATCATCATCGGCCATCACTTCGGAGAGATCAGGGGAGAATGGAGAGCACTGGAAATGGTCACCCGGGTCGGTGTGGAAACAATCGTACTGGTCATTCTTAAGCCGCTGATGGGAAAAGATCAATTCAGAACACCAACACCGGAGGAAACTTCCAAAATCTCGGCCATCACTCGAATCCTCAATCCCGCTGCTCCCATCCGGATGGGCTGCATTCGACCAGCTCACCCTTCAAAGGCGGAAATGGAAAAAGGGGCCATCGACTCCGGTGTGAACACCATCGCCTACCCTCTTCAGGGGACGATCGAGTACGCAAAAGAAATCGGCCTAGAAACAAAATTCATCGAAATGTGCTGCAGCTTGATTTATTAATCAGTCTAAATTCCTCCTCCCCATCCAGCGCCAAGGCTCCAATGCTCAGGTTGGCGTGAGCGTTTCGGTTCTGGATGGCGACCCCTCCCTTTGCCCTCCGGGTCAGAGACCGCTCTCTCCGAGCCAGAGGCTCTTCTGAGCCGGAGGCTGGGTCGGAGACCAAAGTGAGGGATTCCCCTTCTTTGGCCGCCGGCCCATAAGGTCTCCCTCCGGGGCATGAGCCCTTCCGGGGCGGAGCCTGGCCTGGCTTCCGGCTCGGAAGAGGCATCCAGCTCGGAGAGAGGGCGAAGAGGGGTCGGGAGATATTTTCAGAACAATTTGTCTACTCAATTATGGGCCACTAATAGGGGTTTGACATTGGGGACGAAAAACAGTATTTTAAGAATGGAGGATGGGTTTCACATAAATCCCATATCGTTTCTGATAGAAAGGAAGGGTCGAATGAAGGCATTTAGGACTTATCTTGTTGTGAAAGATCCAAAGCGGGTCGTCCTCACTAATGTTCCCTTCAGTGCAGGCCAGCGGGTTGAGGTGCTGATGGTCCAAGATGAATCCCCCGATAGGCTTGCAGAAGAGCTGGGAACCCTTATGAAGGAGACACAGAACCTCCCTCAGATCAAAGCCCTAAGCGAAACTGAAATCCGGGAAGAGATTCAAGCCTATCGAGCCGGTCGATGAGAGTGGTGATTGATACGAATGTCTTGGTATCTGCAGCACTGAAAGACCGTGACCCGGAATCGGTAGTCCTGTTCGTTGCTGGGCATCCCGAGTTTGAATGGATTGCTTCCAAAGATATTCTTGATGAGTATTTCAATGTTTTGAACAGGGAAAAATTTCGACTTCCAAATGAGATTAAAGAACGATGGAAGAATCTTCTCTTAAGAGCAACTACTTGTCTGAAGACAATAGACACAGTCGATTTCCCAAGAGATCAGAAAGATGCCAAGTTTCTGGCATGCGCTTTATCAGGGGGAGCCGCCTACTTCATAACAGGGGACAAGGATTTCGAAGAGGCATACAAGGTATTCAACACAACGGTTCTCTCCGTATCTCAATTCAAGAGGCTCGTTTGTGACGTAATCACCCGCGATTCTGTGCCTGAGAAATAAAATAGAGAAACATCCCTAATGAAGGCCTAATAGAAATGAGTTATAAGGATGAGAAATGGGATGTTTTGGCAGAAAAACCAAAATTCAGAAGAAACTCCTCCACTGGTTTAAGAAAAACAAAAGAGACCTTCCCTGGAGAAAGACAGAAGACCCCTATGCCATCTGGATTTCGGAGATTATGCTCCAGCAGACCCAGGTGGCCACAGTCATTCCTTACTACGAAATATTCTTAAAAACCTTTCCAACCATCCGATATTTAGCAAAAGCCAATCTCTCAAAGGTCTTAAAAGTCTGGGAAGGGTTGGGATACTACTCCAGAGCAAGAAATCTTCATCAGGCCTCTAAGATCATTGCAAACCATTCCAATGGGAAAATCCCTGATAAACTAAAAGACCTCCTCAATCTCCCTGGGATTGGGAGATACACAGCGGGCGCCATCCTTTCCATTGCCTATAATAAAAAAGTGCCGATTCTGGATGGAAATGTGAAAAGAGTTCTATCAAGACTCTTTGCCGTTTTAGGTCATCCAAAAAAGACAGAAGAGTTTTTATGGCCTCTCTCAGAATCTCTGATACCAAAAGGTTCTCCAGGTGCTTTCAATCAGGCCCTCATGGATCTCGGTTCTATAATCTGTACTCCTAAAAATCCGAATTGTCTTGGTTGCCCTCTCAAAAACCTCTGTCAGGGATATCTTTCAGGAAAACCTGAAAGTTATCCGCTCCGATCCGTTAAGAAAAAGGTTCCTCACATCGAAGCGATCGCCGCAGTGATTAAAAAAGATGGAAAAGTTTTGCTTCGTCAAAGACCTCCGAAAGGTCTTCTGGGAGGATTATGGGAATTCCCAAACTGGAAGATCGAAGAAAAAAGAAGGTTAAGGCTGGGGCTGAGGTTAAGAAACTACATCAAGAAAAAAATGGGGATGAATGTCGAAGTAAAAGAGTCTATCGGAACTTTCCACCAAACCTATTCTCATTTCAAACTCACCCTGCAAGTTTTACGATGCCATTTTTTGAATTCAAATAGACACATAGAGGGGAATTGGATCCCTATCAAAATCCTTGATCAATTTGCTATGTCCAGAATTGACCGCCGGATTGCCAATGCTTTATCTGAGGTAAAATAAGGGATCTCTATGCACCCCGGTAAGATTTCTTTGGACTATCAATGACCTTTTTTTGTTGACATTCTCCAAACAAATCTCCAAACAAAGAGTTGACATTGCCCCCAAAATATCGTAATTTAGGCAATAATCAAAGTGTACTGCACATATTTCTGATATTTTGTGCAGTAGGATATTTAAAATGAAGGAAATTGTCTTAAGCCATAAGATTGAACGCGATGAGCTTCTTGGGGGCAAATATCTCCCGAGGGAAAGTCTCCGGAAGGCAAGGGAAGGTGTTCGGAACAACCTCATTAAGGTCATCGTGGGGCCTCGAAGGGCAGGTAAATCGGTATTCTGCATCCAGATGCTTGAAGGGACCGATTTCGCATACCTGAACTTTGACGATGAAAGACTTGTTGGTATTTCGGATTATGATGAACTACTCAAAGCGATCAGACAGGTTTACGGAGAGACAAAGATCCTTCTCTTTGATGAGATTCAGAACTTAAGAAACTGGGAGCTTTTCGTGAACAGGCTCCACCGCAGAGGTTTCAATATCATTATAACCGGCTCCAATGCCTATCTCCTTAGCCGGGAACTTTCAACGCATCTTACGGGCCGCCATATTCAGTTTCGTATCTTTCCTTTCTCATTTGTTGAGTTCTTAAGAGCGAAAGCCTTCGCCACGGAACAAGCCCTTGAGAACAAGGAAAAACAGGGCCTCCTCCTCAATCACCTTGATTCCTATCTGGAAAAAGGCGGATATCCTGAGGTTGTGGTGAAGGGTTTGGATGCCAAGAACTATTTGACGACCTTATTTGAAAGCATTCTATTCAAGGATATTGTGAAGCGATACGGCGTGAGATACGCCAAAAAGCTCTATGACCTCGCTCATTATTTAGTGACCAACCACTCCAGTGAATTTTCCTATACGAAGCTGAAGGCCATCCTCGAATTTAGAAGCGTCCATACCGTTGAGAATTATGTAGATTACCTTGCGGAAGCCTTCCTGGCCTTTCAGGTAGGCCGGTTCTCATACAAATTGAAGGAGCAAATGAAATCCCCTAAGAAGGCCTACGCCTATGACACCGGAATGATCAATGCCGTTAAATTCAAGACGGCTCGAGATTCCGGAAGAGTGATTGAGAACCTGGTGGCTGTGGAATTGATGAGGAGAGGAAATAATTTCTATTACTATCGATCGAGCGATGGTAAGGAGGTCGATTTTGTTCTAAAAGAGGGGCAGAAAGTCGGCCAGTTGATTCAAGTTTGCTATGCTATCGATGACCCTTCCACCCGGAAGCGAGAAGTGACCGCCCTGGTTAAGGCAGGAAAGGATCTTAAGTGTGACAATCTGGTCATCTTAACCTGGGACCACGTGGCTAACATGATCCACGGAGGCGCCAGGGTCAACTTCTTACCCCTCTGGAGATGGTTGATCGGTCAATAGAAGTGGGAACCCGGCCTTCCTTATTTCCTCATCTCCCTATCCCTTTATCTATCTTTTTGATCAGTCCGAAATCGATGTGCCTTCGATCCGTTAAGAAAAAGGTTCCTCACATCGAAGCCATCGCCGCAGTGATTCTAAAAATGGAAAAGTTCTCCATAAAAACCTCGATCACCTCGTTATGTCAAGAATTCACCGCCAAAGGCCAAAACCCTTAAAGAAAAATGACTGCGTTAATTATCAAGATTAGAAAGTGAAATTTTACTTAACGGTCGTTTATTTAATTATTCCCTCAAACCCTTCTATGTCACATTTTTGGAAAATTTCTATTCAGATCGTTATTTTAAAATTATTTAAAATTTCAAGTAGTTATATGAATTATTCGCTGACCAAAATTTTTTACTTGACAAGTTACTAATTGTTTAGTAAAAAGAAGCCATGGAACGAACCACGTCACCCGCCAAATTAGAAAAGACACCTACAATCCGCGAAGAAATAATCACTGCTGCGATAGATATGTTTTATGAGGATGGGTACCAAAAGGCTTCGCTTCGTCATATAGCGCGCAAAGTGGGAGTAACCCAGGCAGCCATCTACTACCATTTTCGTAACAAAGAAGAGATTCTTTATACTATTATCGAAAGATTTTCTAACGACCTCTTTTTTACCCTCAAATCCTGCCTCTCGGAAAACAGAGACCCTCTTGAAAAGTTAAGAAACGCCATCTCGGAGCATATCATTTCGATAAAAACGAAGAGAAAAGGAGCAAAAATTATAATAGAGGACAAGCGGTTTCTAAGTGGTGAGCTTAACAAATTGGTCAAAGAAAAAGAAAAGGTCGTATATAACCTTTATAGAAGTCAACTTGAAGAACTACAAAGAAATATGAAAATTAGGGAATGCGATTTGACGGTTGCGACCTTTGGAATTCTTGGGATGATAAACTGGCTTTACCATTGGTATAGACCGGAGAAAGAAATTTCGATCGAAAAAATGGCTGAGGAAATAATAAACACTCTCTTTTTGGGGCTACTTGGGGAAGGAGAGAAACGACCTTTCCAAGAAAGATATACCCTTAATAAGGCTCTATAAAATTAAAAAAGGAGGAGAAGAATATGAAAAAGTATTCGATTGTCGCGGCATTAATGGTTTTGGGCATTATAACCTGGACGCTTACTTCCTTTGCTGCTGACCCGATCCGAATTGGTTCACCGCTCTTACTGAGCGGCACCGGCGCTTACGTAGGAGGCGCTGAAAAAGATACCTTAGAGATGATGGCGGCTGATTTGAACAAGGCCGGAGGGATTAACGGCAGACCCCTCGAATTCATTTTCTATGATGAGGAGGGAAAGCCAGATGTCGCTGTGAGCATGGTGAAGCGGTTGATCCAAAAGGACAAAGTCACAGCGATCGTCGGTATTTCTACCAGTTGGACGGCTCTTCCAATTATCCCCATCGTCGAAAAGGAGGAGGTACCTACCATCATACTCGCTGCAGCGATCAAGATCGTTGATCCCGTCAAGAAGTGGGCTTTCAAAACTCCTGCCGATGACAGGATTGTTGTGGCCAAACTCTTGAGTTACATGCAATCCCAGGGGATAAAACGAATTGCTATTATGTCTACACAGGATGGTTTTGGGGATGGGGGGCGGAGTGAGGTCACTGCTCAAGCACCTGCGTATGGCATCAGCATTGTTTTTGACGACAAATATACCATGCAAGACACAGATATTACTCCGACACTCAGCAAGATCAAAAAAACGGATGCCCAGGCGGTGGTCAATTGGTCCTCGTCAAGAGCTCCGATCATTCTTACCATGAACTATCGGCAAATCGGTCTTGAGCTTCCCCTTTTTCAGAGCCATGCGGCTTTTTCCAAGGATTTTTTGGATGCAACGGGAAAGAATTCGGAAGGTGTTAAAACAGCGGCAATGAAATTTTATGGGGCAGATAAACTTCCGGACTCCGATCCCCAGAAAAAAGTCATCCTCGGTTACCAGGAAGCCTACAAGAAAAAATACGGAAAAGAGACTAATCAATTTGGAGGTTGCGCTTTTGACGGCTTTAACATCCTCGTGGCGGCACTAAAGAAAGCCGGAGATGATAAGAGGAAGCTCCGTGACGCCATCGAACAAACGAAGGGATATGTCGGTATCCATGGGGTCTTTAACTACTCTCCTGCGGACCACGGGGGGATTACCAAAGAATCCATTCTGATGTATCAGGCCACCGGGGGTGAGTGGAAGATCATCCAGTAACCCCTTTGGGAGGTGTCGCTCGACAGGCCGACATTCCCAACATCACCCAAAACAACCTTCGATGAGGGTGCTTTATGATCATAGATGTGCTTCAAGCCGTGTTTGCCGCACTTTCCGTCGGCAGTATGTATGCGCTCGTGGCCTTAGGTGTAACACTCATCTATAATTCTACCAATATCATCAATTTCGCTCAGGGAGAGTTTGTCATGCTGGGAGGCATGACCATGGTGACTCTCTATGGCCAACTGAAATGGCCTCTCTATTTTTCCATTCCTGCGACCATTGCGATCACCGTCCTTGTTGGCATGGGTTTGATGAAAGTGTCCTACCGCCCTGGAAAGAGTACCTCCCTCATTACAGTCTTAATTATTACAATAGGAGCGTCCTTATTCATCTCAGGCTCAGCGATGCATATCTGGGATACTGATATCCACCGCTTCGAACCTTTTTCCGGAGATGTTCCGTTGAAGCTTCTGGGTGCGGCTATTGCTCCCCAATCCTTATGGATTATTGGTTTAACCATCCTTGTTGTGGTTCTCTTGGTTGTCTATTTCCAATTCACGATCTACGGCAAGGCAATGAAAGCCTGTGCTCTGGATCGGACGGCAGCGGGTATGCTTGGTATCCGTGTCAAGAGCATGGTTCTTCTCTCTTTCGCCATTAGTGCCGCATTAGGGTGTGTTGCTGGGATCATCATGACGCCCCTTACCATGGTTGATTACAATGGTGGGATGCTTTTGGCTATCAAAGGATTCTCGGCTGCCATGCTGGGTGGGATGGGGAGTTTTATCGGAGCGGTCATCGGAGGGTTCGTCTTCTCCTTCTTGGAATCCTTCGCAGCCACCTTTGTCACCAGCAGTCTCAAGGAGCTCGTCACATTCATTGTGATTATAAACGTCCTTCTTTTCATGCCCCGGGGGATTATGGGGCCCCGCGTGAAAGAGGGCCTCGAGCAAGAGGAGGTACTGGGCGACTGATGGATATAGTTTCACAAAAATTGAGTGAATATATTGCAAAGTCACAATTCGAGGACCTCAGTGCTGAGGCGGTGGCCGCGGCAAAGCGGAGTACTTTGGATACTCTGGGGGCGATGGTGGCAGGGTCCACAGCTGCGGGGGTCGATACAGTAGTGGCACTTGCGAGAGAATGGAGAGGTAAGCCAGAGGCTCATGTAGTTAGCTTCGGCTACAAATTGCCAGCCCCTCTTACGGCTTGGTGCAATGGAACCATGGCCAGAGCACTTGAGATCGACGACTGCGTCGATTTTCTCCCTGTTCACCCCTCCGCCTCTGCTGTTCCAGCCCTGTTCAGCCTATCGGAGTTAGAGGGCGGCCTTACAGGACGAGATTTTCTGACCGCCCTGGCCGTAGGTCAGGATGTAAAGATCCGGATGGGTCTTGCAGTCCGTCAAAATGCGATGCAAAGCGGCCGGAACAACATGTTCAAGATCTTCGGGCCGACTGCGGCCTTGGCCAGAGCCATGCAATTCAGCGCAGAACAGGTCCAGAACGCCCTGGGTATCTCCTTCTCCTTTGCCGTCGGCGACGGCCAGTGTGCTTTGGATGGCGCCTTAACCCTGAGGCTTCAGCAGGGGATTGTTGCTCAGGGAGCTTTATTATCCGTTATACTTGCTTCGAAGGGATTTACCGGCGCGAGAAACTTTCTCTTAGGGAAATTCGGTTATTTTAATGCCTTTGAACCAGACCCCCGATTGGAGTACCTGACAGAAGGGCTCGGAAAGATTTTTTATGGAGAGCGTATCAGCATTAAACCATTCTCTTCCTGCCGCGCGACACATCCTGCCATCGACCTTGCCCTCCAGCTACGAAAGGAAAATGGCATCTATCCAAAGTCTATTGAAAAAGTGACCGTGAGGACTTGCCCTGAGGTGCATCAACTTGTGGCTTCGCCCCGGGAGGCGAAGATCAAACCCGATTCGGCCCCTTCAGCCCAGTTTTCGATTCAATATACGGTGGCGGCGGCCCTTCACTGTGGAGATGTCTTTCTTAAGGAAATAGAGCCAGACTCCCTTAAGAACACGGAAATCCTGGATTTGGCCCAGCGGGTCTACGTTGAACCAGATCCGTCATTGAGGACTGATTTCGTACTGGGAAGGACGGTCATGGAAATTGAGTTGGAGGGACAGCCGTCTTTGAAACGGGAGATTGACCTCCCTCTGGGAAATCCTTGTCGGCCCATGGAATTTGATGCTATTGCTGCCAAATTCTTAAAATGTGCCTCCTATTCTGTGCGGCCACTCGAAAAAAGTCGTCTGGAAGGGTTGATTGAAGCGATTTTTCGACTTGAAGATCTTCCAGATGTTTCCTTTCTCATCTCGCATTTATTCTAGGATTAGAGGATGGGGACCTTACTAAAAGACAGAAATAAACTGGCGTGGTTGTTGGCAACCGTAGTGTTACTGCTTCTCCCTTTCGCTTTTGGAAAGGGGTTTTATCTGAACACGATGAATTTCATAGCCCTCCATGCCATGGTGGCCGTGGGCCTTTGCCTCCTGGTCGGCTACGGGGGACAGTTGTCTATCTCTCACTCTGCCTTTTTCGCCATCGGCGCCTATGCTTCAGCGATCTTCTGCCTTCGCTATCATCTCCCCCCCTTTACTTCTATTCTCCTGAGCCAGGGGCTGTCTGCCCTCCTCGCCTGGGGGATTGGATGGGTGGTGCTAAGGCTGAAGGGGCATTATTTAGCAATTGCCACTCTGAGCTTTACGATCATTGTGGAGGTCCTTGTAAAGGAAATGGCCTGGCTGACCGGGGGGTTGCAAGGACTTTCCTCCATCCCTTCCATATCGATCGGAGGGTGGGTAATCGATTCGGATTACCGTTTCTATTTTGTTGCGTGGCCCATCACCATGCTTCTTCTCCTGTTCTCCCTTAACCTCGTGGACTCACGAATGGGAAGAATTTTTAAGGCAATCAAGGAAAACGAGGATATCGCGCGACAATTTGGAGCCGATGTCAAGGCTTACAAAATCAAACTTTTTATCGTCTCCTCGGTCTATGCTTCTATTGCAGGTAGTCTTTATGCCCATTTCATAACCTTTATCTCTCCTGTTACGGGATCGATCATGTTTGCCATCGATATCATCATGGTTCTGGCCTTCGGAGGTTTCACACTTCTCTGGGGTGCCATGATCGGAGTGGTTTCGCTCACCTTTCTGAATGAGTACCTCACCATCTTCGCGGATTTTAAGCGAGCCATTTATGGCCTTGCTCTGGTCATCATTATTCTTTTTTTCCCCAATGGTTTGCTCTTAGGGTTAAGGGATTTTGGCAACCGCATCTTTCTCTTCATCACGGAGGGAAGGAAGAAACATGCTTCAGCTTAACGGCGTGAGCAAGGATTTTGGCGGCTTGAGAGCCCTTTCCGATGTCACTCTCAATGTTAGGGGGGGGCAGATCAAAGGCCTCATAGGGCCGAACGGAGCTGGGAAAACGACACTCTTCAACCTCATTACCGGAGTCTTTCCTCCAAGTAGGGGATCGATCAGATTTCTAGGCAAGGAGACCACAAACTTGGAACCTGAAAAGGTTGCCCGTCTTGGAGTTTCCAGGACATTCCAGCAGCCCCACCTGTTCAAGAGCCTTACCGTTTGGGAGAATGTGATGCTGGGCCGACACTATCGTACCCGCGGTGAGTTCATTGCCTGTGGTTTCAGGTTCCCCAAAGCGATCAAGGAGGAAAAAGATATCCAGGAGCAGAGCCTCGAGTACTTGAACCTCTTTGGCCTGGCAGATAAGAAGGACCAGATCGCCAGTAAGCTCCCTTTAGGAGAGCAGAGGTACCTTGAGGTGGCGCGTGCCCTTGCCACAGAACCCAAGTTGCTGCTCCTCGATGAACCGACTTCTGGATTGAACGATCATGAGACGGAGCAATTCCGGGACCTCCTCTTCAAAATCAGGGGAACGGGAGTAACCCTCCTTGTCATCGAACATCACATGAGATTCATCATGGGTCTCTGCGAAGAGATTGCGGTTTTGAATTTCGGCACAAAAATCGCCGAGGGTTCCCCTCAAGAGATACAGGTTTCTCCTGAGGTCATTACAGCCTATCTTGGCACAGAGGAAAACATTGATTGACGTCCGTGACATCGATGTCTTTTACGGAAATATCCAGGTCCTGAAGAGGGTTTCCCTTCAAGTGACCCGGGGGGAGATCGTTGCCTTGATCGGAGCGAACGGCGCAGGTAAATCCACGGTCATGAAAGCCATCGTCGGTCTCCTTCCGAAGAAATCCGGAACGATTTGTTTGGAGGGTCACCCCATCACTGCCCTCCCCTGCCCTGAAATCATCCGGCTTGGAATCGCCGTGGTCCCTGAAGGCCGTCGTCTTTTTGCTCCCCTCTCCGTGTTAGATAATCTGAATCTGGGAGCCTATCTACGTCTCACGGATGGTTTTAAGAAAGAGGTGCAGGAAGATCTGCTAACCATGTTTCAGATTTTTCCCCGGTTGGAAGAACGCAGGCACCAGTCAGCCGGAACGCTTTCTGGAGGAGAGCAACAGATGTTGGCTATCGCCCGGGCATTGATGGAGCGACCCAAGGTACTCCTGATGGACGAACCCTCCATTGGGCTGGCGCCTCTGATCGTGAGGGAGATCTTCGAGATCATTCGGCGCCTCAAAGACGAGGGAAATACTTTTTTGCTCATTGAGCAGAATGCGCGTTTGGCCCTGCGGGTTTCGGATCGGGGATACGTGATGGAGTTGGGTCGTATTACCCTTGAGGGAAACGCCGGGACCCTGCTCAAGGAGGAGTCAGTACAAAAGTCCTACCTGGGAGCATGAGGGGAAAGAGCAATGGACGTCAAGGTTGCATTGATCACAGGAAGTGGCTCGGGAATCGGGAGAATCATGGCTATCACCTTTGCCAGTGCTGGCTACACGGTGGTGGTAAATGACATTGTTGAGGACTCGGGTCAGCAGGTTCTTTCTGAGATCCAGGACAAGGGCGGGCAGGGCCTTTTTATCCGTGCCGATGTCTCAGACCCAGTCCAGGTGGGACGAATATTCAGGGGGATTGAAGAAAAATATGGGAAAATTGCAGTCCTGGTCAACAATGCCGGTGTTCCGGGCCCCTTCTCGTTGATCGTCGACATGGCGGACGACACCTGGCATAAGACCCTCTCTATCCATCTCACGGGAACATTCTACTGCTTACGAGAAGCAGCGAGACGGATGATCCCCCATCGCTTCGGAAGAATCATCAACATGGCATCGATTGCCGGGATTCTGGGGACCGTTGGATCGGCAGAGTATGCTGCCGCGAAAGCAGGGGTCATCAATCTCACCCAGACGGCTGCCAAGGAACTGGGGGGATACCAGATCACCGTCAATGCGATTGCCCCGGGGATGGTGGGAACCCCGACGAATCTGAAACTTAAGGAAAAAGGAAGCCCTTTTATTGAAACTGCAGAAAGAGGAACGCCAACCCACCGTATCACCTGGCCTGAGGAGATCGCAGACATGGCTCTCTTTCTCAGTTCCGAAGCTGCGGGAAACATCAATGGCCAAGTGATCCGTATGGATGGAGGCGCAGCCCTTGAGATAGGAATGGACCGGTTCATGAAAGAGTTTCTTTCGAAAAAGAGTCCGTTTATTAAATCCGTTGGAGGAGACTGAGCAATGCAAGTGATTGGGGACATTGTCCGTCTGAATGCAAAACGATATCCTGAGAAGAAAGCTCTGATCATGGGCGATGAGTCATTGACGTACGGTCACCTTAACAGGCAGTCGAATCAGTTGGCTCACGGACTCCTTTCGCTGGGCGTGAAACCTGGAGACCGGGTCGCCATACTGGCCTTCAACTGCATCGAATGTGTAACCGTCCAGTATGCCGTCGCCAAGTGCGGTGGGATCGTGGTACCAATTAACTTTCGTTACAAAAGAGATGAACTTATTTATGCCATCAGCAACTCGAACCCAAAGGTCCTCTTTTTCGGTTCCGAATTTATCGCTATCGTTGAGGATGCAAAATCTGAGTTCGACCCGACGATCCACCTGGTCGCCCTTTCCGGAGAGCCCCTGGTCTCGGGGACGACCTTTGAAAAACTGCTCGACGGCCGCTCCGCCTCTGAACCAGCAGTCAGTATCGATCCAGCATCGCCCTTTCTGATCACCTATACCAGTGGCACAACCGGGACTCCCAAGGGGGTCCTTGCCTCCCATGCTGCCTTCCTCAATATCTATGCAGGATTGGTTCTGGAGGGTGACGTCCGCAATGGTGAGGTGACGCTTGTTACGCTACCTCTCTTTCATACGGGGGGAATGCATGCGTTGGCCCAACCCACACTGCTCATGGGAGGCACTGTGGTCATTATGGGAAAGGGGTTCGACCCGGAGAAGATCCTCGACGCGGTGGAGCGATACAGGATTACCATGACCATGTGGGTACCCACAATGCTCGCCATGCTGGTGAATCATCCGAACGTGACCAAATACAGGCTGTCCTCCCTGAAGAAAATCTGGTATGGGTCTTCGGCGATAAGCCCTACCGTACTGGAGGCTTCCATGGGCATCTTCAAGACGGGATTTTACCAGTGGTACGGGCAGACCGAAACGGGCATGGTTTCTGTTCTCCGGCCAGAGGATCATCTGGAGCGGTCGCAGTTCACGGGGCGGGAGATCTTCAATGCTGATTTACGTCTCGTCGATGAGGAAGGGAAAGATACGCCGCTTGGGGAGGTGGGAGAGATTATTAGCGCTCAGAAACCCCTTGGTATGATCGGCTATCACAACATGCCCGAGGCGAGTCAAAAGACGGTACGAAACGGCTGGATCCACACGGGAGATTTGGCAAGAGTGGAAGGAGATGGATACTTCACTATCGTGGATCGGATGACAGAAATGATCATCAGTGGCGCCGAGAATATTTACCCGAAGGAGATTGAAGACGTCATCAGCAGTCATCAGGGCGTTCTTGAGGTCGCTGTCTTCGGCATCCCCGATGAGATCTACGGAGAATCCGTCTGTGCCGTGATCGTGAAGAAAGAAGGGTATATATTGGGCCAGCAGGACGTGATTGACTTCTGCGCTTCCAAAATCGCGAGCTACAAAAAGCCCAAGCGCGTCGAGTTCTTGGATGAACTTCCAAAGAATGCCTCCGGAAAAGTGACTAAAAACGTTTTAAGAGAACCATTCTGGAAGGGAAGAAAGAAGAGAGTGTGAAGGGACCGGTTATCAGAAATCAATGCTCCGTCATCATACTGAGCAGGCGTTGGCATTAATTGCCGGCGGTATGGGCTTCACCCCTAATCAACAGCGGCAATAGATGGAGATGTCGATGAGACTTCAAAACAGAGTGGCCATTATCACAGGAGCAGGAGGCGATCTCGGACGCGGGATGGCTCTCTGTCTGGCAGAAGAAGGATCTCGCGTGATGGTGAATGATAAAAACCTGCAGAGGGCCCGGGAGACTGTGGGGCTTGTCGCGGGGAAGGGCGGACAGGCCATCGCGCATGGGGCCGATGTTACCAAAACAACAGAGGTCAAGGAAATGGTTGACCAGGTTTTGAAGGAATGGGGGCAGATCGACATTCTGGTGAATAACGCCGGAGACATCCGTGATGCCTTGCTCCAGAACATGACGGACGAGGATTGGGATTTCGTTGTTGATTTGAGTCTGAAGGGAAGTTTCATCTGTGCCCGGGCCGTGGCCCCCCACATGATAGAACGTCGTTACGGAAAGATTGTCAACATTTCTTCACTCGCGTACAAGGGCAATGTCGGTCAGACAAATTACGTCTCCGCAAAGTCAGGGGTTGTTGGGCTCACGCAGGCTTTGGGGTTGGAACTTGCCCGTCACAATATCAATGTGAATTGTGTCGCACCGGGACTGATCGATACCCCGAAGGCGGCCACGCTGGACAGCAAGGCCAGGGAAAGGCTCGTGCTGAAAACTCCCTTGAGACGCATGGGGGAAATTGTTGATATCGCGAATGCTGTCCTCTTCCTGGTCTCCGACGAATCGAAATACATCACCCGCCAGGTTATTCACGTCAGCGGTGGTATGGAGGGGTTCTGACATGGATCAATCCTGGGAAGTCGTTCAGGAGGGGTTGTTTTACTATCCTTTGGATGCTGGCCAGGTGCCTGCGCTCCTGGCGAACCGCTGCACTCATTGTGGAAAGACGTTCTTTCCGAAACGCAACCTCTGTCCCCATTGTTTTGAAGAAGGAGTGTTGGAAGACATTTGTCTGAGCCATCGGGGCATAATCTATGCGTGTACCGTAGTTCATATACCTTCCCCTGTTGGTATAAAAGCTCCCTATGCTTACGGCTATGTTGAAATACCCCAAAATCAGATTCGCATCTTTGCATTATTTACAGGTGCCGATCCTTTTACATTCACACCCGGACAGGAAGTGGGATTAGTCGTGGAACCAATCCGCGAAAACCAAAACGGTCAAGAAATCATCGGTTACAAGTTTAAGCCCATTTCTTCCGGGCATTAACCTCCCCTATTGCCGGACCTCAATTTCTCACTCTCCCCGGTAGGAGAGGATAAGAGGAAAGACCATGGGATTTTTACAGGAGCAACTGTGAGAAACGTTTACGTAATCGGCGTTGGCATGACCCAGTTTGGGAAGCACCTCAACAGGAGCTTGCGAGCCCTTGGATTCGAAGCCTGCCTCAATGCCTTGCGTGACGCCGGTGTTAGACCCAAAGAAATTGAGGCCGGTTACTGCGGGAACGCCCTTGCCCCTTCCCTTCAGGGGGAGACAGGCGTAGGACAGAACGTTTTCTGGGAGGTTGGGATTAATGGAATCCCCATTGTCAATACGGAGAATGCCTGTGCCTCAGGGTCAACAGCATTGAGAGAGGGATGGATGGCAGTGGCCGGGGGTTTCCACGACATGGCAATTGTTGCAGGCGTGGAGAAAACAGTTATGCCGAAAGGGACCATGCTTAATGTTGGTGGTGCCGAGATGGAAACTCAATTGGGTGATGTCTTCCCTGGATATTTTGCTCTGATAGCTCGGAAACATATGGAGCGGTACGGGACCACTCGGGAACAATTGGCAAAGGTTTCAGTCAAAAACCATTTCAATGGAACGCTTAACCCTTATGCCCAATTTCAGAAACCCTTAACCGTGGAAGAAGTCCTCAATTCAATGATGATTGCGGATCCTCTGACGCTCTATTCCTGCTGCCCCAACAGCGACGGCGCTGCGGCCCTGATTCTTTGCACCAGGGAGAAAGCAAAGAAAGTAAGACCCAGGGCTGTAAGAATTGCCGCCTCCGTTCTCACGACGGGGACCTATGAGAATCAGCGCGATATCACCGGCTGGGAGGTTGAGCAGAGGGCCGCCCGGAAGGCATATGAGATGGCATCTTTAGGTCCCGGCGACCTGGAGGTGGTCGAGGTGCATGATGCTTTCACCATCTCTGAAATCATCCACTATGAAGGTCTCGGTCTATGTCCGCCTGGGGAGGGTGGCCGTCTTATTGGGGAAGGAGCCACTGACTTGAATGGTCGAATCCCTGTCAATCCAAGTGGCGGTTTGCTTTCGAAAGGTCATCCTGTCGGAGCTTCGGGCGTGGCACAGGTGGTAGAAATTATTTGGCAACTGCGAGGTGAAGCTGGCAAACGCCAGATAAGAAATGCGAGGGTCGGTCTGGCACAAATCATGGGTGGCAATAAAGAGGGCGACACGCGCGCCTGCACAGTCCATATTCTAATAAAAGACTGATGGAGTAGCCTTATCTCCCTATCCCTTTATCTATCTTTTTAATCAGCCCAAAATCAATATGCCTCCGTTCCACATCGACCCGCTCCACCCTTACCCTGACCGGATCTCCGATCCTGAAACTCTTGCGCGTCCTCTCCCCGATGAGACAGTATTTATCTTCATGATAGTGGTAATAATCGTCGTGGAGGCTGGTCATTCTCACCAGCCCCTCTACAAAGATCTCTTTCAGTTCGACGAAGAATCCAAACGTGGTCACACTGCTCACCACCCCTTCGAACTCCTCTCCGGTCTTCCCCTTCATATATCTCACACGGTATCGGCCTACGATCTCCCTCTCCGCTTCCATCGCCACCCTCTCCCTCTGGGAAAGATGGTCTGCCTTTCGGGCCAATTCATCCTCTGAACCATCTGTCTCCTGGTCTGCGAGAACCTTCTTCAGGAGCCGATGGACAATCAGGTCCGGATACCTTCTGATGGGAGAGGTAAAATGGGTGTAGGCATCCGAAGCCAGACCAAAGTGTCCCTGGTTTTTGGCCGAATATTTCGCCCACTTCATTGATCGCAGAAGGATATGGTTGATGACACTCTCTTCGGGCCTTCCCTTTGCCTCCATCAGGATTCTCTGGAGTTCCTTCGGAGAATGGTCCGAATCCTTTCGCATCCCATATCCCAGATGGGAGACAAACCTCCGGAATTCTCCGATAGTCTCTGAGGATGGGGGCTCGTGAATTCGATAAAGTGAAGGAACTCTCCTTCCTTCCATGAGACGGGCAACAGCCTCGTTGGCTGCAATCATGAATTCCTCGATCATCTGATGGGCCAGGTTTCTCTCCGAGCGGATGATCTCCTCAGTCACTCCCTGAAGGTCAAGAATGACCTCCGGTTCCGGCAGATCAAAATCGAGGGTTCCTCGCTCCATCCTCTTCTGACGAAGTCTCCGTGCAAGAAAGGCCATCCGTTCCAGGGATGGGACGAGAGGCTTGAACCTCTTTCGCAACTCCTCATCCTCATCCAGCAGAATCCGCTTCACAATCGTGTAGGTCAGCCTTTCATGGCTATGGATGACGCTTGGATAGAAACGATATCCCCTGGGCTCACCACTGGCATCATATCTCAACTCAACCGTCAGAGTGAGCCGGTCCACTTTGGGACGGAGGCAACAGATCTCATTGGAAAGTTCGGGGGGAAACATCGGCACCGCACGATCCGGAAAATAGACGCTCGTTCCCCGAATATAGGCCTCCTCGTCCAGAGAGGTTCCCTCTTTGACATAGTGGCCGACATCGGAGATCGAAACATAGAGTTTCATCCCTCCATCGAATTCTTCTTCGATGGAGACAGCATCATCAAAATCCCTTGCCTTTTCTCCGTCGATGGTGAAGGTTGGGATTCCCCGCAGATCGACACGTCCGGCCTCATCCTCCGGGGATGGAAGGAGGGGAAGGTTTCGCGCCTCTTTCAGGGCAGCCGATGAAAATCGGTGGGGGAGGTCGTACTTATGTATGATGATCTGGGGTTCCACTTCCGGATCGTCAGGATATCCGAGGATATGGGTCACCCGGCCCTCCGGTCTCACCCTTTCGGTGGGATACCTCGTGATCTCAGCCACAACGATCTGGTTGGGCCGGGCCCTCTTTGTCTGACCCTCCGGGATAAAGACTTCTTGAAGGAGTCGCTCATCCTCTGGAATGACATAGGAATAATTCGTGGCCTTCATAAACTTACCCACGATCTTTCGTAATCCCCTCTCCAGAATCCGGATGACGCTCCCTTCTCTCCCTTTCTTTCGTATGGACTCCACCCTCGCAACGACCCGATCCCCATGCATGGCTTCTTTGAGATTCCTTGGATTGACAAAGATATCCTCTTCCCCCTCCTTTTCCGGGATGACAAAACCATATCCGTCAGGATGGCATTTAATCTTGCCCACGACCAGATTCATCTTTGTGGGAAGGCCGTAACGATTCCCTCGAATCTTGATGATCTTCCCTTCCTCGGACAAATCCCTTAACCGCTCTCGAAGCGTCCTCCTTTCTTCCTTTCCCAACCCGAAGCGCTGGAGAATTTCCCTCAAAAGCAGAGGCCTGTCTTCGTCCTCCATCAACCGAAGAATCCCTCCGGCTGTAATCTCTTGTCCGCTAATCTTTTTCCCTCTTTTTTTCATGTTTTGATCTTTGACTCCGAACCCTAACCTCCGAACAAATTTTTCTATTCCTTTCCTTCTCATCTTTTAATCTTTAGCTTCCCGAACGCCTCCCAAAAATAAAAAGGGGCGCCAGAAGCCCCTTTTTATTTAAAGTCAAAACCTTTTTTCACTCACCGCCATTCGATAAGGGTTTCGTCTAACGGCAACGGTAAGGAGGCCCGTATCGTAAATAAAAGGCTACGTTTGTCGTTGGAGAAGCTCGTATCGAATCTCGTATATCGATGCTTGACACTCGAACTTCTAATTTCGTATCACTTTAGCATTTTGAAAAGAAGAGTTTTACGAGTCAATTGACCAAAAGATTCATCATAAAATCCCCCTTAATCCCCCTTTTCCAAAGGGGGAAACCCTTATCTCCTCCCTTTGGTCTCCGACCCAGAGCGGTCTCTGACCCGGAGGGCAAAGGGAGGTCGGGAGGGATTTTACAAAGATTTTCAAACCGCTAAAGTATTACCTAATTTCGAGTTTCTTGTTTCGATACAAGCATCGTCACCGATAACCGATTGACGCTAACCGAAACGGGCTTCGTAACCATAACCCACGCCTCTTACACCCCTACCCCCCTGAACAACCCCATTCCTCCTAAAAGCATGGGAAAAAGGATCAATGCAAGTATACCCAATCCAACCATAACGATGAGAGGAAGAAGAACAGCCAGAACCGATTTGCCAGTGGAGACCCCATGGCCTTCCCTCACCCCGATGATGATGAGAATA
>Ga0194112_10001574_pt1 | contig 33515 bp, 19 predicted proteins | sample TA2MahC400mmetaG_FD_146191 | JGI IMG/M metagenome (GOLD analysis project Ga0194112, IMG submission 146191) | Freshwater microbial communities from Lake Tanganyika, Tanzania - TA2015016 Mahale Deep Cast 400m | ecosystem: Environmental > Aquatic > Freshwater > Lake | place: Tanzania: Lake... | reverse complement strand
TTCCGACGCATCAAGTTTTGTTACGAGCGTTGGGGCAAACATTTTCAGGCGTTTCACGATCTGGCCGCCAGCATCATTTGCTTCAACCGCCTCCGGCAAGTGACCGGAGGGCTGTGAAACAGCTTCTTAGCCGCCGCGCTTGCGCGGTTTAGCCGCCGCGCTTGCGCGGCGCGATAGGCCCCGGATCGCGCACGCCGCCGACGGGCTCCATCCCGGCCTGCAAGAACTACGTGTCGGGAAACAGGACGTTCGATTCGTCGGCCCCGGCGGCCTGGGGCCAGATCTCCTGCCGCAGGGCCATCAGGCGCTGGTAGGCGATCTTGGGGTGCAGGTCCTTCCTGAGAAGGCCGCCGTGGGGCAGTTCGTGGGGCTGGTGGTCCGCGAAGTCCCGCCACGAGACGGCGTGGACGAAGGGCTTCGACACGGCGACGCGGTAGAAGCCGGCGAGCCACTCGGCCTGGACGGTCTCGTCCCAGGGCTTGTTCCAGGCGCCGCCCGCGCCGGGCTTGTGCGCGGCGCCGCCGAGGGCTGCCGCCGGGTCGGCCGCGCCGCCCGACGGCACGCCCACGGCCGTCAGGTGGAGGGGCTTGCCGAGTGCGCCGAAGCGGTCCAGCAGGTCCGAGATTTCCATGAGGTCGCGCACGTGGCAGCCCGGCGCCGCGGCGCCCAGGAGCACCTGGAGCCCGACGGCGTCGAAGACGGCCCCGGCGTTGATACACATTTCCGCATAATGATACGGCCATATTGAGTGCTGGTTCAGGGCGTAGTATTCGCCCCAGGGCTGCACCAGGTCCAGGACGACCTGCGCCGCCGCGTCGGTGCGCTTGACGGCGTGGCAGCAGACCCTCGTGACCTCGATGAGGCGGTCGAGCGAGAAGCCCAGGCAGTTCTCCACGTGGAGGCCCGTGGCGGCCTCCCACGAGTCCACGCGGCCGCGGTACCGCCGCACGCACTGCTCGATGTGGTCGAACACCAGGTCCCGCACGGTCTCGAAGTCGTTCTCCCAGACGTAAATCCAGTCGGGGAGGTGGGCGGGGGTGAACCGCACGAGCGACCCGCCGCAGATGGCGACGCCCTTGGCCTCGAGCCACTGTATCCAGTCATCGTGCCATTTCCATTCATACTCGTGCTCTCGCGGCTCTATCGCGCGCCACACCAGGGGCACCGTGGCGCAGTTGAAGGCGGCGCCGAAGCGCTGCTGGGCCCGCTCGTGGCGGTCGGAGACCTCCCAGTGGCAGCCGACGTCGACCCTGCCGAGTTCGCCCCGCCGCCGCCTCAAGGACAGGCCGTGGCCGGCGTCTTCCAGGGCCAATTGCTCGCCCAGGGCGACCGCGCGGGCCAGCGCCTCCTCCGCCAGGTCGCCGGACACGCGCGCAGAGTCCTGGACCGTCTGCGCCTGCGCGAGCAGCCGCTTGACCTCGCGCAGGCCCTTCTCGACCGCCTCCGACGGGCCGCCGTACATGTACCCCCACTCGTCGCGCTTGCGCCACACGTCGGCTATGCGCCCGCGGGCCAGTTCCAGCGTCAGCAGGTACGGCTCCTCGCGGTCCGGCAGCAGGGCCGTCCGAAGCATCACGCACGCGCCCGTGCGCACCGGCCAGGGGATGTTCAGCGACCCCAGCCCCTGGCTCCGCCGGTCGCAGAACAGCAGGCCCGTTTCGGCCGCGTACTGGAGCCGCGCGCGGATGGGCTGGCCCTCCTGGCTCGTCAGGTACATGGCGTCCAGGTCGAGCGCCGCGGGCGACTTGCCGTCGATGAGCACACGGAATGTCAGCACGTCGGTGGTTCCCGGTGGCGGCGTGCGGCCGCCGGTCGCGATTTCAGAACGGTGATTATAAGGGCGGCCAGCGGGGCCTCAATCAAAAAGAACGCCGACTGGTAAACGCGCGGGCGAATAGACTTGACGGCCTCGGCGCACGCGGGCTAAAAAGGTGCGCACAACACCGGAGCAAACGCATGGCCGTCGCCGTCCGCGAGACGCACCTGGACTGGCCGCTGCGCCGCGGCAAGGTCCGCGACGTGTACGACCTGGGCGACCGGCTGCTCCTGGTCGCCACCGACCGCATCAGCGCCTACGACGTGGTCATGCCGACGCCCATCCCCGACAAGGGGCGCCTGCTGACGGCCCTCAGCCTGTGGTGGTTCGACTTCCTGGCGGACCTGACGCCGAACCACCTGGTAACCGCCGACGTCGGCCTCATGCCGCCCGCAGTCCGCGCCCACGCCGACGCCCTCCGGGGCCGCACCATGCTCTGCCGCAAGGCCAGGGTCTTCCCCGTCGAGTGCGTCGTCCGCGGGTACCTGGCGGGGTCCGGCTGGAAGGAGTACCAGGCGGGCGGCACGGTGTGCGGCGTCCCGCTGCCGGCGGGCCTGCGGCAAAGCGACCCCCTGCCGCAGCCCATTTTCACCCCGGCCACGAAGGCGGAGACGGGCCACGACGAGAACATTTCGTTCGCGCGGGCCTGCGAGATCATCGGTCGCCAGGCGGCCGCGACCCTGCGCGACCGCAGCCTGGCGATCTACCGGAAGGCCGCCGAGTACGCCCGCACGCGCGGCATAATAATCGCCGATACGAAGTTCGAGTGGGGCGAGGCCGACGGCGAAATCATTCTCGTCGATGAAGTGCTCACGCCCGACTCGTCGCGTTTCTGGCCCGCCGACACGTACCAGCCCGGCCGCGACCAGCCCAGTTTCGACAAGCAGTTCCTCCGCAACTGGCTCGACACGCTCGCCTGGTGGAACCGCACGCCGCCCGGACCGGACCTGCCGGACGACATCGTGGCCAGGACTCGCGCCAAGTACGTGGAGGCGTACGAGCGGCTGACGGGCAACCGCTTCGCGTAAGGGCAATCGAGCCGCGGCTGCAAAGCCGCGGCTATCTGCGACAAGGGCGTCCATCCCATGTCCGACCTTACCGTTCGCACGGCGGGCGAGTCTCACGGCCCGGCCGTCGTGGCCCTCATCGAGGGCCTGCCGGCGGGCCTGCCGGTGGACATCGCACGCATCGACGCCGACCTTGCCCGCCGCCAGGGCGGTTACGGCCGCGGCGGGCGCCAGCAGATCGAGCGCGACCGCGCCGAAATTCTCGCGGGCGTCCGCCGCGGCCGCACCCTGCCCGGCCCCGTGGTCCTGGTGGTCCGCAACCGCGACGCCCGCCTTGACCAGGCCGAGCCGGTCTTCCGTCCGCGGCCCGGCCACGCCGACCTGGCGGGCGCGCTGGGGTTTCTCGACGCCGACGTGCGCAGCATCCTGGAGCGCGCCAGCGCCCGCGAGACGGCCGGCCGCGTGGCCGCAGGGGCCCTCGCCAAGGCCCTGCTGGCCGAGTTCGGCGCCGAGGTCCTGGCGTACGTTGTGCGCATCGGGCCGGCGGCCGCCGAAGTGCCGGCCGACCTGGCGGATCGCCGACGCCGCCGAGACGCAAGCGACCTGTACTCGCCCGACCCGCGGGCCGACGCCGCCATGAAGGCCGCCATCGACCGGGCCCGCGACGCCGGCGACACCCTGGGCGGCATCATCGAGTGCGTAGCGGCGGGCCTGCCGCCCGGCCTCGGGCGCCACACGCAGTGGATCGAGAAACTCGACGGGCGGCTGGCGCAGGCGGTGATGAGCATCCAGGCCGTCAAGGGGGTGGAACTCGGCCTGGGCTTCGCCGCCGCAGAGCGCCCGGGCAGCCAGGTGCACGACCCGATTCTTTACGATGCGGCGCTCGGCGACTCGCCGGGCCTGGGCTTCGTGCGGCCGACGAACAACGCGGGGGGCCTTGAGGGCGGCATGACGAACGGCCAGCCGGTGGTGCTGCGGGCCGCGATGAAGCCGATATCGACCCTCGCCCGGCCCCTGCCCTCGGTGGACCTGCGGACGCGCCGGCCCGAGGAGGCCGCTTTCGAGCGGAGCGACGTGTGCGCCGCCCCGGCCGCGAGCGTCATCGTGGAGGCCGTCGTGGCGACGGAACTGGCCGGGGCGATGGTCCGCAAGTTCGGCGGCGATTCGCTCCGCCAGATGAAGGCCGCCTACGAGGCCTGGCGCCGCGCGGCACAGGACTTGTCGTGATTGCGGATGGCTGTCGCCCCGCCCGCGCACGCGCGGCGCTCGTTGACCAGCCCCCGGCGTAAGCCGGGGGTCGGCGGCGCAGGAGCACCGTCGTTCAGCCGTCGCCGGTACGGCGACGGGCGGCGGCGCAGCGTCGCCCTCCGCCTGGCGGGGGGCCAACCAGGGCGGGGCGTTCGCCGGCGGCGCATTTCCCGGCCGGCGGTTCATGCACAAATGTATCTGCGAAAAAAACACCTGCGCTGGGCCGTGGCCGCCGTGCTGCCGGTCGCAGCCGCCGCGATCGCCGTCGCGATGACCGCGTGGGGGCTGCGGGTCCGCGGGCACGCTCGGGCCGCGGCGGCGGAACTGGAATCGCGCCTGCGGTGCCGGGCCGTGGTGACGGCCCTGCGGCCCACGGGGCCGGCATCGGCCGTCGCCGGGGCGGTTGACCTGGCGTGGACCGCCGGCGGCGGGCGCCTGGCCCTGCGCATGGAAGACATCAAGGCCGAGTCGAACGCCTACGGCTGCCACGTCCGCGCGGCTCGCGGGATACTGGCGCTGGAAGGTCCCGCCCCGCTTGAGACCCTGGCGGCCCTGAACCAGCGGCTCGTTCAGCCGGCAGGCGCGCCGGGCCTGGCGTCGCTCGTGGTGGAGCGGCTGGACGTGCGGCTGGACGTGGGCGGGCGGATGCTGCGCACGAGCATCCAGGCCGTCGCCCTCTCGAACATGACCGCGTACACGGTCACGCTCGTCCGGCCAGAGACAAAGAACGCCGCGCTCCTGGGCCGCGGCGAAGACACGCTCCTGCGGAAACTGGCGGTGATGCGCCTCAACCCGGCGTCGGAGCGCGGCGTGCTGGAGTACGTGAAGGCCGACATTGTCAGCCTCGCGCTCGGCCGGACGGCCGCGGGCGAGCCGAGGGCGGATGCGGCGATTGCCGGGGCGCTCGACCTGGAGGCCGAGTACGAGCCGGCCGACCCCGCCAGGCCCGCGCACCTGCGGGCCGCCCTGCGCGACCTCGACCTTGAGCCGTGGACGCGCAGCATGCCGGGCGGCCCGATGACGGGGCGGGCGGCGCTCTTACTTTCCTGCGACCGCCCCGCGCACGGGCCGGCGGAACTGGAGTTGAGGCTCGACTCAGGCGGCGGCCAGATCAGCCCCGCGCTGCTTGAGTGGCTGGAGACGCTCCCGGCGGGCCTGAAGGCCGGGGCGACCGCCGGCGGCGGGCCGCTGGAGTTCACCGGCCTTTGCCTGCGCGTGCGCGTGACCGGGAACCGCGCGCGGTTCGAGGGGCCGGCGGACGCCGGCGGCATGGCGCCGATTATGACCGCGCGCGTGGGCGGCGTAGAGGTGCCGCTGGTGCGGGCGTCAAGCCGTCAGTTCGACGTGCAGGAGGCCTGGCCGCCGCTTGCGCAGGCGCTCGGACTGGACGGCGCCGGGCCGCTCGTTGATTAGCCCCCGGCACAAGCGGGGGGGTCGGCGTCGCGTCGCTCACTGACTAGCCCCCGGCGTAAGCCGGGGGTCGAGTTCGCGCCGCAGTGTTACGAAGACAGGAAGATTTCCACGCGGCGGTTCCTGGCTTTTCCGTCGGGGGTGGTGTTCGGCGCGATGGGCTGCGACTCGCCGACGCCCCTGGTGGTGATGCGGCCGGCGGCGACGCCGGCGGCCTTAAGGACAGCCGCGACCGCCTCGGCGCGGGCCTCGCTGAGGCCCTGGTTGGTGGCCGCCTTGCCGAGTTCCTTGAGGCGCGCAATCGTGGGCGGCTTCTTGACCGGGTCGTTGTCCGTATGGCCGAAGATGCTGATGCGGAGCATCTTGGCCGCGTCGCCGGTGAGGATGGCGCCGAGTTTCGTCAGCGCGGCCTGGGCGTCGGGCTTGACGGTCTCCGAGCCGCTGTCGAACGTCAGGTCGGCCTTGAATCGCAGGCGGCCGGTGGCGGCGTCGAAATCGAAGACGTCCGGGTACTGCTCGGCCAGGGCCTGGATTTCGATGGCCACCTTCTCGGGGATGCCCACGCCGCTGACGACGGGCGCGCGCTTCGCGAGGTCGCCGTAGGCCTTCGTCAGTTCGTCGAACGCGCGTCGGGTGGCGTCGCGTTCCTGCCTGAGTGCGGCGATGAGGTCGTCCTTTTCGGCCAGGAGGCGGTTGACGTCGCCGGAGCGGGCCGTCATGGCCGCCACCCGCTCGTTCAGCCCTGCAAGTTGGGCGTCTTTCTCCTGGATGGTTTTTTCCTGCCCCCGGTTCATCATGAGGAGGGCGTTATACTTCTTCTCGTCCACGCACCCGACCGACATGAAGGCCGACAGCCCCACGACGGTCACCATCATGGCCACCGCAACCCGATGCATGCTGCTCTCCTTTCCTGGGTCAGGAATACGAGCGGCTGAGTTGTAAGTTCATCTCTCGGCGCCATGCTCTCGCAGAAGCGCGAAAGCATGCGTTCGGGCGCCACACGACCATGCTTTCGCAGAAGCGCGAAAGCATGGCACCCGTCAATACCGGCTCCGGGCGCTTGCCGGCTCCTACCCGCCGACGGCCTCGCGGGCCGCACGCTGCTTCTGGAGAATGTAGCCGATGCCGGCCGCGGCCAGCACCAGCACGACGCCCGAGGCCAAGATGATAAGCGGCGTCGATTCGCTGCCGATCGAGAGCAGGAAGTTCGGCACCGAGCCGGCCATGACCGACATGACCCCCAGCGTCGCCACCGCGAGCATCACGGCGGCGATGCCCAGCATAAAGGTGAACTCCGCGTGGTGCGCGGGGGGCTCGACCAGCGTAACGATCCGCGTCCGGCTGGGGACGGCCGCCGTGCCGCTCGTGCCCGAGCCGGGGACGACCACGGCCGATCCGCTCTCGGTGTCAACGGCGATGGCGGCCTCTTCGCCGCCCTCTGCGCCGGCCAGTTCCTCTTCGCTGAGGACGGCCCCGAGGCTGGACTCATCGGTCTCCGGGCTGAGGGCCAGGGGCGCCGGCTCGGTTTCCGGCGCGGCCATGGCCTCGGCCACGCCGCGGGCCTGCTCGCCGCCCTGGCCTTTGGGGAACACGCCCTCGGTGTCGGCGGCGATCCAGGTTTCTGCGGCGCTGTCGGCGGGGACCTCCTCCTCTTCGGCGAAGAGGATGTCTGCGTCGATGCTCATCAGGGTGTCGCCTGCGGCCTTGGCCTCGCCCTCGGCGGGTTTCTCTGCGGCGGCCGCGCCGGCCAGGCGGTCGATGTCTTCCTTGCGGAACTTCCAGGATGGGCCGTCCTTGAACGCGCGCAGGTCGCCCTTCTTGCGCATCTCTTCGAGTTCAGCCTCGGTCTTGCCCAGCAGTTTCTTCGCTTCCTCAAGACTGATCAGGTCCACGGCAGAACCTCCTGATTCAGAACGGGCCGCCCCGTGCGGCCTCCCCTTGATTATACGACCGCAGCCCGGCGCGGCGCCCCGGGTTCACCGGGGGGGGGCCGGCGGCCCGCCGCGGCCCGCGTCCTCGGCGGGCGACGGCGGGCGTGCGCCTTGGCCGCCCCGTTCGGCGCGGGCCCGGATGTCTTTCGGCAGCGGCGGGTCGTTGTTGTAGTCCGACAGCGCCCAGTCGGCCGAGAGGTCGCGCACCGCAAGGAGCCGCAGCCGGCTCCGCCGCGCATCGGCCACGTACACCGCCAGGCGTTCGCGCGACGTATCGACAAGGCATATAACAACCTCGTTGTCGCCGAGCGGCGTCGCGGAGACGACGACGCCCTGGCCGCCGGCGGCGCCCGCGCGGGCCTCGGCCGCGGCGGCGGCGTCCCACCGGCCGGCCGCGACCAGCCCCGCCCCCGCCAGGGCAGCGACCACCAGCAGGCCGATCCCGACGCCACAGATGCTGCGCGCAGCCAGAATCGTGCGCCCTCCCGGCCCGAGGCGCTTCCGGCCCGCGCCACGCCGCGCACCGGCGCGCCCCGCCTGCCACGCCGCGCATTGTAGAATTCACCCTTGCCATTGCAACCGAATTCTTGCGGGGGTTTTTTGGCTAGACGCTTCGCTCGGGGCCTCTTACGATGCGGTCCTGGAGCGCTTCACGTCCCGGAGGGAAGGTGACGCCCGTCATGCCGGCCTTCATCGAGCCGACGCTGTTTGCGCCGCTGGGGGCGGCCGCTGGTGCGCTTGCGGCCGGCGGGCTGTGGCTCCTGGGGCGGCGGATAAAGTCGGCGGCCGTCGCGCTGCGGTTCCTGGCCGCAGTGGCGGGCGCGTGGGCGGCCCTGTGCGCGGCCTACCTGGCCGTGCGTCCGCCCATGTCTTTCCGCACGTACCTGCTGACGAGCACGCTGGGGACGGAGGTCATCGCGGCCGTGGGCGCCGCGTGCTACGTGGGCAGCGCGCTGAGGCGTCGCGCAACGACGCGGCCGTGGCGGCGCTCCAGCGCCCTGTTGGCGGGCATTACGCTGATGGGGTCGGCGTTCGTGCGTGCCGCGTATCAGCCGAGCATCACGCTTGCGGTCGAGGCGCCGCTGGCGGCCGTGTTCATCGCCACGGTCTGGCGATTCCGCGCGGAACTGCTGGTGTACCTGGCCATCCTGGCGGCGGCGGTGACGGCGGTGCTCGGCGTGCGCGACTTCGTGTCGGGCGGGCTGGGGCTGGAAGTGCCCGCGTACGTGGCGACGGCCCCGGCGGCGGCCTGGGTGACCTCGGCGGCGGCGGGCGTGTCGCTTCTGATGGTGGCGGCGGCCGGCGTCCTGGCCCTTGTGCCCCGGCAGGAACTCAACGTGCGGTGGTACCGGCAGGGCCTTCTGATTGTGCCGCTCGTGGCCGCCAGCATGGCCGCGATGGCGGCCGGGTTCATGGCCGTCTGGCACGGCACGTCGTGGCACACGGCGTGGGCGCTGGGGGCATGGTGGGCGGTGCTGCTGGTGTCGGCCGCAGGGCTGAGGCAGCCGGACCTGTTCGGCTTCTCGGCGCTAGGGGCGGCCCTCGCGGCGGTGGCGGCGCTGGCGGTCCTGGGCGGCCAGGGCGCCGGCGGCTACTGGGGCCGCTATCCGCCCGTGCTCCTGGTCACGGCGACGGGCGCGGCGCTGCTGGCGGCGATCCTGAGGCCGATGCTGCGGGCGGCCCCGTGGGACGGATTCCCGCGGGCGCTCTACCTCGCAGCGGCGGCGATGGCCCTGGGCGCACTGGGCGTCGAGCCCTTCGGCACGACCGCCAAGTACCTGGGCGTGGACCTGCTGATAGCCGCGGGCGTGTTGGCCCTGGCGCACGCGCACCGGGCGCCGGCCTGGGTGAACTACCTCGTGGCAGGACTGGCGACGGGCGGCCTGGGGGCGCTTGCGCACCTCGGACCGGGGACGCCGGCGGTCTTGTGGCACCAGCGGCTCATCCAGGCGTCGGCGGCGGCGTCGGTGGGGTGGCTGGTGGCGGCGCTCGTGCTGCGGGAGGTACTTAAGCGCACGGCCTCGGACCGGACTGCGCGGCGGCAGTCTGTGCCGCTGACGGTCTTCGGCATGGCCACGACGCTGGCGCTGGCCGTGTACCTGTCGGTGCAGCAGGCGCGGGCGTACGCGCAGTTCCTGTCGGAGGGCCGGAGCGGCACGCTGGCCCTGCTCGGGCCGGGGTGGGGCCTGGCGGGGTGGCTGGCGGTGCTGCTGGCGTGGCTCCTGTCGATGTGGCTGGTGCGGCACACGGCGCGGACGTTCCTGTTCTACTGCTTCGGCATTGCCGCGATCCTTTACGCGGGCCTCTTCCGGCACACGGGCGACCTATATACGTACCTTATTTGTGCGGTGGCCGGGTACGGCTCGTCGCACCTGCTGGTGTACCTGTACGAGGCGAAGTTCATGGCGCTCTTGTCGCGGACGTGCGCCCTGTACCGGGAGGAGCGGCGGGCCTCGACGACGATCTTCACGCTGGCGGTGATCTCGTGCTTCACGGGGGCGGTGCTGGCGGCGTTCCGCCTGAGCACCCCGGCCGCGCTCGTCATGCTGGCGGCGATGGCCGCCGTCTTCCTCCTGTGGTCGTTCGTCTGGCTGCGGGGCGAGATGCTGTACCCGGCGGTGTTCATGGTCACGTTCACAACGCTGGCCGTCTGGCACAACCTGGCGCACCCGACGCTGTGGGACGCTGGGCGGCTGGCCATCAACGCGATCATCCTCACGGCCTCGGCGTTTGCGTGGCTGGCCGTCGGCAAGTCGCTGCATCCCATACGGAAGGAGATTTTCCAGTTGGCGGCCCCTGCGCGGGCGTGCTCGGTGATCCTGGGCGTGGTGGGGATGGGGTTCGCGGCGGCGCTGGCCGTCTCGCCCACGTTCGGGCCGGCCGTCTGGCGCGAGCCGCGCACGGCCTGGGACTGGACGCTGGGCCTGGCGGCGCTGGCGCTGCTGATGGGCTACTTCGCGTGGGCGCGGTTCGTGTTTTCGCAGCGGTTCTACGCCCTGATGAGCGGCCTGGCGGTGCTCCTGCTGGGCCTGTACGTGGGCATCTACGTGGGCGTGCGGCTGTAAGGGGCGGTTGAATTCCCCCGCGCTGCCCGGGTATCGTTGAGGATGAGCGGTCCGGGGGGGCGGTGTGCGCATGCCTCGCGGCGAGTCGGGAGACCCGCCGCGCACAAGGCGGCGCGGCTGAGGCGAAGATGGAACACGAGGCGTTGCAGGAGAAAATCCGCTCGTTTCCGCCGTCGCCCGGCGTGTACCTGATGAAGGACGCCGCCGGGCGGGTCATCTACGTCGGCAAGGCCCTGAGCCTCCGCAGCCGCGTGGGCCAGTACTTCCAGCCCTCGGCGGACCTGGGCCCCCGCAAGGAGCAGATGCTGGCCGAGGTGGCCGACCTTGAGTTCCTGCCGGCCGAGAGCGAGGTGGACGCCCTTCTTACGGAAGCCCGCCTCATCAAGGACGTCCACCCCAGGTACAACGTCCGCCTGACCGACGACAAGACGTTCCCCTATCTGGAGGTCACCACGGGCGAGCAGTTCCCGGGCGTGTACTTCACGCGGACGCCGGCGGCCCGCGGCACGAAACTTTACGGCCCGTTCACGAGCGCGGCGGGGCTGCGGACGGCCGTGGGGGAACTCCAGCGGATTTTCCGCTTCCGGACCTGCCGGCTGGACATCCGCGAGGATGACCCCGGCCGGCGGTACTTCCGGCCGTGCATCCTGTATTCCATCCACCGCTGCACGGCCCCGTGCGCGGGGCACATCGACCGGCCGGCCTACCGCAAGGCCGTCACGCGCCTGATGCGGTTCATCGAGGGCAGCCGGGCCGAGGTCGTCCGCGAACTGGCGGCCGAAATGAAGGACCTTGCCGGGAACCTCAGGTTCGAGGAGGCCGGCCGCGTGCGCGACCAGTTGCGAGCCATCGAAGCCCTCGGCCGCCGCGGACGCCTGGACGAGAACCTCCAGCCGGAGGTCTTCGCCCCGACGTTCGACCCGGCCGAGGGCCTCGCCGCCCTGGCCGCACACCTGAGGTCGCCCCGGCCCATCCGCAGCATCGAGGGGGTGGACGTCGCCAACCTGGGGCCGCGCGAGGCCGTCGGGGCGATCGTAACGTTCCTCGACGGCCGGCCCTTCAAGCCCGGATACCGCCGGTTCCGCATCCGCTCTGTCCGCGGGCAGGACGACGTGGCCATGATCCGCGAGGTGGTCCTGCGGCGGCTGCGGCGGCTGGCCGACGAACTGTCGGTCATGCCCGACCTGGTGCTTGTGGACGGCGGCCCGGGGCAACTCCGCGCCGCGGCGGCGGCCGTCGCCGAGGCCCGCCTGCGGCAGGGCGAACCCGCGGGTGCACCGCCGCTCGTGGCCTCCCTCGCCAAGCGCGAAGAGGGCGTTTACGTGCTGGGCCTCGCGGAAAAGCAGCCGCTGCGCCTCGCGCGGACCGACCCGGGCCTGAAGGTGCTCCAGGCGGTCCGCGACGAGGCCCACCGCTTCGCCCAGCACTACCACCACCTGTTGCGTCGGAAGGCCCTTTTCGGCGAGAAAACCGCCCGCGCCCTCCGCCGCCCCCGCCGCAGCAGAAAAGATGCCGGCGGCGCCGGGTAGCCGCGACCACAACGGCAGTTCCAAGTTCCAGGCGCCGCGCGGAAGGCGCGCGGCCGCCACGGCGGCCGGCTAACCGCGCCGTTGCCCTTTTGCCGTTGCCGATTCCCGAACTACGATTCCCGCCTCCCGCCTCCCGCCTTCGCCCGTACCCGTGGATAACTTTTTGACCGCGCCGGCGCGCCCCGAAAATGCCCATTTTGACCCCTTCCGGAGGGGCAAAACGGCCCTGGCGCTAGCGCCAGAGGGGGTGGAGGGCCGAAATGTTAAGATAGGTAAGGCAAAATCGCGCGCTTTTTGAACGTTTTTGAACGTTTTTGACCGGAACAGGGTCCGATTTTGCGCTTTTTGATCGTTTTTGGCGGCCTGTCATATTGGCAGTTATATATACTTCTTTGTGGATAACTTTTTCACGAGGCCCGGCGAGGCCGCGCGGACGGTTTTCGGCGACTGGAGGATGGGGAAGATGGGCAAGATGGGCAAGGGCAGTGTCCAGGGCCTATCCGAAAAACCGCGGGTTAGGCATACTTATTGAGGCAAACGCGCCGTTGCTTTTGCCTCAAGAAAGTCCGTGCACTCCGTGGGTTTCGTGGCCAGATTGACATGCCAACCAAAGCCCAACAGCGGGCTTTGGTTGCATATATGCCTAACCCGCGGTTTTTCGGATAGGCTTTTAGTACGGAACTCGAGGTGCGGAGTGCGCAGCGAGAACGACATCTCAAGCAGCAAGCAGCAAGCGGCAAGCGGCGAGCAAAGGCCCGGCCGTCAAGAGCGGGAATCGGGAATCGAAGTTCGGGAATCGGCGTCGGGCAAATCGCGCCAGCAAACGGCTGCGGCCGAGGTCGGCTGCCCGGCGGCCCTCCGCCAGGAATTCCCGATGCTTCACGCCGGTTTTTTCTTGCTTTTTGGTCCGGGCAGGTGCTATAATGTACCCTGAAAGCTTGTAGAGAGGGGTAGAGGGGTCATGAGGGGTAGAGGGGTCATGAGGGGTAGAGCCGGCGCGCAGAGTGTAGAGAGTCTGACCTTGCGCCCCGCGGCAGCGGGGCGGGAGGCTGAGGCGGCCATCAGGGCAGAGTGAGCCCTGGCGGCTGCCTTATTTGTTGCGCAAGGGCGCTTGCGAGGGGGGCAAGGCGGTAACTACGAAGGAGCAGTTCCATGATGCGCTGTGTAGGGATGGGCGTGGCGGCGTGTGCGGTGCTTCTCTTGGGCCTCGGCCAGGTGCAGGCCACGACGACCCTGTACCTGACGACCCGCGACACAAGCCCGGTTACGCTGGCGGGCGTTACCTTTGAGAGAGGCGACATCGTCGCGTACAAGATGGAGTCGGGGACGGCCTCGCTCTTTTTCACGGGCAAGGACTACTTCCGCAAGAGCGATGGGACGACGGGGGCCGCAGCGAACATTGACGGCCTCTACGTGTACGCCGACGGGCGTATCCTGCTCTCGACCGACGGTACGGCCCGGCTCGGCGCCACCCCCTTGAAGTTCGAGAACGGCGACATCGTGCTTTTTGACATGGCGAGCGACACGGCCAGCATCTTCCTTGCCGGCTCCGGCTCCAGCAGCATTTTCCGGGCATCCGGCGGCGCTCGCGGCGCCGCTGCGAACGTGGACGCCATCCACCTGATGGACAACGGTCACCTGCTGCTCTCCACGACCAGCCAGGAGAAATTGGGCACCAACCTGCTGGTCATCCGCGCGGGCAGTATCGTTGAGTACGACCCCGTGAACGATCACGCGTCCATCTACTTCGCGAGCACCCTTTTCCGCACAAGCGCCGGGGCGTTCGTCGGCCCCGACGCCATCAACGTGGACGGCGTGTCGATGTTCGGCGGCAGCCTGCTGCTTTCAACGAACGACGACCCTGCCCGCCTGGGGGCGCCGCCCGACATGCTGACGTTTCACGACGGCGACGTCGTCATGTACGACCGCGCGACGGACGAGGCCAAGATTTTCTTCTCGCAGGACCTTCTACAGTGCAACGCGAAGGACATTGACGGCCTGTCGGTGCTGACGTGGGGCCAGTCGCAGGAGGCGGTCATCCCTGAGCCTGTTACCCCTGTTACCGCGTGCGGCCTGGTGCTGGGCGCGCTGGGCCTGGCCGGATACCTGCGCCGGCGTACAGCGCGGGCCTGACGGCCGCCGCGAATCCCCTCCCCCCGACTCGTAATCCGTGAACGCGGGAATGCTCCGCGTTGCACCACGTCCGGGCGTATCCGCGTAATCCATGAGGGCGGCGGAGGTCGGAAAACGCGCGGCGGGCAAGGCCGGCGGCCGACCATGATGCCGCCATGAGGCCGGCCCTGCGGTTCTCATGGGGCAGGATGGGCCGGAGGGCGTAGTGGCGGGCCGCCACGAAGGCCGCCATGAGGCTGCGGGCGCCGGCTCGATGCGGCACTCAGGAGCAGGCATACCCGCGCTCACACCCGCGCTCCACCTGGTGGCGGAGAAGATTTGACTTTCCCGGCCAAAGCACTACAATGTAGTGCACTATGAGCAACCTGACAGTCCGCATCCCGAAGACGCTCCGCAAGGAACTGGACGCCCTCTGCGAGCAGGAACAGCGGCGCGCGAGCGACGTCGTGCGGGACTCCCTGCGCCGGTACATCGCTGCGCAGCGATTCCGGAGGCTCCGCCGCAAGACCCTGCCGTTTGCCGAGGCCCAGGGGTTCCTCGCGGACGAGGACGTTTTCGAGGCCATTTCGTGAAGGTCGTCCTCGACACCAACGTGCTCTTGGCGGCCTTCGCCACGCGCGGCCTGTGCGAGGCGGCCTTCGCGGCGTGCCTGGCGTCTCACGAAATCGTCCTGTCGGAGTGCGTCCTCGGGGAACTCCACCGCCACCTGAGAGGCAAGTTCAAGACGCCGCCCAGACAGGTCGACGCGATACTCTCCTTCCTGCGCGAGAATGCCACTGTCGTTACGCCCACCAAGGTCCGGCCCAGTGCCTGCCGCGACCGGTCCGACCTGGCCGTGCTGGGCACAGCCCTGGCCGCCGGGGCGGACTGCCTGGTCACGGGCGACCACGATTTGCTGACGCTCAAGACGTTCCGCGGGATTCCAATCCTTTCACCACGTGCGTTTCACGACCGGCTCCGCTAACCCGCCGAAGAGCGTTCAGAGCCGCGACCGTAAGGGAGCGGTGCCGTGGTGTCCGGCGAAGGCACCGCGCCCTTACGGTCGCGGCTCTGATACTACACCGCGCCCTTACGGTCGCGGCTCGGAATCGCCCGCCGCGGGCAGGGCGTCGGCCTCGGGCCAGTCTTCGCAGGCGTGGCTGCGGCGGACGGCGTACCACCAGGCGCCCGTCGCGGCGGCGCCGAGGATGCCGGCGGCCATGTCGGACACTTCAAACGAGCGCCCGGCCGTGAAGTATCGCTGCGCGTACTCCACCGCAACGGTCATGCCCGAGACAAGGAGCGTGGCGGCGATGACGCGCAGGGCCGGCCATCGGCCGGCCGGCGCGGGGGCAAGCGCGTAGCACACCAGGAGGTTCAGGACGGCGAACGCCCCGAAGTGCAGGACCTTGTCGCTGACGTCCGGGCCGCGCTCGCCGCTAATCATGTCGGCCTCGGCCGTTGAGAACGCCGCCAGAAGGCCCATCGCGCCGAGGACGAAAGGCCAGTGTGCGGCCGCGAACCTGGGAGGGCGGCATGCCCACGCCGCCGTTGCGTGGGCCCGCCCTGGGAGGGCCGGCGAAGCATCGCCGGCAGACAGCCCGCCCCCAGGCGGGCCGCCCGCCGCTGCGCGTGCACGCCCGCGCCAGGCTGCGCCGTGGGCGGCCCAGGCGGTAACGATGCCCAGGACGGCGGCAAGGGCCAGGAGGTTCGGCGCCAGGAGGGCCGAGGCGTCGAACCGGAAGTACAGGAGGTTGGCGGCCACGGCCCCCACGCCGACGCGCATCATGGTTCGCGGCCAGGGGCTCCGGCAGCGATACCAGGCGCGGGCCAGAAAAACGACGGCCGCCACGGCGCCCGCCAGCAGGAGCACCCAGCCGACCCATCCGAGTTCGGCGCGCACCAGCGTGTAGCCGCTGGTATCCACGTCGAGGCCGGGCGCACCGGGCCAGCCGGCAGCGCCGAAGACCTCGCCTGGCGAGACGGCGCCTGCGCCGACGCCGAAGGCGGCCCGCCAGCCGGCCAGCGCGGCGGCAAGCGCCTCAAGGCTTGCGTCGGCCGCGCCGGCCGCCTGGTGCTCCGGGCCGACGAGAAAACCCGCCACCAGCGCCGCCAGCACCCAGACAAGTGCGCCGACGGCAAGCCAAGTGGCACGGCGGCGCATGCGGCGGGTGGGGCCGGTGGTCGCGAAGCCGACGAGCACGAATCCGCCCGCCAGCAGGACGCACGCCAGGGCAAGCCGCCAGGGAACGTTGCTCATGCCGATGGCGGCGGCGACGAGGCCCACCATCGCCAGACCGATGAAGCCCCAGACGGAGGCGGCCCGGGCGAGCCAGCCCCACCGGGCGTGGCGCCGGGAAGGGCGGCGCCGCAGGGTGCCGCCGAGGAGTCGAAGCGCCGCCGCCAGGACGAGCGGCAGGGCCGCAAGCATCGCCGGAACGAGGCTGTCGCCACCGAGCACCAGGATGGGCCCGGGGGGCCGGAAGATGCCCGCTTCCTCCTGCCGGGCGGGGGCCAGCGCCGCCAGATCCACGTAAGCCGCGAGGACGGTCAGGCCGAGGGCGACGGCCCAGGTAGCGCGGCGGACCTTCTTTCGCCCGGCCAGCGACGAGGCGACCAGCCAATAAAGGCACGCCGCCGAGGCGGCGAGCATGAACACGCCCACAGTCGCCACCGGCCGCAGACTGTACCGGCCGATGCCAAGCGTCCTGGCGACAGCAAGGGAACCGTGGCCCTCCTGCGCCGCCACAAGGACAGCCTCGGAAGGTCCCAGCGACGGGGCGGGCGCCCACCGGCCGGCAAGCGGCAGCGGCAGGAACTGAAGGAGCACCAGGCCCGCCAGCCCCCACGCCAGAAGGTTGACGGGGCTGCGCACGTACAGGAGCGGCGAGACGACGAGCGACGCTACGACCCAGAACGCCAGGAGCGTCGAGACCACGACGAGGAGGTCAAACGTCCCGTAGCGATGCAGGTGGCCGAACACCACGGCCGCCAGGAGCAGGGCGAGCCACAGGACGGCCTGAAACAACCCGGAGATGCCGCGGGCAATCGGGGTCGGGGCAGAGGGAGAGTGTGATGGCACGTGGGACATCGGCACATCGCCTCAACCCCAAACCCGAAGCCCGAAGCCCGAATCGCCCGAATCAAACGGCAAACTGCAAACAGCAATTGGCTTTTTGCCGTCTGGAGTTTGATTCGGGATTCGGGTTTCGGGTTTGGCGTTTCCGCCGCTTGCGGCGGTCGGGTTTCGGGTTTGCCGTTTCATTTGGCTTTCGGGTTTGGCGTTTCCGCCGCTTGCGGCGGTCGGGCTTCGGGTTTGTTGTCAGGTTCCGCCCTGCGGCGGGTCGGCGACGGCGGTGGACGAGGATGTCCGGGCCGCGCCCCGCGCCGTTGCCGGCAGAGCGGCCGGGCCGGCCGCGCCGGAGTAGTCGTAGTAGGCCTGGTATGCCTGGCGGAAGTAGCCGCCCTTGGTGGCCCGGACGCGGTTCAGGACGGCGCCGAGTAGCCGGGCGCGGAAGGTGCGGACCTGTCGGACGGCCCGCTGGGCGAGGCCGCGGGTGTTGCCGCCGGCCCGAAGGACCATGACGACGCCGTCGACGGCCTCGGCCAGGAGGTAGTTGTCCGCGACGACGAGGATGGGCGCGCCGTCGATGATGACCTGGTCGTATCGCTCGACCTCGCGCTGGATGAGGGTGCGCATGGCGCGCGAGCCGAGGAGTTCGGCGGGGCTGGGGGGCAGAGCGCCGCAGACCAGCACGTCGAGGTTCTGTATCTTGGTGGCCTGAACGGCATCCTGGAACTCGGCCAGGCCCACCAGGACGTTGGAGAGGCCGAGTGCCTCGGGGATGTCCAGGGCGCGGGCGAGGCATGGTCGGCGGAAGTTGGCTTCGATGAGCAAGACGCGGTTCCCGCCGCGAGCCATCGTCAGGGCGAGGTTCGCCGCCACGGTGGTCTTGCCGTCGCCCGGGCTGGGACTGGTGACCAGGAGGCTGCGGACAGGACGGTCGGACGCGAACAGCATGTTGGTGCGGGTCTGGCGGAACGCCTCGGCCAGGAGGGAGTGCGGCACGGTCTGGCTGACGAGAACGAGGTTGGTGTCCATGGCGAGGCGCTCGTCTTCGGAGAGGTCCGGGATGCTGCCCAGGAGGGGCGCGCCGACGTGGCGGGCGACCTCGCTGGGGGTGCGCAGTCGCGTATCTGCGACCTCCACGAGAAGGCCCAGGCCGAGGCCCACCATGAGGCTGAAGACGAGAACGGCGGGGATGTAGAGGTGGAGTCGCGGCTCGCTCGGTTCAATGGGCAGCAGGGGCCAGCGGGTGACGCGGATGTTCGGGCGAAACAGGGCGGCGGCGATGCGCATGCGTTCCAGGCCGTCGGTGACGGTGTTCAGGAGCGTCTGGACGCGGTTGTACTCCTGCTCGCGTGCGCGGTAGTCGGCGGTGAGTTTAGCGACGCCGAGGGCGGCGGTGCGGGCCTCGGAGACGCGGCTCAGCAGGTCGGCCTCGGCTTCGCGTGCGCGGTCGTAATCGCTCTTGAGGGTGGCGGCGGTCTGCTGAAACAGTTGTCCGAGGATATCCGATTGCTTGGCCTGGAGTTCGTTCTGTGCGGTCTGAAGGGCGGTCTCGGTGCGCAGGACGATCTCGTTCTTGGGTCCGAACCGTGCCCTGAGGCCCTGAAGATCCTGTGCAAGCCGCGAGACCAACTCGGTGGCGGCATTGATGCCGGCGTCCCTGCGCATGTCCTCCATGACCTTGGGATAAACCATGAGGACGGGGGTCATGTCCTTGCCCGCTTCGGCCTGGTCGCGGAGTTTCTGGAACTGGTCCCAGGCGGCCTTGGCCTCGGCAAGTTTGTACTGGGCGTCGGCCAGTTGTCGGGCCAGGGTGGTGAGGCGGGCGAGTTGCTCGCTCGCGCGCTCGTCGATGACGATGATGGCGGATTCATCGCGCAGACTGGCGAGGCGGCGGCCGAGGGCCTCCAGTTGGTTGCGGAGGTCGTCGCGTTCCTGCCTGAGTTCGCGCTGGCGGTCGGCATCCGCCTGCTTGCGGTCTTCGACCAACTGGGCGGTGTACTGGGTGAGGACCTGGGTGACGATGTCGGTGACTTCCCTGCGGTCCCAGCCGCGCAGGGCGACGTAGATGTTCTGCGTGTTCGGGATGTAGCGTGCATCGAGGTCCTCGGCCAGGTCGCGTACGTCGCCGCCGCCGGTGTAGGCGAACTGCTTGCCTTCGAGTTCCTTCAGGGCTGCCTGGAGGACGCGGTAGTTCCTGATGGCCAGCACCTGTGCCTCGATGTAGGGCCCCAGGAGGCCGATGGGCACTTCGGGCTGAACGGCGCCCGTGAGGACGGGCATCTGGGCCTGTCCCGGCTCGACCTCGATGATGCCCTCGGCGGTGTAGAGGGGCGCCCAGACGAACCAGGCCACCAGGCCGCCCGAGCCGCCCAGGCCGAGGACGACGAAGCAGGCGATGATGAGCCAGAGGCGCCGCTTGATGATCCGCCACACGTCCGCCGGGGCGAGGCCCCCCATCGGCGGCGTGGGAACCGGCATCGGCTGCTGCGACATGGGCACCGTCCTTTCACGGCAGTTGAACACTCAAACCCGAAGGAGCGAAACTCGAATCGCCCGAATCGCGAAGCCCGAAACCGGAAGCCCGAAGCCCGAAACCCGAATCGCCCGAATCAAACGGCAAACTACAAACAGCAATTGGCTTCTTGCCGTTTGCAGTTTGATTCGGGCGATTCGGGTTTCGGGTTTGCCGTTTCATTTGGCTTTCGGGTTCAGGCGTTTCCGCCGCTTGCGGCCTGCCTGTCGCGTGCGCGACGCAGACAGGCGGTCGGGTTTCTGGTTTGCCTTTTCATTTGCCTTTCGGGCCCAGCCGCCTGAGGGCATCCTCGCGGTCCTTGCCGGCCAAGCCCATGTCGAGCGCTTTCTGGTACTCGCCCCGCGCCTCGTCGGGGCGCTGTCGGGCCTCGTACACCCGGCCCAGGTGGTAGCGGGCCTCCGGGTTGTCGCCGTACTTGATGCTTGCCAGGAGGTTGTCGGCGGCCTCCTGGTGGCGGCCGCTGAGGAATGCGATCCAGCCGGCCGTGTCGAGCACCTGGGGATGGTTCGGCAGGAGGCGCATACACTGTTGAATCATTTCGGTGGCGCGGGCGTAGTCCTTGTACGCGGTGGCAAGGATCCAGGCCATGTTGTTCGCGTTGGCGATGTCGGTCGGGTCCAGCGACCAGAGCATCATGCCCCATTTGACGGCCTCGTCGGTCTGGCCGAGATTATACAGCGCGAGGCTGTAAACGCGAATGGGTCCCATGTAGGGGCGGAGGCGGTCGAGTTTCTCCGGGGTGCGGCTGTAGAGGGCCTGGAACTCATCGGCCATGGACTGGAGGATCCTGCGGGCGGCCTCGGAGCGGTTCTCGTTGACCTCCAGCGTGGCGACGGCCGCGCGGATGGGCACGCTCGCCGGCATGTTCGCCAGGCCGGTGGCCAGGACCTGGCGGGCGTCGGCCGATTTCTTGTCCTGCACCAGCAGGTCGGCCAGCATGACGTAACCCTGCTCCCAGTCGGGGCGGCGGACGAGGCCGGTGCGGATGACCTCGAACGCCTTGGCGGGCTGGGCGGTGCGCATGTGGATGGCGACGAGGGCCATTCGCGGCCAGACTTCGTTGGGGAACTGGTTCATGGCGGCGTGGACGCGCGTAACGGCGTCGGCGGCGCGGTTCATGGCCACCAGGCACCGCGCCTCGCCGACGAGGGCCTCGGCGAACTCCGGCCGCAGGGCCCGGGCCTTTTCGTAGTTGGCCAGGGCGTCGGCGTGGCGCTGCTGGAACACCTGGGCGTCGGCCAGGGCCGCGAGGATGCCGGGGTCCTTGTCGAGGCGCTCGCGCGACAGTTGCTGGAGTATCTCGCCGGCCCGCGCCGGTTCGCGCATGGCCAGGTACTTGGCGGCCAGGGCAAGGCGGCCGGGGACGCTGTTCGGGCGGAAGTCCAGGAGGCGCCGCAGGTCCAGGATGGCCTCGGCCAGCAGGACGCGGCGGGTGTTGATGTCGCTGCGCAGGAGCATCGCCTTCTCGAACGAGGCATCCGACGGGTCGATGCCGGTCAGGATATCGAGGGCCTTGAGCGGTTCGGGGCCGGCGTAGAGTTCCGCAAGGCGGACCTTGGCCTCGCCATAATCCGGGTCGATTGCCAGGGCGGCCTCCATGCAGCGGCGGGCCTCATCGGCCTTGTCCTGCTTGGATGCGATGCGGCCGGCGATGACCAGTGCGCCGGCGTCCTTCGGGTCGGCCTGGAGCACCTCGTCGGCGGCGGCCTTGGCCTCGCGGAGTTTGCCCTGGAGCATGTAGACGTCGGCCAGGCGGCGCTTGGCGGTCATGTCCTTGGGGGCGCGCTGGATGGCCTGGACATAGACGGCCTCGGCCTTTTCCCACTCGCCGGCCTGGCCGTAGCGGTCGGCCAGGGCCACGAGGGGCGCCGCGTCGTTGGGGGCCAGTTCGGCGGCCTTGCGGAAGTGCTTTTCGGCCTCAGCGGGTCCGGCCGTGGCTGCGGCGAACTCGCCGCGAAGGACGTAGGCCCTGCTCTCATCCTTGTGGCGGGCGACGTAGTCGTCGATGACCTTCTGGCCCTGGGCGGTGCGGCTGGTCTCGGCGTAGAAGTTCGCCAGGGTGCGCACGAGGGCAACGTTATCGGGCGCCAGGCCGAGGGCCCGCAGGAAGTACTCCTCGGCCTTCTCCGGCTGGTGTCGCTGGATCGCGAGGGCCCCCAGGGCGAGGAGGTTCTGGCCGTTCTTCGGGACGATCTTGGCGATTTCCTCTCGTGCGGCGGCGGCCTGGTCCCAGGCGCCAAGGCCGGCGTGGGCGGTGGCCTTCAGTTCCATCGCCGAGACCAGGCGCGGATCGTACTTCAGCGCCTCGCCGGCCTCGGTGAGCACGGCCGCGTAGTTGCCCTGGGCCAGGTGGATGCGGCCCAACAGAAGGCGCGCGGGGACAAGTTGCGGCCTGAGTTCCAGGGTGCGGCTGATGGCGGCGACGGCCTCGTCCCACTGGCGCATCCGGGCCAGGACCTGACCCAGGATGAAATGGGCCTGCGACGCCGACTTGTGCGTCTGGCACAGGGCCCGCAGTTGCGTCAGGGCCTGGTCCAACTTCGACTGGCTCAACGAGAGGAGCGGCTCGGCGAAGAGGACCTCCAGGGCGTCGGGTTCGGCCTTCCGGAGTTGGTCGACGAGCGCGGCTGCCTTGTCGTAGGAATCGGTCATGAGTTCCAGCATGAAAAGTTGCTGCCATGCCTGTCGCCACTCGGGCGCACCGGGCTTGGCCGCAGTCATGGCTTTCTGGAGCGCCTCCTTTGCCTGTTCTGGCCGGTCGGTGTACGAATAGAGGCGTGCCAGGGCCAGGATGGTGGCGGGCGAGGCGTCCTGCTTTTCGGCGCGGGCCGTCAGGACGCGCTCGACCTCCTCCGGCCCGCCCACCAGTTCTATGACCTCTTCCTCGCCGAGGCTCTTGCGGGCCTCCTCGGTGAATGCCTTGAGTTTATCCTGCTGGCCTGTGTCCTTCAGGTAGCGGACGAAGCGCGTGGCGACGCGCATGCCCTGCTTGCCAGTGGCCATCGCGCGGCGGTACATGGCCTCGACGTCGGCGGGGCGCTTCATCTCCTGGTAGATGTCGGCCATCAGGAGGTAAGGGTCGGGGTTGTCCTTGTCGCGCTGGGCGGCAGCCTGTGCCTCCTTCAGCGCGTCGGCCGGCCGGTTGCGGAGCATCATCGTCTGCGTCACCAGGAGTCTCATCGCCGTGTCGTCCGGGTTGGCGTCGAGGGCCTTGGCCGCGCTGCGGGCGGCCTTCTCGTAATCGTGCAGGCGGAACTGGACCTCGGCAAGCGTCCGCCAGCCCGAGGCGAGGCCCGGCTGTTCGCGCAGCAGCGCGTCCAGTTCGCCCTGGGCCGCTCCCAGTTCGTCGGCCAGGAAGTACGCCCGGGCCAGCAGAAGGCGCGTCTGCGGCGTGGGCTGCCTGTCGCGCGCCTGCTCCAGGTAAACGATGGCCTGCCTGGACTGCATGTTCAGAATGGCGCGCTTGCCGCGAAGATAGAACACCACTGCCGCATCTGGCGTTTCCTTGGCCAGGGCGTTCACGCATGAGTCGGCCTTCGCGAGCGCCCCCTGCTCCAGGAGGATGTCGGCCTGGTCCGCGCGGAGGGCCTTGGAGTCGGGCAACTGCTCCAGGCCCTGGACGATGACCGCCAGGGCCTTCTCGCGGTCGCCTTCGCCCCGGTGCATGCTCGAAAGGCGCAGGTACGCCGCCTCGTTCTTCGGGTCGATCGCGAGGGCCTTCGCCAGGAGGTCGCGGGCCTCCTGGAGTTTCTTCCGGCGCAAGGCCACGTCCGAGAGGGCCAGGTAGAGGCGCGCTCCCTCGCCGGACTCCTGGATGCCCTTCTGAAGTACGGCCTCGGCCTCGGCGTCCTTGCCGAGCGCCAGTAGGCGGCCCGCCTTCAGGATGTACGCCTCGGCATCCTTCGGATTCGCGGCCAGGCATGAGTCCAGGGTCTCGCCGGCCTTGTCGCTCTGGCCCAGCCGCTCATGCGCCGTGGCCAGGAGGCGATAGAGGTCCAGTTGGCCGGGCGCCTTCTCGATGCCGGCCTGGCACCGGGCGACGGCGGCCTCGTAGAAGGGGGTCTTGCGGCCGAGAGTCGGCTCGGCCTCCGCCATGCTCATCTCGGCCACGGCGCCCCAGAGGTAAGCCTTGCCGAAGGAGGGGTTCATCTGGATAAGCCGGTCCACCTCGCTGCGGGCCTCTTTCCAGTAGCGCAGGCCGAGGTACAGTTGGACGATCTCCTGCTGGGCATCCACGAGGTCGGGCTTCAGGGCCACCGCGGCACGGTAGGCCTCCAGGGCCGGGCGCACGGCCGGCGGCGTAAGGCGAAGCGCAATGCGGGCCACGAGCATCTGCACGTCGGGGTCCTTCCCGGCGCCGGCCTTGACTGCGCTTCGGACGGCGATCCACGCGGCGGCCCAGTCGCCCTGGTCGGCCAGGGCGCGGGCCTGCTCGACGTACTTCTGCGGGTCGCCGCCTGAGAGCCACCCGCTTGCGGCCACGATGGCCAGGGCCGCCACCGGCACGCCCACGAACAGCAGCAGCCGCACGAGCAGCCTTGTATTCAAACGTCTAGCCATGCTGAATCAGCCTCCTTCGCCCATGCAATGGCACCCGGGTGCGCCGGCGGCAAGGCGGAAGCCCGAAACCCGGCCGCCGCAAGCGCCGGAAACGCCTGAACCCGAAACCCGAATCCCGAATGAAACAGCAAACGGCAAGAAGCCAATTGCTGTTTGAAGTTTGGCGTTTGATTCGGGCTTCGGGCTTCGGGCTTGGTGCTTGTCCCCCCAGGTCCGGGTAGTACTCGCGCTCCAGCAGCGGCACCAGCACGTCCAGGATGAGCAGGCCGGTGCGGTAGGCGGCGCTGGATTTTTCGAGCGGGTCCTGCGCGTCGCCGGGGGGCAGCCAGATGCTCACCTGCGTCTGCGACAGGAAACTGCCGCGAAGGCTCCCCGACGTGGCCAGGAACCGCGCGATCTGGCGGTTCCACGTGTACTCTTCCCCCACCCGGAAGTACTGCATCATCAGGGCGCGGGCCCGCTCGCGGCCGGAACCTTTCTCAAACAGTATGACGTTCGCCTGAATTTCGCGCCCCGGCACGGAACCGGTGATCACCCCATCCTGCCGGATTTCAACCAGTTTGTAGCCGCCCTCCACCATGCAGACCCACGGCACGTGGGGAACCTGCGACATGGCGTTGGCGTTGTACGTGACGAATACCAGAACGGCCGGCGCGCCTCCCGGTGCCGCCAGATTCAGGTTCAGGTACTCGTCGGCCCCGAGGGTGGCTTCCGTGGCCGGGTCGAGTTTGCGCACCTCGCCTGTCCAGCCGGGCAGTTTGCCGAGCAACTCATCCCGGAGCATGGCCAGCGGACGCGCAATCGGGACCGGCCGGGGCGGCGGCGGCTCCCACCACGTGAAGAACAGCGCCGCCGCAGCCAGGCATGCGCACCCAACGCCGTACTGAAGGCGCCCGGAAAGCATCCGGGCGGATACGAGCCAGCCGACGGCCGCCGCCGCCGCAACGCCCAGCCGCAAGACGGGCACGGCCGCACGCGAAACGGCCTCAGGCGCGGCACACAAGAGCGCGCCCGCCACGGGGGCCGCCGCCACGACGACCCACGCCGGGGCGTCCCGCCGCCGCACCGCCACGGCCAGCAGGACCGCGCCGGTCGCCGCCGACGCCGCGCCGACCCAGTCAAACAGGATCGTCCGCCCGTTCCGCGCCAGGCTCTGCGCCAGATCCTGCGCAAGGGCGGAAAGCGGCTGGGACGCCTCCAGTTCCTCCCGCATCCTGTCGCCCCGGGCGTACAGGCGCGGCAGCCACATCACCCCCAGGACCGCGGCCGCCAGGAGCAGCGATGCGGCCGCCAGCGCCGCCGCGCGGCTGGTCTTGTTGTTCAGTCCATCCTGCATGCGAGTTACCGACTCTTGCGGTGCCGCTGCCGTTGTTTAGCCGTCGCCGGTACGGCGACGGCCGCGGCCGTGCCGGCCGCGGCTAAACACGCGCTCGCCGCTGCCGTTGTTTTAGCCGTCGCCGGTACGGCGACGGCCGCGGCCGTGCCGGCCGCGGCTAAACACGCGCGGCGCCGCTGCCGTTGTTCAGCCGTCGCCGGTACGGCGACGGCCGCGGCCGTGCCGGCCGCGGCTAAACACGCGCTCGCCGCCGGCTCGCGGCTAAGCGCCGGCGCCCGACGGCGCCGCGCCGCCCTCCTTCGGCTTCTCCTCTTCCACCAGCAGCGAATCAATCAGGCGCAACTCAAGCGACATCAGCAGGAACGCCAGCCCCAGCATGAGGAACCCAAAAGCCTGGTGCGGATAACTCTCGGGATTCAGGACGATCTCGCGCAGGGCGGCCAGTTTCTCCGGAACGCCCGCCCCCTCAATCCACCCCCAGGCGAAGCCGGGAACGTACGCCGACCATGTGGGCGAGCCTGCGGCGGCGGCACCGCGCTCGAAGAACAGGCCGTCGCTCGCCAGGGCCATCAGCGTAACGCGGACGAAGTTGCAGAAAATCGCAATCGGCACGCTCGACGCCATGATCAGCAGCCGCTCCCACAACGCCCGCCGGTACATGTACGCCATCATCACGCCCAGCGCCACGAAGGCGAAAAGCAGGTGCAGACCGCTGCACGCCTCCGCGATGTTCAGCGGACCGCTGGCCAGGTGCATGACGTTGCCCTCGCGCAAGACCCAGCGGTCCAGGCCGTGCGGCAGGCGCAGCCACGCCTGAGAGAGGTCGGGCGGGACGTACTCGTACCCCAGCGCGGCCAAAAACCTTGCCGCCGCCGCCGCAGACATCGTCTGAAGCGGCAGCGCTATGCCCTCGTAATACTTCGTCTCCCACGGAATCATCAGCACAAGGTACGCCACCGAGACCCACACAACCTTCAGCATCTCCCATCCCAGGACCAGCAGCACCACGCCCGCCACCACCGGAAGGAACGTCAGTTCCCCCGGGAACCCGTACATCAGCGTCTGCGACCAGATGCGGACGACCAGCCCCGCCAGCAGCAGGGCCAGGCCCCAGACGCACGGCTTCATGAGCGGCGGCGACCTGAGTTCCTTCAGCCGCCAGTGCGCAATCAGCACGGCAAGCAGCGGGATGAGGTACCCGTGACCCCAGGCGCTGCTCCGCCGCCAGACGGCCTCCCACCGCATCAGGGGGTACCAGTACGCCCACAGCACCAGGCCCACCAGTGGCAGCATCAGGAAGACGACCTGGGGCGTGAGCACGCGGTTCCAGTCCCAGGCGGGGGCGGAAGGGGCGAACGCCGGAGGCGATGTGTCGGGCCTGGAGGCATGCACGCCAGCCAATCCGGTTCCTTTCTTTCGGAGCCGCGACCGTAGGGGAGCGGTGCCGCGGCCATCGCGCACCCAAGCGGACTGCACCGCTCCCTGACGGTCGCGGCCCTGACAGACGCTACTTCAGCAGCGGGTGGCGGGCGAAAGACCACGGGTAGAAGTCGGCGAAGTTCATGTCGTACACGAACCCGGCGCCGTACGTGGCCCGGAAGGCGTTGCGGATGACCGCGTTGTAGATCGCGCCCTGGTCGGTGCCCACCCGGATGAGGTCCTCGGGCTGCACGTAGAAGTCGGGGACCTCGCCGCGCGCCACCTGGATCAGATCGACATAGATGATTTCTTCCTCGGTCTCGGCGATGCGCCGGACGACCTCGGTGCGCCACGGAACAGCCACGGCCGTCAGGCCGCCGGCGGCGGCCACGGCCTGAAGCAGCGTGATCTTCCGCCCCGTGAGGCTGTACACGCCCGGCCGCGCCACCTCGCCCGCCATGTAGAAGTCGCCCATCAGCGGCGACGGGATGGTCACCACGTCGCCGTCCCGCAGGACGACGTTCTGCGTAGGGTCGCCCGCCTGGAGGGCCCGCACGTCGAAACGGATGATGCGGCGCAACTGGCCGGCGCCGTGGATGACGCCCAGGCGCCGCAGTTTCTCTTCCAACTGGCCCACGGCCGTCCCGGGCGGCGGTTCGGCGGGCGGCGGCGACGGTTCGGCGGGCTTGGCCTCCGGCGGCTTGACGGCCAGGGCCGGGCCTTCCTCTGGCGGCTTGGCCTCGGGCGGCTTGGCCGGGGCGGGCGGCTTGGCCTCGGGCGGCTTGGCCGGGGCGGGCGGCTTGGCCTCGGGCGGTTTGGCCGGGGCGGGCGGCTTGGCCTCGGGCGGCTTAGCCGGGGCGGGCGGCGCCTCGGTCTTGACCTCGACCCACTTGCCATCGGACCAGATCCAGCGCGTGAGTTCCTTCTCATCCTTGGCGACGGGTGGCGGAGGCGGGGGCGACTTGGCCTCGGCCGCGGCGTTTTTCTGCTGGGCGGCGGCCGGTTTCTGCGCGGCCGCGGCCTCCGCCGCCTCGATCTTCCGGACGGCCGGCAACTCGCCGGCCGCCATCTTCTCCAGGAGTTCCCGCGCGTCCTTCGCGCTGTCGGCCGGGGCCGGCGCGGGCGCCGGCTTCTCGGGCGCCTTCGGGGGTTCGGGGGCGGCCGTCGGCGGGGCCTTCGTCGCCCCGGTCGCGGCCGGGGGCGGTTCGCCCGCGGCGGGGGCTTTTTCGGGCGGGGCCTTTTCTCCCGCGGCCGGCGCTTTCTCGGGCGGGGCCGGGGCTTTCTCGGACGGCGCCTTCTCGCCTGCGGCCGGCGCCTTCTCGCCCGGGGGCCGGGCTGTCTCGGCCGGCGTCTTGGCCGGCGGGACCGCTTCACCCTCCGGCGGCGGCACGCCCGCCTCCAGCGCCAGCATGTCCGCCTCTTCCGGCGCGTACTTGCGGATGACGTACCCGTAGTCCTCGATCAGTTGCATCACGCCGCCCGCCATGGCCACCAGTTCAAGCAGCGTCATGTCCTGCTTCGTCATCGGGTACAGGCCGGGGCGCGCGACCCCGTTCAGGACCGAGACGTTCAGGTTCCGGTACTCCGTCACGAAGACGGTGACCTGCGGGCTGGCCAGGTAATCGGGCGAGAGCAGGTCCGACAGTTTCTCTTCCAGGCCGCGCGTCGTCAGGCCGGCGCACTTGATGGAGCCGATGTAGGGGAACGTTATCTGGCCCGACTGGCTGATGCGGACGCGCGTGAAGTACGGCTGGCCGGGGGCCATCAATTCAAAAACCGTGACGTCAATCAGGTCGCCGGGGCCCAGGATGTAGTCCTGCTCGCTGGCCTTCAGGTCGTCGGGCGTCGGGCCGGGGAACTGCTCTTCCGGGGCGACCTCTTTCTGAATCCAGTAGTTCTCGGACTTGACGATGGCGTTACGAACGCGCTGAGGATTGGTGACGATGGGCTGATAGTACCCGCTGTAGCGGCCGAGTTCGTTCTGGGCGCAGCCCGCGGCGATGACGGCGGCCAGCACGGCGCCAAGCGCAGCCGCGACCCGCTCAAGCACGGGCCGGAGCGGTTGAGTTTCCTGGGGTGCGTCGGGCTGCTGTATGCCCACACCTCGCTCCTTTGTCAGCCGCTCGGCAAGCCGAATCCGGCCCTGCGAGCGGCGGCGTCGCCGTCCTTTTTTTCGGAGCCGCTCTCCGCAAGGGAGCGGTGCCGCGGCCATCGCGCGCCAAAGCGAACTGCACCGCTCCCTCACGGAGAGCGGCTCTGACGCTTCTGCCGTTGCTCTCGGGACAGACAACGCCGATTTATTGTAGCGGCGAGGCCGGGGCTGTCAAGAATACCAAAATCGCCCCCTTTGCCTGTTTTCACTGGAAAGCGGACTCTCTTCCGCCGCTCTCAAGGGTGCAATCGGCTTTCCGCTGCGGCCCACTTGACGGAATCCCCGCCCCTGCCGCGCGGCGCATTTTTCAGTATCGCAGCACCGCGCTGCCCTGGAGGCCGAAGTCGACCACGTTGTAGTCGTGGGGCAGGCAGCGGCGGCCCGGCGGGCGGGCGGCCGACCCCTTCTCGCACGCAAACGATCCGGGCGTCACGAAGTAAAGTTCGCCGTCGGGGTGATGATGCGGCCCGAGCATGTTGCGCAGGCTGGTGGTCAGCGTTACGGCAATGCGGTTCCGACCGCGATGAAGCAGGCCGCCCACCAGGACGGTGCGCGGCGATTTCCAGGCGAGGCCAGCCTCGGTCCCGTTGACGTGCACGCCGGCGGTGATGGCCGCCAGCGGCGGCAGTTCCAGGACCGCGTCGGGCGACGGCTCGCTGCGGATGGTCACGTCGCGCTGGAGGCACATGCGTCCGACGAAGAACGGGTAGCCCGCGCGCACCAGGTCGGCTGCCCCCAGTCGCGGCGACTCTTCGACCATGCGGGGCCGGCCGAGCATCCACCGCGAGCCGCGATCCGCCCGACGGCTGCCGCGCGGGAACGTCACGGCGAAATCGCCGATGACGTATATCGCCTCCAGTTCGACGTCGGGCGCGGCGGTGCGCGCCTCCCAGCCGCCCTCGCGGCCCAGGAGGACCGCCCGCCGCCGCTCCTCGATCATCCACGGCCGCTTCAGTTCGACGACGTTCGCCCCCGGACGCACGTATGGTGTTATATCGACGCGGCGGAATGCGCCGTCGCAGTACGGGCCGCCGTCGGCCAGCGGCGCACGCATGCCGTTGAACCACATTTCGCAGGCGTGCGGCTGCTCGAGGACGAGGTCGAAGCGCCGGCCCTTGAGGTCCTTCAGTCCGCAATCGAACTCCAGCCGCAGGAAGATGACTCCTCTAGCGCCGCGCTGCATCAGGTCCTGCTGGATGTCCAGGACGTTCATCGGCCGCGAGTACGTCCCCTCCTCGGTGCGCCAGGCGGCGGCGTCGAGGACAAGGACGTTCGGGTCGAGGCGGCGGACGTTCCACCGGCCACCGAGGACCATGCGGCGCGAGGGCGCCCCCGGCGGCGGCAGCAGGATTTCCCCCGTCTCCCGCACCTGGACCGCCAGGAGGCTTTCGCGCGGCCCGAAGGTGTGCGCCAGGACGGCGCGGCGGGCGCGCACGTCCGGCTCGACCTGGCGGCCGCCGCCCGTCGCCGGGTCCAGGATGACGACCTTGCCTTCCTGCGGCAGGCGGATGGCGGTCTTGACGCGGCGCGGCCCGGTGTTCAGGAAGAAGTAGATGTTGTCGCCTTCCGCGCGGCGCCAGTGGGCCAGGACGGCGGCGGCGTCGCGCCCGCGCAAATCAAGCACCTCCAGCGCGGGCGCCAGGGCCCTACGGAGGGCCCTGCGGCCGGACGGCGCGGCAGGATCGGCACGCAGGCACCCCTTCGCCAGGGCGGCCGGCGCGTCCGACGGTTCGCCGTCCACGAGCCCAGGCACGCGGCCGGCAAAGACGATGCGGCCGCCGGATTCCTTCAGCCGCGCAAGCAGGCGCACGGTGCTCCGGCGGAGGTTCGTGGCGTCGGGCACAATAACCAAATGGTAGCGGCAGGCGCCGACCTCAAGGCGGCCCCGGACCGCGCGGCCCTTGCGTTCAAGGATGAGTTCGTCGCCGAAGTGGAAGCCCGCGTGGACGCCCAGAACGAAGTCCACGAGTCCCCGCAGCCGCCGGTCCAGTTCCTCCACGGGCGCGTGGTCCAGCGGGCTGTACTCGGCCCACGCGCTGGACATCGGGTGGATGATGAGCACGTCGGCCGCCTCGGTCCCCTCCGACAGCACCGACAGCAGCCGCGACATGTAGTCGTTCCAGTGGCAGTAGTGCGGCCACCAGGGCTGGTGGTAGTGGAGGCTGGGCGGGAAGTCGCGCTTCCGCACGCCGCGCAGCGTGAGCGACGAAAGGTGTGTGCAGATCATGTTCAGGCCCAGGGCGAACTGCCACTCGGCCAGCAGCCGCAGGTCGTCCAGCGAGGCGTTCCAGCCGGAGCACCCGAACATTTCGCCCAGGGTGCGCGGCCGGGCCAGTTGGGCCGCCACGCTCGTGGCCTGCTTGACCAGGACGGGGCCGCCCGGCATCGCCCCGGCGCAGCCCGCCCTTCGTCCTGGCGGGGCGAAGCCGGGCGCGCGGCCCAGGCAGTCAATGCCTGGAATGTGCATATATTCATAGTGCGGCATGGCGGCGCCGGTCCACTGCACCTGGGCGAGCATCGAGTCCTCGGCCATCATGTGGCCCGTGAGCGCCAGGCCGTGCCTCTCGCACCACTGGTACACCGGCATCGTCCACGCCAGCAGGAACAGCCGTGTCACGGCCTGGAAGAAATCGAAGCGGGTCTTGCGCCACCGGCCCACCGGGAAGAACAGTTCCGGCAGGCGGTCCAGGAGTTCGTAGCGGCACGCGCGGCGGAAATACTTCGGCAGTTCCAGCGACCAAGGAAGGCGGTGGCCGGTGGCGGCGTACTGAGGCTCGTCGGTGAAGATGCCCGGGATGGCGCGCCCGAACTCGCCGCCGAAGGCGTCGCGGTAAACCTCGTGCGTCTGGCGGAGGAACTCCTCGGTGGCGTCGCGGCAGAAGACGTCGACGTTCTCGCCCATGCGGCAGGCGAAATGGACGGCGGCCTCATGCTTCCGCAGCGGCCGCCGGTAGATGGCACGCGGCTCGGGCAGGCGGCGGAACGAGACGTAGCGGCCCCGCGAGTCCTTCTCGGCCACGAACATCGCGACGGTGCTCTCGCCGGGCTCCCACTTCGCGGGGTTGACCTCCTCGAAGATGAGGTACTTCTGGCGGAAGGCGTCGCGGCCGGTGTAGACGCGGCCGGAGCACGTGCCGCTCGGCCAACAGTCTTCATCGTACAGCCACATCCGGACGCCCGTGTGCGCGCCCTCGTCGATGGCCGCCCGGACGGCCTCCATCCATTGCGGGCCGAGGTAGGCCGTGGCCAGTCCGCGGCGGGCGTGCAGGAAGGCGCCGCCCAGCCCGCCGCGGGCCATCTCGCGGACCTGCCGACGGACATCCTCCGGGTCGAGCCGGTCGTTCCACGACCAGAACGTGGTGGCGCGCCACCGGCTGCCGCCGTGGCCCGCCTCGCGGAATTGCCGCACAAGGTCCATGCCGGTATCCTTCGCGCTCGTGCGTTGATTGCGGTCCCGGCGCGCCAGGGCCGTTGCGGCGCGATGCACCCGGCGGGCGCCATGCTTTCGCGCCGTTGCGAAAGCATGGTCGCCGCGAGCGCGAGAGGCATGCTTTCGCCCGCCAGGGGCGGGGCGCCCGCGAAAGCACGGCCCCGCGCCGGCGGCTCGCGGCTACGCGGGCTCCGCGCCGAGGGCCAGGGCGGCCCGTCGGAACGCCTCGCCGCGCTCCTGGTAGTTCTCGAACATGTCGTAACTGGTGTAGCCGGGCGCCAGCAGGACGACCTCTCCGGGCCGCGCGATGCGGGCGGCGCAGCGGACGGCGTCGGCCATGTCGGCGGCGAGTTCGACGTGCGGACCGCCGGGGCCGATGGCCGCCGCCAGGGGCCCGGCCATTTCGCCGATGAGGACGGCGGCGCGGGCCCTGCGGCGGGCGGCCTCGATCATCGGACTCATATCCATGTCTTTATCGCGCCCGCCGGCCACCAGCACCAGCGGCTCCTGGAACGCCTCCATCGAGCGCCTGGCCGCCAGCGGCGTCGTGGCCTTCGAGTCGTCCACGTAAAGCGCCCCGCCCAGCCGCCCCACGGGCTGAAGCCTGTGCGGCAGCGGGCGGAACGCGGCCACGGCCTCGGCGATTGTCTGTGGCGGCACGCCCAGCACACCGGCCGCCGCCGCCGCCGCCGCAATGTTCGACAGGTTGTGCCGCCCCAGCAGTTGCACCCGCCCGGCCAGGTCCACGCGCTCTTCGCGGCCGTCCATGCGCAGCACCAGGACGGACCCGTCGAAGAAAACCCGATCTTGGCGCGGCGGCTCAGGAGAGCCGCCGCGCGGCGGGTCTCCTGACCCGTCGCGCAACCTGTCGGCCGTCAGCGGCCGCTCGATGGA
>Ga0194112_10001568_pt1 | contig 33621 bp, 29 predicted proteins | sample TA2MahC400mmetaG_FD_146191 | JGI IMG/M metagenome (GOLD analysis project Ga0194112, IMG submission 146191) | Freshwater microbial communities from Lake Tanganyika, Tanzania - TA2015016 Mahale Deep Cast 400m | ecosystem: Environmental > Aquatic > Freshwater > Lake | place: Tanzania: Lake... | reverse complement strand
ACGGCGGTCTCGAGCTCCAACCCACGGCGCAGGCGGACACAGGGAGGTGCCTCATGAGAGGAAGAGCGTGGGCGACGGCTGTGTGCATTGGCCTCTGCCTTGCGGCCGTCCAGACGCCGGTCGGCGCAGAGGATGTAGACGCCGGGCCTGCCAAGCAGGGGTGGCTCGGTGTGAGCATCACCGACATCACCGACGAGGTCCGTGGCAAGCACTCCGTTCCGCCGGACGTCACGGGTGTTCTCGTGCTCGAGGTCCACGACGGAAGCCCCGCTGAGAAGGCCGGCATCAAGGAAGGAGACGCCATCACAACAGCGGCCGGCAGAGCGATCGCCGACGTGGCTGCCATGGTCGATGTCGTGAGAGGCACGGCGCCCGGAAGCGACATCGCCATCGTCGTTCTGAGAGATGGGAAGCCGCTGACGCTGAACACGACGGTTGCCGAACGAGAGAAGGCCCGAATCGCAGTGCTTGGGGGCCTCGATGGACTCCAGGCGCTCAAGGCGCTCAAGGAGATCGACCTCGACCTGCCGTGGGTCGACGTCGGCCTGTCGGGAGCGGCGGGACGAGGACGACTCGGCGTGTACATCGACGATCTGAGCGAGGGACTCGCCGAGCACTTCGCTGTCCCCGGAGGCAAGGGTGTCCTCGTCGAAGACGTCGTGAAGGGTGGGCCCGCGGAGAAGGCGGGGATTCGCCCAGGCGATGTGATTCTCAAGATCGGCGACACCCCGGTCGGCAGCACCGCTGAGCTCCGAGACGCCATCGGGAGCATCGGGGCGGGCCAGGAGACGAAGGTCGTCGTCTGGCGCGACCGCAAGAAGATCACGCTGGCCGCGACGATCGAGGAGTCGGAGCACGCCCGAGCCGTGAGGGCGTATGTGAGAGCCGCAGGAGACGGAGAGAAGGTCCGGCAGATCCGCATCATCGAGACCGAGAGGGCGGAGCTCAAGGAGGCCGTCGAGGAGCTGAAGGACGAGATCCGCGAGCTGAAGGACGAGATTCGCAGACTGAAGAAGCAGATCGACTCGGAGTAGGCGTCCCTGCTTGCCGCACAGAGACGACGCCCCCGCCGCCTGGCGGGGGCGTCGCGCTGTCACGCCGCGTCACAGCGCGGCGTCCGGCCGCGCCTCGCGGAAGAGCGCGCGGACTCGGGCTTCGTAGGCCGCTGTCAGCGTCATGCCCCTCCGCGCCATGACGCGTCGCGCAGTGGCGAGTGCCCTGTCGACGTCGTGGAGAACGAACCCGCCCCCTGTGCCCCACGAGAACGCCGGGATGCTCCTGGGCGTCGGTCCGGACGACAGCACACTGCAGAACGCGCCGACGACGGTCCCGGTGCCGAGCTTCGTGCCGATCGCCGTCTTGGAGTGGTCACCGACCACGGCCCCGACGTGCGTGAGCCCGGTGTCCACGAGCTCGCCGCCGATCTCAACGCGCACATCTCCGTAGTTGTTCTTGAGATCGCTCCCGTCGGTCGCAGCCCCGATGTTGACCCAGCTTCCGAGATACGAGTGCCCCAGGAACCCGTCGTGCTGCTTGTTCGTGAACGACTGGAGAACGGACGCCTCTACCTCTCCCCCGACTTTGCACACCGGGCCGATGGAGGTCCCTCCGTAGATCCGCGCGCCGGCCCTCACGACGGACCGCGCGCCGACAGCCGCCGGGCCGATGACGACCGCGTTCGCCATGACGGTCGCTCCCTCGCCGATCACCACGGGGCCCGCGGCGGCGTCGATCACCGCGCCGGGCCCCACCGTCGCTCCTTCGCCGATCGCGACGCGGCCCGGCTCGATGAGGTGAGCCCCCGGGTGCACGAGCCCCTTCACGCCGCACAGCACGCCGCGCAGCTCGGCGTCGGCCGCGATCTCTCCCGCCGTGAGCTCCACGATATCCCAGGGGCGGGAGACCAGGCGAGCCGGGACGTCGACCGCGGCGTCGATGCCGAGCACGGCGACATCACCTCCCGACCGCCCGAACGCTCCGACGCGCCCTCGGACGTCGCGCTCGATCCGGGCGCCGACGGCGGCGTTGCCCGCCCGAAGGACCGCCTCGCCCGACACCGCCTCGGCGGCCGCGAGCAGCCGCTCGTCCGCAAGCGCCCTCCCCGACACGAGGACTGTCGGCCCGTCGCCGAGCCCGTCGATGCCTCGCCGGGGCAACTCCTCGGCGAACACGTCGGCGAGCTCCGCCCTCGGCAGCAGCGCCACGCGCCACCGGGGACGGCGCATCTCCCACTTCTCACGGAGACGGAATACGCCGCATCTCAAGGAGAACATCGGGCGAAGCGACGTAAGCGGTCCGAAGGCGCGGTGCTGACCGTCCTCGAACAACACCACCTGCATGACGACCATCCCCTTTCACCCGCTGGCGGCGCCGCGGCCCCGGGTTGCCGCGTGACTCGGACCTTGCGCCGGCATCACTCCGGCGCAGCCAGCTCGGACCTGAGCTTGAGGTAGCTCTCATAGCGCCCGTGGTCGATGTCCCCAGCGGCCACCGCCTGCTTCACCGCGCAGTCCGGCTCCAGACCGTGGCTGCATGCCTTGAACCTGCACCGGGGGGCGTGCCTGCGGATCTCCGGGAACAGGTCCCCGATGTCCTCTGAACGCACGCGCCACAGCCCGAGCTCACGGAACCCCGGCGTGTCGACGACCATTCCCCCTGCGGAGAGCCGGAAGACGGTGACGCTCGATGTCGTGTGCCTCCCCTTCCCCGTCTTCCGGCTCACCGCCGCTACCCGGATGCCCAGGCCCGGCTCCAGCGCGTTGAGCAGTGAGCTCTTCCCAGCCCCGCTGGGACCGGCGAGAACGGAGAATCTGCCGGTCATGCGCCCGGAAAGCTCTGCGACACCGCTCCCATCCTGCGCGCACGTCAGGACGACCGGGTAGTCCGCCAGCTCGTAGGCTCTCGCCGCGGCGCGCCGCTCGTCGTCCGTCGACAGGTCGATCTTGTTGAGCGCCACGACCGATGAGAGCCCCGCCTCCTCAGCAACAACGAGGAAGCGGTCGATGAGTCTCCGGTTGAGCCGCGGTTCGCCGAAGGACGCGACAACGACGAGCTGGTCCGCGTTCGCGACGACCACCTGTTCGGTCGCGCGCTTCGCGCCCGGGAGGCGTCGCGAGAGCACGGTCGCGCGCGGCAGCACGTCGTTGATGACACCCGTTCCGTCGTCGAGCATCTCGAGACGCACGCGATCGCCCGGAGCGATGGGTTTGTCGCCCTCCGTGAAGGCGATGAAGTGGCGCCCCCTGAGGCTCGACCGGATCACAAGGCCGCTGTCCAGGGCGACCTCCCAGTCGTCCCTGTGGCACGCGACGACGGTTCCCTCGACGTGCTCGCTCATGGTCCGATGCGGTCCCGCACCGCGGTGACGGCAGCGGCACAGGCCGCGGCAGCCCTATCGTATGTGCGACAGCAGCTCAGCGTGGATCCGTCCGTTGCTCGCGACGATGTCGCCGCGCCTGTGGTCCCACGCGCCGCCGCCGAAGTTCGTGACGGCGCCGCCTGCCTCGCGGACGACGAGCCCGCCGGCGGCGACGTCCCATGGCCTGAGCCCGAGCTCCCAGTAGCCGTCCAGACGCCCGCGCGCGACGTACGCGAGATCGAGCGCGGCCGATCCGGCGCGCCGGATCCCCCGCGCGGCGAGCACGACCCTGTTGAGGTTCGCGAGGTTGTTGTCCGTGCGCTCGCTTCTGTCGTACGGGAACCCTGTTGCGACGAGTGAGTCAGCGAGCGCTCCCGCGTCCGACACGCGAAGCGGCCTCCCGTTCAGCGTCGCCCCGCCGCCGGCTTCGGCCGCGAACATCTCGTCGCGCAGGGGGTCATAGACGACGCCCGCCGCCGGCGCGCCGTCCTCTTCCACCCCGATCGCCACGGAGAAGAACGGATACCCGTGCGCGTAGTTGTTCGTGCCGTCGAGCGGATCGACGATCCAGACCCTCCCGGTGCTGCCGGCCTTCGAAGAACCCTCCTCAGCGAGGATGGCGTCTCCCGGGAAGGCGTCGCGGATGGCGCGCACGATGGCGTCCTCGGCGGCCCGGTCCATCGTCGTCACGAGCTCCCGCGGGCTCTTCAGGGCCACGTCCATCGGACGCTCGAAGCCGGCCGCGAGGATTCCCCCCGCCGTGCGCGCCGCCTCGATGGCCGTCGTAAGCGCATCTCCCATGGAGTCGACATGGTAGATGCAGCAGCCGCCCGAATCAACCACCAAGACGGCGCCCGTGTCCCACCTACCGCCTGCCTGCGAGGTCCGGCTTGACCGGGGGAGCTCGTCGGCCTAGAGTTGATGCCAACGCGTTCACTCGCAGGCCGTCGGCCGGCGCCGCCAGCGCCAGCGTCGACGGCCCGCTTTCACGGACAGGCGGCACGGGCCGCCGGGGAGATGAGGACATGCGTTCGATCGCGCGCGCCTTGTGCCTGACGGCTGTCGTCGCGCTGCTCCTGTGCGGGACGGCGGCCGCGTCGGACTTCATCAGGAGGGTCCTGCCGGAGAACGGCCTCACGGTCATCGTCCAGGAGAACCGGTCGGCGCCGGTCGTGAACGTCCGCTGCTACGTCCGCGCCGGGTCCATCCTCGAGGGGAAGTACCTGGGAGCGGGGATCTCTCACTACGTCGAGCACCTCATCGGCGATGAGACGACCACGCGCTCGATGGAACAGATCGAGAAGGAGATCGAGGCGATCGGCGGGGGACACAACGCGTACACGACCAAGGACCACGCCTGCTACTTCATCGAGACGTCGCGCGACAACTTCGACAAGGCCCTCGACCTCCTGGTGGACCAGATGATGAACTCCACGATGCCTCAGGAGGCCGTGGACACCCAGCAGGGCATCATCACGCGCGAGATCAACATGGGCTACGACGAGCCGAGGAGGCGGCTGTACAACCTCTACGGCGAGACCATGTTCCGCGTCCACCCGACGAAGTACCCCGTCATCGGCTACGTGGAGAACTTCCTGCAGCTGACCCGGAACGACGTGCTCGACTACTACTCGCGGATGTACGTGCCCAACAACATGGTGTTCGTGGTCGTCGGCGACGTCGACGCCGAGGAGGCGTACGCGAAGGTCCGCGAGGCGTTCCGGCCGTATCCCCGAAGGCCCATCGAGCTTCCGACGCTCCCCTCGGAGCCGCCGCAGCTGGGGCGGCGCGAGCAGCGCGAGCAGCGCGACCTCGACATGGCGTACGTCCTCATGGGCTACCACACGGTGCCGCTCGCCCATCCCGACCTCTACCCGCTGGACATCCTGTCGTTCGTGCTGTCCGAGGGCAAGAGCTCGAGGCTGCACAGGAGGCTCGTCGAGGAGCTGGGCCTCGTGTACTCCGTCAGCACGTCCTCGCACACTCCGTCCTACGACGCGGGCAGCTTCTCCGTCAGCATGGCCCTCGACCCCGCCAACATCGACGAAGCGGTGCGCGTCGCCGCCGAGGAGATCTACGCGCTCAGGAACAGGAAGGTCACCGGCGAGGAGCTGGCCACGGCGAAGAAGCTCAAGACGGCGGAGTTCTTCTTCGGACGGCAGGACATGGAGAGCATCGCCTCGAGTCTCGGCACGTCGGAGCTGAGCGCGGGGACCCCCGACTTCGATCGGCGGTACGCCGAGCGCATCCAGGGTGTGACCGCCGACCAGATCCAGGCCGCCGTGAGAAGGTACTTCCGCGACGACAACCTCACGGTCGCGGTGCTCGAGCCCGCGCGGGACGCGGCGCCTGAGAGGGCCCGCGCAGCCGACGCCGAGATCGGTGAGCTCAAGGGGTACGTCCTCCCGAACGGGCTCACGCTCCTCGTGAAGGAGAACCGCACGAACCCCATCGTCTCCATCGGGAGCTACACGCTCGCCGGCGCGCGCGTCGAGAGTGATGATACGGCCGGCTCCGCGAACTTCGTCGCGCGCATGCTGCCCCGCGGCACGAAGAAGATGACCGGAGAGCGCATCAGCCGCGAGCTCGACGCGATGGGCGCGTCGCTCTCGTGCAGCGCCAACCACACGAGGATCGAGTGCGACATGACGGTGCTCCGCGAGGACTTCCCGAGGGGACTCGCGATCCTCGCCGACGTCATGCAGAACCCGAGGTTCGATCGCGCCGAGATCGAGAAGGAGCGATCTCTCATCCAGGCGCAGCTCCTCGCCCGGCGCGACGACTGGACCACCGACGCCATGGACAGGATGGTCGCGGAGCTCTTCGCGGGCCACCCGTACGGCCGCTGCCCCGCGGGCACGAGCGAGACGGTGGCGGCGCTCACGCGGGACGACCTCGCCGCCTTCCACGCGTCGCGCGTCACGCCCGGCAACACCGTTCTCACGGTGTTCGGCGACGTGAAGGCGGAGGAGGTGGTCGGCCAGGTGCGGAAGCTGTTCAAGGGCTGGACGCCGTCGAAGCGCACCCTGCCGCCGCCGGTCGCGGCCGACGCGCGCACGGAGCCCGGGCGGCTCACGAGCTATCACAACCGCGCGCAGACGGTGATCTTCATGGGCTACGAGGGCATGCCGTACTCGTCGAAGGACCGCCACGCGATGGACGTGCTGGACGGCATCATCTCCGGCATCAACTACCCCGGCGGCTGGCTGCACACCGACCTTCGGGGCAACTCGCTGGTCTACGTCGTGCACGCGTACAACTGGACCGGGATCGACAGGGGCTACTTCGGCATCTACGCGGCGACGTACGACGAGGCGCTCGAGCAGGTCCTGAACATCATCGACGGGCACGTCGCGCGCATCGCCTCGGCGCCGGTCACGGACGAGGAGCTCGAGCACGCCAAGCAGCTCTGCATCGTGATGAACGAGACGCAGCGGCAGACGAACTCCTCGCAGGCGAGGGACGCGGCGATCAGCGAGCTCTACGGGCTCGGACCGCGCCACAACGAGGACTATCGTGAGAGGATCGGGGCCGTCACGAAGGACGACGTCCTGAGGGTCGCGCAGAGGTACCTCAGAGACCCCGTCACGGTTCTGAGGCGACCGACCCCGCAGGAGGAGAGGATCGAGGAGCATCCGTAGGATCCGGGCCTCGGCGCGAGGCCCTCACGCGATCGAACCATCGTGCGGACGCGGCGACCATCCAGATGGCGCCGCGTCCGCACGTGAGGCCCACGACCGCGCCGCCCAGGACATCGCCCGGGTAGTGCAGTCCGACGCGCACCCTGGAGTAGGCCACGAGCGCTGCGAGCGCGAACGCGAGGAGCGCGAACCGCGGCCACCTCCACGAGAGGACCGTCGCTGCGGCGAACGAGTTCGCGGCGTGCGCCGACGGGAACGAGAACGCCTTGGAGCGCCCGACGAGCAGACGCACCGCGTCCGCGGGAAGCGCGTTCGACGGGCGCACGCGGGCGACGAGCGGCTTGAGCACGCTGCAAGAGAGCTGGTCCGAGAGCGCGACGGCGATGACGAGCATCGCGGCCGCCATCCTGCCCTTCTTCCCTCCCCAGACGACGAGCGCGATCCACAGACCGGCAAGCACCGGGACCCAGTGGTCCTGTGTCGTCACGAAGACCATGACGCGGTCGATCGCCGGATGTCCCGCGGCGCCGTTCGCAAGGCGGAAGAGCGCCGTGTCGAGATCGAGGAGCCTGCCGAACAAGGGGACCTCCCCGCGCGTCACCGGCCGCCGGCGCCGCGCCGTTCCGCCTCGCCCGTCATCGGAACGAACCGCACGGGAAGCACGCTCCGCTCGACGAATCCCGTGTCCGTTCGCGTGATCTCACGAAGCTCCTGGATGACCTCTCCCACCGGGATGACGAGCTTCCCGCCGACGGCGAGCTGGTCGAGGAGCGGTTGCGGCACGTGACCGGGCGCGGCCGTGACGACGATCGCGTCGAACGGCGCGCGGTCGGGCCATCCGCGGTAGCCGTCGCCGCTCCGGACGACGACGTTGCCGTATCCGAGGCGACGAAGCCTCTCGGCCGCCTCCGCCGCGAGCGGCTCGACGATCTCGATCGTGTACACGCTGTCGGCCAGCTCGGCGAGCACCGCCGCCTGGTAGCCGGAGCCCGTGCCGATCTCGAGCGCCCGCTCACCGGGTCCGATGTCGGCCAGCTCGGTCATGAGCGCGACGACGTACGGCTGCGAGATGGTCTGGTCGTGCCCGATCGGGAGCGGGTGGTCCGCGTGAGCTTGTGAGGCGAGATCCTCCGGGACGAAGAGGTGCCTCGGGACGCGCCGCATGGCATCGAGCACGCGAGGGTCCGTCACGCCTCGCGCCTGGATCTGCTGCGAGACCATGCGCGCCCGCGCCGACGCCTGCTGGTCGGCCGGCTCGGGTCGCGAGCTGCCGTCGGCGACCGGCCGGCATCCGACGAGCAGGGCGGCCGCGAGCAGCGCGCAGGCGGCCGTGGTCGGACCGCGTCGCGGCCTCACGGCCGTGCTCCCTCCTTGCCCGACTCGAGGCGCAGTCTCTCCACGCGCGCGCGAACCGCCGCCACGTTGCTCGCCGTCGGCGCGCTCTCGACGTAGCGCTCGAGCGCGCGCAGCTGTTCGCGCTTCATCCCCAGCGCCTCGTAGACGGCCGCCACGCTGAAGTAGGCATCCGCGTAGCTCGGATCGATCTCGAGGGCCCTCTCGAGCTCGCCCCTGGCCTCGTCGATCCTCCTGAGCCTCAGGAGCGCAGCACCAAGGAAGTAGCGAGGCTGTGCGAAGTCGGGGCCAGCCTCGATGGAGGCGAGCAGATACGGCATCGACTCCTCGGCACGGTTGTTCGCCAGAAGCTCCGCGCCCATCCTGCAGAGAAGTCTGCTTACGGCCTCCGCGACCACGGGATCGTCCGGGCTCTCCGAGGCCGCGGCGCGGTATGCGGCGTACTCGTCCTCGGTCCTCCCTGCCTCGGCCGCCGCCAGACCGATCGCCACGAGCCTCCGCGCCGACGCCCTCCGCGTCACGGCGTCCGCGATCGCCCCCGCCTCGCCCTGCGGCAGCCCAGCGAGAAGAGCCCCGGGATCGATCCTGAACGCGTCGAGCGCCTCGAGCTGCTCCCCCTTCCACTGCCTGTACATGTTGCGCGGCGTCGAGAACTCGAGCTGAAGTCCGTCGTCGGTGTGAAGCGGCCCGGCGCCGGCGTACCGCACCAGGGCCTCCCCGCCGGTCACGAAGAGCCCCGACCAGTCAGCGACCGTCCGGACGCGGATGGACGCGAGGTCGTCACCGATCAGCGGATCGGCGAGCCTCCGTGCGACGGTCCCGTGGTCCACGAGCGCCGGCCTTCCGACCGTGCCGACGAACATGTAGTCGACGGCCGGGTCGATCTCCCAGAGCGTGGCGTGCTCGAACACCGAGGCGAACGTCCGCGCCATCATGCGGAACTCGCCGGGCGACATGTTGTACGCCTGGAACCAGATCCCGACGACGCCCCCCGGCGCCGTCCTCGCCTTCGCAAGCTCGAGGAACTCGCGGGTGAGCAGGTTCGAAACGCCCGAGACCCACGGGTTGGGCGGCTCGGAGATGATGACGTCGTAGACGCGGTCCGTGAACGCAACGTGATTGCGGCCGTCCTCGATGATGACGGACACGCGCGGATCGTCGAGGCAGTGACGGTTCGCCTCGGCGAAGAAGGTCCTCGCGACCTCCACCATCGCCGGCGCGATCTCGACGCAATCGATGCGCTCGACGGGGTATGTCGCCACGGACCCCACCGTGACCCCGCTCGCGAGACCGATGACGAGCGCGCTCTTCGGATCCGGGTGCAGCATCATCGGAACGTGCCCCAGGAGCCGCTGCGTCTTCATGTCCGGGCCGGTCGAGGCCTCGGTCTTCCCGTTGGCCTGAAGGAAGAGCTCGTTCCTCACGCGGCGCACGGTCACGGTCGTCGCGACGCCCTCCTTGTGGTACAGGATCTCACCGGAGTGCCGGAGCACGTCCTCCCTCGACATGTTCCACGCCTGCGCCTGCCGCGCGTACATGTCGGCATAGAGGTACGCCCCGCTCGACATGATGACCGGGTCCCACCGCGGAACCCGAGGAAGGAAGAGCACGAGCGTGAGGATCGCGGCCGCCGGGGCCGCGAGCTTCCTGAAGCGCGACGCCGAGGGGCTGGCGAGCGCGAGCGCCGAGCCGAGCGCGACGTTCACCACGACGGCGACCGCGATGGACCGCTGGATCCCGATCCACGGGATGAGCACGAACCCTCCCGCGAACGACCCTGCGATCGCCCCGAGCGTGTTCGACGCGTACGCGCTCCCGACCGAGCGCCCCACCGTCTCCACGCGCTTCGTGAAGAGCTTGACGACCGTCGGGAAGACGCCCCCGAGGAGCACCGTCGGAGCGAGGACGAGGAGGAAGACGATGAGGAACTCGACCGCCATCAGGAGCGGGAACGAACCGGAGTAGTCCTCGATGACGGCGATCATCGCGATCGGGAGCCTGCCCAGGATCGGAACGACGCCGAGCGCGGCCGCTCCGACGCCGATCTCGATCCAGCCGAAGAGCAGGAGGAGGTCTCTGTTCCGGTCAACGAGCCGCGCGAAGACCGCGGCGCCGATGGTGAGCCCGAGGACGTACGCCGTGAGCGTGATGCTCACCGCGTACACGGACGATCCGAGGACGAGCGAGAGCGTGCGCATCCACGCCACCTGATACACCATCGCCGCGAAGCCCGAGAGCGCGAAGGCGGCGAGCACGAAGGCCAGCACGCGGTCCGAGTGGACCGCGTGCCCGTGGGCCGGCTGGCGCGCTTCGACCTTCACGATCTTCGCCGCCCTCTCGCCGCCCTTCGGCTTCGGCGCCCGCCGCTCGCGCGCGCCGCCACCCCGGTGATGGAGCGCGACGGCCGCGACGGCGATGACGATGTTGGCGACGGCGGCCGAGAGGATCGTGCCCCACATCCCGAGCAGCGGCATGAGCACGAATCCGGCGCCGAACGCCCCCACGACGGCGCCGAGCGAGTTCACCGCGTAGAGCTGCCCGACGGTCTCGCCGAGGCTGTCGTAGCGCTTCGTGAGGTGGCGCGACAGGACCGGCAGCGTCGCGCCCATGAGGGTCGTGGGCACGATGAGCACGAGGCCGGAGACGAGAAACCGCACGGCGCTCCACGAGTGCGCCAGACCCGCGAGGTTCTGGTAGGCCGCGCGGTAGAGCGGCATGGTCGCGGCGATGATGGCCGGGACGAGGAGGCAGTAGATGCCGATGGCGCCCTGAAGCAGGCCGTAGATGCGCAGGGTGTCGCTCCGCCTGTCGACGAACCTGCCCGCGAGGAAGCTCCCGAGCGCAAGGCCCGCCATGTAGACGGTGAGCACGGTCGTGATGGAGTACACCGACGCGCCCATGACGCGCTCGAGGAGGCGCGCCCACACAACCTCGTAGATGAGCCCGGCGACGCCGGACAGGAAGAAGAAGACGAGGATGAGGCGCTTCGGCACGGGGGTCCGCTGCATGTCCGATCTCCTGTCCTCGTGGTGCGAAGACCGCGCTCAAGGGGTGCCCTATCGTACGCCGTCGCCCGTGCGGGCGTCAACAGCGCGGCCCGGAGCCCGCGGACGGCGTCCCCATCCGAGCGGGAAAGCGGCGGGGCCCCCGCGGCATCCGCGGGGGCCCCGCACGCAGACATCGGCAGACGGGCGCTCTGCTACTTCACGAGGATCATCTTCCGCGCGAGCTCCTCCCCGTCCGCGACGAGCCTGTAGAAGTAGATGCCCGACGAGGCGCGTTCGCCCGCGTACGTGAGCCCGTCCCAGACGGCCGTGTAGCGGTTGGGCGCGAGCGTCTGGTCCACGACGGTCCTCACGAACCTGCCCGCGACGTCGTAGATGCTGAGCACTACCCGGGCCTCCGCCGGGACCGAGTAGTTGATGCTCGTGACCGGGTTGAACGGGTTCGGGACGTTCTGCGCCAGCGAGAGCGCGCGCGGCGGTCCGTCCGGCACCTGCGCGTCCGACGTGACGGAGAAGTCGGCGCCGGAGTCGTCGTGCCACGCGAGCCCCGCGGCGTCGCGGGCGATGACGCGGACGCGGGATGTGGCGCTCGATCCCTCGGGCACGGTCCACGAGAAGGACCCGTCGTTGGCCTCCTCGGCGGCCACCGTGTCCGGGAAGGTCGCGCCGCTGTCCCACGAGCGCAGGATGTCCACGGAGACCACGCCCACGTTGTCGGTCGCCGTCCAGGTGATCACGCACTCCTCGCCCGAGGTCAGCTCCTCGCCGCCCGCCGGATGCGTGAGCGCCACGCTCGGCTGCTCGGTGTCCGGCCACTCGTCCACGATCCACTCGAGCGCGCGCCTGAGGATGGTGTCCTGCATCGCGGTCGTCGTGACGCCCTCCAGTCCGAACGCAAGATGCACGATGCGATGATCTCCCGCGTACTTGAGCGCGCCCTGGGCGCCGGGGCCGTACTCGAACACCGCGCTGGCCCCCGCCCGCGGCTCGATCTCGCTCGGGTAGAACTGGTTCCTCGCGCTCCCGGCGCCGTTCAGCGTGAACGAGAGCCCGTTCCCGATCGGACAGCCCGCGACGCCCGTGAGGCTTCTGTACCCCGAGTCGTCCTCGATGTAGTCGGCGTGCAGGTAGTCGTTGTAGAAGGCGATCTTGGCCGGGTCGTTCTGGTAGTTAAGATACCAGCCGATGTCCTCGCCCGAGAAGACGATGCGCCCGCCCGCGTCCAGATGCTGCGAGATGGCGCTCCGGTTGGCGCTTCCGAGGCCGCCTCCCCATCCGGTGTCCCAGATCGTCACGATGTATCGCTCGAGCTCCGAGAGCGGGACGTCGCCGTCGAAGTCCTCCGACCACATCTCGTACGCGTACCCGTTCCGGTCCAGGGCCGCCTCGAACCACCGCTGCGTGCCCTCGCCTGCGTCATCGTCCACAAGCAGGATGGGACAGGGCCCGAGCTTGACCCCGAAGGTGTCGGCTGCCGCGTAGCCGCCGTCCGCGGTGATGGTGAGTACGAACTCGGCGACGGCGCCGGCCGGGGCGAACTGGTCGACCGCCATGACGAACGCCGGGGAGCCCTGAGCCGTCTGCGCGGGAGCCATGCTTCCATACGACGCGTCCGACTGAAGCACCGACGCGTGGGAGGTGATCGACGACAGCGTTGCCTGAACGCCCGTGCGCTGCGGCGCGAGGACGTCGTTCCGAAGCGTCACGGCCAGTACGATCTCCTCGCCAGGATCCGCGCGCCCGTCGCCGTCGCCGGAGCCGTCGTCAACGGAGTGGCCGGCGTACACGACCTGGTTGCCCTCGTAGTAGATCGGGAGCTGCGTGCACGTTCCGACGTTGCAGCTTCCGTACTTGATCCAGAAGTAGCCGCCCAGGCTCCCCCACCAGTCACCCCAGCTGTTCTTGCACAGCCACGCGCCCTGGCCGCCGCACATCGAGTCGTCCCAGCCCACGATGAGGACGGCGTGGTTGATGGGATCGGTGCCCGGGTTCTCGTAGCAGCCGGAGCCATAGGAATAGAAGTCGCCGTAGACGCGGAACGTCGTGGCCACGGGGGCCGTGAGGATGGCCGTCTTGATGGCGTCGACGTCGTTCGGCACGTCGATCCACTCCCGTACCGTCGCGTACTTCGTGCAGGAGGCGTCCGCGCAGGGGACGCCGTGGCTCGCCTGATAGGGCATGCAGGACTCGAGCGCGGCTCCGTGCTCCCGGAAGTACTCCCACGCCCACGAGTACCACCCGCCGTTGCAGCCGGTCCCAGGCGTCGCGCACGAGAGAACCTGCTGCTCGGAGAGGTCGTACGCGGTGCCTTCGTTGAGAAGGACCTGCGACTCGATCGCCGCCACGCCCGCGAAGTCCCAGCAGCTTCCGCAGCCGCCCTGGTTCTTCACCGGGGTGACGCCGCCGAGCGCCCTCCAGTCGAAGCTCGCGGGAAGGTCCCGCGCGATCGGGAAGCTCGAGCGGTCGAGCCGCGCGAAGCGCCTCTCCACCTCGAGCGGCACGCGCGCGCCGAGGAGCGCCTGCGCCTCCTCCTCGGAGAGATCGGTGGTCCAGTTGCGCCGCGCGGTCCAATGGCGTCCGCTCTCGTCGATCCCGCGCTGGAGCGCCTCGATCTCGGGATCCGGCGCGACCGGGCGCGCTTCCTTGGCCATGGAGGTCGGCACGGCGGTGACGACGAGCGCGAGGGCGACGCCAGGCGCGCACAGGGTGAGCAGGGGACGCATCATGTCTCCTCTGTGGGTTCGGGCCCTCACGAGGGCCTCCGCTGCGGCGTTCTTGACTACACTTCTAATCATAGCGCAAGCCGAGCGTCCTGTCCAGACGGTCGAGGCTCCGGTACTGGACGGCCTCGCCGACGTGCTCGGGGCCGATCGCGTCGCTGTCCGCGAGGTCGGCGATGGTCCGCGCGATCCGAAGCACCTTGTGGTACGCGCGAGCCGAGAGCCCGAGCTTGCGCACTGCCGCTTCGACGGTCGAGCGCGCGGTCGGTGAGAGAACGAGCGCCCTCCTCAGCACGGCGGCCCCGAGACGCGCGTTCACGGCCCCCTCGTTGGCGGCCCGCGACGCCTGCCTCGCCCGGGCGCGGGACACCCGCTCGCGCACCGCGACGGCGGGCTCCGGAACGCTGCCGTCCTCGAGCTCCTCGAAGGTCGGCGGAACGACGTGCACGTGAATGTCGATGCGGTCCATGAGCGGGCCCGACACCCGAGCGACGTATCGCTGCACGACCGATGGCGCGCAGCGGCACGTCTTCTTCGGATGCCCGAGGTTGCCGCACGGGCACGCGTTCATGCTCGCGACCAGCATAAACCGCGCCGGGAAGGACGTTGCGGTCATCGACCGCGTGACCGTCACCTCCCCTTCCTCCATCGGCTGGCGCAGCGCCTCGAGCGCGTTGCGCCTGAACTCGGGCAGCTCGTCGAGGAACAGGACGCCGCCGTGAGCGAGGCTCACTTCGCCGGGACGCGGGACGCGCCCGCCTCCGACGAGCCCCGCGTCTGAGATCGTGTGGTGCGGCGCACGGAACGGCCGCGTGCGCATGAGGCCCGAGCGAACGGGCAGGAGACCGGCGACGCTGTGGATCATCGTGGCGGTGAGCGCCTCGTCCCGCGTGAGCGGCGGGAGGACGGCGGGCAGCCTGCGGGCGAGCATCGTCTTCCCGATGCCCGGCGGTCCGATCATGAGGAGGTTGTGCCCGCCGGCCGCGGCGACCTCGAGGGCTCGCTTGACGGCGGCCTGCCCGCGGACGTCCGACACATCCCCGACGGAAGGGGGCTCGGCGTCGGGCGGATCGTCCGGCAGCGGATCCGGCTCGCCCCCCAGGAGGATCCGAGCGGCGGCGGCGAGGCTCGCAGCGGGAAGCACGCGGACCGCCGCCGCGGCGGCCTCCCGGGCATTCGCGGGCGGCACGATGACGCCCCACAGCCCAGCGCGCTCCGCGGCGACGGCGATCGGGAGGACGCCGCTCAGGGAGCGCGTGGACCCGTCGAGCGCGAGTTCGCCGGCGATGGCGACGCGCGGGAGCAGGTCCGCCGGGATCTGACCCGTCGCGGCGAGAATGCCTGCCGCGACGGGCAGATCGAACCCGGCGCCCTCCTTGCGCACGTCCGCGGGCGCGAGGTTCACGGTGATGCGCTCCATGGGAAACGAGAAGCCCGAGTTCCTGATGGCCGAGACGACGCGGTCGCGCCCTTCCCGCACCGCGCTGTCGCCCAGGCCCACGGTCGCGAACGACGGGAGCCCGTGGCTCACGTCGGCCTCGACGCGCACGATGTACCCCTCGATCCCCGACACCCCGCCGCTCAGCACCGTCGCAAGCATGACAACCTCCTCCCGACCCCTGCCCCACCCCTGCGCGGTCGCGCCGAGCCCCGCATCCCGCGCTCTGGGCATCTCTCACCAGTTCAGCCCGAACGCGCCGGGGATGTGAAGCACGCGGAGCGCGAGCCCCCCGGGCTCAATCGTCACCTCGACGACGTCGAACCGGCACGCGGGCGAGCCCAGCCGCCGCTCCGCGAGAAACCCCTGCGCGGCGAAGACGATGTGCCGCACCTTGCGCGCGTCGACGGCCTCCCGAGGGAGCCCGCGCGCGGCCGTGCGCCTGAACTTCACCTCGACGAACAGGATGCGTCCGCCCGCACGGGCGACGATGTCCAGCTCCTTGCCGCGGAACACGTACCCGCGGGCCAGCACCTCGTGCCCCGTGAGCCTGAGATACGAGGCGGCGATGTCCTCGGCGAGCGCGCCGAGCTCGCGCGTGTGCATGGGAGGCCTTTCAGGGGCGGGGTCGTGGGCGCGGCGGCGAGCCGCGGGGGCGTCGATAGCGGGCGCGCCGCGCGGGCTTCAGCCGCGTGGGCGTGGCCGCGTCAGCGCTTCGGGGAAACGCCCGCGCTCACGCGCCGCTGGGCGCGGGTGTAGATGCCTCGAAGCCTCGAGAGCTCGTGGGGGGGGATCGAGTCCTTCACGCGCGCGATCTCGGCGCCGATCCGATCGAGCGCGGCGCGCGAGTCCGCGCTCAGAAGCCGTGAGCGATACCCGATGAAGGAGACGGACCAGCCTCCCGACGCTTCCATCACGAGGCCGAAGGAACGCCGGTGGATCTCGCAGGGCCCCAGCCGGGCCAGCGCGGCGACGTGTTCGCTCGTGCCGTAGCCCTTGTGCTGCGCGAAGCCGTAGCCGGGGTACGTCGCGTCGAGATCCGCCATGAGGCGGTCCCTCGTGACCTTCGCGACGACGGACGCGGCGGCGATCGCGGCCGACCGCTCGTCGCCGCGCGGGATGGCGGTGCGCGGGACGTCCATCTCCGGCAGCGACGTCCCGTCCACGATGACGTGGTCCGGGCGCACGGCCAGAGCGGCCACGGCATCGCGCATTGCCGAGAGCGTCGCGCTCAGGATGTTCGTCTCGTCGATGACCTTCTCGGATGCGCTCCCGACCCCCACGGCCGTGGCCTCAAGAGCGATGCGGGCGAAGAGCTCCTCGCGTTTCGCCGGGGTGAGCTTCTTGGAGTCGTCGAGTCCGGGGAGATCCGCGTTCTCGGGGAGGACGACGGCCGCCGCGACGACGGGGCCCGCGAGCGGGCCGCGGCCCGCCTCGTCCACGCCGGCAACGTGCCGCGCGCCGGCCGCCCAGAGCGCCGCCTCGTCGAGCCGGAGCGCGGCCAGGCGCTCCCGCTCGGCGCGGGCCCGCGCTGCCTGTCTTGCGATCTGCGCTAGGAGGTCTGCGACTCCCCTGCGGGGGTCGGACGCGAGCGCGTCCCAGAGCTCGTCGCCGGGCTCCGGTCGAGCGCCGGCCACGAGCTCCTTCACTTGAGCCAGGCTGAGGTCCTCAATGCCTGGAATCGCTCGTGCACTCCCAATGGGGCGGGGCTACTCGATGTCCTTCGACTTCGTCTTGGCCGCCTTGCCCGTCCTGCTCCGGAGGTACGTGAGCTTCGCGCGTCTCGCCCGACCGCGGCGAGTGACGGCGATGCTCTGCACGTTCGGGGCGCTCACGGGGAAGATCCTCTCCACCCCCACACCCGACGCGACCCTGCGCACCGTGAACGTCTCGTTGGGCCCATTGCCCTGCCGCGCAAGCACCGTTCCCTCGAACGCCTGGGTGCGCTCCTTGTCGCCCTCCGTGATGCGGACGTGCACCCTGACGGTGTCGCCGACCCGGAACTCCGGCACTTCCGCTTTCGTGTGCTTCTGCTCGATGGCCTTCACCTTCGCGTTCATCGTCTCTCCCTGAGCCCTCGGGGCTCTGCGCGCCGCCACTTCCCGGGGAATCAGCCTCGCTCCATCTCTTCCAGGATCTCGCGATCCTCCTCCGTCAGCCGCGCGCTCCCGAGAAGGTCCGGTCTCCGCTCGAGCGTCGCCTTCAGGGCCTGCTCGCGCCGCCAGCGCCTGATCCGCGCGTGGTTCCCTGAGACAAGGGCCTCCGGGACCTTAAGCCCGCGATACTCCTCCGGCCGGGTGTACGTCGGCGGACCGAGGATGCCCTCGTAGAAGGAGTCCGTCTCCGCCGATTCCATGTCGCCGAGGACGCCGGGGATGAGCCTCGCCACGGCGTCGATGACGATCATCGCGGGGAGCTCGCCGCCGGTCAGGACGTAGTCCCCGATCGAAACCTCATGCGTCGCGAGGCCCGCGACGCGCTCGTCCACGCCCTTGTACCGCCCGCAGATGAGCACGAGCCTCGGAAACAGGGAGAGGTCGCGCGCCATCGCCTGATCGAACAACCGCCCGCGCGCCGACAGCAGGACGACGGCCGGCCTCTCCTCCCCCGCCGCCCCCGCCAGAACCGACTCGACGGCCTCGAAGATCGGCTCCGGTTTCATCACCATCCCGCTGCCGCCTCCGTACTGGTAGTCGTCGGCGGTGCGGTGCTTGTCCTTCGCGAAATCTCGGATGTCCGTCAGCCCGACGGTGAGGAGCCCCCGCTCCTGCGCCTGCTTGAGGATGCTCTCGCTCAAGGGGCCGACGAACATCTCGGGGAACAGCGTGAGAACGTCGATCCTCACGGCGCCCCCCCCTATCTCAGGCCCTCGATCAGCCTCACGACCATCCTGCCGGCGCGCACGTCCACGTCCCTGATGACGTCGTCGATCGCCGGAAGGAGCAGCTCGCCTCCCTCTCCGCGCACGACGTAGACGTCGTTGGCCGGCATGTGCATGACCTCCGTCAGCCGTCCGAGGAGCTCGCCCTCTTCGGTGAGAACCTCAACGCCGAGGAGGTCCTGCACGAACCAGCGCTTGCCCTCGGGGGGGACGATGCTGTCCCTGCTGAGCCACACCGTGCAGGCCCGAAGGCCCTCAGCTCTCTCGCAGGTGTCCACGCCCGACAGCTCGAGGATGACGCGGTCCTGGTGTCTGCGGGCCCGCCGCACCTCGTGGCGGCGCTCCGCGCCCTCGCCGTCGGTCAGTCTCACTTCGAGACCCTGCGCGAACACGTCGACGAGGTCCTGCAGCACGTCGGCGATCACCTCGCCGCGGACGCCGTGCGCCCGGACGATCACGCCGGCCTCGATCCAGTCGTCGAGATTCCTCATGGCTGCGTCCGCTGCCGGACGGGCCGGCCCTCTCAGGGTCAATCGATGATCTCGACCGTCGCCTTCTTCTCGGCCTTGGTCGCGGCGGCCCCTATGATCGCGCGGAGGGCCTTCGCCGTCCTGCCGTTCTTCCCGATGACGCGTCCCTTGTCCTCGTCGGCGACGTGAACCTCGTACACGATCATGTCGCCTTTCATGGACTGCGTGATGCGGACGTCGTCCGGCCTGGTCACGAGGCTGCGGGAGATGTACTCGACCAACGGCTGGAGCGTGAAGTCTCCGTGCCCGCCGGTCCTGATCTCATCGCCGTTCATGGTCCCGACCTTTCTGGGGGACTAGGTTGTCCTTCCGCGCGTCCTCCACGCCGGCCCCCCGGCCCGCTCCGGACCGCGCGCTACTCGCCCGCCGGCTCGGCCGGAGTCTCCGGCTCGGCCTCGGCCGCCGCCGGCTCCTCCTGGACCGCCGCGGTGGTCTTCCTCTCCCTGGCCGCCTGCCGCCTGCCGTGCTGCGCCGAGGCCGTCATCTGCATCTTCTGACGGGCCTCGTCCTCGATGTGCGCGAGCTCGTCGAGCGACTTCCCCTTCCTCATCTCGTGCCAGGTCTGCATGATCCCGACGCGGGAGAGCAAAGACCGCACGGTCCCCGACGGCTGCGCGCCCTTGCGCAGCCAGTCGATGACCCTCGCCGTATCGACCTTGATGTCCGCGGGGTTCTTCCGCGGGTCGTAGTAGCCGAGCTGGTCTACGAAGCGCCCGTCACGGGGCGACCGCGAATCCGCCACCACGATGCGGAAGAACGACACGTTCGTCGTTCCCTTCCGCTGCAACCGGATCTTCACCGACACCTCGTACCCTCCTCGCTCTCTGCGCGCGCAGCGCACCGCCGGGCCGCCGCGGAGCTCCCTCAGCGCCCGAACGGCGCCAGCGGGAACGCCCCGTGCCTTCCGAGCTTCCCGAACCGCTTCATCATCTGCTTCATGGCGTCGAACTCGCGCAGCACGCGGTTCACGTCCTGCACGGTCGTGCCGCTCCCGCGCGCGATCCTCTTCCTGCGGCTCCCGTCGATGACCCTCGGGTCCCGCCTCTCACGGGGCGTCATGGAATCGAGGATTGCCCCGGTCCTCGTCACGGCCCTCTCGTCCACCGACGCCGCGGCGCCCGGTCGGAGCCCCGGAACCATCGCCAGGACCTGATCGAGCGGGCCCATCTTCCTGAGGGCCCCAAGCTGGTCCCTGAAGTCCTCGAGTGTGAATGCCTGCTTCCTGAGCTTCTCCTCGAGCTTCGCCGCCTGCTCGGCGTCGGTCGCCTCCTGCGCCCGCTCGACGAGCGTGACGACGTCGCCCATCCCGAGGATCCGGGAGGCCATCCGCTCGGGATGGAAGGTCTCGAGCGCGTCCAGCTTCTCGCCGACGCCGACGAACCTGATCGGCTTCCCCGTGACGGCCGCGAGCGACACCGCGGCGCCCCCGCGCGTGTCGCCGTCGAGCTTCGTGAGGACGGCGCCCGTGAAGTCGAGTCTCCGCGAGAACTCCGACGCGACGTTCACGGCGTCCTGACCCGTCATGCTGTCCAGAACGAGCAGGATCTCGTGCGGCTTCGTCGCGGCGCTGATCCGCTCGAGCTCGTCCATCATCGCCTCGTCGACGTGCAGCCGACCGGCCGTGTCGAGCACGACGACGTCGTGCCCCGCGCGCCGCGCCTCGTCGAGCGCGCCCGTCGCGATGGCCACCGGGTCGTCGCCCGCACGGCCCACGTGCACCGGGAGGCCGAGCCCGCGCCCAAGCTGCACGAGCTGGTCCTGCGCCGCCGGGCGGTACGTGTCCGCGGCCGCCAGGATCGGCCTCTTCCCCCGCGCCCGAAGATACTGCGCGAGCTTCGCGCAGAAGGTCGTCTTGCCCGATCCCTGAAGCCCGACGACCATCGTGAGCGCGGGCGACGACGAGGCAAACCGGTAGGGCATCGCCGTCCCACCGAGAAGCGCGACGAGTTCCGAGTGGACGATCCTGATGACCTGCTGCCCCGGCGTGACGCTCCGGAGCACTTCCTGGCCGACCGCGCGGGACCGCACGCCGTCGATGAACGAGCGGGCGACCTTGAAGTGGACGTCCGCCTCGAGCAGCGCGCGGCGCACCTCGCGGAGCGCCTCGTCGATGTTGGCCTCGGTGAGCTTCCCCTTCCCCGTGAGCAGGGAGAAGGCGCTCTGGAGCCTCGCTGAGAGCTGGTCGAACATCCCTCTACCTCACGGGCCCGCGCTCGACGGGCGAACGCCGCCGACACCCCCGCCGCGGCGCACAACGCCGCGCGGGGCGCCTGGGCGGCACCCGCCATAGACACAGCCGTTGGAATATACCAGACGACCCCGATACCGGCAAGGGAAAAGACGGCTGGACCGCTGCCGGGCAGGGCTACGCGAGGGCGCTCTCGGCGGCCTGCCTGATGGCCTTGAGCTCCTGCCCGGGGGCATCCGCCCGGAAGATGGCCGACGCGGCGACGAGGATGTCCGCCCCGCTTGCGGCGGCCACGGGCGCCGTCGAGCGGTTGATGCCGCCGTCCACCTGGATGAGGAACTCCAGCGACTGGCGCCGCTTCCACTCGGCGATCTGCTTGACCTTCGACATGACGCCGGCCATGAAGCCCTGCCCCGCGAACCCGGGGTTCACGGTCATCACGACGACGAGGTCCAGCATCTCGAGGTACGGCTCGATCGACTCGGCGGGATTCTGCGGGTTGAGCGCCAGGCCGGGCTTGCCCCGCGCGCGGCGGATGTGCTCGATCACGCGCCGCGGCTCGGCGGCCGCCTCGCGATGGAAGGCGACGTACGTCGCGCCCGCCGACACGAACGCGGGGGCGTACTTCTCCGGATCCGTGATCATCAGGTGGACGTCGATGGGAAGGTCGGTCACGCGCCGCACCGCCTGCACGATGAACGGCCCCATGGTGAGGTTCGGAACGAAGTGCCCGTCCATGACGTCGATGTGGATCATGTCCGCGCCCGCTTCGGCGACGCGGGCGATCTCATCGCCCAGTCGCGTGAAGTCCGCCGCCAGGATCGACGGCGAGATGCGGATCCTCCGGTCGCTCATGTGTCCTTCCGCTCCTCTCTGAACCGGAACCCCACGAGCGCGCTCACTCGCGACCCACTCGCAGGACGACGTCGTCCCCTTCCCCGACCCTCGCCCCGGGCGGCGGGTTCTGCAGGATCACGGTCTCCCGGAGCCCGGCGCCACGCCTGCTCTTCCCGTAGCTCACCGTGCGGACCGTGAGGCCCAGGCCTTCAGCGATCTCGGTCGCCTCGACCGGGTCCCGGCCGACGAGAGACGGCATCGCGAACTCGGTGCGCCGCCGCCCGAGGCTCACGAGGACAGTGATCTCCCCGCCCGCGGGCACCGACGTGCCCGGCCCGGGGGCGCTGCCGATCACCCGCCCCCTGTCCACCCGGTCGCTGGTGACCTCGGTCACGCCGCCGAACGCGAGCCCGGCCCGGACGATCTCGAGCTCCGCCTGGCGCACGGGGAGCCCCGAGAGCTGCGGCACGGTCCTGAGATCGAGGCCGCTGCTCACGCTGACCACCATGGTCCGGCCGCGCTTCACGTCCGAGCCCGCGACCATCGACTGCCTGACGATCCTGCCTCCCGGGTACATCGGGTCGGGACGCTCGTCGGCAACGCGGAGGTTCAGCCCCAGCTCAGCCAGGACCCGCTGTCCTTCCGCCAGCGGACGGCCGACCAGGTCCGGGGCCGCCACCAGATCGCCGCGACGGGCGATGATGGGCATGACGAGGTAGTTCGTGATGACCGCCGCGCACACGACGGCGGCGAGGACGGCGCTGGCGGCGACGGCCACGCGCGTGGCGTGGCTCGCGGAGCCCGGGGAGCCGCCGCCGGACGCAGGCCTCTCGCGTGGGGTGCGCGACTGCTTCAATGACCGTCCCCCCCGGCCCTCCCGAACCTGGCCGCGAACGCCCCGTCGATCCCGTGGCGGTGCGGCAGGACCCTCACGAACGGGCCGTCGGCGAACATGGCGGGCACACGCTCCGAGGGCGCCTCGAGCCCGAACTCCGGCCGCTTGGCGAGGAACCGCTCGACGACCTGCTCGTTCTCCTCCGGCTCGAGGCTGCAGGTGCTGTAGACGATGCGCCCGCCCGGGCGGACGATGTCCGCGGCGTGCATGAGGAGCCGCAGCTGGCGGCTCGCCTGGGTCGCGAAGAGCTGCCTTGGGTGCAGGCGCTCAAGGTCCAGAACGTCCTCGCGAGTGCGCTCGCGGGCCGTCAGGTCGAACTTCCAGCGCGAGTCGATCCTGCGTCCGAGCGTGCCCGTTCCGGTGCACGGAGCGTCCACGAGCACGGCGTCGGCCGGCCCGGCGTTCGCCGCCGTGGCTTCTCCGTCCACGATCTCGCAGTTCCCGACCCCGAGCCGCCGGATGTTGGACCGGAGCATCTCGCCCCGCGCCGGGGACACCTCGAACGCCCGGATCCTCCCCTTCCCGCCCATGAGCGCCGCCGTGTACGTCGTCTTGCCTCCGGGCGCGGCGCACGCGTCGACGATCTCCTCGCCCGGCCTCGGATCCAGAAGCCTCACCGCCGCCAGCGTGCTCTCGTCTTGAACCTGGAAGAGCCCGTTCCCGAAGCTCTCGAGCTGCGTGACGTCCCCTCCGCCGGTCAGCTCGAGACACTCGGGGAAGTACCTGCCCGGGGCGGTCTCCCTGCCCTCCGAACGCAACGCGGCGGCGAGCGCCGCCGTGGAGCACGCAAGCCCGTTCCCCCGCGCGACGAGCCGCGGAATCTGATTGTCATACTCGCAGAGAACCATCGTCATGTCGAGGCCGTACCTGGCGATCCACCGCTCGACGAGCACGCGGGGGTGCGAGTGCACGACGCTCACGTGCCCGACCGGGTCGCTCGCGATGTCGGGGAAGTCGGGCCGAAGGCTCGTCAGCACGTTGCGGAGCACGGCGTTCACGAGCCCCGCCGTGCCCGCGTGCCCGTACCGCTTCGCGAGGTTCACGGACTCGCTCACGGCCGCGCGGGGCGGGATCCGGTCGAGGTAGTCGATCTGGTAGAGACCGAGGCGAAGCGCGTTCCGGATCGGGAGAGGAAGCGACCGGAGCCCTCCCTTGACGTACTGGTCGAGGACCCAGTCGATCCGCCCCTTCCACCGGATGACGCCGAAGGTCAGGTTCTGCGCGAGAGCGGTGTCCCGCGCGTCAAGCCCCGCGCTCTCGAGCTCCCGCTCGAGGACGGCGTCGATCGTCCTGTCGCCGGACTCCCACGCGGTGAGCGCGAGAAGCGCCGTTCGGCGCGCGTCCATCACGGTCCGCCTGCCTTGCGGGAGAGGAGGCCGATGGCCCGCCGGATGTTCTCGAGGTCCACGGTCGTGTCGACGCACGGCCCGTGCGGCCGCTCGTTCAGGATGCCGTAGACGGGAAGCGGGTAGCTGTCCTGGATGCCCGCCGTGAGATCCGCCTCGCACGCGACGGCGATGATGGCGGCCGGGCGCACCTCGCCGATGACGCGGCGCGCGAGCGTGCCCCCGGTCGCGACCGCGAGAGCGAGCCTGCGCTCGCGGGCGAGGTCCACGAGACCGGCGATGACGCACTGCCCGCACCGCTCGCAGTTCTCGATGAGCCCGCCGGTGATCCGGTGGGGGCACGAGGCCGCCTGCAGGCAGTGCGGAAGCAGGAGCAGCACGCGGGCGTCGCGGCCCGGGAGCGCGCCACCTGCCACGAGCGCGTTGTTGACGGCGATGAAGGAGCGCTTCACGGCGTCGCGGTCGAGGCCGACGACCGCGGAGAGCATCCGCACCAGGGGGAAGACGATGCGCACGACGGACGACGCGACGCGTTGACCGAAGACGACGCGGCGCCCCGTCACCACGGCGAGCGCGATGAGCCCGAGACCGACCGCCACGATGGCCAGGCCGAGTAGCGCCGTCACCGCGATGACGCCGGGAAGATCGGGGTGGAACTCGGAGAGCCGGGGCGCCGTGAGGTAGAGCGCGAGCGACACGAGCGCGGCGAGGAGGACGAGCCCCCCCACGGACACGAGAACGAAGAGCCTCTTCTCTCCCAGGGACATGCTACGCCTCGGGCGGCGGCGGCCGTACGCCCAGCCTGTCGCCGGCGGCCGGTCTGTAGCCGCGGGCGAACGCTGTCGCCGCCATCGCGCCCTTGCCTTCCGGCTTCACCTCGAGGAGCCACACGGTGCCGTCGGCGGTCGCGACCTCGATCCCCTTCGTCCGGTCCATCGCGACGATCTCCCCGGGGGCGCCGCGACGGCCCGCTGCATCGCCCGGCTCGGCGCGGAGCACCTCGAGCGCCTTCCCCTTGAAGCGGGTGTGCGCACCCGGCCAGGGCGTCATACCCCTGACGTGATCGAAGACCCGCCCGGCGGGCCGATCCCAGACCACCTCGCCGTCCGCCCGCGTGAGCTTGCGCGCGTACGAAACGAGCGCGGGGTCCTGCACAACGCGCGGCGCCCTCCCCGCCTCGATGAGGTCCAGCGTCTCTACCAGAAGATCGCCCCCCATCTCGGCGAGCCTCGCGTAAAGCTCGCCCGCCGTCTCTCTCGGGCCAATGGGCGTGCCGCGCATCAGGATGATCTCGCCGGCGTCCACCTTGCGCGCCATGAACATCGTCGTGACGCCGGTCTCCTTCTCGCCGTTCACGATGGCCCAGTTGATCGGCGCGACCCCTCGGTAGCGCGGAAGGAGCGACGCGTGGACGTTCACCGCGCCCTTCGTCGGCGCGGCCAGGATGCTCTCGCAGAGGATCTGCCCGAAGGCCACGACGACGACCACGTCCGGCGCGAGAGCGCCGAGCCGGGCCGTGAACTCGTCGCAGTTGACGGTCTCGACCTGCGCGACGGGCAGCCCCAGGACCGTCGCTGCTTCCTTGACGGGCGGACAGCACAGGCGCAGACCGCGTCCCGCCGGGCGATCCGGCTGGGTGACCACGAGAGCGACCTCGTGCCCGCGCGCGTGGACCTTGGTGAGGCTGGGGACCGCGAACTGCGGGGTCCCCATGAAGACGATGCGCATGGCCGACACTCGCCGGGGCCGGAGGCCGGGAGCCTCCGCCCTACGTTCTTCTGATCCGCGCCTTCAGGAGCTGCCGCTTGATGGGGTTCAGGTGGTCGAAGAAAAACCTGCCCGTGAGGTGGTCGATCTCGTGCTGGAAGATCCTCGCGAGCGCGCCGGAGACCTCGAGCTTCACCGGCCTGCCGTCGCGGTCGAGCCCCTTCACCACGATGCTCCCCGGTCGCTCGACCTCCGCCGTCACGCCGGGGCAGCTCAGACACCCCTCCTCGATGACATCGCTGCCGGACGCGTGCACAACCTCGGGATTCACGAGCACGACGGCGCCCCGGTAGAGCGCCTCGGTGCCCTCGTGGTCCGGCGGCGGCTCGGCGACGATGACGGCGAGGTCGCGGCCGACCTGCGGGGCCGCAAGTCCGACCGCGGGCGTTTCACCGAGGCGCATCGTCTCGACCATGTCGTCGATGAGGGTTCTCACCTCATCGGTGATCTCGGTCACCGGTCGCGCGCGCTTCGACAAGATCCGATCGCCGTGCTTCGAGACAGGGAGAATCGCCATGGGGCTCCGTCACGACCTCTTGCCGCTGATGGCCGACTTCGCCACCTCGACCTTCACGTTCTCCGCGACCCTGAGAACGACCTTGTCGTCGTGCACGTCCTGGATCTCGCCGTACAGCCCGCCGACGGTCACGACCTTGTCGCCGCGCTGCAGCGAGTCGATCATCTGCTGGCGCTCCTTGCGGCGCTTCGACTCGGGCCGGATCATGAGGAAGTAGAAGATCGCGAAGATGGCGACGAGCATGAACAGCATGCCGGGGCCGCCGCCGGCCGTCTGGCCGGACGGCGCGCCAGTGGTGCCCATTGCGTGGGCCGTCTCAGGGAACAGGAACATGAGAGCCATCATCGGTCCTCCTAGTGGGTGACCTCTTCGTCCACGGGCGGCAGCCCCTCGCGGAAACGCTCGGTCTTGACCTTGTCCATCTCCTCGAGAAGCTCCTTCGCGTCGATGCCGCCGCGTCGCGTCAGCACACGGACGAGGGCCTCAAGGGAGAGCGTGTTCGACAGGGCCAGTTCCTCGAAGCTCACCTCTCTGCGAACACCGTTCTTGACGAGGAAGAGCCCGGACTTGGGCTTCCCTTCGCGCAGCGGGGTCTTCTTGCGTCGGAACACGGCGGCGGCTCCGCGGGGCCCTTGGCTTTCGGGAATCCTAGCAGGACGGGACCCGGCAAGTCAAGGCGGCCGCCGCCCTCGACGGACCGGCCGGCCGTCTCCCCCGTCGCGCGAGGCGCGCGCCTCAAGAAAGCGGGAGCGCCCCGGCCGCAGGACGCTCCCTTCTCGAGGGGGGTGCGCGAGGCGGGACGCGCTCCCGCTCGCGCTCTGAGACGGCGTGCGGCTCCCGCCGCGTGAGATCGGCGACGCGTCGAGCGCTGCGCGTCGCCCTTCGCCGTCCGTGCGCCCCGCGAGTGCGTGCGGGGTCACGAGGTCACGGTACGCCCGGGGGCGGTTTCGCGGCAAGAGAAATCTGAGGAAGCCCGCCTCAGTACGTCCATGACACACTTAGGAACATGGGAGCGAGCATGGCAGGCGCGAGGGAGCGGCGGGCGGCCCGCGGGAGCAGCGGCCGGCCCGGCGTCTCCCCGCCCCTCACAGGCGCCCCTCGGCCACGATGTCCCATGCGATGGAGTACAGCGCCAGGATCTCGGCAGCCGCCCTTGCCAGGCTGTGCACGCCGCCGTCCGGCTCGACGATGAGGTCCACGTGCCGGAAGGAGCCCAGGAGCTCGAGCCTCGTGCGGGTGCCCGCCGGCGCCTCCTCGGCGAGCGCCAGGCTCTCGGTGTACGGGATCATGTTGTCGTCTCGACCGTGGACGAGGATGAGCCGCGCCTTCACGCTCGCCATCGAGCCCTTCGGGGAGAGCCGCGCAAGGTACTCGCTTGCGCGCTCCGGGAGCTCATCGAGAAGCGCGACGGCGGCATCGGGGTCCGTCGCCGTGATGATGTCGAACACCCGGCGGCCCTCCGCGCCCAGACGACCGACGAGCGAGAACACGTCCGCGTCCGGGTCCGCGAGCTTCGCGAGAGCGATGCGTTCGAGCGTCTCCCGGTCCGACGGGCTCTCGACGACATCGTCGACGTTCAGCAGGAACACCCACCGCCCGAAGTTCTCCGGCTCGAGCCGCGCCCACTGGCCGTCTACGCGGTAGTGGCCCGTGGTCATGAAGACGATGACGTTCCTGAGATCGTGGTACGCGCCGAGGAGGAAGCAGAACCTGACGCCGTCGGCGATCGCCGGGTCGGCGGCGGCCAGGAGCGCGAGTGCCCCGGAGTAGCTTGCCCCGAACATCGCGACGCGGTCCGTGCGGACCCCCGGGGCGCTCCTCAGGTGCTCGAACGCCGAGACGATCGTCCCGACGTCGTCGAGGCTCACGCGGAAGCGCCTGAGACCCTCAAGATCGGGCACGAGCACGACGTACCCGGCGCGGGCGAGCGCGTCGGCGAAGCGCGTGAGACGCTCGTCGCTCCGCCCGGCGTCGGCCATGCCGTGGACGAGCAGGATGCCCGGGTGCGGCCCCCGGCCCGGCGGACGGTAGAGGTCGGCGACGACGACGGCGTGGCCGACCTCAAGCTCGATCACCTGGACGAGCGGCTCCGCGCGAAGCCGCGCGGGCGACGAGGCCTCGAACGGCCTCGCCGTCTCGTAGAGCAGGCGTGCGGCGAGCCAGCCGACACGGATGCGCGGCCCGAGCGCGGCCAGGACGACCGCGGCGGCCACGAGCGCGATGGCCCATGTCCGCCTCACGGCCCCCACCTCCTCGGATGCCCGAAGCGCCGCACGTCAGGGCTCGACGAAGACGGCCGCGGTCCTCGCCGGCACGGTGAACTGCCCGCGCCCGCGGTCGAACGACGCCGTCCTCACGACGGGATCTCCCGACGCCGCGAGCACCGGATGTAACGCGAACCCGCCCTTCTTCCACTCCGGCGCGCCGAAGGTGACGGCCGCCTTCGACGCGTTGAAGAGAACGACGATGCGGCTCGCGCTCGGATCGAGGTCCGGAAGCCCGGCGCCGGCGTCGAGAAGCTCCATCACGACGAGGCCCGGGACCTGGTCTGGCCCGTTGTTGTGGAACCGCAGGCGCGCCTGCACGTCCGTCGCCGCGCGAAGGCGGAAGAGCGGGCTGCTCTTCCGGACGCGCAGCATCTCGCGGAAGTGCTCGGCGGCCCGAACGATCTCCGCCTTCCCGGGCCGGATGTCGGCGCGCGCCAGGACCGGTCGCATGAGGTCCCAGCGGTCCCGGTTCTTCTCCGCGCTCGGGAGCCCGACGCCGAAGTTGTTCGACTCGTACGTGAAGTCCAGGCGGTTGAACCAGTCGCCGGCGTTGTAGCTGTCGGTCTCGAGCGACTTCGACCGCAGCATGTCCACGCCGGCGTGGAAGAACGGCACCCCCTGCCCCAGCGCGACGAGGCTCATGCCGAGGCACTGCATGCGCACGCGGTCATCGAGCGTCGCCGATGCGGCCGCCGCGAACGCGATCTTGTCGAACAGCGTCTCGTTGTCGTGCGCCGAGCAGTAGTTGATGGACTCCCTCGGCTCCGCCGTGTACCCGCCGTTGTCGCCGTCCCCGCCGCGCGCCGTCCGGCCGCTCCGGTCGGTGAACGCGTAGTTGCGCAGCCCGCCCGCGAGCCCGACCTTGAGCCGGTCGGTGATCCGCAGCAGCGTCTGACGGTCCTGCTCGCCGCCGCGATTGAGGCCGTTGGGATCGTAGAAGAGGCCCGTGGCGAACCCCTGCTCGCGCCGGTCGCTGAACGCGCTTCCCCCGCGGATGGCGTCGCGGATGCGGTCGTTGAACGCGCCGATGCCCGTGCCCGCCACGTTGACCTGCGTTGCGTTGACGCCGCGCTTCCCGCCCTGCACCTCGCCGAAGTCCCACCCCTCGCCGTAGACGTACACGCTCCGCCCGTCCACGCCGTGCTCTTCGAGCGTGAGCGCATCGAGCGCCTCGCGCACGGCGAGCATGTTGCGCTTCATGTGGTGGCCCATGAGGTCGAACCGGAACCCGTCCACCTTGTAGTTCCGCGCCCAGTGCACGACGTCGTCCACCATGAGGCGCTCCATCATCCGGTGCTCGGTGGCCGTGTTCTGGCAGCAGGTGCTCGTCTCGACGAACCCGTCCGCGTTCAGGCGGTGGTAGTAGCCCGGCACGATCTTGTCGAGCACGGACCCGCGATCGAGGCCGCTTGCGTGCGTGTGGTTGTACACGACGTCCATGACGACGCGAAGCCCCATGTCCGAGAGCGCCTTGACCATCTGACGGAACTCGAGGACGCGGTGCGCGCCGTCGGGGTCCCGCGCGTAGCTCCCCTCGGGCACGCCGAAGTGGAACGGGTCGTAGCCCCAGTTGTAGGCGTCGAAGTCCCGCACGCGCGCGACGGCCGCCTGCTGCTCCTCGGAGTCGGGGCCGAACCGCGAGAGGTCGCCGGGGCCCTGCCACGTGGAGCGGTCCTCGTTGATGGTCGCGATGTCGAACACCGGGAGCAGGTGGACGTGCGTGAGGCCGGCGCCCGCGAGTTCGCGCAGATGCCGCGTGCCGTGCGAGTCGAGCGTGAACGCCTCGTACGTCCCGCGGAACTCCTCGCGCACCATCGGGTCGCTCGCGCTGAAGTCGCGCACGTGGAGCTCGTAGATGACGATGTCCTCCGGCGCGTCGAGTCGCGGCTTCACGAGCGAGTCCCACCGCTCGGGCTTGAGCGGCTCGACGTCGAGGTCCACGATCTGGCTCCGCTCGCTGTTCGTCGAGAGGCTGCGCGAGTACGGGTCGGTGACCATGTTGACCTCGACGCGCCCCGTCGCAGGGAAGTACACGGTCACCTCGTAGAGGTAGAACTTGCCCTTCCACTCGGGAGCGCCCTTCGCGCTCCACACGCCCGCCTCCTCGGTCATCGGCACGATCTCGCCGGCGGCCTTCGCGCGCGACCAGTCGAAGAGGTGGAGCTTCACGCTCTTCGCCGTGGGCGCCCAGACCGAGAGGATCGGCGCCTCGTGCTGCCAGCGCACGCCGAGCGGGCCGTCGTACGCGAAGAGGTCGTCGAGCACGCCGGGGATCTGCAACCCGGTCGCGTCGAGGAGTCTGCCGTCGGGCCCGGTCACGGACACCACGACCTGCCCCTTCACAAGCTCGCGCGCTCGGCCGGCGTCGGCGTCGGACAGCCGGAGCGCCTGCGGGCCCATGAGGTGCGGAAACGCGGCCGCCGCCTCGCGCGGGAGTCCTGCCGGATCGGGCGTGAGCGCGAAGCTCTCCCCGCCCGTCACGCCGGTCGTAGTCAGCGCGAGCCCGCCGTCGGGCGCCGCGTGCAGCCGGTAGGTGTTGCCCTCGGTGTGCCTGACCCGCCACGCGACGAGACCGCGCGCCAGCCAGTGCGCGCGCATCCTCGTGAGGTCGCCCAGCGCGAGAAGCGACACGTCAGGCGCGCTCGTGTGCATCTCGTTCCTCCCCGTGATGAGCCAGACCTCGCGCCCCTTCGTCCCGGGCTCGAGGAACATGTCCGGGCCGGGGTCCTTCGCGTCGCCCTTGTGCACGATGAACCCCACGCGCTTCGCTCCCGCGGCGAGCTTCACGTCCCAGTAGAGACCGTAGGGGTCGCGACCGGTCGGCGGAAGCGGGCTCGTCCACTGCGTCGGGCCGACGACGTCCTCCCACGTGTGAAGGCCCCAGCCGCCGTAGTCGCCCTTCACGCGGTGGTAGTGGATGCGCGCGAAGCCGTCGGCGAGCGCGGGCGCGGGCTCGAGCGCGGCGGCCTCGCCGGGTCCGCCCTCGCCCACGATGCGCACGGCGTTCTTGCCGCCGTAGCCGTCGTCCGTGTGGGCGTCGGCGTCGGCGTCGGCCGGGCCTCCGGCGAGGAAGGTCTCCATGTCCTGGGGCCACTGCCCGTTCACGAAGTACTTGTACTGGTACTCGCCGGGCTCGAGGTCCACGGAGACGGACCACGCGCCGTCGGCCTGCTTCGTCATCGGCGTCTCGCCCCAGTTGTTGAAGCTGCCGCGAACCGTCACGGTGGTGACCGCCATCGCCCCCGCGGGGTCGAACCTGAACACGACCTCCTTGGTGACGGCCGCGGTGGCGAGCGCGGCGGCGCACAGCGTCACAAAGAGCCCAAGAGCGCGCATGGGATGCCTCCTCGGTTCACGGATACGTCTGGATGTGCGGTGCCGGGAGTATAGCACACGGACGCCCCGCGGAGGCGTCCGTTGAGGCGGGTGCCTGGGGCATCATCCGGGTGGCACGCGCGGGGCCGTCACTCGACGGTGACCTGCGACTCGCCCTCCGTCACCTCGCCGATGACGTGCGTGGGACAGCCGAGGCGCGTGACGAGCGCGGCGATGTCGTCCACGCATCCCGGGTCCACCGCGAGGACCATCCCGATGCCCATGTTGAACACGCGGTAGGCCTCGCTGTCGGGTAGCTTCCCGATGGCCTGCAGGAGCCGGAAGACGGGCGGCACGCTCCACGAGCCTCTTTCGATACGCGCGCCGCACTCCTCCGGCAGGATGCGGGCGACGTTGTCGTAGAACCCGCCGCCGGTGAGGTGCGCGAGCCCGTGCACGCGAGGGTCGCCGAGGAACGTGTGGAGCAGGGGGAAGTACGGGCGGTGGATCTTGAGAAGCTCCTCCCCCACGGTGCAGCCGAGCTCGGCGACGCGCGTGTCCACGCCGTAGCCCGCCGTCTCGAAGAGGATCTTCCTGGCGAGGGAGTAGCCGTTCGTGTGGAGGCCCGACGACTCGAGGCCGATGAGCGCGTCGCCGGGGGCGACCGGCTCGGCGCACTCCAGCTCCTCGCCCTTCGCCAGGCCGATCATGCAGCCTGCGATGTCGATCTCGCCGGGCGCGTACACGCCGGGCATCTCGGCGGTCTCGCCGGCGATGAGGCTGCAGTTGGCGGCGCGGCACGCCTCGGCCATGCCGCTCACCGCGGCGGCGACCATCTCCGGGTCGATCTTCGAACAGGCGAAGTAGTCGGCGAAGAGGAGCGGGCGCGCGCGCTGGACGAGGAGGTCGTTGACGCAGTGGTTGACGAGGTCCTGCCCGACCGTGTCGTACCGGCCGCACATGACCCCGACCTTCACCTTCGTCCCCACGCCGTCAATGGTGACGGCGAGGATGTCGCCCATGCCCTCGCGGGCGCTCTGCGCGTAGAGCCCTGCGAACGCGCCGTACTGGCCGAGCACGCCCGCGTCCCACGTCGAGCGCACGGCGTCGTGCATGAGCGTGACCGCCTTCTGTCCGGCGTCGATGTCCACGCCCGCGTCGCGGTAGGCGGTCCCTGCGTCGTCGCGCTTGTCCGACAACGGTCTCTCCTTCTTCCGGGGCTACTCCTCCGTCTCTTCCAGTCCGAACCGAGCGATCTTCTTCAGGAGGCCCTGCCTGCTGAGGCCGAGGGCTTCCGACGCGCGGGACTTGTTCCAGTCGCACTCGCTCAAGACCTGCAGAATGACGCGGCGTTCGACGTCCTCGACCATGTCTTTGAGCGAGAGCTGGCTGCCCGGCCTGAGCGGGCGGATGGCGATCTGGACGGAACGGATCCGGTCGGAGAGCGCGCTCGCCCCGATCGGCGCGCCGGGCTTGGCGAGCGCGACGGCGCGCTCGAGCTCGTTCTCCAGCTCGCGCACGTTGCCGGGCCAGTCGTAGTTCACGAGGAGCTCCATCGCGTGG
>Ga0194112_10001562_pt1 | contig 33714 bp, 33 predicted proteins | sample TA2MahC400mmetaG_FD_146191 | JGI IMG/M metagenome (GOLD analysis project Ga0194112, IMG submission 146191) | Freshwater microbial communities from Lake Tanganyika, Tanzania - TA2015016 Mahale Deep Cast 400m | ecosystem: Environmental > Aquatic > Freshwater > Lake | place: Tanzania: Lake... | reverse complement strand
CGCCGACGTGAAAGGCGACGCCTACGAAGGGCTGTTGCAGAAGAACGCCGAGGACGTGAAAGGCGGTGCCGGGCAGTATTTCACGCCGCGCTCGCTCATCACGGCGATGGTGGAGGTGATGTCGCCGCAGCCAGGCATGACCATCTGCGATCCGGCGTGCGGCACCGGTGGTTTCCTGCTGGCCGCGCACGATTACATCGCCAAGACGCCCGGGCTGGACAAGGAACAGAAGAAACGTCTCCGCTCCGGTACGCTGCACGGTGTCGAGTTGGTAGACAGCGTCGCCCGCCTCTGCGCGATGAATCTGTTGTTGCACGGGATTGGGGGCGATGTAGGCCCGGTGACCTCACCGGGCGGAAAACAAAACGCCGCGTCAGGTGACGCGGCCTACAACCTCCCCGTCACCGTCCGCGATGCGTTGGCCGGGAAGCATGGCGAGTTCGACATGGTGCTGGCCAATCCGCCGTTCGGCAAGAAGAGCAGCGTCACCATCGTCAACGAAGCCGGGGAACAACAGAAGGAAAGCCTCGTCATCAACCGCGACGATTTCTGGGCTTCGACCAGCAACAAACAACTCAATTTCCTCCAGCACATCTTTACCATCCTCAAACAGCATGGCCGAGCCGCCGTGGTGTTGCCGGACAACGTGCTGTTTGAAGGCGGCGCCGGGGAGACGATCCGCCGCGAACTACTCAAGCAGGCCGACGTGCATACGTTGTTGCGGCTGCCGACCGGTATCTTCTACGCGCAAGGCGTGAAGGCCAACGTCCTGTTCTTCGACCGCAAACCCGCGCAGGAGAAACCGTGGACGACCCAGCTGTGGATTTACGATCTCCGCACCAACAAACATTTCACGCTCAAAGAAAACACCCTCCAACGCCCCGACCTCGATGATTTCGTGAAGTGCTACAACCCCAAGAACCGCCACAACCGCAAGGAAAGCGACCGGTTCAAGTCATTCAGCTACGACGACCTGTTGAAACGCGACAAGGTCAACCTCGACATCTTCTGGCTCAAAGACGAAAGCCTCGAAGACAGCGCCAATCTCCCCGCCCCGCACGTCATCGCCGAAGAAATCACCGAAGACCTGGAGGCAGCGATGGAACAGTTCTCGGAGATAGCGGAAGACCTGAAGAAGTGATGGCGGCTTGACGTTATAACATTTGTGATTACACTGAAGACATGGTACTCGAACTCAAAATCCGCAAGGTCGGCAACTCGGTGGGCGTGATCCTGCCCAAACAGGCACTTAGTCATCTGAAGGTCGGGGAGGGCGACACGGTCAGCGTCACGGAAGCCGCCGATGGCAGCCTGCGCATCAGCCCACATAGGGCCGAAGTCGCGCGACAGTTGGCGGTGGCGCAGGACGTTCTGAATCGTTACCGCAACACGCTCCGGGAATTGGCCAAGTGAAAGAGCCGGTTTGGGTGCTGCGCGAGACCGTGCTCGCCGTGCAGGAGGAATTGCTGGCGCAATTTGGCGGGTCGGCCGGACTGCGCGACGAGCATCTGCTTGACTCAGCTTTGGCGCGGCCACAACATCTATTCGCCTACGGAAAGCCAACTGTCTTTGAACTTGCAGCCAGCTATGGCTTCGGCTTGGCGAAGAATCATCCCTTTGTGGACGGCAACAAGCGAATCGGGTTCACCGCGTCCGTGTCATTCCTCGAACTCAATGGCTACCGGTTTCAGGCGGAGGAAGCTGACGCTGTCGTGCGGACACTGGCCTTGGCTGCCGGGGAAATGTCCGAAGCCGCCTACGCGGAGTGGTTGAAGGCCAACTCGAAACGCGCATGAGAATCGCGTTCACCGACGATGACCGAAGAAGCAAGCAAAAGAAAAATTGGCTCCGCAGGAAGGACTCGAACCTTCAACCTAGTGATTAACAGTCACTCGCTCCACCATTGAGCTACTGCGGAACCGAAATCGGGCGCGGGTTATATACCGGCTATGCCGAGTTTCGTCAACTCCTCTCGCGTGCCCTGTGCATTGCGATGATGGATGCCATGAATCCCCACGGCGCGCGCCCCCTCAACATTCGCCAGTATATCGTCTATGAAAACCGCCTCCGAGGCCGTCAATCCGAACCGTTGCAGCGTGACCTCGTAAATGCGCCGGTCCGGCTTCAGCAAGCCGACTTCATGCGAAAGGATGTATCCGTCAAATGTGTGCATAAACGGATATCTGGCAAAGATGAAATCCATGTGGATCGCGCTCGTGTTCGAGAGGATATAACGCCGGCACCTCCCCTTCAATCGTGAAGCCAGAGCGATCATCTCGTCATCGGTCGTGAAGATGTCCGACCAGATGACAGCAAATTCCTCGTAGCTGCCGTCAAACTCAAAATCCTTCGCCACAACATGAAAGTACTCATCCTTCGCAATACGCCCCAACGTAAGGTCGTTGAGGAACGGCGTCGTGACGATGTAATCGTCCACTTCGCGAAGGCTCCGTCCTGTGCGGAGCGCGAACCTCTCCGCGGCGAGGCCCCAGTTGAACGGCAACAGCACGTTGCCGAGGTCGAAGATTACTGCCTCCATAGTTTCCGTACTTCGCCGGGCTTGTGGATGCCGCGTTCGGTGATGATTCCGGTGATGTACTTGGCGGGCGTCACATCGAACGCGGGGTTGGCAGCGCGCGCGCCGCGCGGTGTCACCCGTGTTTCGCCGACGAAATGCACTTCGTCCTCGCTGCGTTCCTCGATGGGAATGGAGTCGCCATTCGGACAGTGCGGGTCAATCGTCGAACTGGGTGCGGCGATGTAAAACGGAATGCCGTTCTCTTTTGCGAGCACCGCCTTTTCGTACGTGCCGAGTTTGTTGGCTGTGTCGCCGTTGGCCGCAATCCGGTCGGCCCCGACAATGCAGAGATCCACGTCGCCATGTCGCATGAAATATCCGGCAGCATTATCGGCAATGACCTTGTGCGGGACGCCTTCGTTCAACAGTTCCCAACTGGTGAGGTGCGCCCCTTGGCAACGGGGACGCGTTTCGTCCACCCACACGAAGACGCCGCGTCTTTTTCGATGCGCGGCATAAATTGGCGCGGTGGCGCTCCCCCAGTCCACGATGGCCAGCCAGCCGGCGTTGCAGTGCGTCAGAACGCGCCCGTTCTTGGGAATCAGCGGACAGCCGATTTCAGCAATCCGTTTCATCCGGGCGACATACTCATCGGCAATCCGCTCTGCGACAGCGACGGCCGTCTTTGCATCGTGCGCCTCAACCAACACACGGTCGAGCGCGTGCTTCAGGTCCACCGCCGTTGGACGTGTCGTGACCAGTGTTTCGTACGCTTTGGGGAGTGAAACGCCTTCGAGAAACGCCTGTGCCATGCCGTAGGCCGCCGTTGCGCCGATGGTGCCGGCGCCGCGGATTGTCATGTTGCGGATTGCCTCCGCAGTCTCACGGTGGTTTCGCAACCGCAACAGCTTGAACCGGTGCGGCAACAACCGCTGGTCAATGACAACGACGTCGCGGCCCGGCATCCAGACCGCCCGATAAGTTTTTCCTCGCACATTCATGCGCCACTTCTTACCCCGAGCCGCGGACAAATGCAATGCAGCTTGACTGTCTCTGGCGCGCTTCTAGAATCCGCGCATGTCATTGCGAACCTCCGGGCCGTTGTGGACTCTCTCTCTGGTGGCAGACAGGCTTGGCCTGCCGGTGCTCGGCTGGTGGCCGCGCCAGGTGGTTGCTTCCGAAATGCTCCGACGGCAAATGGCGGCAATCCTCGGCGCGTGGGCTATGTCGGACGAGCACGCCAAGATCACGCTCGATCACATGATGTACGCCGACCTGCACGGGATTGACTCTCACGGCTGCGCAATGTTGTTGCACTATCATCGGTTGCTGCGCGCCGGCACATTGACGATGAAGCCGCAGATCGAAGTGGTCCGCGACGGTCCGACCACGGCATTGCTCGACGGCGGTGGCGGACTCGGGCACGTTCCCGCCGACATGGCGATGAAACTTGCCATTGCCAAGTGCCGCGCGACCGGACTCGCCGCGGTCGCCGTCCGCAACTCCGGCCATTTCGGCGCCGCGGGTGCATACGCGTTGATTGCGGCGCAATCCGGGTTCATCGGCCTCGTCACCACAGACACCGCCGAGCCGGCCGTCGTGCCGACATTTGGTGTCGAAGCAAAACTCGGCACAAACCCCATCGCGTTTGCCGCGCCGTCGGCCCGCAACGAGCCGTTCGTGCTCGACATGGCGACGAGCACGGTGCCGCTGGGACGGCTGGTTGAGGCGTGGCGCACCGGCGACGCGCTCCCCGTCGGCTGGGCGCTCGACGCCAAAGGTTATCCCGTGACCAATCCGCGGCGCGCCTACCAACAGCGACGCCTTACACCGCTGGGCGGCCACAAAGGGTACGGCCTCGCCGTGGCGATGCAGATTCTCGCCACGTTGCTCCCCGGCGCGATGGAGGGAGTCGGCCATTTCTTTCTCGCGCTTGATCCGCAACAGTTCCGCGATGGCTTTGCCGCGGATATTGACGGTCTGGTGGACGATCTGCGCGCCACGAAACCGCTCGACTCGTTGCAGCCGGTGCTCGTTGCCGGCGATCCGGAACGCGCTGCCTATGCGGAACGAAGCCGGAGCGGGATTCCGTTGTCGCGGGGAGTGGTTGAAGACCTGCGCGCGGTCTGCCGGGCGTGCGGCGCGCCGTTTCTGCTGGAGGGGAAATGATCCAACGCCTTCGAGGCAACGCCGTGATCGCGGCGCACTGGTTGAGCGGCCAGCGGCGCGCCCCGTTTTACCCGCGCGAGAAACTCGACGCGCTCCGCGACCGCCGCATTCGCGACATCGTCCGCCACGCCGCCCGGCACGTTCCGTATTATCGCGAGTGGTTCGCCCGTGAGGGAATTGACCCGCGCAGCATCAAGGGCGCAGCCGAACTCGACCGCCTGCCGGTGCTCAACAAGGAACTGGTTCGCGCTCAGCCGCGCCTGTTCGTGGCGGAGAACGCGCGACGGACGCTTTCGTTTCTCACAAGCGGCTCGACGGGCGCGCCCGTCGAGATTCACCATGACCACGACTCGTTGTTGGCGAACATCCCGCACGGCGAACGCGAGCGCGACCCCGTGAACCGGCTCTGCGGCGGTTCGTTCCGCCCGAAGGAACTCTACGTCGGCTACGACACCTCGACGTTCAAGAAAGTCATCGCGTTCTACGAACAACACACGATGCTTCCCGTCCGCCCGCGCCGGCGGACGCTGTCGCTGACCGAACCAATCGAACGCATCGTCGAGCTGGCGAACACGGAACGCCCGGACATCCTCGTGGGCTACGGAGGCTGGGTCGCGTTGTTCTTTCGCGCGGTGGCCGCCCGAAACCTCGCGCTGCGTCCGCCACAGTTGGTGATGTACATGGGCGAGGCGTTGCCGCACGGGGCGCGCGAGTTCATCGAGGAACAGTTCGGGATTCCCGTGATGTCGCGTTACAACGCCGTCGAGTCCTTCAAGATCGGCTTCTTCTGCGAACAACGCCGTGGCTTTCACATCCACGAAGATCTGTGTCACGTCCGCATCCTTCCGCCGGGACAACAAGGCCAAGTCGTCATCAGCAATCTCATCAACCGCGCAACCGTGTTGCTCAACTATCCGATCGGTGATCTCGGCTCAATCTCGCCGGTGCCTTGTCCTTGTGGACGCACGTTCCGCGTGCTTTCGGAACTCGAAGGTCGCGTGGAGGACATTTTGCCGCTTGCCGATGGACGGCACGTGCATCCGCGCGCGGTCTGGCAGGTGTTCAAGGACGACCGCGAGGTGCTCCAGTACCAACTTACGCAGCACGAACCCCGTCGGTTCTCGTTGATGCTGGTGACCGTGGACGGGCCTTCCTTTCAGCGCGCCCTCGAACGCGCCCGTCCCCTGCTCGACCGTCTGCTGGGCGCCGACGCGCTTATCACAGCGGAGCACCGGACGGAGTTGGCGCGCGTTTCGGGGCGGAAGTTCCGCGCAGTCGCGTCCACTGTACCGCAAACGGCAACGGGTCCCGCCACGACCAGACCGCCTCAAGGACCGGGCGACGGTACGGCGTCACAAACTCGCGCAGGCTGATCGGGTCGAGATGGCGATACAGCGTCGAGTACGCCAGATCCGCATGCAGGTTGACCCACACGCCGGGCCAGCCGTTCGCGCGCACCACCTCCGGACGGCCTTCCACGTAATCCGACCACGCAAGCCATGCCACATCCATCCCCCCCTTCCGCAAGAGCGCATTGGAAAGGATCGAGCGTCCATTGAACTCTAGGAACCGGAAAGTCCCATCGCGAGCGTCACGCTTGAACTCCGCTTCCAGGATTCCGCGAAAACCGATCCGACGCGCCATCTCCACGGTTGCCTCGCGCAAGGCCGGGTTGTGTTCAATGAGTTCCATCATGCGCGCGACGCCAAAAAAAGGCGGGCTTTGCCGAAGCTTGCGCAGTGTCAGACCTGCGCTCGGTTCGCCGTTGCCGTCCACATAGAGGCAATAGACATGAATCTCTGAATCCGGTCCCGGAACGTATTCCTGCAACAGGCACGGACAATCCGCCGCCGCGGCTTGGGCAAGGCAAGCATCCAACGCCTTTCGGTCTCGCGCCACGAACAGCTTGCACCCAAACCGCGGCGCAAACCGGTACCCGGCCAATGGCTTGACCAACACGGGAAACGGCACGCCCGCTGCGTCACGATACCAACGCGGGACGGACAGTCCGACGGCCCGCGCCAACTCCAGCATCTTCGCCTTGTCCAGAAAATAGTCCGCCACTCCCTGCATCGGCCCCATCACGAGATGCGCCGCTGAAAGCCGTTCATGATGCAGCGCCAACGCCGCCAACGCTTCGTCGTTGGACGGCAACAACGCCCAACCCTTCCATTCCGAGGCGCGTCGCTCCAGGACCTCCAACAACGATTCCGGACGTTCGCCCAAATCCAGCGCCGCCGCGTGACCTGCGATACAGCGCGAGTATTGCGCGATGTCGTAGGGTTTCGTTGTGATGACTGCCCTGGGAATCCCTCGCGACGCCAACGCGCGCAACAAGCCAAGGCCGTTGATGTAGCCGCCGATGACAATAACGCCGTGCGTCTTCATAGTATCGCCCTCATTACTACTCTCATTTCTCCTTCCAAAGCAATGCGCCTCTCCACTAGCTGCCTGAATGGTTGTGGAAGCGTAGTGAAAGAATCTTCTCGCCTCCCACACTCCCCCGTTGCTAAAGAAAAGCCATGCCCCAGTACCTGCTAGGCATTGACAACGGCGGCACTGTCTCGAAGGCTGCGCTCTTCACGCTCAACGGCGACGAGGTCGCTGTCGCGGGCCGAAAGGCCGGGATGGCGGCGCCGCACGAGCGCGACGCCAACACTCTCTGGCACGGCACCGCCGAGGCCATCCGCGAGGTGCTTGTCAAATCGCGGATCAACCCGCGCGACATCGCCTGCATCGCGGGGTCGGGCCACGGAAACGGGCTATATCTTGTCGGGCACGACGGCCTGCCGGTCCGCAACGGGATTTATTCGACTGACAACCGGGCACAACGCCACATCGAACGTTGGCGCGCCGAGGGCGTGTGGGAGAACGTGCTGCCAAAGACCGCTCAGTGCCTTTGGCCGGGGCAACCGAACGCCTTACTGGCATGGCTGCGCGACAACGAGCCGGAGACGTTGAGACGGACAAAATGGGCGTTGATGTGCAAAGACTACATTCGGTTCAGGCTCACCGGCGAGGCGCGGGCGGAGTTGAGCGACATGTCGGCCACGAGCTTGATGAACGTCGTGACGGCCCAGTACGACGCGAGCGTGTTGGAGGCGTTCGGCATCGGCGAGATGCAGCGACTGTTGCCGCCGCTGGCGAAGACGGCGGAGATTTGCGGCAAGGTCACGCCCCAAGCTGCCGCTGCGACCGGCCTCGCGGCCGGAACGCCGGTCGCCGGCGGGATGTTTGATGTGGATGCTTGCGGGCTGGCCGCGGGATTGGTGGACGAACAGCAGATGACCGTCGTTGCCGGCACGTGGGGCATCAGCCAGTACATCGCGAAACAGCCGCTGGTGGACAAGGACCTGTTTATGAGTTCGTGCTACAGCATTCCCGGCTACTACCTGATGCTCGAAGCCAGTCCGACCTCGACGGCGAACCTGGAATGGTTCCTTGCCGACTACGGAATTTCCTACGACGAATGCAACAAACTCGTCACGACAGCGGCAACGGATCCGCGCCTTGTGTTTGTGCCGTTCCTGTACGGTTCCAACGCGCATCCGTCGGCGAAAGCGTCACTCGTCGGCCTCGAAGGCCGGCACACGCGCGCTGACGTGTTGCGGGCGGTTTATGAAGGAATCGTGTTCGCCCACCATTGGCATCTGCAACGCCTCCTTCAATTCCGTCCGCCGCCGGAAGTCGTGCGTTTCACCGGCGGGGCGGCCCGCAGCGAGGTGTGGGTGCAACTGTTTGCCGATTGTTTCCAGATTCCCGTCGAGGTGCCGGCGGGAAGCGAACTCGGCGCGCTCGGCGCAGCCATCGCGGCAGCCGTTGCAGCGGGATGTTACGCCAGCTACGCGGAGGCGGTGAAGGCGATGACGAAGATCGCGCGCCGTCACGAACCGCGCTCTTCCATGGCGGAGAAGTACGAACGCTACCGGAAAATAGTTCACGCCTTGGAAATCGTTTGGTAGAAATGGCCTTATGAAAACGCTCCTGATTCTCACATTGCTCGCCGCCGGTTGCGCGACGAAGGTCGCGGTCACGAAGACCTACCAGCCGGTTCCCATCAAGTTGCCGGAGCATTGCCGCAATCCCGACGGCATGGCGCTCGGCAAGGACGGCTGCATTTACGTGGCCATCAATAACGCCGGCGAGGATTTCAAGTTCAAGTTCCCGGCAAAGATTGTTCGCATCACGCCAAGGGACAAGATCGAGGAAGTCTGCGAGTTGCCCAAGCACCCCGAGACGGGCGTCGCCAGCCCGCTCGGCATCTGTTTCGGCTCCGACGGCAACCTGTACGTCTCCGACAACCAGATGTTCGCCACGCAGAAACGCGGCATGTCGCGGCTGCTGCGCGTCAACATGGACGGCCGCAACGCCAAGAACGTGGAGGTCGTCGCCACCGGCCTGAACATGGCCAACGGCATCACGGCGCACGGCGGCGCCATCTACATCTGCGACACCACGCTGGACGAGGAATCGCCGATGACCAGCGGCGTCTATCGTTTCACGCTCTCCGAGTTGAACGCCGCCCATCCCGCGCGCGTCACGGGCAAAGGCGACCCGCGCCTGATATTCACGCTCAAGACGAGGAACGCGAACCACAAAGTCGGCGCCAACGGCATCGCCTTTGACCTGCGCGGCAATCTTTACGTCTGCAACTTCGGCGACATCGAAATCTGGAAGCTGTCGCTTGACGCCGCCGGTACAGTCACTTCCTCCAGCGTCTTTGTGAAGGGCGGCGGCCTCGAAAGCGTGGACGGCCTTCAGTGCGACGCGCAGGGCAACCTCTGGGTGGCCGATTTCCTCGGCAACGCCATCGCCTGCATCCCCACGCGGACCGGCCAAGTCAACATCATCGCCAAGAACACCGTCAGCGACGGCACGTACGGCGAACTCGACGCTCCCAGCGAGTGCATCCGTCGCGGCAACAAAGTCTATGTCTCCAACATAGACATCACCTACGGCCCCAACAAGGCCGACAACATCCAGACCATTTCTGTGATTGACCTCAGCCAATGAACATTCGACTTCTTCTCGCTATTGCCAGTTTGCCGTTCGTCGTGAGCGCCGAGCACGAGTTCGCCTGCACCGATTACACCGGGCGCAAGGTCTTCCTCGTCGGCAAGGACGGCAAGGTCACGTGGGAGTACGAAACCCGCCAGTGCAACGACCTCTGGGTATTGCCCAATGGCAACCTGCTGTTCAACACCTTCAACGGCGTCTTGGAAGTCACGCGCGACAAGAAGATTGTCTTTGAATACACGGGATCGCCGGTCAAGGGCGTTGTCAAACAAAAGGGCGGCAGCGCCAAGCAAGTCGAAGCTCCCTCCGAAATCTACGCGTGCCAACGCCTCGCCAACGGCAACACCTTCGTCGGCGAATGCAACAGCGGCCGGCTCCTCGAAATCGCGCCCGACGGCAAGACCATCGTCAAAGAGGTTCGCACGCTTCCCGCAGGCGCCAACGGCGGCCACGGTTACATGCGCAACGCCCGTTGTCTGCCAAACGGCAATTATCTTTGCTGCCTGTACGCCGATGCAGTGGTCCGCGAATACAGCCCACAAGGTGAGATCGTCCGCGAAATCAAGGCCCCCGGCGGACCGCACAGCGCCGCACGCCTGCCCAACGGCAACACACTCATCGCCGTCGGCGACAAGATCAAAAACACCACAAGAGTCGAAACCGGCCTGTTTGAAGTGGACAAGAACGGAAAGGTCGTCTGGCAATTCACCAACGACGACCTCCCCGGCGCGCCGTTGAAATTCATGACCGGTTTTCACCGTCTCCCAAACGGCAACACCGTGATGTCAAACTGGCTCGGCCACGGCCATCTCGGCAAGGCTCCGCATCTCCTTGAGGTCACGCCTGGCAAGAAACTCGTGTGGACCTACGAGAACCACAAGGACATGAAGACCATCTCCAGCGTCGTGATTCTCGCTGCCGCAAGCAACGCCGTTCACTGAACTGGCGCTTCTCCCGAACTCATGCAGATCTCGGCAAGTCAATTCGAGAAGTTGGTGGATGAGGGATTGGAACTGATTCCCGGCGAAATCCGGCGGTTCATGGAAAACGTCCAAATTGTCATTGAAGATCATCCCAGCGACGACTTGCTTGATGACCTCGGCGTGCCCGAAGACGAGACGATCTACGGCCTCTACGAAGGCACGCCGCTCACGGAACGGACCAGCGACTACTGCGCGTTCCCCGACCGCATCATCATTTATCGCCGGCCGTTGCTGGAGGATTTCGACGCCCCAGAGGAACTGCGCCGCGAAGTCGCGCGCACTGTTGTTCACGAAGTCGGCCACCACTTCGGCATTGATGAGGAGCGGCTCGCCGAACTCGGCTGGGACTAGCCACAGACGCTGCGGATGGACTCACGGAGCACTGTCGTCATCCGCTCCAACTGCCCGGTCGTCACGCAATACGGCGGCATCAGGATTATCACATTGCCGATCGGGCGCGTGAGCACGCCGCGCCGACGCATCTCCGCGCAGACCTTGATCCCCATCTTCGCTTCGAGCGGATACGGTCCGATCTCCACCGCGCCAATCATTCCCAGACACCGGACATCCACGACCCCCACCAACTCCCGGCACCGCTGTAGTCCGTCTGACAACTGAGAGCTGAGAACGGTCAGCTTTCCCAACGTCCCTTCTTCGTCAAACACTCGCAAGCTCGCCAGCGCCGCTGCGCAACCAAGTTGATTGCCGGTGTAGCTGTGGCCGTGGAAAAAAGTCTTGAACTCGCCGTACTCGCCGAGAAACGCGCGGAAGACCTGTTCTGTCGTCAACGTGGCGGCCAGCGGCAGATAGCCGCCGGTCAGCCCCTTGGCCAACGCCATGAAATCGGGCCGAACCTTTTCCTGTTCGCAGGCGAACATCGTCCCGGTGCGGCCGAAACCGGTCATCACTTCGTCGGCGATGAGCAGCGCGCCGGTCTTGTCGCACCATTCCCGGAGTTCCCGCAACATCCCGCGCGGCCACCACTTCATTCCCGCAGCGCCTTGGACCAACGGTTCAATGACGACGGCCGCCACGTCGTTGCCGGAAGGCAGTTCCGAGGCTTTCGACACGCGAACGACATCGAACAACAGCGGTTTGAATGCCGCGTGAAACAGGCTGATCCCGCCGACACTGACAGCGCCAAGCGTGTCGCCGTGATAGGCGTCCGTGAACGCGACGAATTTCACGCGACGCGGCTGGCCGCGATGTTGCCAGTATTGGAGCGCCATTTTGATCGCCGCTTCCATCGCGGTCGAACCGTCGTCAGAGTAAAACACGCGGTCAAGCTTCGTCAGCGCACAAAGACGTTCCGCCAATTCAATGGCCGGGACGTTGGAAAGGCCGAGAAACGAGGAATGCGCGACCCGGTCAAGTTGGCCCTTGATGGCTGCGGTGATCTTGGGATGACGATGACCGTGGAGGTTCGTCCAGATGGAGGAGTTGCCGTCGAGATACTCACGTCCTTCCGTGTCGCGCAACACGGCGCCCTCCGCCGCGGCGATGATGAGAGTCTCTTCAGCCATCCACTCCTTCATCTGCGTGAACGGATGCCAGAGGTAACGATGATCGTTGTCAGCGAGAGAGTTCATTGCGGAGTCGTTCGATGTCTTCGCGCATGTGTGCGGCGCTCAGCGTGACGCGCAGCCGCGCCTTGCCTTTGGGAACGGTCGGATAGCGAATGGCAGGAACGAAAATGCCGCGTTCGAAAAGCTTCTGCGACAACTCGACCGCCGCCGCTTCGTCGCCGACAATCACAGGATGAATCGGGCTTTGCGCGCCCAACGCGCGGACGTTTGCCCACAGACCTTCTTGCCGTCGGGCGCCTTCGCCGCTCATGACAAGATCAACCGCCGCTGCAGCCGCGGCGCAGACCGATGGCGGAAGTGCCGTCGAGTAGATGAGACTGCGGGCGCGGTTTCGGAGCAACTCAATCAACTCACAACTCCCGGCGACGAAACCGCCGACACCGCCCAGCGCCTTGCTGAGTGTGCCCAGTGTCACGTCAATCTTGTCCTCGACGCCCAATTCTTCCGCGAGACCGCGCCGGTTCTTACCGGAGATGCCGGTGGCGTGCGCTTCGTCTATCATCAGCCACGCGCCGTATTGTTCCTTGAGCGCGACGATCTCGGCCAACGGCGCGGCGTCGCCATCCATTGAGAACACCGTTTCCGTCACGATCAGGACGCGCCCTGACGCCGTGCGCAACAACGCTTCCAGTTTCCTCATGTCCTTGTGCGGATACACGCGAATGGTGGCGCCGCTTTGTCGCGCACCGTCAATCATGCTGGCGTGATCAAGCTTGTCGAGAATGACAACGTCCCCTTTCCCGGCAAGCGCCGTAATCGTGCCGACGTTGGCGGCGTAACCGCTCCCAAACACAATCGCCGCCTCCTTGCGCTTGAAGGCAGCAAGTTTCGTCTCCAGTTCTTCGTAGGGCGCAAGGTTGCCGCAAACCAACCGCGACGCACCGGCGCCGACACCCCACCGTTTGATGGCCGCAACGGCAGCGCATTTCAGCACAGGATCATTGGCCAGGCCGAGATAGTCGTTGCTGGAGAAATTCAGCAGATCGCGCCCGCCGACAACAATGCGCGGGCCTTGCGACGAATCAATGCGGCGCAGCCCGCGATGGAGGCCGCAAGCGCGCAGTTCATCCAACTCGGCAGCGAGCGTGTCACGGAGATTTGGCATTTGGTTTGGCGGGAGCAAGCTTCAGCGGCGGCGACAGCACCACGGCGTGCGGGTCCACCTGACATTGCAGGCCGGTCATCACCGTGATGTACCGCAACACTTCCATCATCGGAATTTTCCGAAGCGTCAAGGTCAGCGTCGGCGTCTTGCCTTCGGGCAACATCAACACGAAATTGATCTCCGTCTTGTCCTTTGTGTGCTTCTTGCTCTCTTCACGCAGGAAGGCGATCACGTCAGTGACCGGCGCTTCTCGGAACACGACCTCCGTGAGAACGATGGAATTCAGCAGCGACCTCAACTCCGCCGAGGCGTCCGGACGTCCCGTGCGCCGTCGTTTTTCCTGAAGGTCTTCCAGGAGACGTTTCACTGACGGCTGGTTTGGCATCTGCGAAAGGATTTTCCGGCAACGCGCCTCCGCCTCGTCGTACAACCCGGCCTGCGAGAGCATCACCGCCTCTTGAAACAGTTTGTCCAAATGCTGTTGCGTGTATTTCGGCTGCTCGGCTGCGTTCACGCTGCCGCAGAGCAGCCACAGGCTCGCAATCAAAGCGATCCATTTCATTGCTGCACCACCTTTCCGCCGACCATCGAGAAGCAGACCGGCTTCTCCGAGCGCGCGACCGATTCGTAGGGATCGCCATCGAGCGGCACGGCAGCCAGGTCGGCCCAACTGCCAACAGCTATCTTGCCAAGTTTTCCCTCGCAATTCAACGCCTTCGCCGCATTCACTGTCGCCATCGCCAAAACGTCGCGCGCGGGGAACTGTGTCACGGTTCGCATCTCGGCCCGCAAATCAAGCGATTCGTTGCTGGCAAGGCTGTCGGTGCCCAGACAGCTGTTCAATCCGGCTCGCCGCCACAACCCCCACGGCGCTTCACCGCGGCCGAAGAACCGATGAGCGCGCGGACAATGGACCACACTCCCTCCCGCGCGCGCCAGCGATTCCGCTTCAGCGTCGGAGAGATGATTGCCGTGCGCCGCCACGCAATTGGTCCCAAGCACCCCCAGTTCCGCCAGCGACACTGGATCGCCTTGCAGTCGGAACATCTCGTTCTCACCACGTGTCTCGGCAAGATGCGTCGTCAAGAGCCAGCCGTGTTCCCGCGCCGTGCGGGCGGCAAGCCGGTAGAGCGGCGCGCTGGTCGTGTACGGCGCGTGCGGCGCAAGTCCGCCACGTGGCTGCGTCTTCAGCCAGCGGTCGGCGTGCTCGACCATCCGCCGCGAGTCCTCGCTCCACGTCAGGTCGAGCAACTCCACACACCACCACACCCGCAGCGGCGTTGGCGCCAATCGCGCAACCAACTTCGGATAACACTCGATGTTCACGACGCTCGTCGTGCCGGTGCGCGCCAATTCCGCAAGGCCGTGGTTGATGGAAGCCAGATAGCGGTCTTCCGTCCATTGTTTCTTCAGCGCCGTGATTTGCAGAATCCAATCGCGGAAATCGCCGCGCCACGGAACCAAACCGAGCATGTCCGTGTAGTCGAGATGACAATGCGCGTTGATCAGCCCCGGAAACAGTACCGCCTCGCCCAAATCCACATCTGGAATCGCGCCCGACGACGACACCGCTACGATTCGCTCGCCCTCGACAAGAACGTTTCCGTCCCTGATCGGCGGAGCGTCCATCGGCAGTACATATCGAGCGCGAATAATCATGCCCGAATGCGCTCAATGCTCCGCGCCAGACCGGTGCTGTCGTCCACGTCCAGAATAACGCCATTAAGCAGGACATTGCCATCTGCCACTTCGAGTTTCTGAGGCATCTGCGTCACAAACCGGCGGATGACAGCTTGCTTGTCGCGGCCAAGAACAGAGTCGTGCGGCCCGGTCATGCCGACGTCCGTGATGAACGCAGTGCCCTTTGGCAGAATCTGTCCATCGGCGGTCGGCACATGCGTGTGGGTGCCGAGGACGGCGCTGACTTGTCCATCCAGAAACCAGCCCATCGCCATCTTCTCGCTGGTCGCCTCCGCGTGAATGTCCAAAACAATGAGATTGGTCTGTTGACGCAGACGGGCGACCTCGGCCTGCACCGCTCGGAACGGACAATCGCACGGCGGCATAAAGACCCGGCCCACCAGATTGATCACCGCTACGCCGTTGACGACAGAAGAACCGCGACCGGGCGTTCCCGCAGGGTAATTCAGCGGACGCACGACTCGCGGCTCAAGCTCAATGAATTTCTCAAATCCTTTCTGGTCCCACACGTGATCGCCGGTGGTAATCACGTCCACACCCGACCCCAAGAGCGCCCCAACCGTCGCTTCCGTCAACCCGGCGCCGTGCGCGCTGTTTTCGCCGTTGGCAATCACCATATCCAGGCCGCGCTCCTGCCGCAACCGCGGCACCAGCGTCGCCACTGCGTGTCGCCCCGGACTGCCCACGATGTCGCCAATGAAAAGTATCTTCACTTGGCAAACTCCGTGACGCGGGTTTCGCGGACGACGGTGACCTTGATCTGGCCGGGGTACTGGAGTTCCTGCTCGATCTTCCGGACAATTTGCCGGGCCAACTCGGTTGTGTCCCCGTCGTTGACCTTGTCCGGCTGGACGAGCACGCGAATCTCGCGTCCCGCTTGCAGCGCGTAACTCTTCTCGACGCCGGGAAACGCGTTCGCGAGTGTTTCCAGTTTTTCAAGGCGCTGGATGTACAGTTCCATGCTTTCGCTGCGCGCGCCGGGGCGCGAGGCGCTGATGGCGTCGGCGGCGCTGACCAGCGTGCCATAGACGCTCGTTCCGTCTGTCTCATGGTGATGCGCTGCCACAGCCTGACAGACTTCGTCCGACTCCCCGAATTTCTTCAACAAGTTCGATCCAATACCGGCGTGGGAGCCTTCCACCTCATGGTCCACCGCCTTGCCGACATCGTGGAAGAGACCGATCCGTTTGGCGCGTTGCTGGTTCAATCCCATTTCCGCCGCAATCATCCCCGCCAGGTGCGAGACCTCGACGGAATGGTCGAGAACGTTCTGCGCATAACTGTGTCGGAACTTCAACCGGCCGAGCATCCGCACCAGGTCGGGGTGAACCCCAACCACGCCGGTGCGCGCGACGGCTTCCTCGCCGGCTTGGCGGATTGTTTCCTCCAGTTCCGCCTGCACCTTGGCGACTTCTTCCTCGATGCGGGCGGGGTTGATCCGTCCGTCGGCCACAAGCCGCTCCAGGGCAATCCGCGCCACCTCGCGCCGCACGGGATCGAACCCGCTGAGCACGACCGCCTGCGGCGTGTCGTCAATGAGCACGTTGATGCCCGTCGCAGCCTCGAACGCGCGGATGTTGCGTCCTTCGCGCCCGATGATGCGGCCTTTCATGTCCTCGCTGGGCAGCGTGAGCGTGCAACTCGTGGCGGTCTGCACGTGGCTCGACGCGCATCGCTCGACCGCGATGCCGATCATGCGGCGCGCCTCGCGCTCGGCGTTTTCGCGGGCGCCTTCCAGCATTCGTCGCGACATGGAGGCGGCATCGGCCTTCACCTCGTCCTCCAACTGCTGCAACAACATCGCCTTTGCCTGCTCGGCGCTCAGCCCGGCAATCCGTTGTAGTTCTTGGTGCGACAGCCGTTTCAATTCGTCCAGTTCCGCTTGAAGCTTGTGCAGTTCCCGCTCGCGGCCCACCATGGCGAGTTCCTTTTTCACCGTTTCCTCCGACTTGCGGTCGAGCAACTCGGCTTTCCGGTCGAGACTCGCCTCGCGCTGGCCAATGCGCCGGTCCGCTTCGCTCGCTTCCTTCCGCCGCTCGCGCAATTCACGGTCCAGTTCTTCACGCGCCTTCAAAGTTTGTTCCTGCGCGGCGGCGCGGGCGTCGCGCAAGATGTTTTGTGCTTCCGATTGCGCCGCGGCCAGCGCGCGGCCGTCTCGGCCGGCCTGGCTGCGGGCGTGCAACAGGAAGAGGCCCCCGCCGAGCGCCGCACCGAGCAGCAACGCGACGAGGCCGATGATGATCTCGTTCATTGATCAGTCCTTTTGCAGTGTATCACTCTGGTTTCGGTCACGATGAAGTCCAGACGGACATCGTGCGGCTCCGACGGAACTTCCTCCATCAATTGGAAATCGTAGGCCAACCCGATCTTCACGCCTCGTGCTCCACACAGGAGACGGTCGAAGTACCCCATCCCCCGGCCCAGCCGATTTCCATGCTCATCAAACGCCAACCCCGGCACCAGCCATGCGTCCATTTTGTCAGCACGAACCGGTCGGATCACCTCATGCCGAGGCTCCAAGATCCCCATGTTCCCCTCCCTCAAGTCCCAATCAAAATGTTTCAACTCCGAACAAATGTATCGCTGCCCGGCCACGTCGAAGCTCGGCACGCACACACGCCGCCCCTCCGCAAGCATCGCGCGCAACAACTCGTGCGTGTGCACTTCACGCCCAAACGACACGAACCCCATCACCCATTCCGCCGACACCAGATCGCGCATGGATCCTGCCAATCGGCACACGGACGCACTGCGCGTGTGTACATCGCCCGGCGTCAGCGACGCGAGTCTGCTCTGTATTTCGCGACGAAGTTCTATTTTTGTTTTTGGAGTTGCTGTTTCCATTTCTCCATTCGCTCACGAACCTTCAACTCAAACCCTTGGTCACCCGGCTCGTAATACTTCTTCGTCGTCGGCACGTATTCCTGCTCGACGATGTGTCCCTCGAAATCGTGCGCGTATTTGTAACCCTTGCCGTGTCCCAAACGCGTGGCGCCTTGGTAGTGCGTATCGCGGAGATGTTCCGGCACCGGCAACGTCCTCCCCTGCTCCACGTCGGCTTTCGCGTCCCAAATGCCTTTCGCGCTCGCGTTGGACTTCGGGGCCGTCGCGCAATACACCGTCGCTTCCGCCAGCGGCAATTCCCCTTCCGGCCAGCCGATGAATTCAACGGCGTGGTGCGCCGCGACGGCCACGACCAGCGCCATCGGGTCGGCCAGGCCGATGTCTTCCGCCGCGAGAATCGTAATTCGACGGGCGATAAAGCGCGGGTCTTCCCCGGCGACGACCATCTTGGCCAGCCAGTAGAGCGCGGCGTTGGGATCGCTGCCGCGCATGGACTTGATGAACGCCGAGATGGTGTCGTAATGCTCGTCCTCGTCCGCGTCATAGACGACGGCCTTCTTCTGGATGGACTCTTCAGCAACAGCTTTCGTGATGCGACCACCGGGTGTCGTGAGCGCGCCGATTTCCAGCGCGTTGAGCGCCTTGCGGGCATCGCCGTCGGAGGCAGTTGCGAGGAAATCGAGCGCACTGTCGTCAGCTTCGTATTCTTCCCGTTCCAACGCCCGGCGCAGCAGCGTCTTGATGTCGTCGGGTCGGAGCGGTTTCAGTTCGAAAATCTGCGAGCGCGAAACGAGCGGCGAATTGACGTAGAAGAACGGATTGTGCGTCGTCGCGCCAATGAGCCGCACTGTGCCATTCTCCACGTCGGGCAGCAACACGTCTTGCTGCGCCTTGTTGAAACGGTGGATCTCATCAATAAACAGAATCGTGCGCTGCCCGGTGTTGGCAAGGCGGTTGGCGGCGGTGGCAATCACCCGTCGAATATCGGCGACATTGGACTCAACGCCGCTGAGCCGTTCGAACTTCGACTTCGTGGCGTTTGCGATAACGGTCGCCAGCGTTGTCTTTCCCGTGCCCGGCGGGCCGTACAAGATGATGGAACTGATCCGGTCGGCCTTGATGGCGCGCCAGAGAAGTTTGCCGGGCGAGAGGACGTGCTGTTGACCGACGAATTCATCGAGAGTCTGCGGGCGCATCCGCGTGGCAAGCGGCGCAGCGGACACATGACCTTCTGCCACCGCTTCGGGAGCGGCGTTCTCTGATTGCCGATGGAATAGGTTCTCGGTCATGGCTTTTGTTGTTGCACCAGTTGACCGGAGCCGGCGGGAATGAAATACCCCGCCGTAATGCCGCTGGAACGGTCTCTTTGAACCCCTCGATAAAGGGGCGCTCTGTCGGCTGTTTTCTGGCTGCCCCTTGCGGGGTGTGCCGCTGGCAACCGAACTCCGAGCTCCGTTGATTAACGGTGTTGGCTCAAAGAATTTGCGTTCGTTGCGTACATGGCAGGGTATTTCGCAATTGCCATACTTCCAAAGAACTTGTGGAGCCGCATCTCCGCGCTCCGCCATACCTATAGTCCATGTTCCCCAGCAACTGCAAGTGGTAAAGCATCTTTTCGATGTTTATTTTCACGTCAACCCCGCCTCTGCCAATCAACTCTCTCGTATTTCACACGGCAGCATCTGCTGCAACTGCCGTTTCATTTGTTCATGCGCCGCGTTGACCTCCGCGTCCGTCAGGTTCCTGTCCGCCCGGAACGTCAACGAGTACGCCATGGACTTCTTCCCCGATGGAATCTGTCCGCCTCGGAAAATATCAAACAACTCAACCGATTCCAAGTGTTTGCTTCGACTTTTTTCAATGGCCGCCAACACGTCGGCGTGCCGCACATCCTCCGGCACCACCATCGCCATGTCGCGCACCACCGACGGGAACTTCGGCAGTTCGCGGAATTGTTTCTCGGCCGCCGTGATCGCCGGCAAATCCAGCTCGGCATAATAGACCGCGTCCCGCAAATCCATCTTGCGCGCCTGCGCCGCTGGAATCTCCCGAATCTCGGCGCTCGCGCCCAGCTCCTCCAGCGCGCCTTTCAAGTCAAAATAGTCAGTCTTCTCCGTGCGCTCCCAGTCGCCCGTCGTTCGCCGGCCCGTCGCCGCCAAAGCCAATCTCCACGTTTCCTTCCCATCCGCCGCAAACACCCGCCCCATCTCGAACAACCGGACATCGTACTGGTGGCGCGACACATTCGTCCGCAGGTTCTGCAGCAAACCCGGCGCCAGACTGTCGCGCAATGCCGACATTTCCGATGTCAGCGGGTTCTGCAACTTCGCCTGTCCACTCTGCACCATCGTCTGGTTCACCGCCTCGTGGAATCCGAGCGCGTTGAGAATCTCGCGCACTCGCCGGCGCGCATCCCATTCCGCGTCGAACTCGGACACCTGCGCCGTGCTCGGCAACATCGCCGATGGAATCTTCTCGACACCGTAAATCCGGCAGATTTCCTCGATCAAATCCGCTTCGCGTTCCAAGTCCACGCGGAACGACGGCGCCTCGACTTCGCACGCCGCCGCGTCGTCCTTCGCGACACGCAAACCAAGACCCACAAAAATCTTCTTCACCGTCGCCGGTGGAACTTCGATGCCGAGCAAGCGGGTTGCCTGTGCGTAACGGCAAGCCACCCGACGCTGCTCGATTGGTTTCGCCAGCACGTCAATCATCCCGCGCGCAATCTGTCCGCCGGCAAGCTGCTGAATCAGCGCGGCGGCGCGATTGCTGGCAAAGACCAGTCCCTCGATGTCCGTCCCGCGCTCGAAGCGGTAACTGGAATCGCTTGCCAAACCAAGTTGCTTCGATGTTCGACGGATATTTGACGGAGTGAAATATGCCGCCTCCAACAACACGTCCGTTGTCGCGTCATTGATCTCGCTGTTCTTGCCGCCCATGATGCCGGCCAATGCCACGGCGCGCTCCGCATCCGCAATCACCAGCATCTCCGAAGTCAACTCGTGCTTGCTGTCATCAATCGCCTCGTACCGCTCGCCGTTCGCGGCGCGCCGCACGATGATTTGATGTCCTTTGAGCAAATTGCAGTCGAACGCGTGCAACGGATGACCGCACTCCATCAACACGTAGTTGGTCACGTCCACGACATTGTTGATCGAGCGCAGCCCGATCTTTTCCAAGGTCTGCTTCAACCAGGCCGGCGACGGCCCGATCTTCACCCCCCGAATCAGCCGCGCCGTGTAGCGCGGACACAACTCCGGCGCCTCGACCTGCACCGAACACAACGCTTCCGTGTCTTCCGTGTGTTCCGTGGTTTTCACCTCCGGTAGCTTGAGCGGGTTCCCCGTCAACGCCGCCACTTCCCGCGCAATCCCAATGACGCTCAACCAATCCGGACGGTTCGGTGTCACCTCGATATCAAACACCGTGTCGCCCGGCCCAACGTACTCGGCAAACTTCTTCCCCACCGGCGCATCCGCCGGCAGAATCAACAAGCCGTCCTCGCCCTTCGGCAGGCCGAGTTCCTCGGCGGAACACATCATGCCCTGCGACACAACTCCTCGCAGCTTTGATTCCTTGATCGTAAATCCTGCTGCCATGGCGGCACCGGGCAACGCCAGCGGCACCTTGTCGCCAGGCTTGTAGTTCTTCGCGCCGCAAACAATCTGACGCTCCATGCTGCCGTCGTTGACGCGCGCGACGGTGAGTTTGTCGGCGTTCGGATGCTTCTCGCTGGAGAGAACCTGAGCCACGACCACTTGATCGGGAATCTTCCCGCCAAGCGTCTGCACATCTTCAACCTCAATCCCGGCAAAAGTCAGCTTCTCCGCCAACTCCTGCGGCGACCAGTCGAAGTCAACGTATTGCTTCAGCCAGTTATAGGTGAATTTCATATCACTTGACTAACTCATATTTCTCCGCAGGAAGACCGCAGATCGGGCACTTGGCAGTGGGTTTGCCGATTTCCAGATGACCGCACAGCGGACAGAGGTAAATCTCAGCGCCATCAAGGTCGTGTCCCGCCTTCACTGCCTCCAACGCCAGCGCATACAGCTTGGCGTGAACTTCCTCGGCTTGAACCGCATAACCGAACATCGTTTTCGCACGGTGGTTGTCCTTCTTCGCCTGCTCCAACATCGGCGGATACATCTCCTTGAACTCGTACGTCTCGCCCGCCACGGCTTCCTGCAAGTTCTCGACAGTTGTCTTCACGCCACCCATCGCGTTCAAATGGCCGTGTGCGTGAATCGTCTCCGCTTCCGCTGCTGCGCGGAACAAACGCGCCACTTGCGGGAATCCGTCTTTCTCCGCTTTCTTCGCAAACGCCAGATATTTCCGGTTCGCCTGGCTCTCGCCGGCAAACGCCGCTTTCAGGTTCTCATTGGTTGTTGTCATAATGTTGGTTTCCTTTATTGGTTAGAACTGCTCCAAAAACCTTACGTCATTTTCCGTAAACAAACGGATGTCGGTGATGCCGTACTGGACCATCGCCAATCGTTCAATGCCGAAGCCAAACGCCCAGCCGGTATAGGCGTCGTCGGGATAACCGACCGCCTTGAAGACATTCGGGTCAACCATGCCGCAGCCGGCGATCTCGATCCATTCCTTGCCGCGCGCGCGGAAATGCGGCGTGCTCAGGTCTATCTCGAAGCTCGGCTCGGTGTACGGGAAGAAATGCGGACGGAACCGAACCTTCGTCTCGGGGTCGAGCAGTTGCTTGAAAAAGAACTCGACGGTGCCTTTCAGGTCGGCAACGGTCACGTTCTTGTCAACGTACAGTCCCTCGATCTGGTGGAACGTCGGGCTATGTGTCGCATCGGGATTGTCACGCCGGAACACACGTCCGGGAGCGACGATGCGGATTGGCGGCTGTCGCTTCAACATCGTGCGAATCTGAACCGGCGAGGTGTGTGTGCGAAGCAGATGCCGTCCGTGTTCGCCTTTCGGCAGGTCAACGTAGAGCGTGTCTTGTATGTCGCGCGCGGGATGGTTGGCGGGCGTGTTCAGCGCATCGAAGCAATGCCACTCGTCTTCGATCTCCGGACCGTCCTCGACGGCAAAACCCATTCGACGGAAAATCGTGACGGTCTGATCGAAGACTTGGGTGAGCGGATGTTGATGCCCAATGCGATGTCGGCGTCCCGGCAGCGTCGTGTCAATCGCCGGGCCACTCGTGGCAGCGTTGGCTTCGAGGTCGGCTTGTTTCGCTTCGACGGCGGCGGTGAGCGCGACTTTGACTTCGTTGGCCAGTTTGCCGACGCGCGGTTTGTCTTCCTTGGCGAGCGAACCGAGCTGCTTGAGCGCCGTCGTGACAGCGCCCTGCTGGCCGATGTACTTGGCCTTGAGTTGCGCCAGCGCCGCGAGGTCGCCGCAACCGGCAACCGCAGCTTCGGCTTCTCGGCGAACAGATTGAAGTTGTTGTTCGAGTTCAGTCATGATGAATAATTCTTATACCAAAAACGGCTGCACGGCGACGAGAACTTGTTCGACCGTCACTCTTGACATGCATTCCATGGGTGGTTGCTGAACGCAACGATCTTTCATGCACGGCGAACAATCAACGCCGGCACGGAGAACAACGTGTTGTTTGCCGTACGGCCCGGTCAAGGCAGGGTCGGTGGGGCCAAAGATGGCGACGACCGGCGTGCCAACTGCCGCGGCAATGTGCATTGGACCGCTGTCGTTGGTGACGACAACGGCGCAACGCGCATACAACTCGGCAAGCTGAAGGAGATTCGTTTTACCGGCTTCGTCCCGACAACCTTGGGCAATTCGTTCGATGCGGTTGCGCTCGTTCGCCGAGCCGGTGAGAACGACGCGGTCGCGCGGCAACCGGCGGATCAGCTCGGCGAATTTGTCGTCGCCCCAGAGTTTTGTCGGCCAGCGGGCGGAGGCATTGATGGCAATCCATCCCTCACGCGATGCTTGGGGTAAGCCGAGAGGAAACTCGACCGAATCACCGTGGCAACCGAGGTGGTCGGCGGCCTTCAGGTAACGTTCTACAGCGTGGCATCGCGGAACCGCGACGATTTCGTTGTAGAACATTCGCGAGCCTTCGCGCGCGTCGCTGAGTCCGATGCGGCGCGCAGCGCGTGTCACCCACGTCATTACGCCGCTGCGCAGCAGGCCTTGCAGATCAACGACGAGTTCAAAACTGGCTGAGTGAAGTTGTTTCAGGAGCGCAGGAAACCGGCCGGCCTGTTCGCGGTGAAACAGCATGCGCTCGTTGATCACCGGTGACCGTTCCAGCAGGGACGCGAGATTGCTGTTGATGAGCCACGCGATGTGCGCTTCGGGAAACTGGCGGCGGATGCGCGCGACGGTCGGAAGCGCGTGGACAACGTCGCCGAGCGCGCTGGGCTTGACGATGAGAATGCGCTGGGGCGTCACTTGCCGTATTCGAGCCGTTCAGCGAGCGTTTCCGGCAACCCGGCGTCGAGGATCTTTTTCTGGGTCTGTCGGAAATCGTACTCGACGCGGTGCAATTCGACCGTCTGGCTGGGGAGATCGTAGGTGACGTAGGCGGCAGCGGAGTTCCGGTCGCGGGGCTGCCCGATGGAACCGGCGTTGATGAAGTATTTCTTGCCGACTTCGATTTTGATTTTGGTGTACAAGCCGCCTTGCACGCCCAAGGGGGTCCGGATGAAGGCAACGGGAACGTGCGTGTGTCCGTTGAAACAGACTGGTGTGCGCTGGTAATTCATGCTGGCAGCGGCGGCCAGCTTGTCGAAGACATAGGCCCATTTCTCGGGCAGGTCGAGCGTCGCGTGCACAACGGAGAAGGATTCGACGATCTGCGAGTATTTGAGATTGCGAAGCCACTCCCGGTCGTCTTCCGTCAGGTGGTCGCGGGTCCACTTGATGGCGTCGGAGGCCATCGGGTTGAACCCGGCGAGATCAAGGACACTGCCGCAGTATTCGTCGTGGTTGCCCATCACGACGGGGCAGTTCAGGCTGCGAACAATGTCGAGGCACTCTTTCGGGTTGGGACCATAGCCGACGACGTCGCCGAGGCTGATAAAGTGAGCGCAGTGTTGCGACTTCGCATGATCGAGCACGGCGCGCAGCGATTCCAGGTTGCTATGGATGTCTCCGAGGATGGCGTATTTCATCGGCTTGGTTCAGGTTTGGGTGATTGTTGCGGGAAGATACGCTGTGCATCGGGAATGTCCATCTCATTTTCGATCCGTCGAATCTCGCGTTCCACGACGCCCCAGAGGTGAGGCACTTTTTTGTGGTCTTGAAACCAGATTCTCTTCCAACAGTCGTACGCTTCCGCATACTTGCCGCATTCGGCAAGCTTCCGGCAATGCATCCTCGCGATAAATGTTGGAGCGTTGCTAAAGCCCGCAGCGATGGCATATTGCTCGGCGGCCAGACAAGGGTCCTTGAATTTCTGGTCGTAGAGCCAGCCCAGCTTGAAATAAAGCTCATATCGGTTCGGCACATTCTGGATGCCGCGCACCAGAAACTGACGGCCACGTTCATGCCAGACAAGCTCGCGTTTCATGCCTTGCGCGAGCGTATAGTTGTTGGTGTCCACGCGCTCCGCATAGCCGATGTTCCAGGCCATGTGCCATGAGCCGACATCCCAAAACAACACCGACCGCGGCTGCAACATCGTCGCCACCTGCATCTTGTTGTACTGTTGGAACCAGCGTTTCTGTTCCCAGTCGCTGTGGCTCCAGATCCAGACGAAGTCCGCCGCCACGCCGCGAAAACCGGCCAGCACGCCGATGACCAACCCCTGCCCCATCACATCGCGCATCTCGCGGGTCACGGTCACGCCTCCGAATTTCAACCGCAGCCGCTGCGTTTCCATCCGCTCCTGCAACGGCAACGTCCCCCACGCCGCCAGCAGCAAGACCAAAATGGCCGACAAAATCCCCCGCATGACTCACAGCTCCCGTTCCGCAAAAATAAACTGGGCTGCCGCCAGCACGGCGGCCAAATAGACCGCGCCGTACAACATCACCTTGGCGACATACCCCCACGGAATCGCATCGCCGAGAATCACGTCGTCGGCCACATTGAACACGCTCAAGTCCGGCACCAACGCCAGCAGAAACCGCGCGGCGCCGCTCTCGGCCCAGCGTTCCTTCGCGGCGCCAACCAAATGGCCGGAGAAAAAGATCAACAACGCCACGGCCACGTTGAACACCATCGAGGTTGAAAACGTTGACACCAGCAGCGTGATCGCCGCCAGCAACGCGAGCTTCACATACGCCAGCAGCAACGCCTTTACCAGGTCGGCGTCAAGCACCGCCGCCCGAATCCGCTCTGTCTGGCGGGCAGCCTCCTCCAGGTTCGCATTCTCGCCGGCCCGCTCGACTGTTTCCCGCACGACCCGCAGGTAATTGTCGCCCTTGAACTTCAACGCCGCGCCAAACATCACCGACATCACCAGCAAGCTCACCAACACCAACAAGGCGCTTCCCAGATATTTGCCGAACAAAAACTCGCACCGGCGAACCGGCTTGGAGAGGATCGTGTAGATCGTGCGCTGCTCCAATTCGTTCGGTATCAACTGCGCCGTCCCCACGATCGCAATCAACATCCCGAACACGGAAATGGCGCCCAGACAAAAATCCTTGACGAACTTCAACTGCTCCAGCGCACCCTGCTCGCCGGCGTCGCCAAACCCGAATTGCGAGAAGAAACTCGCGCTCGCAATCAACACCAACGCGAACAGAATCAGTACCAGATACACCTTCTGCCGCACCGATTCGGTCAGCGTGTTCACCGCAATCGCCCAGACACGCCGCAAGGAAAATCCAACCCATTCTTGTCGCGCGCCGCTCATGGCCTGGCCCCTCCTTCATCCTTGCGCAGTGCCTTCAAGAACAAATCCTCCAATGTCGTCTCGGGGTGCTCGACGGACACGACGGTCCCGCCGGCCGCGGCAACAGCCGATTCCACGGCACCGCGCGCGCCCTCCGGCAGGTCTTGCACCGTGATGCTCAACCGCTGTTGGTCCTTCAACAACTGGCTGACGTCACCCTCCAACACCAACCTGCCCAGGTTCAGGATGCCAATCCGGTCGCAGACATCCTGCACCTGCGCCAACAAGTGCGAACTCAGGATCACCGTCTTCCCCATCGCCTTCAACCGGAGAATCAGGTCGCGAATCTCCCGGCTGCCAATCGGGTCAACACCGGCCGTCGGCTCGTCCAGCAACAACAAACGCGGGTCATGAACCAACGCCTGGGCCAGCCCGATCCGCTGCAACATCCCTTTCGAGTACCCCGACAATCGCCGGTCGCGCGCCGCCGTCAACCCCACCATCTCCAGCAGTTCAGCCACCCGTCTCCGCAACAGCGCGCCGCGCATCCCGCACAGCCGCCCGTAAAACTCCAGGGTCTCCCCGCCGGTCAGGTACCGGTAGAAATACGGGTTCTCCGGCAAAAAACCGACGTGAAGCCGCGAGACCACCTTGTCGCACGGCACATCAAAAATCCACGCAGCACCCGATGTCGGCCAGACCAAATTCAGAATCAACTTCAACGCGGTGCTTTTGCCGGAGCCGTTCGGGCCGAGCAGGCCGTACACCTCCCCCTCGCGCACCCGCAGGTTCAGCCGATCCAACGCGAGCAACCGTCCGCGGCCCCAGCCGAGGTTGTATTTCTTCGTCAGGTTCTCTGTGCGAATGGCGTCCATCTCAATACCGAATGTCAAAACCAACAAACTCGCCCGTCGCCGGCAACCAGTGCGTTTCCTCGTTGCGAATGTACCCGGCCAAGCCGCTGTCGCGTACCGCCTGCAGAAACGCCTTCAGTTCCGCCTCGTCGCCTTCCGCCGTCAGTTCCACGCGACCGTCGGGCAGGTTGCGGACAAAACCGGCGACTTCGTAGCCGCACGCCACCTCGCGCACAGTGTAGCGGAATCCCACACCTTGCACGCGCCCGGCATAATTAACCACAACATGTTTTCGCGTCGGCATAACAACGGCGGAGAGTACCGGCAAAACCTTTTGCGGTCAACGCTTCGTCCGCCACCCTTGCAAAAAAAACTTTACAGGACCGGGGAAACGTGGTTATGCTCACGGCAGTACATCACAGAAAGACAAACCAAGCAGATGATAGCGAACGACAAAAAGAAGCATATTACCAAAGAATTTCAGTTGCACCCGAAGGACACCGGTTCGGCGGACGTGCAGATTGCGCTGCTCACCGCCCGCATCAACGAGTTGACGGAGCACTTGCAGTCACACCTCAAGGACCACAGTTCCCGTCGGGGGCTGCTGAAAATGGTTGGCCAGCGGCGTCGCCTGCTCGATTATCTGAGCAGCACCGACACCAAACGCTACCACGAACTCATCAAGAAACTAAACCTCAGAAAATAAGGACGCACTCCTGAGGACGGATAGGATGGGTGGAATGATGTCGAGGCGCAAGGCCTGACGCCGCGCTTCGATATCATTTCATCGTTTCTACCGATCCCTTCCCTCGGGGTGCCTCCACAGAACAGGAGTCACATGACACATCGCATCAACCCCCAAATCGGGGACAAACCCCTCATCATCGAAACCGGCAAACTCGCCAAACAGGCTGACGGCGCCGTCACCGTCCAGTACGGCGAAACCGTGGTGCTCGTCACCGCCGTCGCCAGCGCCGGGCTGCGCGAGGAACTCGATTTCTTCCCGCTCACGGTTGACTACCGCGAAAAAGCCGCCGCCGCGGGCAAGTTCCCCGGTGGCTACTTCAAGCGCGAAGGCCGCCCCACCGAAAAGGAAATCCTCACCGCCCGCATGGTGGACCGCCCCTGCCGTCCGCTGTTCCCAGAAGGGTTTTACAACGACACCCAGATCATCTCCATCCTGCTCAGCGCCGACGCCGTGAATGATCCCGACGTCCTCGTCATCAACGGCGCCAGCGCCGCGCTGACCATCTCCGACATCCCATGGAACGGCCCCATCGGCGCCGTCCGCGTCGGCCGGGTCAACGGCGCATTCGTCGCCAACCCGACGCACGAGCAACGCGAGCAGAGCGACCTCGACCTCGTCTATGCCGGCAGCGAGACGGAACTCGTCATGATCGAAGGCAGCGCCAAGGAAATCAGTGAGACCGACATGATGGCCGCCATCGAGTTCGGCCATGCCGAGGTGAAGAAAATCATCGCCGGCATCAAGGAACTCGTCGCCAAGGCCGGCAAGGCGAAACGCACGCCGCCGTTGCGCGTTGTGCGTCCCGAAGTCTTTGCCGTCGCACAGGAGATTGCCGCGCCGGAAATCCTTGCCGCCATCCTCACGCCTGCCAAACTCGAACGCCAGGGCAGGGTCAGCGCGCTCAAGACCAAGGTCACCGAGGCGCTCAAAGTCAAGTTCCCCGACGTGACGAAGTTCGAAATCAACGAGTCCTTCTACAAGATTGAGTCCGAGGCAATTCGCACGTCAATCCTGAAGAACAACAAGCGTCCCGACGGCCGCGGCGCGCGTGAACTTCGCCCGATTGCCTGCGAGGTCGGCATCCTCCCGCGCACCCACGGCAGCGGTTTGTTCCAGCGCGGCGAAACGCAGGGCTTGGTGTTGACGACGCTCGGCGCGAAGGCCGACATGCAGGAAATGGACGCCTGGACCGGCGGCCCGACCGGCAAACGCTTCATGCTCCACTACAGTTTCCCGCCGTTCAGCGTCGGCGAAACCGGCCGCACCGGCGGTCCCGGCCGCCGCGAGATCGGCCACGGCGCGCTCGCGGAGCGATCCCTCCTGCCGGTGATTCCCGAGGAAACGGATTTCGCATACACGATCCGGTTGACCTCGGAGATTCTCGAGTCCAACGGCTCATCCTCGATGGCTTCCATCTGCGGCGGAACACTCGCGTTGATGGACGCCGGCGTGCCGATCAAAGCACCGGTGGCGGGCATCTCCATCGGATTGATCACTTGTGAAAAGACCGGGCAAGCAATGACCATCACAGATATCATCGGCGCCGAAGACCACTACGGCGACATGGATTTCAAGGTGGCCGGCACGGCGAAGGGCATTACCGGGTTCCAGACCGACTTGAAGTTGCACGGCCTGAAGTTTGAACTGGCGCGCCAGGCCTTCGAACAGGCGCGCGAAGCCCGTGTCCAGATTCTTGAGAAGATGGCCGCCGCCATCAGCGGGCCGCGCAAGGAAATGTCCAAGTACGCGCCGCGCATCACGACCATCAAGATCAATCCCGAGAAAATCGGCGCGGTCATCGGGCCGCAAGGCAAAGTCATCAAGCAGATTGTCGAGACGACGGGCTGCCAGATTGATATTGAAGACGACGGCTCGATCCACATCTTTTCCAGCAGCGGCGAAGCCTGCCAGATGGCGATTGACCAGATCCACGGCATCACTGCCGAGGCGGAAGTCGGCAAGATTTACCGCGGCAAGGTGGTTGGCATCAAGGAATTCGGCGCATTCGTCGAAATTCTGCCCGACAAGGACGGCCTGCTCCACATCAGCGAGATTGCCGATTATCGCGTCAAGCGGGTGGAAGACGTCCTGAAGATGGGCGACGAAGTCTGGGTCAAGGTGCTGGACATTGACGACCGCGGCAAGGTTCGTCTCAGCCGCAAGGCGGCCCTTGCGGAGAAAGATGCACAGGCAAAAACATCCGATTAAGAATCGAATTGAGTTGCCAAGATAACGACCGCTACGTATAAGGCGGCACAACAAGAGCGAGTTTCGTATAAGATCAAGATGGAGGAATACATGCAAGTCACTGCCACAAAGAAATCACATCTGTTTCGCATCCTTGGCGCCTTACTACTCACCGTCACCCTTCTGGGCATCACGGCCGCTTGGGCACAGGAGGCCGCACCTGCGGCGGCTCCGGCCGCGGCAGCGGCTCCCGCACCGGCGGCACCAGCGGCTCCGGCAGCCCAACAGACGGAAGCCAGTTACTGGGAGATGATCAAGCATGGCGGCCCCACGCTGGTCGTCCTGTTCTTGTGCTCGGTGTTTACCATGACACTCATCATCGAGCGGTTCATGTACTACCGCAAGGCCTCCGCCAACACCGCTGCGATGATCGAGAAGGTTAAACAGGCCGGCACATTGTCGGAGGCATTGACTGCCATCGAATCCGAACCGGGCGTTTCCGGCCGGGTGTTGCGCACGGCGCTGACTGCGGCACGGGACGGCTATCCCTCCGAGCAGGTGGAGCAACTCGTGCAGGGCGAAGTCACCAAGGAACTGATCGGCATGGAACGCTGGCTGCCCCAGATTGACTCGATGGTCACGATGTGCCCGCTCATTGGTCTTCTGGGCACCACGCTGGGCATGATCCGCTCTTTCAGCATCGTCGCCCGCATCGGCATGAGCGACCCGACCAAACTGGCCGGCGGCATTTCCGAGGCGCTCGTCAACACCGCAGCCGGTTTGGCCGTCGCCATTCCGGCGCTCTTTGCCTTCAATTACTTCACCGGCCGCAAGGAAGCCATCTTGATGGACATGGAAAAAGGCCTCAGCGAACTGATGGTCATCCTGAAGAGTTCCGAGAACCCGGAATAACCCTGCCCCTGATCCTCCGCCATGAAGGTCAAACGCCGAATCGTCAAGCGCGGGCGCATCGAGATCATTCCGCTGATTGACACGATCGTCATTCTCTTGATCTTCTACATGACGTTTTCCCGTTTCTCCGAGGCGCAGCGGGAATCCGCGTTGAAGCTGCCGGAATCGCGCGCTGGCGATGAGTTCAAGATGTTGCCACAGCAGATCATCGTCAATATGTACTCAAGCGATGAGGTCTCCATCGGCGGCGTGAAATGCAAGGTCGCCGAACTGCCTGCCATCATCCGCAACTATTACGCAAACCTCGCCAACACCGCGCCGGACCTTGCCCTCAAACTCAAAGCGGGCGAAGTCAAACCCTCCATCATCCTTCGCGGAGACCGCAAGATGTCATACAGGGACCTCAGCGATTTCATGCGGGTTTGTGCCAAGACCGACCTGCGCGAGTTCCTGCCGGCAAACTCGGCCCCCGGCATTACAGAAGTCACCTTTACCGCCCAGGAAGTCCGCTGAACAGCCATGAAACTCAAACGGCGAATCACCAAACGCGGCCGCATCGAAATCATCCCATTGATTGACACGATCCTGATCCTGCTGATCTTCTACATGAGTTTCTCCTCGTTCGAAGCCAAGGAGAAACGGATTGATGCGAAGATGCCGTTGATCAGCAAGACCATGACGCCGGGCACACAATTCGAGTTGGACCTGACACTCCACGTCTATAACCAGAGCAACATCCTCGTCAACGGCGCCTCGTACGACGCCGAGGGATTGCGCGAGCAGATGAAACTCTTCACCACCACCCCGGATCAACCGGTGACGGTGATCATCGAGGGCGAACCCGACACGAATTATCAAGCCATCATCAGCGCGTTGGATGCCTGCGCCCAGGCCAAACTCACCAAGGTGGCATTCCGACCGCTGCCTGAAAAGGCTGCCGCACCTGCTGCGGCGCCGGCCGCGCCGGCCCCGTGAGGTTGCCATGATCCGCCACGGCCTGCGCATACTGGTTGCCATGCTGGCGCTCGCCTTTGCCGGCGCGTTCCCGTCATCCGCTGCCGAGAAAAAACCAGACCCCAAGAAAACCCCGGCCAAGGCACCCGCCGCCAATCCGCCGATGGTGGCGCCCACGAAAGCCGCCCTCCCCGCCCCGCCGGCTGCACCCCAATCGGGGGCGTTGACACCCCAAGCTGCCTTTGACCAGGCGGAGGACCTCTACCGATCCGGCGATTGGCCTGCGGCGTTGAAGGCGTTTCAGGATTTCGACAAAAAGTTCCCTTATAGCGGCGCCCGCCCCATCGGCCAATACTATCAGGGCTGGTGCTATTTCAACCTCAAGCGATACGACGAGGCGATCAAGATCCTCAACGGCATGATCACGAACTATAAAGAGGCGCCTATCGTTCCCGAGGCGATCCTCAAGCTCGCCGAATGCTACCGCGAGAAGCGGGATTTCAAGCAGGCCACCCAGTGGTACCGCACCTTTCAGGAAAAATACAAAGACAACCCATTCCTTCCGCAAGCCATCATCGGCGAGGCATGGGTGCTCTACAAAAACGACAACCGCGAGGCCGCCAAGAAAATCATCACCGCCGTCGGCCAACAATACGCCAACAATGCGCAGGCCATCCTCGACGCCACTTTCCTGCTCGGCCAAATCCTGACGGACGAAAAGAAGTTCAACGAAGCGCGGGCGCTGTTTCGGCGCATCGCCGAGCAAAGCAACAACCCCAGCGCCACTGCCGCCCTCTATCAGATGGCAGACTCTTTTTACGAAGCAAAAAATTACACAGATGCCATCAAGTACTTCAAGCGCGTCCAGTCCAAGTCCGCCCTGCTGGCCAACATCGCCACGCAGATCGAGCCGCTCATCACCCGCCGCAATGAACTGCTCCGCGCCGGCGCTGACATCGGCATCGTCACGTCGCAAATCCAGCAGTTGCAGACGCTCGCCAGCCAGATCAACAAGCGCGAAGACCTGCGCGCGGTCGCCCTGTTCCGGATCGCCAACTGTTACCAGGAACTCCGCAAACCCGAACAAGCCACGGTCGTCTATCGCGCCCTCATCGAAAAGTACCCAACCGAAAAAACCACGGAGTATTCCCTCTACGGCCTGATCCAGGCCCTGACCGAAAGCAAACGCCTCACCGAGGCAAACGCCGCGACCGAGCAATTCAAGAAACAATTTCCCCAAAGCAAAATGCTCGACAGCGCCGGCTTTCTGCAGGCTGTCTCCATCTTCGGCACCGGCGATTACAAGGACGCCCTCGAACGTTTCCGCAAGTTCCTGACCACCTGCAAAGACC
>Ga0194112_10001561_pt1 | contig 33722 bp, 22 predicted proteins | sample TA2MahC400mmetaG_FD_146191 | JGI IMG/M metagenome (GOLD analysis project Ga0194112, IMG submission 146191) | Freshwater microbial communities from Lake Tanganyika, Tanzania - TA2015016 Mahale Deep Cast 400m | ecosystem: Environmental > Aquatic > Freshwater > Lake | place: Tanzania: Lake... | reverse complement strand
TGGAGGCCCGGGCCGCCATGGAAAAGAAGCGGGCCGAGTTGACCCGGAGCTCGTCGCCCGCGCCCAAAGAATGGGACTTCTTAAGTCTGGCGACGGAATACCTGGAGCAGGCCCAAAGAAAGTTCGCAGCTAAGACCTGGAAATACAAGTCCTATGTCTACCGGCATTTCCTGGAATTCTCGGGGAATCTGCCTCTGTCCCAGATCAGCCCGCACCTGATCGAGTCGTACCTGCAGACCCGGAAAAGCAACTACAACTATAACTTCCATCGCAAGGACCTGTGCGCCCTGTTTACCTGGGCCTGGAAGCGGGGGTTATTAAAGGAAAACCCCTTCTTCCATGTGACCAAGATGCCGGTGGATGAGCCGAACCGGGTCAGTCTCACCCAGGAGGAGATGACCCGCCTGTTGTTGGCTGCCGGCTCCCACCGGCCGTTTTTCCTGGTGCTTTACCACACCATGGCCCGGGTGGGGGAGGTGATGCGCCTCAGGTGGGATGACGTAAACTTCTCCGAGCGCCGGATCAGGCTGTGGACCCGGAAGAGAAAAGACGGGGCCATGGAGTTCGACTGGCTTTATATGAACGAGGACCTCTACCAGGTCCTGTGGGATCTCTGGAATAAAAAAGACAAGCACCCGGAATGGGTTTTCCCCAATCCCAAGACCGGCAAGCCTTTTCAGGATCGTAAAAGGTTGATCCAGGGGGTATGCCAGCGGGCCGGCATCCGCCCCATCGGGTTCCATGCCATCCGGCACCACGTTGCCACCCTCCTGGCTGACAAGGAAAAAATCTCCCTTCCCACCCTTTCCCGCTTCCTGCGTCATAAATCCCTGCGCACCACCGAGATTTATCTCCGCAAGCCCGATGAGAGCCTGAGAGACGCAGCCAAAAGGCTGGAAAATGGTAACCTACTCAGTGACCTACTCAGTGAACCCGGTTTGGAAAAAGAAAAGGCCACCGAAGTGGCCGAAATCTTTGGTGGAGATGAGGGGATTTGAACCCCTGACCTCCTGCATGCGAAGCAGGCGCTCTTCCAGCTGAGCTACATCCCCACGGTGTCTTTTCATTATGGCGGCGATTTCGGGGTTGTCAAGTGGATTCCCCGGGGGCACGCCGCAGGCCCGTCCTTGAGGGAACAAACAGTCCGGGGGGTGGGAGAGCGGCCACGCCGGAGGGGGGACCGCTGACCCGGGAAAAGGGGGCGCGCCAAAAGTTTGCGGTGGAAAAGGGAGACAGGGGAGCCTCTTGCAAAAGTCATTTGAGCTTCTTGCAAAACTTCCGCCGCCACGTCAGGGTTTCCGAAATATCGAAATATCATGGTGCGCGGTGCGCACCCTACAGATCCTCTGATGTTCCGGCCCCCTTGTAGGGTGCGCACCGCGCACCATGAAAGAGGTTGGCATCTGGCAGAGCGTTTTAAAAACCGCCGCCCTTTCCCAGGACTAAGGGAGAATTTTGCAAGAGCCTCAGGGGGCATAGAACCCTGCCCCTGTGGGCCACTCCGCTCACCCGGGCGCCCCAGCCGTCCCTAGACCCATGCCCCCGCGGGTCACTGTCGGCATTATCCTCAGCGGGCGGGCTGCGCCGCCGGGGCCGCCGGAGTAACCCGGGTGATGCCCCGCAGCAGGCGGCCGAGGATGTCTGCGCCCGTAATGATGCGCCTGTCTTCGGGGGGCCACACGAGGATGAGGTCCTCGTCGACGACGTCGTCTCCCGGCCCCTCGGCCCGCACCGTAAGTCGGTTGAGGACGCGACCCAGGGGGAGGGTGCGGTCCTCCACGATGAGGGGGCGGTGACAGGCGGCCACGGGATCGAAGTCCTCCCCGGCGAACAGGGCATTGCGGAGAAATTCATGGGCGTTGAGCACAAAACGGGGCCTGCCCGTGTCGTCGGTGAGGACCACCCACTTTTTGCCCGAAGCATCCAAACGGTAAAGGAAGGGGTCCTGCGGGGACGGTGCAAAGCGGGGGAAGACGGGCAGGCCGTCCCGAAAAGGCAGGGGGATGACGCTTTCCGGGTGTAGCGGCTCCCCCTCGGCCCCCACCGGCAGGTCGTCGAGCTTGAGAAAGTTGACGGCGCCGGTGGCCTCAATCTCGCTGATTTCGGTGTCCTCACTGCGGGCGTGGTGACGCAGCAGTTCCTGCAACTCGGACTCCCGGAACCAGGGGATCCCCTCCCGGCCGACCCAGAAATCCAGCAGTTTTCCCACCGGCCGGGCAATGGGCCATAGCAGGGCTTTATAGAGGCGCAACAAGGGAGCCAGGCGGGACGCCACCCACAGGGCGTTCCGGGAGAAATAGGCCTGGGGGAGGATTTCCCCGGCGAAGGTGATGACCACCGTGGAAAAGAGGAAGGCCGCGACTCCCGCCAGCAGGGAATCGGCGAGCAACGTCAGTAGCACGTTGACCGATACATTGGCCCAGAGGATGGTCACCAGGGTGAAGTTGGCGTTGTGGCGCAGGGCCAGGACCCGCGCCGCGTCGGCGTCCCCCGATTCGGCGGCGGCTTCCAGGCGCAGGCGGCTCAGACTGAAGACCGCCAGGTTCAGGCCGGATAAGGTAGCCGACTGGGTGACGCAGAAGGCGACTCCCAGCCAGGACAGCGTCTCACTGGTCATGCCACCCTCCGAGGCAATTCAGAATAGGAAGACCCGGGCGATCAGGAAATAGAAGATCAGCCCGGTGGCGTCGATGAGGGTGGTGATGAAAGGGGCGCTGGCCACCGCGGGGTCGATCCCCAGACGCCGGGCCGCCAGCGGTACGATGGCCCCCACCGCCGAAGCCCAGCCGCAGATGCTGACGAGGGTTAAGGCCACTACGGCGGCAATCCTGTCGCCGGCAAACAGCCACACCGGAAGGAAGCTGATCACCGCCAACATGCCCCGAACAGCAATCCGACGGCAGCCTCCCGGAACAGGATCCGCAGAAAGTCGGAGGGCTGCACCTCACCGACGCTCATAGCCCGGACCATAATGGTGGCCGACTGCGCCCCGGAGTTGCCTCCCGTGTCAATCAGCAAGGGAATGAAGAGGGCCAGGGTGACCACCGCGTCCGAGACAACCAGGTCGCGCAGATGCACCATGCCGAGGAAGCCGCCGTCGTCGGCGATCACGGGCAGATCGTAGACGGTTTCCACGGTTTTCCCCCGTCTGCGCACCTCTCCCAACGCCTCGCTCACCTTCAGGGCGGGCGTCAGGGCGAGAAATTCCGGGGTCATATAGCGGCCGGCGGATTCGGGGGGATATCCCAGCAATTCGGACGTCATCCGCCTTTCCGCCGGGCTGAGTCCGGACAGAAGGTTCCTGGCCAGTGAGACCGGCATTTGCTCCACCAAGCGGGCCCGGTCGTCCGGATCCAGGGCCTCCACCAGACGCGAGACCTCCTGCCGGGTCAGCCTGTGCAGAATCTCCTCCTGGTAGGCCGTATCCATAAACTTGAACACCGCGGCGGCCTGCGCCTCCGGCAACTGCCCCAGAAATTCAGCCTGTTCTGCGGGCGGCAGTTTGGCCAGGTCTACGGCAACCTGGTAGAAATGCTGCTGTTCTGCCTGTCGCCGCAGCTGCTGCAATTCGTCTGATTTCGTCATCCTCGGCCTGTGTCGCAGGATGGCGCCCCGTCAAAGAGCAAACCGTCCCCGGTGATAAGCATTGCGTACAAAAGCGTAATTTGCCTTGTCGGTCGAAATCCGTCGGCTTTATATGAAATTGCTTGTCTGAATGTGGCGCAGGCCCCCCTCGCCTGCTCTATAAAAAAAACCGCCGGGCGCAGCTTTCCTACATATTGCATGCATAGGGGTGGCAGAGAGCAAGGCCCCTTGTCCTTCTTGCTCACCGCCTTGACCCTGGCCAGGGGCCGGATCTTCCCCAGGTTGCTCTTGGCGGTCACCAGCCCGCCCGTGCTCCCCACTCACTCCCGGTAGAGGGGCACGTCCTGCCGCAGCACCTCCACCACCGGCGGCCCCGCTGCGTCGGCCTGGGACGCCCGCCCTCCCTCCTTGTGTCGGTAACGTCATTATTGTAGGGGGATTTTTCCCCAGGCAGGCCGCCCTTGCCACCGAACCTGGGTTTCTTGTATGTCGGCAAAGATTCGACCCACAACCACACTAACTGACAATTATTTCCCCCTCAGCCCAGCCCATTCCACCCGCCGGGGGGATAGGGGGATAAGGAGCTTTTCCTCACAGACAGCTTGGGAACAAGGGGTTTGCTCCCACCACTCCACCGGGCTCACCCCACCCCTTGCCTGGTCGGCATCACGTTCTCAGGCGATTTCCCGGTCTGGCCGGGTCACTGCTTTCCCGGTCTGCCGGGTCCAGGAAAAGGGGATCCTCTTCCCTCAGCGGTTCTCCCCCAAACATTGCACCGGCCCTGCCGGCTCCGTATTTTCTTCCCTACTGCCCGTCCCGGCGCGGCGGGCCCCGGCGCACGGCCTGCCGTTCACAGGCCGATTCCACCTTGGCCAGGAGTTCGTCGGTGGGGCAGGGTTTGAGGAGATAGTCATAGGCCCCCAGCTTAATGATCTCCTGGGCGGCGTCCAGTGAGGCATGGCCGGTGAGGATGATGACCTCAATCTCCGGGTCGATGGCCTTGATGGCCTGCAGGGTGGCGAGGCCGTCCATTTCCGGCATCCTGAGGTCCAGGAGGACCACGTCGGCGCCTTGCTCCCGGAGGGCCTGGAGAGCTTCCCGGCCGCTGCCGAAGTCGGCCGCCTGCACTCCCTGGAGGGTCAGAGTCTTGCGGAGCGTGGTGCGGAAGCGCTCCTCGTCGTCAATGATCACAACCCGCGGCTGACTCATGGCGATTCCTTGGCAGAACCAGGGGCGGGGGTCGGGGACCGTTGTCCCCCCGGCCCTCCCGCCGCACTTCTTCCCCTGCCCTCCGGTTGCCGGGGCAGGCGGAGGGTGAAGGTGGCGCCCCGGCCAGGTGAGCCGGTCACTTCCATGGCTCCCCCCAGGCTGTGGATAATCTGCCGGGAGATGGCCAGTCCCAGGCCGGTGCCCCGCCCCGGAGGCTTGGTGGTGAAGAAGGGGTCAAAGATTTTATCCAGGTGTTCCGGCGGGATGCCGCAACCGGTGTCGGCGACGGCGATCTCCACCTCCCTCCCCTCCCTGGCCGCGGTGGTGATGGTGATGACTCCATCCCGGCCGATGGCGTAGACCGCGTTGGTGAGCAGGTTCAAGACCACCTGGCGCAGCAGAGGCGGGTCGCTCTGGATGGGGGGCAGATGGGCGGCGAATTGCCGCTGCAGGACGATGCCGTGGCGCCGGGCTTCCCTTTCCACCAGGGCGCTCATATCCGCCACCAGTTTATTCAGGTCCACGGCCTGGATGATGGGCTCCCGCTTGCGGGCGAAGTCCAGGAGGCGGCGGATGATGTCCCGGCCCCGGTCCACCTGGCCGGCGATGGCCCCCAGGGAATCCCGGAGCTCCCCCCATTCCTCCGGGCTCCGGGGGCCGTCCCCTTTGAGGAGCCGATTGAGCCACTCCACTTCCTGGAGGATGATGGCCAGGGGGTTGTTGATCTCATGGGCGATGCCTGCGGCCAGTTCGCCGACGGCGGCCATTTTCTGGGCCTGGAGGAGCCGCTCGTCCAGGTCGGCCTGACGGGCTTCCTGCCGGGCTTTATGGGCCAGCCAGGCCCGGGCGGCGGCGTAGGCCCCCGCGGCCCCCGCCAGCACAAGAGCCAGCGCCAGGGGGACGTCCCCCCACCTGAGCGCTGCTCCCCCCGCCACCACTGCGGCTGCCGCCAGGGGAGGAAGAAGCTTGGGAGAAAATCGGCTGCCCCCTTCGGTCATGGCCAATCCGAAAAGGTGGGCCGGGGAAGGAGGCCGTGGAGCGGCGCTGCCCCGGCCCACCTTCCCCGCCGCCCCTGGGCGCAGAAAACTCTTACCGGGATTGGATGACCTTCCGTTCGTAGGCCTGGCGCATCTTGTCCAGGAGTTCGTCCAGAGGCATCGGTTTCATGACGTAGTCGAAGGCCCCCAGTTGCATGCCCTGGATGCCCGACTCCACCGAGGCATGGCCCGTGAGCATGATCACTTCCGTGAGAGGGGCCTTTTTCTTCAGTTCCTTTAAAGTGTCGATGCCGTCCAGGCCGGGCATGCGCACATCCAGCACCACCACGTCGAACTCCTGCTCTTCAATGAGCTGCAACGCTTTGGCGCCGCTGTCCACGCCCGTCACCTCCAGGTTGCGGTCCCGGAGCCGTTTGACGATGGTCTCCAGAAAATCTACCTCATCGTCCACTACCAGTACGTTGAACCGTTCCATGAGCCTCCCCTCGTCCTTGGGCAAGGTGGCGGGACGCAGGCCCCGGTGCGAGTCCCCGCCCGCCTCACGGGCTGCGGCCCGTTCAGGCGGCCGGCAGGTAGATGGTGAAGGTGGTGCCCTGGCCCACCTCACTGGCCACCATGATTCTCCCTCCCAGTTTTTCAATGATGCTGTAAGAAATGGACAGCCCCAGACCGGTGCCCCTCCCCACGTCCTTGGTGGTAAAGAAGGGGTCGAAGATCTTGTCCAGGACTTCCTTGGGGATCCCCGGACCGTAGTCGGCGATCTCGATGGCCACCCGGTTGCTTTTGGAAATAAAATAGGTCTTGATGATGATCTGGCCGTTTTTCACGATGGCGTCGATGGCGTTGTTCAGGATGTTCAGGAAGACCTGCTGCAACTGGCCGGAATCGCTCTGGATGACGGGCAGGTCTTCGGCAAAGTCGGTCTGGATGTCGATGGAGCGGTAGCGGGCTTCGTTCTCCAAAAAGTCGATGGCTTCGTCCAGCGTCAGATTGACGTCCACCTTTTCCGTCACCGGTTCCAGGCGCCGACCGAAGCTCAGAAGGCGATGGGTGATTTTCTTGGCCCGATTGACGTGGAACTCGATCCTGTTCACCGAGTCGGCAAATTCCTGGAAATTCTTGCTGACGGAGAGGTCTTCCTTCTTGAGCAGGTCCTTCATCCAGCCCGCCTTTTCCCCGATGACGGCCAGAGGATTGTTGATCTCATGGGCAATGCCCGCGGCCATTTTGCCCAGGGCGGCCATCTTGCTGGACTGCACCGCCATATCCTCGCTGGCGGCCCGTTTGCGTTCCATGGCCTGCAGCTCCCGCATCATGGCCCGGGTGGTGAAGACCGCCCCGAGGATAATCAGCACCACCCCGCCGAAGCCGATGGTGGCGGCGATATCCCGGGCGTGGAGGAGGGGCGACAACTGCTCGGCCGGGTCCTCCTTGATGACCAGCACCCACCTCTTATTCTTCAGCACCGCGGTGCCGAAGAGGAAGTTCTGTCCCTCGAAATAGACCTCCTCCACGTTGGTGCCTATCGTCCAGGAATAATCCGGCGCTTTGGGTTTTTCCAACAGTTTGCCGCTGAACCTGGGGGAGGTCTGCAGGATGTTGGCGCGGTTGACCAGGAAGGCGTCCCCCGACCTCCCCACCTGGGCGGCCTGGACGATCTTTTCTATAATGTCGGAATCAATGGTGGCTCGGAGAATCCAGACTTTGGACCCTTCTCGGGCCAGCACGGCGATGATGAAATGGGGCACTTTGCGGAAGCCCAGGAAAACGTCGCTGATGTAAATGCCCGAGGCCATCACCCCGTCGAACCAGTCTTCGTTCTTGTAGTTCACTCCCTTGAGAATGTTGTAGTAAGGACCCACATAGGCCAGATGCGCGCCGTCCTGGTCGATGACGCCCAGGTCCATATAAGACCTGGACCGGGCTTGCAGGATGTTGAAGACCTTGTTGAGATAGCCCTCATCCTTGAGCTTCTCCAGGTTTTGGGTGCCTGCCAGAGTGGTGAGCTGGGCCACCCGCTCCTCGAAGAACAGATCCAGGGCTCCCTGGCGGTTCTCGGCCAGGGTCTTCAGACTGTCGGTAATCTTGCCGGAGTAGGAGACGCTGAACTGATGGTAGATGAAGAAGCCCAGGACAAACAACGGGAGGATGGAAAAAATGATAATGGAAATAACGATTTCCCACCAAATCTTTTTCAAGTAGGGTTGCTGCATGGAAAACTGCTCCTGGTTGCGGCGCGGTTGGGAAAAATGCTCGGGGCCGCCGGAGAGGCCGGGAGGAGTTCGAAAGAGCCTTTATACCCAGGGTCCCGGCCCGCCCCCCTTTCGGGGCGTCCCCCGGTCTTGGAACTGGTGGGGGGGCGTCGCAACACAACTCTCCCTCTGCCGCCGGCGCCGCCATTGCTGAGAATCTTACGCAAGGGCCGGAAAGATGTCAAGGATTCCCACCCAGGAGGGGGAAAAACCGGGGGAAGGGCATGTATGGCTCTCAACAGAGGGGCGCGGCCGGACTCAGCCCGTCATTTCGTCAACGGCGGCGGGCAGGGCTGCCTCTGCCCGCCGCCAACCCCTGACAATGGGGCCCGGTGCGCACCCTGTGCGACTTGTGGGCAATGATAACCACCAGGGGAGGGGGAATTATGGGACTTTTCAAGACAGTTACCTATGGGCCGACGGCCTCAGGAGCCCCCCAAAGCCCGGATGCGTTCCCGGGCTTTTTGAATCTGCTGCCTGCTCTGGGGCGAGGCATATTTGAGAAAGCTGCGATAGGCCGTCACGGCTTCCTGATTCCGCCCCAGTTTTTCCAGGGCGATGCCCTTGTTGTAGTAGGCGTGAGCGTAGGCGCGGTCCAGTGTCAGCGCCCGGTTGTAGTCCACCAGGGCTCGGGCATACTGCCCTTGACGGGCATAGACGATGCCGCGGTTGTTCAGGGCCTGGACGCCCCGGGGATCGATTTCCAGGCAGCGGTTCAGGTCCAGGAGCGCCTGGGGGTACTGACCCTTAAGGGCGTAGGCGGTGCCCCGGCTGTAGTAGAGCTGGGAATCCCCGGGGCTGTATTGCAGGGCCCGGCTGAACTCCGCGATGGCCCGGTCATAGTCGCCGGCCTTGAAGTAGTCGTGCCCGCGCTTCTTCAGGCCGGCCAGAGAGGCCCCGCCGGTGTAGGTTTCCGGCTCCGGCCCCGATTTCGCCTCCCCCAGCATCCGACTGGCGCCGGGCTTCAGGGCCAGCAGCCTGGACCCCGGGATGGCAAAATTGAGGTTCTGGCCGCCGGAGATCATGAAGGTGGCGATGCCCACCACTTCACCCTTCATATTCATCACCGGCCCGCCGCTGGACCCCCGGGAAATGGGGGCGGAAATCTGGAGGATGTGGGAGCCCCCCTTCAGGGGCCGCAAGCCCGACACCAGACCGTCGCTGATGGTCTGGTCCAAACCCAGAGGGCTGCCCACCACGATGATGCGGTCGCCGATTTCGGGCAAAACCGGGCTGATTTTCAACGGCCGGACGCGGCCGGGGGGAATCTGCACGGCCAGCAGGGCCACGTCCCAGGCCCGGTCCTCAGCCAGAATCGACTTGACCGGATGGCTTTGCCCGTCCATGGTCTTGACGATGATGCGCCGGGCCTCCCGGATGACGTGTTGATTGGTGATGACATGTCCTTCCTGGTTGATGAAGAAGCCGCTGCCGATGCCGTGCTGCTTCCCCTGGCTGTTATATGTGATGACCGTCACCACGGCCGGCTGCACCGCTTTGACCAGCCGGGAGAGGCTCTCCTGGGCCATGGCCCCCCGAGCCCACAGCAGCAGCGCCAGGCAGACCCACATGACCTTGAGATGGCGGGATGTCAACATTACTATCTCCCTCGAGGACAGCAGGGGCTCCGGCCCCTTAAAACTCTTGACTATAAGAATATCATATTCGTTAACAGATAAAATCGGATAACAAGGGGGGAAAACTTCAACGGCAGGCCCGGGGCGCCGGAAGCGGCCCCGGCCCTCCACAAGCTTTTCGGACCGGCCGCTCACCCCTCCGCCAGGCGCCGCTGCAGTTGCGCCTGGGCCTCCGGCGAGATGAAGGTGAAGCGCACGGTGGCCTTAAAATGCCGGTCCGCCGCAGTTTCCGCGGCCACCACTTTGCCGTAAATGACCCCGGCCAGGTCCTGGCGGTGGTCGTCCAGGAGGGTGAGGGAGACGTCCTCCCAGGGGTGGAGCTCCCCCTCCCCGGTGAGGTGAACCGCATTCTCCGACAGGGCCGTAACCATGGCCTGGGGGAGCGGCTCCCGCATGATTTTGCCCTTGAGAACCCGGAGCCGCACCGCCATCGGCGCCGCCAGGGGATGAAGGGACCCGCGCCGGGGGGGCAGCCGCACCGGCCAGGGCCCGGCGATGGCCCGCACCTCATACAGAGTGGCGGCCTGGGGCATGCCTTTCATCTGCACGGTGTAGACTTCGCCCACCTCCACCAGGTGGGCCACGGCCCGATAGGTTGCGTCGCTCACCAACACCTGGCCGCCCACGCAGAAGCCCTCCATGCGGCTGGCGACGTTCACCGGCGCGCCGATAATGCTGAATTTGGTGCGCTTTTCCGAGCCGATGTTGCCCACCACCACGGTGCCGGTGTTCACGGCCACGCCCATCTCCAGCAGGGGCAGGCCGTCCCTGGCGTTTTCGGCGTTGAGGTCCGCCATGGCCGCCTGCATGGCCAGGGCGCAGGCCACCGCCCGGGCGGGGTGGTCCTCCATGTCCTCGGGGGCCCCGAAGAAAGCCAGGATGCCGTCGCCCATGATCTCGTCGATGACCGCATGGTGTCCGACGAGGATGTCGATCATGCGCTCCAGATAGCGGTTCAGGAAGGTGATGACGTCTTCCGGGTCCATGGTGGCGATGATGGCGGTGAAGCCCCGCAGATCGCTCATGAGCATGGAGACCTCCCGCTTGTCGCCCCCCAACTCCAGGGCGTCCCGGTCCTCCAGGAGCTTTTTCACCACTTCCTGGGTGACATAGCGGCCGAAGGTGTCCCGGATGAAATCCCGCTTTTCCATGTAGTCGGTAAGCTGGCGGCCCAACTCGTTAAAGGATCGGGCCAGGTGCACCACCTCCCTGACACCCCGGGCGGGCACGGCCACGCTGAAGTCGCCCTCGCCGATCTGGCGCACCCCGTCCCGCAAACGGCGCAAGGGCCTTGACAGGGAGGCGGCGAAACCGAAGCCGAAGATGCAGGAGAGCCCGAAAAAGAGCCCCCCGCCCGCCAGGCCCCAGCCCTGCACCTGGCGGATTACGCTGTCCTTGTGCCGTTGGATGGCCACCCGGGCCCGGTCCAAACTTTCCTGGCTGGCTTTACGCATGCGGTGCTGGGTGGGCTGGAAAAACTCGTCGATGTTGACGATCGCCCCTACAATGAAGGGGGTGCCGGGGACGTGCACCCTGACCGAATAGCGCCGACGCTCCTTTTTGTGCACATCAAAAAAGGTAAAATACCCGGAAATATAGTCCTTCGTCAGGGACCGCTGGATGAGGGCCGTGGTCTCGGGGTAGCTCTCCTTCCAGTCCAACTGGTTCTTCCCTTCCACGGCAGGGTCCGGGTGGAACAGGATGAAGCCCTTGTTGTCATAGACATCGGTGTATCCCGCCGCCCGGCCCAGGGAATGGATGGTCTGAATGGCGATCTGCCGGAGCTTGCGGTCCAGGCGCATCCTGGCGTAATCATAGGATTTGCGGCCGCGCAGGAGATAGCTCAGCTCCCGGGCCACGTCTTCGGCCTTGTCCCGGACCACCGCCTCCCCGATCTGGGTCAACACCTCTTCCGCCAACAGATAATTGGTCCGGGTCAGGGACAGGACCCCTTCTTCCACGAAATGCTCGTTGGCTGCCGAAGTAGAGGTCAGAATCCGGTTGCCCATTACCCAAATGCCCAAAAATATCATGATGATCAGACTGAAATACGACAGGAGCAGATGCGTGCGGATACTCATGCTGACCTCCGGGCGGGGTGGAAAAGCGGAAGGTCGGTTCCTCCCCGGTGCGAAAGACCCTGTTCATCATGCCCAGCCGAGGCTATGCCATTTTTCTGTGAGAAAGCCACGGCTAACGGCCCTGGGACCGCAACCGTATGATAAATCAGGCTGATCCCGTCCGGCGCCGTCTTCCTGAAGGCCGGCAGGCACGCGCCGTTTCCCCTTCGGCGGCCCCCTGAAGGGCAGCAGCGCTGAAGTACACCCTGAATTATGTGCGATTGGCAACTGATTATAAAATAAAAACATTATGAGCTTCTTGCAAAACTTCCGCGGCGGCGTCAGGGTTTCCGAAATATCAGGGTGCGCGGTGCGCAACTTACAGATCCCCCGATGTTCCGGCCCCCGTGTATTGTGCCCACCGCGCACCATGAAAGAGATCGGATTCTTGCAAAGCGTTCCAAGACCGCCGGCCCTTTCCCAGGACAAAGGAATAATTAAACAATAGCCTAATTATATTAATAAGTTATAAAAGCCTTCGCCGGGAGCCCCGGCCCCGGAAGGGGAGGAAAAGTGGGAAAGATGGCCGCTGCCCGGGGCGCGACCTGCACTTCAGCCCCCCGGACCCGGAGACCGGCCCGGTGGGGCCCGCCTCCCGCCGGTGCCGCGTTCCCCCTTCCCCCAAATTTTTCCTGAGGGCTTGACAGTGCCAAAGGCTTCGGTTACAAAAAGAAATCGTCGGGGCTGTAGCTCAGATGGAAGAGCGCTTGAATGGCATTCAAGAGGTCAGGGGTTCAACTCCCCTCAGCTCCACCAAAGAAATCAAGGGGTTAGGTCATTGAGACTAACCCCTCTTTTTATTGGTGTGCACATAGTGTGCACAGCTTCAGGGTGAAGGGGGAAATTTGGGGAGGCTGTGCGCTTGTGGCTTTCGGGGACCCGTCTCTACCGTGGCCACGTCAATCACCGGCTGGTGCCCCGTCTGGCAGGCTCTTGCCCACCTCTGGTGCCAGGGTGATTTGTAAGGGCAACCCGAAACCAAAACCCCCATTGCCTCCCCCTCAATCGCCCCGCCACGGGCACCTCAGAGCGTCACAACGGCCTCCTGAATGCCCGGCCTCATGCCCTTTTCCATCTCCGCCGTGCTACCCCTGCCAGCGCAAGCACTGGACCCGATGACCTTCCGCCCACCCTCACCCTGCCCCTCCGCCAGGGCCAGGTGTTTCTCGAAAGAGGAAATCCGGAGGGTGGGACTCCTACCCCCCGGTAGCAAAATTTGCGCCCCCCACAGAAGCCACGCGTGAGCCCACCCTCCCTCCTGGACAAAAATTGACTTTCCGCCTAAATTTTTGTTATTTTGCCACCTAAAAGAAGAATGGGCTTTGGAGAAAATACAGGTTGGCAGATTTTACTTGGAGGGACGGGGCATTAAAACTAATTTATGACAGATGCAAGTAAAGGCGATCTCATAATCTCAGTTTGTATCCTTACGTGACTCTTGCTATTAATGATTATTTTTATACGAGTCTAATCTACCTTCGTCTCCAACTTCTTCTTTAAGTCCGCCGGGTTCATTGATAACACCAAACTCTACTTACACCCCCTCGCCTTGGGCTTTGACCCCGTGCATAATTTTCACATACGACTCATCTCGTCCCTTCGCCAGGTTCGAAAACCATGCCCCATACTGTGACGGAACCAGAAGGTCAAAAGTGTAAAGCTGTCTTTCAATAAAACCGTGGTCCCGGATGAACTCTGCGGGGATAGCCCCCTCCTGCAATTTCTGGTTCAGGACGGCGAAGTGCTCCTCGGCATAGCGCTTCTTAGCTGGCGTCGTTTCGTCGTCATCTTCATCGGACTTGATTTCCACCACTTTAATGATACTGTCGAAACCCTGGTCTTGCAGCGACCGTAACTGCTGCACATCCGTCCCCTCGTCCTGCAAGGTGCGGACATAGCGATTCAGGTCAATCTTGATGAAGAAGTCAGGATTAAAGCTCGACCGCACCCGGTCCTTCCCCTTGCGGAAATATTCATAGTCAATGGCGTAGAAACCCATGTCCCGAGATTTTATCCAGGCCTGCACGTAACGGGAATGCTTGATCAACTCGTAGATAAAGAGCTTTTCCGGGGTCGAGGTGACCCTCACGAGGTTTTGCGGAGTCTTAAAGAGGGAGGTGTTCACGACGTATGGCGCCTGGTAACCATAAAAAAACCGGATGTGGTCCTGATGTTTTTTCATAAAGTCATCCGACGGCTCCGTGAATAACTCCAACTGCTTCTCCTCATATTTTCCCCGCACAGCCTTCAAATATTCCAGGGCAAAGAGATTGTCTGCTCCCACCTCGGTTTCGTAATCCTCACTTAAAAAGACGCTCACGTCTTTCCCTACCTCGCTGACCCGGAGGCTGGTGCGATCCATCTCCGCCGTCTTCACCGGCGTCAGGTTGCCGGGAATGCTCTCCCGCTTGGGTTTTTGCTTCCCCGGGCCGATGAACTGCCCGAAGTAGAGGTCGATAGCCTGGGCATTTTCCAGGGATAAGCGGTCGCCCATGATACCGGCGGCCTCCATGGCTCCCCGAATGACCAAACGGATGTCCTCTGCCTGCAGCACGCGGCTGTTAACCTGTATGTCATCAGAGAAAGCGTACTGTCTGCTCTCAAAGGCCCGCAGGGAAAACCGTCTGGCCTGATTATAGGCCACTTCCTCCACGGTGACGAAAGTCCGGGTCAGCTCAAATTTCTTGTCGCCGGTGACCATGTAGGTGATGGTGGCCTTCAGATTATCGGTTTGGGGCTTGAGCAGCAGCAGGTCTCGCTGGGCTCTATCCTCTGCCAAAGGCTTGTCCACCAGTGTGGACCGTGGAGTATAGAGGATATTGAACAAGGTGAAGTTGTGCCGCGCCCGTTTGAGCCCGCTCTCCGGCTTCAGCGTCGCCGAGCTGAGATAAACTTCGCATTGGGTGACATAGTGCACCAATTCCCGGATATGGTCGGCGAATTTCTCGTGGTTGGTCACCGTGACCACCGGATATTCACTCAAGATGGCCGGGTGGGGGACCTGGCGGGGGATGCGTAGGCCCCGCCCCAGGACCTGGGAGATGAGCCGCTTGGAGTTGAAGACCCGCTCCTGCATGGGCACAATCTGGAAGACGTTGTCCACGTCCCACCCTTCCGAGAGCTTCTCCACCGCAAAGATAAACTCCGCCGGCTCCGCCAGGCTTTCGATATCGTCAAGTTTCTGCTTGTATTCCGACTCGGCAAGGCGGCTCACCACGCAAATGACCTTATCTCTGGCCAGCCCTTCATAGTAGGAATCCGGGTGTCCGCCGCCATCCGCTTTTTTCAGTTGCGCCCCCAGGAAAATGATGAACTCCTCCGACTTTTTAATGGCCACGCTCTGGGTGGGGGCGATGAAAATGGTGATGGGCTTCACCGCCGGTTGGCCGGCCTGCGGGTAGGAGTAGGTCTCCCGGTTGTCCAGGTGGGTCCGATAAATGATTTCAAAAGCCTGTTCCTGGGTGAACTCCCGGCCCGGGTCTTCCGATTCGGTGTGGAGGATGGGGTTGATTTTTTTGATTTGCTTGTCCCCCAGGGCGTCGGGGATGGCATAATTGTAAATGATGTCCGTGAAGTACTCGTCCTGGTTGTAGGGGGTGCCGGTGAAGCCGATATGCCGCTTAATCTTGCGCTCTTCCCGCAGAAACTTCATCCACAACCGTTCGTGGCGCTCTTCGGCTTTTCCCTTGGTTTCCAGCACCAGGTCGGTGTCCGTAAAGGTCAGATGGGTATAGGCGTGGTGCACCTCGTCGGAGAGGACCAGCACCTCGTCCGTTTGGGAAAAGAGGGTGTCGCCGATGGCGTTTTTGTCCTTGTTATAGATGGCGTTGATGTTCTCGATAAAAATCCCATAGTCTTCCGCCGGCCTGGTCTCGTCCAGGAGGACCACCGGCGCGTGGCGGTATTTGGGCGGCAGCTTGCTGTGGAGCTTCGGGTCCTCCATGAGCCTCTTGAACTTGTCCCTGAGCCCCGCCTCAATCACCGTGGAAGGCGGCCCCAGGACCAGCACCCGCTTAATTTTTTTCATCACCACGGAAAGATAGGCGATGGCGAAGATGAGGTAGGATTTGCCGGTGCCGGTGGCCAGGTGGATGACTCCCGAGAGCTTATCCGGCAGGGGCAGGTGGCGCTGGAAATTGTCCTCGGAGAGAAACCGCCGCTGTATGGAATCCTTTTTTTTGAAGTTCTCCCGGGCCAGTTCATTCACATTTTTATAGACGTCGCCCCAGAGATAAATCATGGTGCGCTTGAGGGCTTCATACTGGTAGGTGCGGCTGCCGGTGAGCTGCCTGACCCAATCCTCTATTTCCCGGAAGTCGAAAAGTTCCAGGTCGCAGCGCTTTTCGTTGACTTCCAGGGTGTGCTCCGAAAGATTCAGCTTGACGGCTTTTTTATGGCGTGCCTGGCGTGCCATGGCCGGCTACTCCGTGACCAGGGTGGGGGGCGATTCGTTGCCGTGGCGGTCGATGGCAATGATGGCGGTCTTGCCGGTCACCCCCGCCAGGGTCACCTCCCCGCCCTCCTTGAGTTCTTTGGCATAAACGGCCTGGTCCAGGTTGAAAACCCGGCCGTTATAATTCAGGTCCACCAGAAGGAGGGATAATCCCCCCAGGCCCTGGTAGGGGGTCCCCTCCCGGCTGAGGATGGGGGTGCTGAAGCTGACCAGCTTGAGGCCCTGGGGGGTCCGGGCGGCCTTGACCGTCACCTCGTCGTTGAAGTAGAAGCCCACCGAGGACACCAGGTTGTTGATGTTGGCCGGGGTGTCGGGCTGGTCCTCGATGGCGAAGTTCCGGGCCGCCTGCTCCAGGATGCTGTAAGGGAATTTCAACAGACGGAAATGCACTTCCCCGCCGCTGCCGTTGGGGAGCCGGAGGTCAGATACCCGGCTGCAGGTCTCCGGCACAATGATATAGTAATTGCCTTTGAGGCGGCCCCGGGATTGGGTGATGAGGTCCTGGAGATAATCCGGGTCGATGCGCACGTTATACAGGTAGTCGTCCTCCCACACCGGGAAGATTTCCACCGGGTCGCCGTCCTTTTCGGCGTAGATGTGGTCCAGCTTGTATTTCTTTGGGTATTTGTCGATGTCATCCTCTTCCTTGGGGATGCCGAACAGCGACAGGACAAAGGAGATGTAGGCGCACTTGTTCTCCCGGAGGTTCATCACCCGGCTGAAGTCATAGGCCCCCACCGCGGCCACCGCAAAGGGCTTGGGGGGCTGGCCGTACGTGGCGTTTTTCTTGTCCGCGTCGAAGGCCTTGGAGGCGGCGATGTTCCAGATACGCTTCTGCATCAGGTAAATGGCGTGCTTGCCGAAGTCGCATACAATCCAGCGCCGGCCCAGCTTCTCCGCCACCGCCGCGGTGGTGCCGGACCCGGCGAAAACATCCAGGACTAAGTTGCTTGGGTTGGTTGAAGCTTTTATTATTCTTTCAAGCATCACCTCAGGTTTTTGAGTAGGAAAATCAACCCGTTCTGCTGCCTGTGAATTAACTGGAAATATGTCCTGCCAAATATCCATAACTGGTTGCCCTTGAACCTCTTCCAGATAGCGTTTTATTCTGGCAACTCCTTTCTTTGTATAGTAAAGACGGTTTTCATTTTCATATTTTTGCATGGTCTCAATAGGGCAACGCCATTTTTTTGTTATACCCTTCCATTCATAAAGATATCCTCCACCTTTCAAACCAGCTCCAACTAAATCACCATCAGAAAATCGACGACCATCAAAATCAATATGTTTATACCGTTTTTCAATATGTTCTGTTGAATAATCACTATATAACTGATTGAAGATTCTATTTTCTGATTTCGTATAATAAAGTAGACAATCGTGGACATTGGCATAGGTTTTTGAATCACTATGCGCTGATGTTCTTTTCCAAATTATTTCATTTTGAAAATTAAAGTCTCCAAAAATATCATCCATTATAACTTTCAAGTAATGTACTTTTTTTGTATCTAAATGTAGATAAATGCATCCATCTTCTGAAAGAAGTTCTCTTAGATAAATTATTCTTTCCCTAAGATTCTCTATAAATTCCGCGCTATCAATCTTATCGCTGTAACTTCGCGAACCCTCACCCCCTTGAAAGTCTGACTTCGTCGCAAACGGCGGGTCGATGTAAATCAGCTTAACCTTGCCCTTCACCTTGTCCTTGATGAGCGGGTCCTGATTGAGATACACGGTCTTGAGGAACTGTAGGTTGTCCCCCTGGACGATAAGGTTCTGCCAGCCGTCTTCGCCCGGTTCCCCGAAGCGCCGCACCACCTGCAAGGGCGCGGACTGCCCCAGGGCCACGGCGGAGGCCAGAATCACCCCCTCGGGGCGCTTGCCGGCGTATTCGATGGTGGGGATGCGGATGCGGTTTAAGGTCTCGAAATCAAACTTCCCGGCCTGGCCCAGCTTTTCCAGAAGGGAGGGGAAGAGCTTGCCGACCAGCTCCGGGGCCGGCTCCACCCCGCTGTTCACCGCGTCCAGCAGCCTGGCCAAATCTTCTGCGCTGAGGTCTATCTTAGCCATGGGCATTGCTTCCCATCTTGCCAACGGGTGGCATCAGGATTCCCCCGCCAGTTTTATCATGGCGGCTCGGGTAACAGCGGCCAGGCGGAAACGTAAGGTCTCCAGTTGATCCAGAATGGGGGTCACCCGGGGGATCAACCCGGTCCGCTTGGCGGCCGGAAGAACTCCCAGGGTCCCGGTGAGGCGCAACCCCAACATTTCGGCCACGCGCCGGGCCAAAGCGTCATCGACGATCACCGTGGAACCGGGAGATTCCAGGGCCAGGGCCAACACCTGGGTTTCCCCCGGGCCCAGGTCGGTGACCAGGGGCAAGGCGGCAATACTTTGAGGCGCCCGGACGGTGACCCAAGCCAAAGATTTCAGGTCCGGCAGATCAATCCCGGCCTGTTTGCCCTGGTCGATTTCCTCCACCACCGCCGGGGGCGCCAGAACCCCGCCCGTCAAGGTCGGCAGCAGGTGCAACAGCCCCAATTGATGCAGATATTGGAAGGGTGAAGTGTTGCAGATAACCTCAGGCAAGAGCAGCCTCCCGGGCAAGTTCCTCTTCGGTGAGCCTGAAGGTGTCCACACCGTAGTCCGCCAGGCGGCTGAGAAAGACCGTCCGGGGAACTCCGGCGAGGCCGGCGGCGGCGCCGGAAGAAAGCCGTCCCAGCTCATAGAGCTTAACCGCGGCGGCCATGCGGAGTTCCGCGGCCAGGGCCTCGGGCGTCAGCTTGAGGGCCAGGACGCTCTCTTCAGGGATTTCAAAGGCGATGCGACTCATAAGACACCCCTTGGCATTGCCTGTCCCGCTCTGAGACTTAAGCAGCAGAGGGAACATTTCTCAGGTCAGGCCAATCCTTAACATTTCTAATGTAGCACAACCAGGAACCGCTTGTCAGTATAAGGAGATGATCCTGGCCGGCGGCGCCGGTCGCCTTGCTTCAGGTCTCATAAAATGATACCTTATCAAGCAAGGCCGCCCCACTTAGTGGCCATTTGGAGAGTTACCGGAGAACTTTGCCTGGAGGCGACCTATGTCGGAACCCATGAAGGAGCAAATTACCAAAGATTTTGCTGAAATTTGCCTGCGCCATCGGCTCCCCGAGGAAAAAATCCTCAAGATTCAGGATGCCGTAACCGCTATCTTAGGGGAGGAGGACGAGTCCCTGCCCCTGGAAGAGGTGTTTCCCGACCTGCACCCGGGCAGCGCCATCCGGGGCCTGCGCCTGAGGGAAGGCCTGACCCAGGAGCAGTTGGCCCGCCTCCTGGGGGTCAAGCGCACCAACCTCTCGGAAATGGAAAACGGCAAGCGCCCCATCGGCAAGAATATGGCCCGGCGTCTGGCCCAGGTCCTGAAAACGGACTACAAGGTCTTCTTGTAGGCCCTTACAGGGCGAAGGCTCTGGCCAGCAAGTCGCTCAGCACGTCCACCCGGGTCTCTCCTGCCTGCCGGGGCCGCAAGCTGAACTTGTTTATTCGCAGGAAGTGGTAACCGTAGCTTTCCAGTTCCAATTGCCGCGCAAGGTCGTATTGCAGGTACTCTTCTCTAAAGTCCTCCAGGGACGTGACCACCGTGGGGTCCTTGGTGTGGTACTCCAGGCCGTCGTACTCCAATATCAAGCTTTTCTCTTTCCCCCCATCGGCCAAGCTCACCAAAAAGTCAACCCGGTAGCGGGGCAGATACCGCTGAAATTCCCGCTGAAGGTACTTGCCGATGTGGAACTGGGGGATGATAAGGAGGCGGTCCCGGTGCCGGCGGTAGAAGGCGGTTTGGGTGATGAGGGTATAGAGTTCTTTTTCCTTGGGGGACTCGAACACCGCTTCATCGGCGATGAAATGGTCTTTGGGGCGGGTTTCCTCCAGGATGGTGCGGTAGTGCTGCAAGGCGTCGCCCAGCCGGGTGTCGGCATAGTCGCCCAGGTCCATGCTGTGGACAAAGACCATGGTGTCCTTGGCCCGGCTGAAACCCACATTGAGGCGCTGCATCTTCAGGCTCTTGATGGTGTCGGCGGTCCCCCCGGGCGTGGGGTAGATGGTGCGCAGAGAGGTGTCCCCATGCTTCTTATCCTGGACGAAGGAGTAATAGACAATATCCCGTTCTTCCCCCTGCACATCCCCCACAAACCAGATGGTGAGCCGGTTATCCTCTTTGAGCCGGTGGTAGTTGGCAAGCTTCTCCCGCAGGTACCTCTCCGCCCGGTCACGCTGCTCCCGAAAGGAAGTGATGATGCCGATGGTGCCCTGGTAGCCGTCGGCGCCAAGCTTTTCCAGGTCCTGCCGGATGGCCTCGATTTCATCTAAGTTGACATTGCGGCCGGAATGGCCCTGGGGCTCCACCCTGATAAAGCGAAGGACCGCGTCGATGGGCTTGGTGCGGATGCGGTTCACCACCAGGGGTATCTGGGCCGGGCGGTAAAAGACCTCATTGGAATAGTCGATAATTTCGGGAAAGCTGCGAAAGTGCTCGGTGAGGGCGCTGTAGTAGTTGTAGAGAGCATAGCAGAAATCCAGAGTGGACTTGCGAATGCTTAAGGTCTTGAGCCATTCCTGGGCGGCCTCCAGATGGTCCGCTCTCTGAATGTCGGCCACGAACAGGTCCTCGTCGGCCACCTCGGCGGTCTCCTCCTCCAGCAATCGCCTCTCCTGTTCGGGCGAAATCGTCCGCCGGTATTCCACCCGGTAATCGTCAATGATTTTTTTGAAATAAGCGCCGCTGTACTTGCGGCTGACATGGACGGCGCTCACCGCGCCGTACTGGTACTTATCCCCGAAGACCAACACCTGCTTGGCCCGAAGAATAAGGGAAAGGGAGTGGGCAATGGAGACCTGGGAGGCTTCATCGAAGACCAGGATATCGAAGAGGCCTTCTTCCATGGGGAAGAATCTGAAGATGGCTTCCGGCTCGGCGATGATGCAAGCATAGGTGGAGCACAGGAGTTTGGCCTGCTCGGGGGTCAAGCGCTTGCCGGCGGTGATGCTCCGCTTGATTCTCTGCATATCTCCCTGAAAATGTTGGAAGCCTTTCAGGCGCAGATCGTTATCATATTCCGTCAGGCGCTGGTTATAGGCATTAAGCTCCTCCAGTTGGCCCCGGATTTCCGGCAGAAAGGCTTCTTCCCGACACAGTTCGGCATGGAGGGCGATGAACTCCATGATTCTGGCCTCATCTTGAGTCAATCCGGTAAGCTTGCCCAGGGAGGCCAGGTCGGAAAAATCTATGCCCACCCGCTGCAGAATGGGGCCATAGAGGTCCCTGACCGCTTGGAGGGCGTCGATGGTCTGTGGTTGCAGATTCTCCAGACTCTCTTGCAGCCGGTCCAGCAAGAGATACAGGTCTTGGGGAGACATACTTCCCAGCCCCACGGCCTCCTGAAATTCGGTTATGACCTGGGATGCATGGGAGTAGCGGGTGAAGTCCTGGAGCTGGGTCAACCCATGGCTCAACTCCTTGAGGGTCAGCTCCTGCTTTTCCTTTTTGGATAATGAGGCTGCGGCGCTCAGGAGGTGGCGGAACTTGAGGCTGTTCAGGTCTGCCAGGTCCGCGGCCAGGGAAGCGAAATCAGCCGGCTGTCGGGCCAGGGAATAGATAAATTCCATGGCATAGGGGGTATCCCTTTGCAGATTGTGAAGCATGTCCAGCAGGGAGTCCACCTGCGTCAGCAGCTTTTTAGGCTTGAGGCCGGCCTGTTGGGCGTAAGCCCATACTGCGGGAAAATCCTGCACGAACTTTTCTTTGGCGGCGGCGAATTTCCTGTCCATGCCGATTTTGGCCAAGATGGAACTCTGATTTGCCAATTCATGTAAACGCTGCTGGACCTCTTGCAGCTCCCGGAAGGAGGAGATGGCAAATTGCAACTCCTGCCAGGAGTGCGGCGGTGATGTCAGCCCCCTGGTTTCCAGTCGGCGGATGGGCACGTCATCTTTGAACACCACGGTCAGCCGGTCCACCAGAGGTTTGCAGGCATCCAGATATACCAGGGAACTAGGGTCGATCGTGGGAAGGGAGTCCGCCTCAATCCCATTGGAGTTCAGGGCGTCGCAAATCTTTAGGATACGGGGGATATCATGACGGCGCTCGTAAAGGGCGGTGAGGGATTCAAGCTTAATACCGCGCAAATCCGTCAAGGGAATATGGCCGGGGAGCTCTTGAAAGCGTCGCAAAGCCTCCGGAATCTTCATGGAGGTGAGCCCGGCAATTCCGCCTGAATCTATGGCCAGTTCTTCCTCCAATTGGAAAAGCCGGAATAGTTTCCGGCTTGTCTGCGGGAAAAGCTCGCTATGGGCAATGGCGTTGGAGATTGTCTGTTCTAGGTTTTGTCGGACCTTGGCCTTATCGCGCCCCACAGCGTCAACGTTGAAACTTTCGGCGCGGCGTGCGGCGGCGTCTATCACCGGCAATGCCAGAGAGTTCTCAATGGTATTCAGCGTGACGAGTTCCTGATCCCGGGAAATTCTGATAACGGATGGTTTGCTATGGGGATGCAGCTTTCGGAATTTATCTGTCAGCATGCGCTCCACCACGTCCAGAGCCTCTTTTTTATGGGAGGTGATGATAACGGACTTGCGGTTTTGGTTGGCCCAATAGGTAACGGCCGCGATGGTATGCGACTTGCCGGTCCCTGGGGGCCCGTCAACTACCACAACCCGGTTCTTAGAATTGCCCAGGGCTGTCAATATCTTTTTCTGGGAGCGGTTCAGCGGCATAGGGTTGTCGGAATAGAAATATCGGGGCGAGTTTAAGGGGTAATCCTCCCGGAACTTGGCAACGGTCTCATCATTGGTATTGACGACGTTTTTTGTGAGGTAGCCGTCAATAAAATCAATAATGGTAGAACCTTCCCCCCGCTCAACCTTGGCCATCAGCTCTGAGTAATCCAGAATCCGCTTGTCCTCACTCTTGATGATCTGGAACCCCAAACGGTATTGCAGGTGGGGTAGACCCTCATTGGGTGGGGGTATGGAGCAATTTTCATTGGTGGTGATGAGCTGAGGGGGTAGGTTGCATTCACCGCAGAGGAAGCTGTCCATTTGTCGGAGATGGGGAATGCTACCGGAGAAAGACGCGGCTCGGGGGATAATCAGGACATTCTGAAACTCGAAGCTATTGATGGCCGGCGTGTTCAGCAGCACCAGGTCCCGCGGGATGGTAAGGCGAACGCAATTCGTTACACTCGTGTCGAAGTTGACTTCTATGAAGAAAAACGGACAGGCAAAGTTCGCGATGTTGCCGTTTCCCCCACTGATAGAGCCAAAGAATAGGTAGGGGGTGCCATAGGTTTCCACTACGGCGAACTTTCTGAGGAGTAAGTATAGATCGTAAAGGACTAGGTGATAGTCCCATTTTTTCAGGATGTCTGTAAGGCTTTGGAAATAGCTTCTTTCATCCTCGGACTTAACGGCGGCCTGCTGCAGGGTATCGTATATGTCTTGAGAAAACTTTGGGACGTTGAAGGTTGGGGCCGGGAGCTGGGTTGTTCGATGTTGGGTTTCGATGATGGCGATTTCTTCCTTTTGTAATGTGTAAACAATCTGTTCCAGGGCCTTACGTAGGGCGAGATTGTAAGCTCGCACCCCTTCTAAAAAGGCCTCCCGCAACTCATCGTGTGTAGAAAGGTCTCTCCCTTCCCTATTCTCGGCCAGGAAATGTTGCAGGCTTTCCTGGTTGAATGGTATCGCCAAGAGTTCCTCCAGTTTCTGGTGAAAGCGATGAACAGGGATTTCACGTTTGAACTGGTTTATCCTGACATCGACCGGCCCATGGTCATGCTTTTCCAGCTTCGTTACCCAAAGCTGGAAGAAATCGGGGAAGAACGAAATATCAAGAGTCAGATTAGGGTCGTTGAGCCATTTGTAATTCAGCGTACTCCTATTAGAGAAGCGGGTCTCAGTGAAGGCTGCGTAATAATTCAGCAAACTTTTAACAAATTGATTCACGGGAATCCTTTTCCTTAGTAGAAAAATCTATATCATACAAGGATTGTGGCGTGCTGACCACCCGGACCGGCTCATTGAATTTGGGGGTTTTGAGGATATCGCCCCGTTTGATGGATAGCATGGCCATCTCTGAAGACCTTGTTTAAATTGGGAAGATTCAGAAAAGAAAGGTCGCCTAAGGGGCACGGTAGCAGAGATAGAAGCCTGTGTAAAGAAGAGGTTTATTAGCCTGTGGCTTCTCACATCACCGGGCATTTCTACGCCTCACTGGCCCTTGAAAGGGGCGCGCCAACCCACTTGGTGCAAGCCACCTTGGCCATGCGTCGGTGGCCACCACGGGCCGTTACCTGCACGCCAGGCCAGAGGACCGCTGCGCACGGTATCTGGGAGTGTAAAAAAATTGTCAATCTTCGTTTACAGTTTTTGGAAACCGAGGCTCGCGAGGGCCTTGAACCAAGCCTGAATGAGGAGTGTGGAATAATTGGTCTTGGGCAGGAGGGAGTGGAAAATGTTTGGGGACGGTGATAGCAGGTTTTTCTGATACCCCTCGAAAAACACGTACGTGCCTCACCCATTTCCTTGCGCGTTTTCCTCGACTACCCGGACAAAACTCCTTACGAGTTGGCGTAGGGCCTCGCCAGGCGTCAGGGCTGTCTGCCTGCATGCCCGGTAGAACCGCTCCATCTCCTGGTTTGGTAGAAAGGGTAATTTCAGGATCGCCGCCAGCGTCACCGGGTCAAGGTTGAGGACCCGGCACATTCCTTGAAAAGTTGCCAAAGACGGCGCAATATAGCCGCGCTCATAGGCAGAGAAAGTTTCCCTGGAGGCAAGCCCGAGGGCTTTAGCCATCTCTCGTTGCGTTAGCCCCTGCTGCCGGCGAATTTGAGCCAGCATGGACCCCCGAAAAACCTCCCAGGGAGGTGGGCCTGGTCTGCGCATCATTTTGTCTCCTTGCTCAGGGCCGGTTGCCCCAATGTTCTACCCCAGCCCGTAGGTCATGAAGCCATGCACTTTCTTACGTATGGCCGTTAACCTGGCCTCTTCCTGTTCTTCCCGTTTCCGTTCGGCCACGAAGGGAAGTCTCAAGGTCATGGGCAAGAAGTCCGTCAACAAGCCTGACGGCGCGAAGATGGACGGCGAGTTTAAATTTGTTCGTCATCCCAGCCATCTTTTCCCCGGGTTCGGTGAATATGTCTTCCTATCAAATCGGAAATCTCTGCTTCGCGCTTGCTTAATTGTTCACGGTAATCCTGCTGGAGGGCCTTTCTCCAGGAAATAGCGGGGTCCTTTTCAAAAGTCTGTTCAATGCAGCTTCTGGTAAGTGCAAAGTCTGGTTCCAGACTGGCACGAACCTTCCGCTTCATGGCCTCCAGCGGGAGCAGCCTGGTAATAAGGCGATCCACGATATCGTCCACCTGGTCTCGGAAAATATCCTCGGCCTGGGGAACAAGATGGTCTTCCGGGGGGACCACTTTTCCCAAGGCCCCTGCTGCTTTGAGTTTCCTTTCGATGTAGGTCACCAGCGCCGGCGCGGAGAAGGCATTGAGTTCAACGCGCTGGCAAACCCATGACTTTCTCCCCTGGAATTGACCTCGAAAATATTCTTCCTCGATTTTAGAGAGACGCAAACCCGTGGGCAAATCGTTCTTCCGGGTAAACCTCTCTGTCTGGAGACCGAGGTCCAGCGCCTCTTCCAGCTGCAAGCCCAGATCAATCACCTCCACCTGATAGCCAGGCATCCTCCGTGTTTCCTCTTGCAGAGTTCTGGCAATGTTGTACCCGTGAGGATCAGCATCATGAAGGACAAAAAGCTGGCATCCTTGGAGTCTGGAAGCGTTGTCTAAGAGGAGTCGCACTGCCTCGGAGGCGTATCCCTCGGTAGCAATGACCGCCAAGTCGTAGCGTTCCGCAAGCCTGGCCGCCTCCAGGATGGGCCACAGACCCTTCTTCTCCATATAGAGGACTTTGTTGTACAGCCACTCCGGAAATTGATAGCCTTCGACCTCCCGTGTCCCGAGGGGAATAGCCTTCCCCGAATGGGGCTCGTAGAGCACCCCACGGGGATCATAGTAGAGTCCCTGGATTGCTCCGTGCTGCTTCTGGTATTCGATAAGGAGGTTCTGGGAGAAATAGTTGTAGTCCAACTCCTTGCTGGTGTAGTCCTGAAGCAAAGGCCGCACCTGGTAATAGAGGTTCCGGGCCGACACCGGGTACTGGCCATTTCCTGTGGCAGTAGCAATGGCCTCGGACAACACCTCGAAAACCGCATCTTTCTGTGTCCATTCGCTATGCCGGTGCTGGGCGAGCCGATTGTAACTTGCCCTCTGCGCCTTGGCAGCATCCCTACGACGGGCTTCTCCTTCCTTGTAAAAGTTCTTGACCGCAGCCCACAAAGCCTTGGAAATCGCTTCAGCCATTGAGCCGGGGATTTTAAGCCGGGTTTTTCCCCGATCCAAAAATTCCAGGGCCGGACAGACCAGGTGGATAGCCGCCGCGATTCTGGGGGCACCATGTTCGTCAGAATCTATAGGTGACGCGTGACCGTTGTTCAGAAAATTTCGGAAACCATGGGCATTGAATTCAGGGCTATGGAGAGGATTGCCCTCCAAGGGGTCATCGTAAGTGGGCGAGAAGTTGACGCCATGGTAGAGATCACCTGGCCTTCCGGTTTCGGCCAGCAAAACCTCGAAGACGAAAGGGATGTCACCAACAAGCCCAGCAATTTTTCGGTACCAGTGGCGCTTGACGCCAAACCAATCTGAAAAGCATTGAAGGAGATGGTTCTCGCCCACTACTCCCAGCATATGGGGAGATGGTGGAGTGCTTTGCCGTCGCATTGCCTCCAGAAGATCCTCCACCAGAGATTCATTGCTGGCAAAATCACTGAGACGGGAGATTTTCGGGAGTTCATCGCACGCGGCTTTTGCCTTAGCGGTACCGGACAGTCCCCGGAACTGACGTACGAAATCCCGCAGTGTCAAATCCCTGCCCCCATTTCGGCTGGCCCCGATATGGGAAAAGACTAACCGTTTGATGGAGTCTGTGTCGTACCAATAAACAGAGGTGAGGTCGGTGGGCAGCCATTTGCGCCACCTTCCGGGGAAGTCGACGCTGGGGTGGTAAATTTTCCGGTTTTCGCCCTCATTGCGGTTAGCGTGCTCACTCCCATTTTGGAAATTGCAAAAATTTACCAAGGCGTGAGGGTTGAAGAGAGCGAAAGACTTTACCCAACTGTCCGGGGAAAAAATCAGCTCTCTTCCGGGGAGGGTAACAGCGACCCGAGTCCCTTGGCAGGTACAATTGCGCTGCTGGTGGTCTATCTGAGGGTTCCCCGCCGGATCAATCCAGGTACGGAGGGTGTGCCGAATTCCCTGGGATTCGATGATGACTGGCTCAAGGCTACCCAGGGCTGTGGGGATACCGAAGATGGTTTTGAGGGCATTTCCCTGAGCCCCCCGGCTGGGAGAGCGGTATGCGGCTTTGTCCGAGGTTCTGGTGGCGAAATTCAAAACACGCTGCACCGTTTCCGGGGGGAGGCCGGGGCCGTTGTCGCCCACAGCGATTTTGAGGGTGTCCAGTGATGAAATCTCGATGGTGATTTCCGGTTTGACCCTGGCGGTCTCGCAGGCATCCAAAGCATTATCGACTAATTCCTTGAGCACCACATGGGCAAAGTTCTTTTCCAACTGGCCGGTCTGCGCCTGCAATTCCCGGACGGTGAAGTACTCCGCAGCACGGGAAATTTCAAAAACTTGTCTTTGGAGCTGATGAACCGGCATCGTTGCTTAATGTTCCTTACGTGATTCTAAATTTCTGAACAAATGGGCTGGCCGTCCGCCATCGCCTTTAATTAAGAGCTCCAGGAGTGAATAGTCTCACTAAAGTTTCATACTAATTTCAGTTTCACAGTTTCTCAAATGAGAAATCTAATTTTTAAGTGAGTAATTGCTGAAACTGGTGAAACTTTGAAACCTCTTCCTCTGAAAGCCGCATAATTGCTATACATTATAAGTCTCACTCGACTAAAATTAAATGAAACTCGGTGAAACTTTTCTATCCAGTTTCATTAGTTTCAGGGGTTTCGATGGTTTCATTAGTTTCAGCATTTTCACTAGAACCACCATTTCCCATTTTCATATTTGATTTGATTATCTTTCTTCATTCTATAAAGTCTAGACTTGATTGTGTCTTCATTTATACCAAGGATATTAGCTATTTCCTTTGTAGTCATGGGACCATTTTCCCTGATAATTAGCTCAATGTCCTTCCTGGCCTGACTCTTCCCCACTTCTTCTGCTGATCCGATGAGTTCCCAATGTCCTTCAGCTTGATGAAACTTCAGGGCCAGGGTTTGCTCTTCAATATCCCGTCCTGTGACGAATAGTTCAGCGTCTGCCTGGCCTCTCCCGCGCTTCAATACCATCACGAAGTCAGCAGCCGCGGTGAGTCCGGTGCTTCCATGAACATCGTCCAGAGGGTCCTCTGATTCAGCCTTGCGGTTATGGAAGATTCCCAGGATACAGACGTTGTGCTTGTGGGCCAGGTCACCCAGGGCTCCCCCCGTTGCTAAATCGAGTTGATAGGCATCATCTCTGGCCTTTTTTCTGGGCTTAAATCTCCCTAAAGTGTCAATCACCACCATCTTTGTGTTTAGATTTTCAGTTAGATAAGCGTCTAATCTGTCGAGGCCGCTATCAGAGAACTGCGGCCAGGATTCCGCAAGGTAGAGGTTTTTTGGAAATGCTTCGCCCTGCATGATGGTCTTCAGGCGTTTCTGCACCCGCCGGTTTTTGTCCTCATAAGCGATATAGAGGACGCTTCCCGGTTCGAGCAGTAAATCTTTTTTCCCCAAAGCACAGCCTCCAATTGCCTTTGCCACAGATACGTTTAAGGCAAAAAATGTCTTGCCCTTCTTAGGCCTTGCCGATAACAGGCCGAATCCCTCCGGAATAATTTCAGGCACAATATATTCAGGCTCAGTAAAAATAACGTGTTCCAAGTCGGCTGCTGAAATGATTTCGGGAAACTTCTTGCCTCCATTGTGCGGGGAGTCCTGTGATTCAGCAGATGTCTGGCCTTTCTCCTTGCCAGCGCTATTGGCCTTCCCAGTCCCATTGCCCTTGTCAGGGTCAGGGGGCCTATGACCGCATGTGTAGACCTCTATGGTGTCGGAAATGGCCTTGCTAATGGTGCGCTCCCGGTAGTCGGGCCGCTCCCACTTTTCCCGCATAAGCCTGCTTTTCCGGAAAAGCCGATCCATCCTTTCCGCGTTTTTTTGTGTATAGAAGGCCAGGAGACAACAAAGGGCGAGATCGGCGCGGTTATCATCATCGCCATATTCGGCAATGTCCCCGCGCCACAGCCTAGTAAATTTCTCACCGTTCGCCGCCTGTTTTGCTTTCTCTATCAACTCCTGGTCAGACAAGTCTAAGGTGGGGGAGGTGCCAGGGGCCTTGGCGGAGTCTTTGGCTTTGGCGAATATCTGTCGATGCAAGGATGTAAGCTTCGTTTGCCGTGGTTCAATTGTGTTGGGGGTTCCCTCCAGGCTGGCTCCGGTCATGGTGAAGTATCTATCAACGCCATAAAATTCCCACTTCATGCCGCATGGGGTTTTCTTGCTGTTGCCGTCCTTTAGAGGCCACTCAGCTTTGACAAGAATGTGTACCCCCGTTTCGCTTGGACTGACCTCCGAGTACGAGGATAAATAATCAAGGATAACCTGAGCGCAGTAGCGTAGCTCCCCCGTTTCGGAGTCTCGACATTTGTCCAAATCCACGCCGACATATGGGTCATAATAGCTGAATTCGTACCCTATGCCGGCAATGCCGTTTCCCTGGTGGAGCTGGTAGAATGTAACCGCCTCATTGAATGTGGCCCAGGTGTCCGGGTCGTCGGCCTTAGCATTGCCGCCGGTCCTGGGGTCAACGGGAACCTTGGTAGGCTTCCCATCTCGTACTTCAACCTTCCAGCATACCCATTGTGGCCGGTTTTTCAGTTCCTGCGGAATCCTCGATAAATCCGGGGAAAGGCTATTTCTCACCACTATTGCCCCCCTTACCCCTCCCCGCCTCAAAGATTTTCTCTAGGCGGTCGAGGTCCACAAATAGAGACCCCCCGACCTTAATGAAAATCTCAGCGTATTTTTTCGTGTGGTGCCACTTATAAAATGTCGCTGGGGCAAACGGAAGTCCTTTTGCACGTCTAACTCTCACCAAATTCATCATTAAACCTCCACAGGAAATAAAAAAGCGCCATACTTGGCGCTCATTAAATCAATAAAGCACAATAAAATCAAAAAATTTAAGGGGACTCCTTAAATATCAAAGAACGTATAATACTTCCATTTTTTATCATCTCTTCTGCATCTTTAAGGCAGCGTTCTACTTGAGGAATACCCCAATCTCTGAGATAATCATCTAGTCCATCACTCATGACCTCTTCCTTTTTATAATGATTCAAATCAATATCATCTGCAATATGCTCTGCAGAATATCCTTCTTGATGCATATCGTAAATTTTAAGACATTTCATAATATATTTTTCCTCAATCTTCTTTTCTTTAATTCTAAGGTCTGCTTTACACACAAATATTATGAATTCCAGGGCATATTGGATAAGGTAAGAGGGGGCCTGCAAGTTGACAGTTATTGTCAGTTGTGGGGGGTCTTCAACTTCCCATCCGCGGGGATAGATATCTTTTAGAGCTTGTTTCAGGTCATGAGCACTCTTGATTCCCCACCCGTCTTTAATTGCCTCGCCATATTCTTGCCATTTCTGTTCATCCGCCTCCGTAAGTAAACATTCCGGCCACCTATTTACCGCTAAAATGCCAGGTAATTTTTGCAGGTCAAATTTTTCAATCATTAAAGGTTCCCAGATTACGGGACCAGATTTTTTTCGCTCATTAAGCCAAGATTTAGAAATACAAGCGGAATGCCAATTTCGACCGTATGGGACCGGTTCATCAGGGTCGCATGCAAAACCCCACCTCTCAACCATGTAAGCCAAATTACACCGCTCCGAGTCAGGCGCTTCATCTTCTTCCTCCCACACCGAACGGCCCTTTTCAAAATCAAACGTACTCATTCTTTGTCTGGCTATGTGTCGGAGGATGGTAGAATCGGCCTCTTCCCCCTTTTTGCGCTTAACGTCTTCGGGGGTGAGTCCATAATTTTGTAGTAACCTATTGTAGTTTTCCCGATAAACTGGGTTTCGGCGCACCACTTCCCAGGTGAGTCTAATAAACTTTTTAAGGTCGTTGGCTTTATCGGTGAGTGGTTTGTGTTTAGGCATACTCAGCCTCCTCTTGCAGTTCTGGGGGTGAATGAGGGAAAGCCGGCCAGGATATCCGCCGTGTCGGGTCGCGCTCCCTATCCCCGGAAGCCGGTCTATTCTTTCTCTTGCAGGTTCACCACCTTTGAAGCCGGGTCCTTGGGCCTGAGCAAATCGGCGCTCTTCATCGCCGCGTCTTTGATGGCCCCCGGCTTCAGATGGCTGTACCGCTGGGTAGTCCGGCTATCCTTGTGAGTCAAAAGGGCCTGCACCACACAGAGGTCAATGCCATTGCTCACCAGGGTTGAGGCGAAGTGGTGCCTGAGGCCATGGAACCGGAAGTTATCGGGCAACCCTGCGGCCTTCCGGATACGCTGCCATGGGCCTTTGAAGTCGGTACGTTGCTCACCACCTTTGCCAGGGAAGACATAGGTGGAGGTGAAAGTCAGGCTCCTCAGTACGTTTAGGGCCGGCTCACTTATAGGAAGCGTCTGAGTTTTGCCGCCTTTAGGTTCCCGCAGCGTAATCATGCCCCGCTCGAAATCCACATCATTCCAGGTCAATTTAAACAGCTCCCCCCGGCGCATCCCGGTGAATAAGGTAAATTTTACGAAAGCGGCACTATCCCGGCAGGGCCAGGAGTCGAGAGTTTGCATTAGTCGCCGGGTTTCATCCTCGCTGAGATATTCTGTCCTGAGGTTATCAAGCTTAGGCACCTCAACCCTGTCCATGGGGTTGATCCCCTCATACAGGCCCCACCTCTTCGCCAGGTTGTACAACCTCTTGAGGAGAACCAGTTGATGTTTAATGGTGGCTTGGGAGAAGGGCCGCCCCTGCTTATTGATGCCCTTCTTCATTTCCAGTTTCAGGCGTTCGATATCCAGGCTGGATATCCTGTCCAAGGGCTTCTTGGCGAAGCGGGGTTCAAGGTGGGTCTGGTAATTATAGCTGTCGCATTTCCAGGTCTTTTTATGCTCCTTAGCCCAGGGGAGATATTTCGCCCATAGTTCGCCCAGGGTGGGGGCTTCCTTCACTCCGCGGTTGATTTCATATTCACCCCGCACCAGGTCGCCTTTAACAGCCGCCTGCACTTCACGGGCCAGGGTCAGGTTGTCCACCACACGGGTGATGCGGTGGCCTTTGACGGAGACGCACACCCGATATTTCTTGTCCCGCCCGAAAACCGCACCACACTTGGAACATTCCTTAGCGTCTAGGCCGCTGCTTGATTTACAGTTGGGGCAAAAAATCTGAATCGCCACGGCTCCCCTCCCCCTCATTCTGGTGTGCATATAGTGTGCACGTGTGCATGACAAGCCGTCTGTAAGTAAAAAAAGCATCAAAAACTTAGGTAGGATAATACGCTGAAATTAATGGGTTTGTCAAGAAATTTCTCAAGGCAGGAAAAACAAGAAAAAGATTGTGAAATGGAATGGCATTCAAGAGGTCAGGGGTTCAACTCCCCTCAGCTCCACCAAAGAAATCAAGGGGTTAGATTATAATGGCTAACCCCTCATTTTTTTCCGGGCATATTCTTTGTACGAATATTCAAAGTTCCTTATCTATCAGCCTTTGGATATGCCTCCTTTGCCCCGAATTCACAGGGGCCTGTCCGCTCGTCACGGTCATGAAATTGTCGGAGTCAGATTTTTATGTGAACAGTATTGGACCAGTCTGTCCGCTAAGGATTTTGCATGAACGCGGTTTTTAATGCTACTGCGTTCAGTAGTCCAAAAGTCCTTTCATTTTCCCCCCTTTGCTAAAGGGGGGTCAGGGGGGATTTGTCAGCATTTGTTAAGGGTTAATCAATAATTCCACGTAGTAGGATTAAGCCCCCTCCCCACGGTGGGAGGGGGTTGGGGCATTGGCGCTAACTTAAGAAAAAACCAGTTTACATCATAACATACCGATTTTACTTAAAATCCCCCTAAATCCAATGCTGTTCACTTAAGGCTTTTCATCTTGATAGGCAACATCCCTTAAGCAGGAGAGGATGTAGAACAGCCGCCCCCGGCTGTTCATTTTAACAGAGCAGGCGGGGGCGCCTGCTCCACATGAAACATGGGGTTGTCGCCAAAGTGAACAGTATTGCCCCTAAATCCCCCTTTTCCAAAGGGGGACTTCGGGTCACCGACTGCTCATTCCCCCCTTTGGCAAAGGGGGGTAAGGGGGGATTTATCTTGACTGTTCAACATGTTACCCTTGGCATA
>Ga0194112_10001559_pt1 | contig 33731 bp, 20 predicted proteins | sample TA2MahC400mmetaG_FD_146191 | JGI IMG/M metagenome (GOLD analysis project Ga0194112, IMG submission 146191) | Freshwater microbial communities from Lake Tanganyika, Tanzania - TA2015016 Mahale Deep Cast 400m | ecosystem: Environmental > Aquatic > Freshwater > Lake | place: Tanzania: Lake... | reverse complement strand
ACGCGAGTTCGAGCGCGTGGGCGGCACCGAGACCATCACCCTCGACGTGCGCTTCATCCTGGCCACCAACTACGACCTGCGCGAGAGCGTGGAGGACGGCACGTTCCGCAAGGACCTCTTCTACCGGGTGAACGTGGTGCCCATCCACATGCCGCCATTGCGGGAGCGGGTGGGCGACATCCAGCTCCTCGCCGAGCACTTCCTGCGCCTCTACGCGCGCCAGAACCGCTGCAACGTGGTCGGGATAGGCCCCGAGGCGATGGCGCGCCTCCGCCAGTACGCCTGGCCGGGAAACGTCCGCGAGCTCGAAAACGCACTCGAAGCCGCCGTCGTCCTCCGAAAGGAGGGCGCCATCGGCGTCGCCGACCTCCCCGCCACCATCACCGGCAAGGGCGACTCCGACCGCCTGCCGCTCAAGGAGGCCCTGCTGCGCGCCGAGCGCGACATCATCGAGAACGCCCTGCGGGTGAACAACTGGCGGCGACAGCCCACCGCCACCATGCTCGCCATTGACCGCACGACCCTGTTCAAGAAGATGCGCTTCCACGGCCTCCTGCGCGGCGACGCGGACGAAGAGGCCGAGAATGAATAGCCTGAAACCCCAAGTCCGAAATCCGAAGGAATGCCGAAGCCCAAAGCACCAATCCCCAAAGACACCCTGCACGGCGCCTCGTTCCTGTTTCGGCCTTCTGGGTTTCTGATTTCGGATTTCCTTCGGATTTCGTGCTTCGGATTTCGGATTTGTTCGGTTCCACAGCCATTGGTGCCTTGCGAGATAGAGGAGAGCTGATCATGGGGCGATGCCTTGCCCGTCTCACCGCGGTGGCCCTGGCCGCGTGCCTGGCCGCAATGGCCCTCGGGGGCGAGGGGAAACAGGATGTCAACCTCCAGCGCGCGATCGTCAACTATAAGAGCAACAAGTTCAACGAGGCGATAGACGAGCTGAAGATCGCCCTTCGGCGGAACGAGCGGAACGGCGAGGCCCTGCTCTGGATCGGGAAGTGCTACGCCCGCATCTCGGAGTTCGAGAAGGCCGAGGAGAACCTCGCCAAGGCCGTGCAGCTCGTGCCGGACAGCGAGGACGCCTACGCGGAGCTGACGAACGCCTACGTGGAGCTGGACTCTCGCGCGCGCGGGCGCGGCGAGCTCGACCTCGCCCGCGGATTCCTCGAGAAGGCCGAGACCGCCGCCAAGACCCTCCTCCAGCGCCGGCCCGCCATGAAGACCAGCTTCGAGCTCCTCATCCGCCTGGCGAAGCACCAGGCCGCCATCTTCGCCGAGGCACGCCAGCCCGACAAGGAGCGCGACAAGTACGAGGAGGCCCTCACCTACTGCGAGGAGGTGCTCAAGCTCGACCCCAACGACGTCTCGACCCACCTGGACCGCATCCACATCCTCTTCGGGCTGCGGCGCACGAAGGAGGCCGAGCGCCGCTGCCAGGAGGTCCTCAAGATAAACCCCCAGCTCCACGAGCCCAAGCTGATCATGATCCAGGTCCGCCGCACGGAGGGCGACATGGAGGGCGCCCTCAAGCTCCTCGGCGAAATCCTCGCCGCCAAGCCCTCGCACGTCGAGGCCCTCCTGCGCCGCGCGGAGATATACCTGGACCTCCAGAGGTACGACGAGGCCCTGGCCGACGCCAACGAGGCCCTGCGCCTGACGACGAAGAACCCCTACGCCAACTTCGTCCGCGGCTGCGTCTACATGCAGCTCCGCAAACTCGACGCCGCCATCCAGGAGCTCCAGTTCGCCGCCACCGGCATGCCGCGCCACCTCATGTCCCACTACTGGCTCGCCCGCTGCCTCCTGCTGGTGGACCGGCTGCGCGAGGCGATTGACGAGCTCAACCAGGTGGTGAAGCTGGACCCGCGCTTCATCCTGGCCCGCCTGGCGCTGGCGAGCGCCCACCTCCAGAACGCCTACCCCGACGGCGCCATCGCCACGCTGGTCGAAGCCCTCCACTTCGACTCCAAGAACGTCGAGGTCTACCGCCTCCTCGGCGTCGCTTACCTCCACAAGGGCGAGCACGAGCGCGCGAAGACGATGTTCCAGAGGATGCTGGAGCTCGACCCCGAGCAGGCCCGCGCCCACCAGGTGCTGGCCGGCATCGAGCTGGCCCAGGGCAGCGTGGACAAGGCGATCCACCACTGCCGCATCGCGCTCGACGTCGAGCCCAAGAACGTCGACGTCCACTTCCTCCTCGGCATGGCCTACATGCAGCGCCAGCGCTACGAGGGCGCCAAGACCGAGTTCGAGCACGTCCTCGCCCTCCGCGAGAAGCACCCGGGCGCGCGCATGAACCTCGCCGCAGTCCACATCCAGCTCCGCGAGTACGACCTCGCCCAGGAGCAGCTCCAGCTCTGCATCAAGGACTCGCCTGACCTCCCCAGGGCGCGCTACGCCCTCGCCAGGCTCTTCATGGTCGAGCGCAAGTTCGACAAGGCCGAGAGCGAGCTCACCCAGCTCCTCAAGAACGAGGCGGAGCGGGCGAACGTCCACCTCGCCATGGCCGACCTGCGCCTCGCCAAGGGCGAGAAGGAGGGCGCCATCGAGGCGGCCAAGACCGCCCTGAGCATCAACGCGAAGCTCCTCGACGCGCGCGCGTTCCTGGCCCGCCGCTACATCAGCGAGCAGAACTGGGCGGGCGCCCTCGCCGAGCTCGAGGCCGCCCTCAAGGAGAACCCCAAGCACGCCCCCGCCTACGAGGCCGCCGTCATACAGGTCTACCTCACCCGCTACGACGAAGCCGTCAAGCTCTTCGAGAAAGCGGTCCAGAACGACGTCAACCCCGCCAGCGCGCTCGCCGGCGCCGCCGCCGCGCTACAGCTCAAGGGCGACCACCGCGCCGCCCAAGCCAGCATCTCGGACGCCGACAAGCGGAAGCCGCAGGACCCCCTCATCGCGCTCCAGACCCTCAGCGTCAACCTCGGCCAGGGCGACGTCGCCAACGCGCGCACCCTCCTGCGCCAGGCCACCTACCTGCCCGAGCTCGTCCGCGACGCCTACACCGGCTTCCTCGACAACTTCGCCGACGACAAGGCTCGCTCCCGCGCCGTCTCCGACGCCCTCACCCGCATCATCTTCTTCGGCTCCCGCGGCTGGCACGACCAGGCCGAGGAGAACTGCAACGTCCTCGTCAAGCTCGCACCCGACAACACCTTCGCCTACACCGTCCTGGCAAACGTCTACCTCGCCACCGGCCGGCCCGAGAAGGAGGTCGCCACGCTGCGCCGCCTCGTGGAGATAGCGCCCAAGGACCACCGGCACCGCCTGCGCCTGGCACGCCGCCTCGCCGAGCTCGGCCAGTTCACCGAGGCTCGCAAGGAGTTCGAGCGCGCCGCCGCCGACAACCCGAAGTCCCCCGACCCCCCCCTCGAGCTCGGCAACTACTTCCTCCGCATGGCACAGTACGACCTCGCCGCCGAGCAGGCCAAGAAGGGCCTCGCCATCGAGGAGGGCAACCCGCGGGCACTCGCCCTCCTCGCAAGCTGCCTGCTCGCCGAGGGCAAGCGCGACGAGGCGCGCGGAATCCTCCGCAGGATCACCGAGGCCAAGAACTCGCCCGTGGACGACCAGGCACGCCTCCAGCTCGCGCGCCTCGACTTCGCCGAGGGCAAGGCCGACGCCGCCATCGCCCAGTTCGAGGAAGCAGTCAAGGCCAACCCCAAGAACATGCACGCCCGCATGGGCCTCGGCGAGGCCCTCCACGCCAAGGGCAACCTCCAGCGCGCCATCGAGCAGTACCGCGAGGTCCTCGCCCTCGACGCCACCTACTCCCCCGCCCTCATCGCCCTCTCGCGGGCCTACCGCGACCAGGGCCGCCTCGACCTCTCCCTCGACTACTGCGAGCAGGCCGCCGAGGTCAACCCCGCCGCCGTCGAGCTCCGCTTCGAGCTCGCCGCCATCCGCTTCGCCCAGAGGAAGTTCGACGAGGCCATCGCCGAATACACCGCCGTCCTCAAGGACCGCCCCAACGAGTACCGCGCCCGCATCGGCATCGCCACCACACTCTTCGAGTCGGGCCAGCGCCAGGCCGCCTTCGACCAGCTCGCCGACCTCCTCACCCAGGTGCCCAGCCTCGGCCCGGCGCGCCAGGCGCTCGTCTTCCTCTACAAGCGCCTCGGCGAGATTGACAAGGCCCAGGCCGAGCTCGAAAACCTCGTCCGCGCAGGCGGGCCGGGCGCCCTCGGCGTCTACGACCTCGCAGTCGTCTACGTCCACAAGGACCGCCTCGACGCCGCCATCGAGATCGCCGACCAGCGCCTGAAGGCCGACGAGAACGACATCGGCTTCCTCGTCCTCCGCGGCGTCGCCGCGCAGCTCAAGGGCCAGCTCCCCGACGCCCTCGACGCCCTCAACCGCGCCGCCAGCCGCGTCCCCAACAACGCGCGCCTCGCCTCCCTCCTCGCCAACGCCTACGTCGCGGCAGGGAAGGCGGCCGACGCGCGGAAGGTGGTAGAGGCCGTCGAGATGGGGCCTGAGCTCCAGGGCGCCTACCGCAAGCTCATCGAGCACCTCTCCGTCGGCGGAGAAGCCTCCCGCCTCGCCGCCAACTCCCTCAACCAGGCCGCACTCTACGCCGACGCCGGCTGGCTCACCCTCGCCCGCGACCGCTACGAGGCGCTCCTGAAGACCCTCCCCAACAACCTCGCCGCCCTACAGCTCCTCGCCGGAGTCTACGAGCTGATGCGCGAGCGCGCCAAGTGCATCGAAACCTACCAGCGCATGCTCCAGGCCCAACCCGACTACGAGCCGGCCCTCCACCGCCTCGCCGTCCACCACACCGCCGAGGGCAACCTCGAGGCCGCCGCAGCCGACTTCCGCGCACTCCTCGCCAAGAAGCGCGACGACGCCAACGTCCTCCTCGGCCTCGCCACCATCCTCCAGCGCCAGCGCAAGGCCGCCGACGCCATTGACCTCTACAAGCGCATCCTCAAGGGCGACCCCAGCAACCCCGTGGCCGTCAACAACCTCGCCTGGCTCTACGCCGAGGAGACCAAGGACCTCAAGGCCGCCGAGGAGCTCGCCACCAAGGCCGTCCAGCTCACCGACCCCGACAGCGCGGCCGGCGCCGCCACCCGCGACACCCTCGCCTGGATCCTCTACCGCACCGAGCGCTACGACAAGGCCCTCGAGCTCGCCCGCCAAGCCGTCCAAGGCATGCCTGGCTCCGCAGAGGTCCACTACCACACCGGCATGATCTACTTCAAGAAGAACCTCCGCGCCAGCGCCGCCCGACACCTCCTCGCCGCACTCAAGCTCGACCCCAACTTCCCCGAAAAGGACGAGATCAACAGCGTCCTCGACCGCATCCGCAAACGCCAACTGTGATTTTCGATCTGTGATTTTCGATCTGTGATGGTCAATGGCCTGGTGCGATGATGCCGCGGCGCTCGAGGAGGGAGCCCTCGAGGCGGTAGAGGTCAACGAGGCCCTTGAGGAGGCTGACCTTAGCCTCGACCTCGGCGATCTGGCTGGCCACGAGGTCGCGCTGCGCGAGTGCGGTGAGGAAGGCGGTGCCCGCGCCCACGCCGAAGCGTTCGGACTCGGCGGCGTAGAAGACCTCGCGGGCCTTGCGCGTGGCGGCGGTGGCAGTGACCTGCTCGCGGGCGCGCTCGACCTCGATGTAGGCGGAGCGGACGTCGAGCTGGACGAGTGAGGCGAGGTTGGCGAGGGCCTCGTCGAGCTGCTGGCGGGTGAGCGCGGCCCGCTCGTGGCGCGCGCGCGCGGCGCGGTTGCCGAGCGGGAACTCGTAGCTCACGCCCGCCAGCGCGTCGTAGGCCTCGCCGTCCAGCTCGCGCGCCGAGCGCCTGAAGGAGTCGCCGAACCCGCTCTTGCCCAGGGCCATGAAGAGGTCCAGCTTCGGCAGGAGGCCGTTGTGGGTCTTCACCAGCTCGAGGTCGCCGCGCTGGATGCGGACTCTTGCCTCGTTGAGGTCGGGGCGCATCTTGAGGGCGAGCTGGACGTGTGCCTCGACGGGGTCGAGGACGTCGCTGGGGGTCTCCGCGAGGGCTTTGAGGGCGAGGCCGCGGGTCCAGAAGGCGGCGCCTGCCGGGTTGAGGAGGCGGAGGAGGCGCAGGCGCGCCGTGGCGAGCTCGCCGCGGGCCTGGATGAGCGCTTCGAGGCGGGAGGCGACCTCCGCCTCGACCGCGGCCAGCTCGGTCCGCTCCGCCAGCTTGCCGATCTTCACCCGCTCCTGCGTCTCGGCGAGCTGCTGCTGGGCCACCTTGAGCGAGCTGGTGTTGATCTCGATCCGCCGCTCCGCCAGCACGCAGTCCCAGTAGGCCCTCTCCACGTCGGCCACGAGGTTCTCGGCGAAGCCGCGCAGCTCGTAGTGCGAGGCCAGGGTGTCGAGCCGGGCCTGGCGCAGGCTGGCCAGGTTCGCGGCCACGCTGCCGCCTCGGAGGAGAGCCTGTGTGACGCTGAGGCCGAGGCGAGTGGCGGCGAACTTGTTCACGTTGATGGAGGAGTCGGTGAGGGTGGAGTTGGCGGTGGCCTCGGCGGTGGTGCCCGTTGGGAGGAACTGCTGGACGCCGAGCCTTCCGCTGAGGGTGTTGACGGACGAGGTGAGGTTTCCGCCGCCGGTGGGGTTCAGGCGCTGGCTCTTGGTGCGGCCGGCGGAAAGCTGCCCGCTCAGCAGCGGGTCGAAGGCCGCGCGCTCCTCGTCCTCGAACGTGCGCGTGATCTGCGGGTTCAGGCGTTCCACCTTGAGGGCCGGGTTGTTCTCGAGGGCGGTGAGGATGGCGTTCTTGACATCGAGCTCGAGTGGAGCAGCCTGGGCCTCGGGGGGCGGCGCGGGCGGCAGCGGCGGGACGAGGAGTGCCGCTCCGCCCGGAGCCGGCTCGATGGCCGTGCTCGGCGGCGGCGGCAGCCGCCACGCCGCGGGCCAGAGGCAGCCGGCTGAGAGAGCAAGAGCTGCGATGGCCGAGATGCCGGACTTGAGGCGCCACAGGCGGCAACAAGAGGGGATGGTTGGATGAATGGATGGATGGATGATTGACTGGCACCCATCCACCCATCCATTCATCCATCCCTCCTCCTTTGACAGGCGCCCACGTCTCAAGCGCGAAGGGTCACTCATACCTCAGGGCCTCGATGGGATTGAGCCTGGCGGCGCGCCAGGCAGGGTGGAAGCCGAAGAAGATGCCGACGGCGCCCGAGAAGGAGAGGGCGAGGACGACGCCGAAGGTCTCCACGGTGGTGTTGAAGCCGGTCCAGGTGCCGATGGCGCTGGCGGCGGCGAGGCCGGCGGCGACGCCGAGGAGGGCGCGGGCGTCGTCGAGGGTCAGGTTCATCTGGGTGCCGGCCATCTCGCCGGCCCCGATGCGGAGGCTCACGCCGTCGAGCGCGCGAATCGTGCTCCCGCCGACGGAGTAGGTCTTGACCAGCCCGTCTGCCTGGATCATCGCCACTGCTCCGTAGCAAGCGGACCGCAGCGGAAGGGTGGATGAGTGGATGGGTGGATGGGTGGATGGATGCTAGGCAATCATCCATTCATCCAATCATCCAATCATCCCCATCACGATCATCGCACTCGCCTTGGTGGTCCCGGCATCAGGGGGTTGCGGGGGCCTTGGGGGCGGTCCTTGCGCCAGAAGGGTGATGATTGCGCGTTTCATTGCAGTGATGCCCCTGAGCGCATGCCCTCGAAGAGGGAGTAGACGACTGGGATGATGACGAGGGTGATGAGGGTGGAGCTTGTGAGGCCGCCGATGACGACGCGCGCGAGCGGCGCTTGGGCCTCGCCGCCCTCGCCGAGGGCGAGGGCCAGGGGGAGGAGGGCGAGACCGGTCGTCAGGGTGGTCATCAGGATTGGCCGCAGACGGCGGTGGCCGGCCTCCATGATCGCCTCGCGCAGCGGCATCCCGTCGCGCCGGCGCAACAGGTTCGTGTGGTCCACCAGCAGGATCGCGTTGTTCACCACGATCCCACCCAGCATGATGCAGCCGATGCGCGACTGCATGTTGAGCGTCGTGTCGGTGAGGAAGAGTGCGAGGATGACGCCGATGGCGGCCAGCGGCACGGAGAACATGACGACGAGGGGATCGCGCAGCGACTCATACTGGCAGGCCATGACCATGTAGACCAGGACGAGCGAGAGGCCGAGGCTGAGGTAGAGTTCGCCGGAGGCCCTCTGCTGCTCCTCCCAGTCGCCGCCGAAGCTGGTGCGGAAGCCGCGGGGGATAGGCACGTCCTTCAAGCGCTCCTGGATATCGGTGACGATCGAGCCCATGTCGCGCCCGCTGATGTTGGCGAGGACGACGAGGACGCGCTCCTGGTTCTTCCGCTCGATGATGGTCGGGCCTGTGCGGGGCTGCGGGCTCACCACGTTGCGCAGCACCACGGGCTGGCCCTCCGCGTTGGTCAGCGTGAGGTCCAGGATGTCGTTCACCGCCATGCGCTCGGCGTCCTTGACCTTCACGCGGATGCGGAACTCGTCGCCCCCCTCGCGGTAGTAGCCGGTCTCGGTGCCGCCGACACAGGTCTTGAACGCGTCGGCGATCTGCTGCACCGTGACCTTGAGGTCGCCCGCCTTCCGGCGGTCGATCATCATCAGCTCCTCGGGGCTGCCCGCCTCGCGGCTCAGCTTCACGTCGGCCACGCCCGCCACCTGAGCGACCTCGGGCTTCACCCGCTTCGCCAGCTCGTCGGCGGTGGCGAAGTCGTGGCCGTAGACCTCGACCTGGACGTTTTCGCCGCTGGACATGCCCATGCGGAGGACGGGCAGCCCCTGCCCGGCCCGCACGCGGATGGCCGCCCCAGGGATGTTCCGCAGCTTCGGGCGCAAGTCGTTCGCCACTTGCTCGCTGGAGCGGGCGCGCTGGGACTGCGGGACGAGCGCGATGCGCAGGTCGCCGATATACCCGCCCGTCACCCGCCAGGGCGGGCCGCCCGAGCTGCCGATGATGTTCTGCATCTCCGGCACCTCCTTCCGCGCGAGCCCCTCGATGCGCTCCAGTGTCGCCGCCATCACCTGCACGCGCGTGCCGGGCTCCATCTCCACGTCAATCCGCACCTCGCTCTCGTCGGTGGCCGGCATCAGCTCGGCCCCGATGAACCGCGCCAGGAACAGCGAGCTGCCGAGTGCGGCCAGGGTGACGCCCACCGTAACCAGGCGGTGGCTCAGGCACCAGCCGAGCAGGTCGCGGTAGCTGCGGTCCAGGCCGTCGAGGAACCGCCCCAGCACGCGGAAGACCCAGCCACGGAGCAAGCCGCGGGGCCCCTCGTGGAGCGGGCCGGCCCCGAGCACTCTCGCCGCCAGCATCGGCACCAGGGCCATCGCCACCGCCATCGAGCACAGGAGGGCGAAGCCGATGACCATGGCGAGCTGCTTGAACATCACGCCGGCCATGCCGCGCACGAAGATGAGGGGGAGGAAGACGACCACGGTGGTCAGCGTGCTCGCCACGATGGCGGCGATGACCTCCTCGGAGCCGTTCACCGCCGCCTCCGCGCGGCCCTGGCCCTCCTCGCGCAACCGGTAGATGTTCTCCAGCACCACGATCGCGTTGTCCACCAGCATGCCCACGCCGAGGGCCAGCCCGCCCAGGCTCATCAGGTTGAGCGTGAAGCCGTTGGCGTACATGAGCATGAACGTGGCGACAATCGAGATGGGGATGGCGATGGAGATGACGAGGGTGCTGCGGATGTTGCGGAGGAAGAACAGGAGCACGGCCACGGCGAGCAGGCCGCCGTAGAGGGCGGAGTCGCCGACGTTCGAGATCGAGCGCTTGATGTAGTCCGACGTGTCAATGATCGGCACGATGCGGATCTGGGGGAAGTCGCGGCCGATGCGCTCGAGCTCTTCCATCGCGCGGCGGGCGACCTCGACGGTGTTGGTGCCGGACTGCTTGTAGACGGCGATGCGGACGCCTGGCTGGCCGTCCACCTGCACGATGCGTCGGACGCGCTGCCAGGTGTCCTCCACGTCGCCGATGTCGCCGAAGGTCACGGGCGCGCCCTGGCGCATGGCCACCACGGTGTCGCGGAGCTGGTCCACGCTCGTGTATTCGCCGAGGGTGCGGATCATCACCTCGTAGTTCCCGCGGTCTATCTGGCCGGCCGGCAGGGTCACGTTGCCCGCCGTCACGCGGCTCAGGATCAGGTCGAGCGGCAGGCCGAGGGCCTTCACCTTGTCTATGTCCAGGTTCACGTGGATTTCGCGCTCGAGGCCGCCCCAGACGAAGATCGAGGCGACGCCCGGCACCCGCTCCATGCGATACCGGATGTCGTCGTCTATGATGCGGCGCAGTTGCACCTGGTGGAGCGAGCTGTGTGCGCCGAGGATGAGGATGGGGAAGGCCGCGAGGTCGAACTTCCGAAGCATCGGCCGGTCCGCGTCGTCGGGCAGGAACGGCACCACGCGGTCGAGCCTGTCGCGCATGTCGTTCGACGCCACGTCGAGGTCGGTCCCCCACGTGAAGGTCACGCGGACGCTGCTCTGTCCCTCGGAGGAGGTCGAGGTGAGCTCGTAGACGCCCGGCACCGCGGCCATCGCCTCCTCGATAGGCTTCGTGATCAGCTCCTCCACCTCCTGAGGGCTGGCGTTCTCATAGGTCGTCTGCACCGTGATCGTCGGGTTCGTGATGTCCGGCATCAGGTCAATCGGCAGCCGCGAGAGGGCCACCGCGCCCAGGATGAGCACGATGAGCGTGACCATCGAGGTGAACACGGGGCGGTGGATGGCTGCGCGGGAGAGGGACATTACTTGATTTCCGATTTGCGATTTCCGATTTTCGATTTCAGACCGTCGGGCTTCGTCTGCTCTCCGGTCTTCTCTGCCTTGCTCTGCGGCCTCTGCGTGAGACCCTCTTTGTCGTCCGGCAGGGTGATGGCGGAGCCGTCCTCGAGGAGGTGGTGGCCGAGGGCGACCACCGAGGCGCCCGCGAGGGCCTTGGGCGGGTCGAGGACCTCGACCAGCCCCTTGTCCTCGATCCCTGGCGTGACGGGGGTGAAGATGGCTTTGCGGGCCGCCTTGTCGGCCACGAACACCCCCTGCTTGTTGCTGCGGCGCACGATGGCGTCGCGCGGCACCGCCGTCACGTCCACGCGCCGCTCAAGCTCGATCTCGGCCCTGATGAACATCCCAGGCTTCAGGACCCGTTCGGGGTTCGGCACCTCGATCTCCACCAGGGCCTGGCGCGACGACTCGCGCAGCATCGGGGCCACCCGCACCACTTTCCCCGCGAACGTCTTGCCCGGCACGCCGTCCGTCGCCACCGCCACGTCCTGCCCCACCTTCACCTTCATGTAGTCGCGCTCGGCCACGTGCACAAGGGCCTTCAGGATGCGGATGTCGAGGACGGAGACGATTGCGTCGTTGGCTTTCAGCATCGCCCCCTCGTCCACGAAGCGCTCGCCGACGAATTGCGGCTCCTGGCCGTCCTCCCACGGCGGCACCTTGATCTGGGTGTAGGAGAAGCGGACGAGCGCGGCCTTGAGCGCCGCCTCCTTGTTCGTCACCTGGGCCAGGGCGAGGGCGAGCTCGGCGGCGCGCGCGCCCTTCTGCGTCTCCGAGAGGCGCACCATCGCCGTCTTGTAGGCCGCCTCCTTCTGCTCGGCGAGCGATGTGGCGTGGCGCAGCTCGGCCTCGCGGGCGCCCTTCTGGGTGTCCGACAGGCGCACCTGCGCGCTCTTCACCGCCGCCTCGCGCTGCGTCACCTGCGCGACTGCCGCCTCCTGCTTCGCCTTGGCCGCCTTGAACTGCGCATCGGCTGTGTCGAACTCCGCCTGCGACATTATCTTCTTCTCGCGCAGGGCCTGCGCGCGCTCGAGCTCGCGCTGGGCCACGGTGAGCGCGCTGCGGGCATCCTCCAGGTTCGCCTTCGCGCTCCCCAGCTCGGCCTGGGCCTGCGCCAGCTTCTGGGCCAGCTCCGCGTCCTCCAGCACCGCCCCCAGGCGCACCTGGTCGGCGTTCGCCCGCGCCACGGCCCACTCGGCCTTCGCCTGAGCCGCCTTCTGGGCCAACTCCTCGTCCTCAAGCGTCGCCCCCAACCGCACCTGCTCGGCGTTCGCCCTGGCCACGGCCAGCTCCGCCTTCGCCTGGGCCACCGCCTCCTCGGCCTCCGCCGCGTCGAGCACCGCCAGCAACTGGTTCGGCTTCACCGGGTCGCCGATGTTCACCAGCAGCTTCTCCAGGCGCCCCGCGATCTTGGGCGCAACCACGAACTCCGCCCGCGCGCGCAGCGTGCCCGTCAGCCGCTCCACCCTGTGGAGCGTGGCCCTTCGGACGGGTTCGAGCTCGACGGGCACGGCGCCGCCCTGGCGCCGCGCGCCCGCGGCCTGAGCCGGCCTCGTGAGCTTGCGGTACACCAGCCAGCCCAGCCCGCCGAGTGCCGCCGCAGCCACCAGCCACACCACCACTTTTCTCATCGCATCACCTCATTGCCCGAAAAGCGTCCCGCGCCGCGCGTGAAGAGGTCAACGATCAGCTCGTCGCGCCGCAGCCTTGGCGGCGCGTCGGCCAGGTCGCGCCCGCGCGTGCGGAGGAGGCCGAGGAGGAAGTTCGCCAGCAGCTCGGGCGGCACGTCCGCCCGCACCGCCCCCTCGTGCACGCCCTTCTGAAGGATTGCGGCGACCGCCGCCACAAGGCCCTTCCGCCGCTCTGTCCAGCGGTCCCGCATCGCCTCCGAGCACCACTGCATCCGGTCGTCCTCCGCCTGCATCATCCTGAAGAGCTGCCGCCGCCGCTCGAAGAAGCGCGGTATCTCGCTGCACGCGCTCAGCAACTGCTCCCCGAACGGCGCCCCCTCCGGCACCTTGCGATTCAGCAGCTCGCACATCTCGTCGAAGCCCGACGTCGCCACCTGGAAAAAGAGGTCCTCCTTGTCCTTGAAGTACCGGTAGATAGTCCCCTTCCCCACGCGTGCGGCGGCGGCGATGTCGTCCGTCGTCAGCTCGTGGTAACGCCGGCTCGTGAAGAGCCGTTCGGCGGCAGCCATTATCTCGCGCCGCCTGTCGCGTCGCGGCATGGCAGTGCTCCAGAGGGTGGAACTGACCAGTCAGTTCTATCATACCCTATCGGCCCCCCTGCTGTCAATAGGGCCGGGCCGCGGGTCGCCTGTAATCTCCCACGGTCAAGGGGCGCAAGCGGGACGCCGGCCGGACGTGGCCTTCAGGATTGACGCGGGACGCGGCTTGCGTAGAATGGGGTCTGGCGCGGGCGTTTGCGGAGAGGAGACCCCACCCGATGCGCGTCCTGGTCACGGGCTCCAGCGGGCTGATCGGCTCAGCACTCGTGAGCCACCTCGAGGCCGGGGGGCACACCGTCACCCGCCTGGTCCGCTCGGCTCCGCGGGAGGGCGAGGTGCGGTGGGACCCGGCCGCGGGGGCGATTGACGCGGGCCGGCTCGACGGCTACGACGCCGCCGTGCACCTGGCAGGGGAGACGATCGCGGGCCGCTGGACAGCGGCCAGGAAGGCTCGCATCCTGACCAGCCGGGTTCACGGCACGCGGCTGCTCAGCGCGAGCCTGGCCGGGCTGAGGCATCCGCCCGCCGTCCTCGCGTGCGCGTCAGGGGTCGGGTTCTACGGGGATCGCGGCGAGGAGACGCTCACGGAGGAGAGTGCGCCGGGCAGCGGCTTCCTGCCGCAGGTGGCCCGCTCGTGGGAGGCCGCGGCCGACCCCGCGCGGGCGGCGGGCATCCGGGTGGCCCACCTGCGCTTCGGGGTCGTGCTCAGCCGCAGGGGCGGGGCGCTGCCGCGGATGCTCCTGCCGTTCCGCCTCGGGCTCGGCGGGCCGATTGGCAGCGGCGGCCAGTTCATCTCCTGGGTCGCACTCGACGACGCGGTGCGCGCGATCGCCTACGCAATCGAGCGGGAGGGGCTGGCCGGGCCGATCAACGTTGCCGCGCCGGACAGCGTGACGAACAGGGACTTCGCTCGCACGCTCGGGCGGGTCCTGCGGCGGCCTGCGTTCTGCCGCGTGCCCGCGTGGGTGGTCCGCACCATCATGGGGGAGATGGGCCGCGAGCTGCTCTTGAGCAGCACGCGCGCGGTCCCCGCCCGCCTCGCCGCGGCGGGCTTCAGCTTCCGCTATCCCGGCCTCGAGGGCGCGCTCCGCCACGTCCTCGGCAAGCACTAGGAGCCCATCCAGGAACCCCTGCCGCTACTGCCGGATGGTCAGTTGCTGGTCCCTGTCGAGCGTTACCTTCTCCTCCTTGCCGCCGGCCCGGACCGTGTAGGTGGCGCAATTCCGCCGCTCGGGGCCGCTGACGCGGTATTCGGGCAGCATGGCCCTGGCGAGGCCATTGTCGTCCGTTCTGAGCTTCGCCGCATCCTTGCCGTCGGCCTGGGAGGCGATGAGCACTTCCGCGCCCTTGACGGGTTGCCCGCCCGCGTCGGTGAGCTTCACGGTCAGGGTCCAGCCGACCTGGTAGGTCGGCGTACCGCTGCCTTCGAGGGCGACGCCGAAGGCGCAGCCCTCGAATGTGTTCGAGTAGAACTCGGTGTCGTTGGTCGTGTATTTCCACCAGCCCATCTTGACGGGCTGGAAGTCAGCGGGGGCGTTGGGCGCCTTGACGATGGTGTTGTTGTGGAAGCGGTGGAAGCGGGACGGGCCGTAGCGTCCGCCGAGCCAGATGGCCGGCACATTCGACGTGATGCGGTTGTTGAACCATTCGGCCCCGCTCTTCACGCCGCTGATGAAGATGCCCGTCGTGGCCACGTTGCTCTTCGGGTCCAGGCATTCCACCGTGATCTCGTTGTCGTAGATGTGATTCGTCCCGCCGCCGCAACTGTAGTGGAAGGCGTAGGCGGCGGGCACGTAGCGGTCGAACTGCGGGAAGGCGCGGCCCGTGACGTGGATGGTGTTGTGGTGCACGCGGTTGTTGTAGCAGCCCTCCGGGCTGCCGGGGTCGCGGTCGTAGTCGCTCATCCGTATCGCGTTCTGGCTCCAGTCCGAGTAGCGGTACTCGCAGTTGGGCGGGGCGGTGGCGATCTTGAAGGTGTTGTGGTGCACCTCGTGGTCCTGTCCGCTGATGTAGATGCCCGAGCCTTGAATCGGCTCGAAGCGGTTGTTGAAGATGCGGTTCCCCTTCCGCCCGCACGCGATGCTGTAGTGGTTCGTGACGGTCTGGTTGTTGACGAACAGGTTGTCGTGCACGCTCGCCCCCGCGCCGGGGTTGAGGCAGCCCTGGCCGCCGAGGAACTCGTTGCCCGCGATCTCGGTGCCCGCGAACAGGTTCACCGCCACGGCGGTCTGGTTGTGCCGGTCTATGATGAACGGCGTGTCAATCTCGAAGCGGCAGTCCCTGATCTCCCCCTTCGCAATGTCCGCCGCGTTCGTGTTGATCCCTGAGGCGACGACCTTGAGGTTCTCGAGCTTCACCAACACGTCCTTCGCCGTGGACTGGACGGCCCAGGAGCGTATGCCGACCGTGCCGCTCCTGATGACGCCGTTCTTGATCGTCACGGCGCCCGTGCCCGCGACGACGGGGATGCCGAGCGCCTTGTCCTTGCCGTAGATGCTGAAGAAGGCGGTCGCGTCGCCGTCGAGGATGCACTTGTAGTAGGCCCAGGGGCGAATCTCCTGGACGATGCCCACGCCGACGTCGAGCGCGGGACGAATGTCCACCTCGTCAATCAGGCAGGGGCCTTTCTCGGCCTTGACGCGGATGCGGTACTTGCCCGCCGGCCGGCCGAAGACGAGGGCGAAGACCACCCCGCCGCCCAGCTTCGGCGAGCGGTTCAGCTCCGGGCAGGCGGGCCGCACGTTGTTGCCGAACCGGAACTTGCAGTCAACAGGCTTCCCCTGCTCGTCGTCCACGTTGATCGTCACGGCCGTCTCGCGGGTGGCGACGGCGCACATGGCGTAGTAGGCGCGGTCGGCGACGGGCAGGGTGATGTAGGGCGAGATCAGCTCTTGGCCTTCGGGCAGCTCGCAGATGCTCTTGCCAATCATCGGGCGGATGTCGGCGGAGACCACTTTCGCCCCCGGCGCACGCGAGAGGTCCCAGCCCTTCAGCCCCTGCTCGAAGCCGCAGTTCGGCACGTGCTCATACTCCCCGTCCGCATAGGTGATGGCGTAGCCATTGAGGTCGAGTGTCACGTCCTTCCCCAGGTAGATGGGCGTGCCCTCGCTCGCGACGTCGTTCATCAGCACATAGGTCTTGCCCGCTTCGGCGTAGCAGCCGGGCTTGGTGACGGCGGCCTCGCCGGGCTTGAGTTCCTTCCGCGGCGTGGTTGGCCGGTAGCCGCCCAGAGCGGTTGCGGCCCACGCCACGCAGATCAACGCCAGCGGCATTCGTCGGCTCACGGTTTCGCGTCCTTTCCAGCAACGAGCGCGGCGGCGCGGTAGAGGCGGGCGGATTGCTCCTGCCAGTCTGCCACGTAGCCGAGGTATGCCTCCTCGCTCGGGTTCGCGTCGGCGAACCACGGGCGGCCCGTGCCCTGGATGATGGCCGCCTTCTTGAGGAACGCGTCGCGGGCGGCGAGCGCGGCTCGGCACTCGTCGGCGAGGGCGGCGGGCAGCGTGCCGGCGTCGAGCGCGGTCTGGATGAGGATGCGGGCCTCGCACTCCTGGACGCCCTCGCGGAGCATCTCGAAGCGTGCCGTGCCCAGCGGCCCGTCGGGGCCGGGGGCGAGGAGGGCATCGGTGATGTTGAGGTTGCGCCACGACGCCTTGGGGTAGCGCTCGCTGGCGCGGCCCGAGCGAGCGCCCCTGGGGTTCTTGAGCACGGGCCAGTAGTCGAGGCCGATTCGCCCCAGGCCGCGCTGGCCGCCCGTGATGTTCACCTCGGGGGCCATGCGATACGTCGTGATGGGCCAGTGGTCGGCCATGTTGCGGAGGAACTGGGTGAGGAGGAAGGGGCTCTCCCAGCCCTTGCCGCCCGAGCAGAAGCCGCGCACGCCCCACACGAAGGCCGCGTATTGGAAGTTCGCCTTCTTGTCCTTCCCCCCGTAGAAGCTGTGGGCGTGGATGGCCCACTTCGCCCCCGGCACGTTCTTGTTCACCAGGTCGAGCGTCGCCTGGTGCGGCACGCTGTCGTTGGCGATCCCGACGAACAAGGCGTCGGCCAGCCCGCGCTTGGCGAGGACTTCAGGCAGGCGCTTGAGGAGCGGCGCCCAGAGCGCCGCGCCCGCCGGGTCGCTGTGCGGCGGCAGGAGCAGCTTCTCGGTCTTACCCGACGCCTCGTCGAGGAGCGTGACCTCCGGCCCCTTGCCGCGATAGGCCAGCCGCTCCTCGCGCGATGCCTTCGACTCGAACTTGATGTCGCCGTCGAACTGGCCGCCTTCGAGAAAGGTGTCCCACACGACGAAGCAGACGATGCGCGGCTTGCCCTGGACGCGCGTCTGGAGGTCGAGGTAGCGCTCCACGATGCTGAAGTCGTGCGTGTAACCGCCATCTGGGCGCTTGACCCAGCGGACCGCCGACTCCGCGTTGCCCAGGTTCGACTCGCACAGGAGCGGGAAGTAGACAGTCTTGTTGCCCAGCATCGCGCCCCAGCGGAGCGACCCCTCGATCAGCCCCCAGTGCTTCTCCGACCAGAGCGGCACGCCGTACTCGAGCGCCAGCGTGTCGGGCGACTGAATCGTCTCGACCCACGTGCGGTAGTCCCTCGCGTCGGGCAGCGAGCAGCCGTGGACGGCGAGCGAGACGGGGACCTCCCGCGACGCCTCGCCCGCCTTCACCGCGAGCGTGCCCGAGTACTCGCCCGGCACCGCGTCGGGCGGCACCGACACCGTGACCCACACGGGCGCGTAGCTGCGGCCGGCCTTCAGCCACGGGTGGTAGCGCTCGAAGTGGTAGCGGTCCGGCTTCGGCAGCAGCCCCACCTCAGCCAGCGAGGGCGACTCGTTCAGCACGTCGAACGTGCTGCCGGCCTTGGGCTGCACGTTCCAGCCGCTCTTGAGCCGGCCCGTGGCGAGGCGCACCTGGACGCAGGAGGCGGGGATGGCGCCCTGGCCGTCGGCGGCCTCGAGGCCGCCGACCTTCGCCGACACCTCCCTCAGCGGCGCCTCCGAGCAGAGGACCACTTTGCCCGAGAAGCGGCCGTTTCGCGCGCCCACGATGCGCACCGGCTTCAGCTCGCGCGCCGGCTCATCGCCCACGATATCGAGATGCGGCGCCGCCGGATCGCCGTTCCAGACGGCGAACGAGGCGCCCCGCGATCCTCTGGCCGCACACCACACAGCCACGGCCAGGAATGCCGCCGCCAACCGAAGTCTGCCCACTTGGAACCGCTCTCTTCCTGAAGCCCCCCGATTCACGCCTGCCCACACATCGTATCGGCCAGTTGAAGGGAGATCAAGCAATGCGCCGACTGGTGCCCAGGCCGGGGGCTGTCGTCCTCTCCTTGCTTCCCGGGAAGCGGTCGAGTAGAATCAATGCGGCGTTGGACTGGACGACGGAGGGGCAGCCCTATGGGAGAATGTCACGTGGGACGGCGATTCGGCTTCGGGGCACTCCTCGTGGCCGCCTCCGCGGCCCTGGCCGACCAGGCGGTTGTGCGCGTGGACCTCGGCCAGGCCGAGCGGAAGATGGCGGGCGGCATCGGCGCGTCCTGGCACGCGATCCGCAAGGACGCGCCCGGCGCACGCACGAGCGCCTGGGGGGCCAACCCGCCGCTCGACAACCTCGCCGCCTGGGGGCAAATCCAGTCCCACGCCGCCTGGCTCGGACTCGACTGGCTCCGCGTGCAGATTGACCAGCGCATGTACGAGCCAGCACACGGACAGTTCGACTGGGACAACGACGAGATGCGCACCCTCTACCGCGTCCTGGACTGGTGCGAGGCCCACAACGCCGACGTCTTCCTCCAGCAGATGTGGAGCCACGTGGCCTGGAACGCGATCGGCAACGTTGACCCCGCCCGCAGCGCGCCGAAGTCTATGGATGCCTTCGCCGACGGCCTCGCCACTCTCGCCGAGCACCTGCTCAAGACCCGCCGCTACTCGTGCATCAAGTGGCTGAGCATCACGAACGAGCCGGGCCAGGAGTGGTCGTGGTGGCAGGGGCCGAGCGGCCCGGAGCCGCTCGCGCCCGGCCTCGCGGCAGTGAAGGCCGCGCTGGAGCGCCGCTCCCTCAAGCTCCCCCTGGCCGCTCCCGGCTGGCTCGAGCCGCGCGCGCCCGACCTGAAGCGGATCGACTTCGACGCCCACGTGGGCGCCTACGACATCCACTGGTTCCAGGGCACCGACGCCGCCCGCCAGGAGCGGTTGGCCGAGTGGGCCAAGTGGGCGCACACCCGCGCCAAGCCGTTCTTCATCTCCGAACTCGGCGACGTCCGCTTCGGCTCCGGCCCCGCCAGCCCCGGCCCCGCGACCTACAGGGCCGCACTCGCCAACGCCGAGAGCATCCTCCGTGGCATCGCCGCCGGCGTGGACGCCTTCAGCCGGTGCAGCCTCGTGAACCGCGGCGACATTGACGGCCAGTGGCAGCTCCTCCGCACCTGGGACTCCAAGAAGGAGCGGCACCTGAAGGAGGCGGCCATCGAGCCCGTGCCCTACTACACGCTGGCCCTCTTCACCCGCTTCGCGGCCAAGGGCTCCGACGTGCTGAGGACCGAGGCGGCGGCGCCCCGGCGCCGCAGGAAGGCCCCAGACATCCTCGCCGCCGCCCTCCGCAGCCCGAAGGGCAACCTCACGATTCTCCTGGCGAACCCCACCGATGCCGAGCACGAGGCCGCCGTGGAGCTGGCCGGCCTGGCGGCGCCCGTCAAGCTCTTCCGCTACCAACTCACCGAGGCGGCCCTCAAGGACCCCGCCTTCACGTTCGCCTCCGGCAGCGATTACGCCGTCTCCAAGGATGCTGCCGCCCTCCCCATCAAGCTCCCCTCCCAGAGCATCACGGCCCTCACGACCTATGCCCTCGCGCCCGCCGCCCCCGGGGCGATGGCGGAGTGAACCAGGGTTCCCAGCGGGGCCTCGGGCGTTCCGCCCCCAGCCTCAACCAAACCAGACTATAAGGAATGCAGGAAGGCAGGAAAGGAACCAGAGGATGCGGGGCATCTGGGTTCCAGCCCAAGAGGGTTCTCTGGCTTCCGGTCTTCTCTTGCCGGTTCGTGTCTGCCGCGGGCGGGCTGTTCTCCTGCGTTCCTGGCTTCCTTATAGTTCCCTCTTCTCTGCGGCTTCTGTGGAGAGAGCCGGAAATGTGGTCATGACAACAACATTCTCACGGGTAGTAGCACAGAGCGGCATTCCACGCCAGGCCGCCCAAGTCGCGAAGGAACGAGAGGATCTGGGCGTGGTCCGTTTCGGGCACCTGCCCAAAGCCAGCGTCTCGGCGCCACTGTATTGGGGGCGTGGGCCCGCACGGCAATCAGCTAGGTGGTGGATGGGAATTCGCCATCGGCGACCGATGGTGAGGGCATGGAGCATGATTGCACACGTGTACACGTCTGCAATCATGGGCACCACCCTGGTCACGTTCCCTGCCGCCGCTGGAGGACCATGCCCTGTGGTCCGGTGGATGCATCGCGCCCTCATCGTTCGCGGATTGTCCCGGCTGCGGGGCCTGCGCGTGCAGCATCAGGCTTGTTGTTGGCGCTTCCCCCAATGCCCGCTCACGATTGCCAACAGCCTTGCGTGGAGCGGGCTCTTGCCCTCGCGCACGACCTCGTACGGCCCCCCACGTCCGCCGCCGGTCGCGCGGACATAGCCCCGGGTGATGAGCTTCTCGAGGTGTCGGCCAGCCGCCGCGGCGGACATCCTGAGTTCCTTCATCAGGACCCCTATGCTCGCGGCCTTGCCGGTTACCAGCCGCCGCTCGATCTGGATGCGACGCGGATGTGTGAACGCCGTGGCCGCCTCAAACAGAGCGCGACGCGCGCCGGGCGCGAGTTGCGCGCCGTGGACCTGTCTGCGGCCACGGCCCTTGCCCTCCGACACATCCGGGACGCCCGCCGCCAGGGCCTCTCTGACCCACGCGGCCACTTGCCCGCTGAGCGTCTCCTCCCCATAGGGGGAGCCCGCGGAGCAGAAGCACCTCGCACCCGACCTGCGGCGCCGGACCAGCCCCGCAGACCCCAGCCGCGCAAGGTGAGCGCACAACACGTCCCGTCTCATCCGGAGCTCTCGGGCCAGCGCTGTCGGCCCGATCTCAGCAACCCCTGTGAGGTGGGACAGCACACGCAGCCTTGTGGCACACGCCACCGCGCGGAGCACGCGAACAATGATCTCATCCATCGTCGGGCCCTCTGGAGCTGGTTGCACACGTGTACATGTCTGCAATTATCTCCGACACCCGCCACGCTGTCAAGCGCAACTCCGGGCGCGCCCTCTGTCCTGCAAGCCGCCATGCCGGGCGTCGGCGCGACGGCGCATTCTATCCTCGGGCCGAGGGAGGATAGTTGCACACGTGTACACGTCTGCAATTATCTCCGGCACCCGCCACACGGTCAAGCGCAACTCCGGGCGCGCGCCCCTTGCCCTTCAAGTCGCCTTGCGGGGCGTCCGCGCGACGGCGTGTTCTATCCTTGAGCCGATGGGAGGTAATTGCATACGTGTACACGTCTGCAATTCTCTCCGGCACCCGCCGCACGCTCAGGCGCAACTCCGGGCGCGCGCCCTCTGTCCTGCAAGCCGCCTTGCGGGGCGTCCGCGCGATGGGGTATTCCATCGTTGGGCCGAGGGAAGAGAGTTGCACACGTGTACACGTGTGCAACTAGCTCCTGCCCCCGGCACGCGGTCGAGCGCGACTCCGGACGCACGCCCCCTGCCCTTCAAGCCACCTTGCGGAACGTCCGTGCGAAGGCGTATCCCATCGTTGGGCCGAGGGAAGATAATTGCACACGTGTGCAATTATCGCCGGACGCCCTCCCCGCGCGCGTGGCGAGGCCCCTGGCCTGCGAAACGGACCACGCCCAAGGGATTCTGCCGGCGGCGTGAGCGACCGGGATCGAGGGGCAGCCGGGTTCCAACCCCAGCGTGGCGGAAGGACGCGAGGCCCGTGCCGCCCCTTCAGGGTTGGCCCCATGCCATCCCTCTTCGGGCGGCTTGCGCCGCCCGACCTATCCACAGGAAGTGGTCTGAGCGCCCCGGTGGGGCTGCTGGCCATGTCCTGTGGGTAAGTCGGTTGGAGTAGCATGAGTGCGGCCTTCAGGCCGTCGCCGGCCCAAGAGGCGGGCTGAAGCCCGCACTACAAACATGCGCCACACGCCGCCGCCACCCGTAACCGAGGCATTACCCGCCGGCAATATCCTATCGTCCCTTCGGGGCTTCGCGGGCTGGTGGGAGATGTGGGCCAAGCGCGGGCTATGGGGCGGCTTCGGGGTCGAAGGGGGCGTCCGGCTCGAAGGGGAAGAGCGGCTTGCGGCGGCGGATGTAGGCCAGGCGCTCGAGCCGCATGTCGCCCGAGCCGGGCGTGAGGAGCATGATGTAGCGCGGGGCGATGCGGGTGAGGCCGGGGAAGAGGTAGCCCTCCTTCACGACGACGATCTTGCGGCTCAAGGGGTCAATGCCGCAGGGGGCGAACTGGCTGGGGTCGGTGAACGCCGTCGGCCCCTCTGCCAGGATGGCCTCCACGTCGCCAATCCGCACGACGACCTGGCGGCGGTCCTTGACGAGTCGGACGACCTCGGCTTCGGCCTCGAAGGGCGGCCCGAAGCGCTTCTCGATGGCCGCGCCGATGGCGAGGCGGAGCCGTTTGCCGTCCCCCGCCTCGAAGCAGCGGGCGACCGCCGCCTTGTCGTTGATGCCCGCCACGAGCGCGCTCTTGGCTTTCCGCTCCACCAGGTGGCGGAGCACGATCGGCAGGTCGCCCGGCGTGCTCGCCGTCACGTTGTCCCCGCTGTCGGTCAGGAACACGGTCGGCTCTTTGGCGTTCAGGGCGCGGGTGACGCCTTCCTCCAGCTCGGCGGTCTCGCAGCCGAAGGCGAACTTGTGCCGCGCCTCCCACACCCGCTTCGCCAGGTGGATGGCCGCCGCGCGTGCGGCGGCACGCGAGCCGTCCGCAGTCACCATCACCGACATCCCTGTGTCCGCCGAATCGGTCCACGCGCAGCCCACGAAGAGGGTTGCCGCCAGGATGCGCTCCTTGTGCCCCGGCACGCCTTCGCGCTCGACGCGCCGCGCCTCCTCGACGAGCGAGCGGAAAGGCTCCGAGGTCGTCATCCCCTTCTCTCCCTGGAGGATGATGGGGATTGGGAGGACGTAAGAGACGGGCCGCAGGTTGCCCCGCAGGGTCTCGAGCAGGATGCGCCCGGCCAGCTCCGCGGTCTGCGCCCCGTCCGTGTGGGGCGCCGTCTTCAGCCCCACGAGGATGTCGCCGAACTCCCCCAGGCGTGCCGGGATGTTGCCGTGGAGGTCGAAGGTGCAGGCGATGGGGGTCTTCGGGCCGACGAGCGCGCGCACGTCGCCGACGAGGAGCGATTCGGCCGGCCCGATCCCCTCCGCGAACATCGCGCCATGCACCCTCAGGAACACCGCGTCCACCGGCATCGCGGCGCGGAGCGACTCGAGCACCTTGGCCATCGCCTCGCGGCAGGCTGCGCCGTCCACCGTCCCGCCCCCCATCGGGTGAGCGGCGATGCCTGGGACCACGGTGATCTCCGTGTCCCTCCACACCGGCAGCGGTTGATCGCTGGCCTTCGAGAAGCGGAAGGCCGTGGTGCGCACGGGATGGAACGTGTTGGTCTCGTGTGCGAAGGCGGCGACGAAGACGCGCTTCGCCGGCCTGCCTTCAGCGGGGGCGGCACTCGCGTCCGCCGCGAGAAGGGCACCCGTCCCTGCCGCGGCCGCGGCACCGATCATGTCCACCAGGAACTCCTTTCTGCTTCGCATCGCCGTTGTCCTAATGCGGCCTCTGGCCGCAACCAAAGGGGATGATTGGATGGATGGATGAATGGATGATTGCCTGACATTCATCCACCCATCCATTCATCCTCGCCACCATGTGCGCAATCCGCGCTCGAGCAGTCAATCGAGTCTGGGCGGGAGGGGCACGTCGCGCCAGCCCTCTGCGCCCAGGCCGATGTCGCGCTCGGCGAACTGCCAGACCACGACCCGCTTGCGTTCGAGGATTTCGGCGTTGGTGCTGAGGGCCTGGCGCACGTCCGTCGCCGCGCCCCCGTCGCTGATGATGTAGTCCACAGCGGCCCCCAGCGCGAGGGCGAGATGGGATGGGAACCCCGCCGAGCCGGGGAGGAGGCGGCGCGTGCCCTTGACGTTCTCGCGGCCTAGCTCTGCGGCCCTGAAACCGGCTTGCCCGAGTTCCTCGCCCAGCGATTGCGGCTCGAGGGTCTGGTAGATGCGGCTGAAGCTGTCGCCGAGGAGGAGCACGGAGGCCTGGAGCGGCGTGTCCACGAGGTGCTGGTTCATGTACGTGCCCTCTCGACCACTGACGGTGGACACGAGGAGCCCTGCGGACTTGTCGAGCACCTGCACGCACTCGAAGCCCTCGGCAGGGAACACCCGCGAGATGCGCGGGGCTTGGATCATCTCCACAATGTCGCCGCGGCGGGCAACCTTGGCGGGGCGGATCGTGTAGCCGCGCCCCGCGGGAAAGACGCCTTCGCCGCTGGGCGCCCATCTGAGGGCGCGAAGCCTCTGGGCCACGGCCTCCGCGGCCACGCGGGCGCTGCCAGGTGTCCAGTGCGTGTCGAAGGTGAGGTACAGATCCTCTACGTCGCCACCTCTCCGTCGCGCTTCGCGGAAGAGACGGAAGAGGTCAACCGACTCGACCCCGCTCCGCTTGAGGTCCTCCAGAAGGCCCTCTGTGGGGGAGCGGAAGTCCTGGAACCTGCCAGCCATCCGGCGCGTGAGCCGGTCGGGGTAGACGCTAGCCTTCTCTGGCACGGGGACCACGAGGAGCTCGATGCCGCGCTCCCTGAGCTGGTCGCGGAAGCGGATGATGGCCTGCGCCACAGCATCGCCACAGGCCGGAGGCCTGTGCCACCGCTGTTGGCTGCTCTCGACCAGGTAGCGCACGCCGGGACGGTAGAAGAGGCCGCGGGGGTAGTAGAACCAGCGGCCCTGGCCGATGATGGCCTTCGCACCAGCGTCGCGGAGCGCCAGGAGCAGGAACCGCTGGACCTCGGGCCGGACGGCCTGCTGGAACCAGCTCTTGTCCTCGAGGGTCCGCTCGAACTGTCGCAGGTTCCGCTCGGTCGGCGGGTAGCGGAAGAGGTCGGTGTACTGCACCCGTTCGCCGCGGCGGAGCTCCAGGGCCACCTGCGCGAGCGGCACCCCGGCGATTGTGCCCAGGAAGCCAAGGGTCAGGATGATTTCGTTCTTGCGGGAACCTGCCATCGTCATGCCTCTAAAGAGCATGGCTCCCAATCCTGGTGAACTACGCCGGAGCCCCGACAGGGGCGTACTATAACAGCCCAGGGCGAAGCCCTGGGAAGGGGGCGGTAGGTAGGTCAGCCCTGAAAGGGCGTACTATATGGTCCGGGCGCCACATCCTGCCCAGGGCGGGTAGTACGCCCCTACAGGGCTGAACCTGGCCGTCCGCCTGTCCCAGGGCTTCGCCCTGGGCTGATATAGTACGCTCCGTTCGGAGCTTCGAAGCCGAACGACATCACCAGAGCTGGGGGCCATTCTCGCCTCTAGAACTGGTAGTAAAGGAACGGGTTGAAGGCCTGAGTGACCATGACGGCGAGCGTGAGGACGAAGAGTGGGAGAAGGAACGCCACGCGGCTGAGCGTGAGCGGCTTCTGAACCCAGTCGAATGCCTGGACGGGCTGAAAGACCAGAGCGGCGCAAAGGGCCATCAGGAGGAGGTGCTTCGGGGTGTATAGCTCCGCCGCGATGAGGAGGCTGGCGCCGGCATCGGGTCCGAGGCCGAACATCGCGGCCAGGTAGCGCCCGGCCGCCGAGATGCTCTCGGAGCGAAAGAGCACCCACGAGATGAGCATCAGGGCGAAGGTGAGGGCGATGCGGCAAGCTCGCGGGAGCCTGTGGTAGAGGCTGGTCTTGCCGCGCCAGCGTTCGTAGATCAGGAGAGCGCCGTGGTAGGCGCCCCAGGCGATGAAGGTCCATTGCGCCCCGTGCCACAGGCCGCCCAGGAGCATCACGATGGCGAGGTTGGCGTAGGTGCGAGCCGCCCCCTTGCGGTTGCCGCCCAGCGGGACGTAGAGGTAGTCGCGGAGAAACGTCGAGAGCGAGATGTGCCAGCGGCGCCAGAGGTCGGTGATGCTCTCCGCGCGGTAGGGGGCGTCGAAGTTCTTCATGAACTCGAAGCCGACCATTCGCCCGAGGCCCACCGCCATGTCCGAGTAGCCGCAGAAGTCGAAGTATATCTGGAAGGCGTAGGCCGCGGCGCCGAACCAGGCGTCGAGCGCCGCAGGCGTGGCTGCGCCGAAGGCCGCGTCCGCCACCTCGCCCATCGGGTTGGCCAGGAGCACCTTCTTGGCGAAGCCGAGGACGAAGAGTGCCACGCCCGAGGCGAAGCGGCTCAGCGTGTGGTCGCGCGAGGCCAGTTGGCCGGCGACCGTGTGGTAGCGGAGGATGGGGCCGGCCACGAGCTGCGGGAACATCGAGATGAAGCAGGCGAAGTCGGCGAACGACCGCACCGGCTGGGCGTCGCCACGGTAGAGGTCCACCGTGTAGGTGAGCGCGTGGAAGGTGAAGAACGAAATCCCGATGGGAAGGGTGACGCGCAGGACCGGGAGCGCCCCGGCCCCGAAGAGGGCGAGGAGGGAGTTCAGGCTCTCCACCGAGAAGACATAGTACTTGAAGAAGGCGAGCAGCCCCAGGCTGGCCGAGCAGGCGAGGGCGAGGGCGGCGACGCGCCGCCGGCGGCTCGCGCCCGGCGCTGCAATGGCCTGGCCGCAGAGGTAGTTAGCCAGCGTCGTCCCCAGCATCAGCGACGCGAACCAGGGCTTCCACCAGGCGTAGAAGCCGTAGCTCATCAGCGTGAGGAAGCCGTTCCGCGCGCGGTAAGGCAGGTTGTAGTAGACCACCAGAAGGAGCGGGAGGAAGTAGAAGATGAAGATGTGGGAAGAGAAGACCATAGATTCGAAATCCGAAGCACGAAATCCGAAGGAAACTCGAAATCCGAAATCCAAATGAACAAGACCAGAGCAGAACTCGGCGACGACTATCCCCATTTTTCGTCTTGAGAATTGGTTCTTGGGATTTTGGGATTCCTTCGGATTTCGGATTTCGAGTTTCGGATTTCACGCATTTCGCAAGAAATGCGGGTCAAAGCCCGGTCGGGTTCGTCCAGAGCGCGAAGAAGCGGTTCACCCCTGGGGGATAGCAGTAGTCGAGCGCGCCGCTGGGGGCGAGCTGTCCGAGCTCGTAGTCGAGGGCCATGCGGTGCGCCTCGCCGGCCACAAAGCGCGTGAGCCTGCCGCCGAGGGGCGAGTCCCCCCAGTTGGCGTCCTTGATCTGGTCGCGCGGCATCCAGGGCTTGTAGTGGCCCACGAAGATCCTGTCGCCCGGGGCGAGACGGTGCTTGCCCTCGGGGTCCTGGCGGTGGACCCTCAGCACCTCGTACTCGAGCACGTAGGTGTAGCGGTATGCGCCGAGGTCGGGGAAGGGCTCGGGCCGGGCGAGGAGGCGCGCCGTGACCTCGATGCGGCCGAGGGTCTTCACCTGAGCGTCGTCCCCGGTGTCCACCCGGCTCGCCAGGAGCCAGGTCCCGACGGCCAGCAGGCCGATGACGGCGCAGGCCCGCAGGGGGCCAGGCCCCGATGTCTGCCCGGCAGACCGGCGGCGCCTCCACGTCGCCCGCTCCGCTTGAATCCAAAGCGGCGACTTCGTCGCCGCACTCCATAGTCTCCGTAACCTTAGCTGGAGAGGAATATGGAGTGCGGCATCGTAGATGCCGCTTTGGATTCGAGCGGAGCGGCGGAAAGCGGCGGGCGCATGGTGTGTGGGCACTACTTCCCTCCGATCTCGGCATAGGTCCAGTGCGGCTCGAAGCCGCGGAGCGGCGCGCCGTTGGGCAGCTTGAGGTCGAGCACTGGGCCGTCCCTGGCGATCGGGCAGCGCTCCTTGAGCTCGGGGAAGGGCGGCTTGGGCGCGATGATCGGGGTGTCGGCCAGCCGCACGAGGCGCAGCTCGCCCACGATGAAGCCGTCGTTCGGGTCGTCCGCGAAGACCGCATACTTGCTGTCGGGCGAGGTGCAGCCGAAGTAGACGTGCTTGTTCAGGGCGCCGTAGACGAGGGTGCGGCTCTTGCCGTCAGCCGTGGCCTGCATGAGCACCGTGAAGCCGTAGCTGTTCACCATCAGGCCCAGCCGCGGCGTCATCCCGGGCGTCCTGTTCGAGTAGAGCACGCGGTCGGGGTCGTCCTGGAACCAGTCGGGGGTGCAGTTGAGCGCGCGCGTGAGGAGGGTGAGCGAGCGCTTCGCGAGGTCAATGCTCACGATGTTCCATTGGTGCCCGGCGACGTTGGCGGTGCCGCAGAAGCGCTTGCCGTCGGGCGACCAGCCGAGCTGCTGGTAGATGCCGAGGTTGGGGAACTCCTTGACGATGCGCTTGGTGGCGAGGTCGTGGACGGTGATCCGCCCCTCGCGTTTGCGGAGGCAGGCGATCTGCGTGTCGTCCGGCCCCCAGGCGGCCCAGGGGAACTGCCCTTCCTTCCCCTGGACCACCGGGTTCGAGCCGTCGGGGTTGGCGATGACGAGTTCGCCCATCGCCCCCCACTGGTCGTGGCTGATGAGCTTGCTGCTCGGGATGCGAAAGTAGAGGAGCCGCTTGCCGTCGTGCGAGAAGCGGCCGCCGTACTCCGTGTAGTCCTTCGTGTTCGTGATGTTCCGCAGCCCCGAGCCGTTCGGGCGTCCGAGATAGAGGTCGGCCTGGCCCCGCGCCGCGGGATTGGCGATGAGCGCTCCGCCGCCGATTTCGGCGGGATGTGCGGTGAAGACGAGCCAGCCGCACGAGGCCACCTCCTTGGCGAGGGCCTCCACGTCAGCCGCTCCTGCCCCTGCCACGCAGGATGCCAGGGCCAGCGCCAGCCCGAGCCCGAATCTCATGGGCGACTCCTTTCATCCGAGTACCATACTGTATCCGGCTCTCCCGCCCGCGTCAACGTTAGAGGGCATGCTTGAAAAGCGCCAGCCGCTTTCCTACAATCGCCGGCGTCGGGAAGTCGTTCCGTCCCAATGGCGTTCCTGAGGACGCGCAATGAGGCGAAGACGTGTTCGAGCGTTGAGTATCGCGTTGCTGGCCTGGTTCGTCCTGGCGAGCGCCGCGGCCGTTGCCGCGGAGGCCCCCGACGCGGGCAAGGCCAAAGAGGGGGCGAAGAAGGGCGCCGCGCCCCAGAGGCCCAAGGAGCCCTTCAGCATCAAGGCGGCCGTCGAGGACCTCAAGCGCCAATGGGAGGCCGGCGGCGCCACGATGTACGCCATCCTCTTCCTCTCGGTTGGCGGCGCGGCGTTCATCCTTGAGCGCGCCTTCCGCCTGCGGCGCCGCGCAATCGCCCCCGAGAGGCTCGCCGAGCACGCCGACAAGCTCTGGCGCCAGGGCCGCTACGACGAGCTTGAGGCCCTGTGCAGCCGGCGTTCGCCCTTCGTGGCGGTGGACGACGTTCTGGGCTGGCCCGCCTTCTGTTCCAAGCTGGCCGGCGCGCAAGGCGCCGCAGCACGCCTCTGGGCGCTCATCCCCGACGACGCGCGGGACATCGTCCAGGCCGGCGCCAAGGGCGAGCTCAAGGACTCGCAGAAGGGCGCCGTCCTGAAGGCCGTCAATCGCGCGCTGCGCGACCCAGAGCTCTGCCGCGAGGAGAGCTTCAAGGGCCTCACGGTGACGGCCGACGCGGCCAACCTGCTGGCGAAGGACCGCGAGGACCTCTCGCCGGCGGAGGTCCAGCGCCTCAACCGCCTGTTCCTCAACGCGGCGTTCCCCGACGAGGTTGCCGAGGGCGCCAGGCGGCGCGTGAGCACCCTCGCAAAGGTCATCGCCTTCGTCGTCCGCCACCGCGCGAACCCGATCAACGACGTGAGTGCGGCGGTGGGCGACATCGCCTCGCGCGACATGGGCCGCCACATGATGCTCCTCTACCCGCTCTCGCCCGTGGCAGTGCTCGCTCCGCTCCTGGGCCTCTTCGGCACCGTCATCGGCATGATCGAGGCGTTCGAGGTCGTGGCCACCGCGGGCGTGATGGGCGACCCCTCCCTCCTCGCCAGCAGCATCTCGAAGGCCCTTGTCACCACCGCCTGGGGCCTCATCGTGGCAATGCCCACCCTGCTCTTCTACCACCTCTTCCGGCTGCGGACGAATGCCCTGGGCAAGCTGCTCGAGGAAGAGGCCAGCACGCTCCTGACCGACTGGCTCATGAAAAAGGAGGAGGCCGCATGAGAATCCGCGCCGAGGAAGAGGAAGAAGTCGGCGTCCAGATGGCGCCCCTGATTGACTGCGTGTTCCTGCTCCTCATCTTCTTCCTTGTGAGCGCCACGCTCAAGAAGGCCCACAAGGAGCTGGCCATTGACCTGCCACACTCGGCCGCCGCAACCGAGGCAAAGTCGCCCGCACAGACCGTCATCATCGAGGTCGCCTGCGACGTCAAGGGCGAGAACGTGGAAATCTACCTCGACGGCCAGCCAGTGACCCAGCGCCTCCTCCACAAGCTGCTCCAGGAGAAGGCGACCGCGAGCCAGACGACCCCGGTGCGGATAGACGCCGACCGCCGCACCCCATTCCAGCACGTCGTCCACATCCTCGACGTCTGCCAGTTCTACGGCCTCACACGCGTCGGCGTCCGCGCGCGCGACTAGAACGTGAAGAGAGGACTCAGGAGGTTCGCAGTGCGGGCCTCAGCCCGTGGGGTTCGGCCACCGATGGGTGCCACCCTCAAGCGTCTTCGCTTGAGGGTGCCACCCCCGCAGGAGACGGCCTGAAGGCCGCACTACAAACCAGCTTGAGGGCTAGCCATGCCGGAGCATGCCATCGGCACGAAGGCCAAGGCGGCGGAGTGGGGCTTCTTCTGGTGGACCCTCGCCGTCGCGCTCCACCTCGCCGCCGTCGGCGCGCTCGTCTGCTTCACCCCGCTCCGCGAGTGGTTCTTCGCCAAGGCCGAGCCTGAGGACATGACCAGCGCACTCCGCGGCGACAAGGTGCGCCGCATCATCGCCGCGATGCTTGAAGTCCACACCCAACGCATCAAGGAGAAGATCGCCGGCACCCCGCGCCAGACCGGGCTCAGGCCGGTCCTCGCCGACCTCCAATACTACCGCGACCAGCGCTACGAACGCTACGCGAAGGACGCGGCCAAGGGCGGCAAGCCCCCCGAGCCCCTCGCATCGCTCGGCCCGACCGGGCCTGACACCGAGCTCAAGCTCGACGGCAAGACGATCCCCGAGCTCTACGAGATCGCCAAGTCCATCGAGGCGGCCGCCTACGGCACCTATCGCCAGATGCGCGCCATCGAGCTCGCAAGGCTCCAGGCCATCCCACTCAAGGAGGCCAGCGACGTCACCCAGATCGCCCGCCCCGACCACGCGCCGCTCCGCGAGGCCGCGTTCGCGCAGGACATTGACCGCCCCGACCACCGGCTCCAGGCCCTCAAGGACGAGCTGGTGAAGGTCCACTCGGAGGTCAACGCCATGCTCTCGGCCGCCCTGCGGATGCGCGACATGGCCGAGGGACTCGTCGGGGCCGACGTCAGCGGCATCCGCGTGGTCTCCTCCGGCGGCGGCGCGCTCTACACCGGCGGCGACGGCGGCCAGTGGGGCTCCTCCATCGGCCCGCCGCTCCTCGCACACGAGTTCTTCCCAGGCGGCGAGCTGAGCAAGCTGGGCACCGACTTCAAGCCACTCCCCGCCCGCAAGCTCATGGCACACGAGGGCCAGAAGGCCGAATGGGCCTACATTGACACCTGGTACATCATCGGCCCGTTCCCCAACCCCGAGCGCGCCAACATGGACAAGAAGTTCCCGCCAGAGTCGGCGGTTGACCTCGACGCGACCTACGTCGGCAAGGGCGGCGTCACGCTACGCTGGCAGTTCAAGCAGTTCAACAACATGATGATCGCACCCATGCTCGCCACCAACTACGCCGTCTGGTACGGCTACACGGAGGTCTACTCCGACCGCCCGCAGAAGCGCCTGGTCGCCTTCGGCTCCGACGACTACTCGAAGGCCTGGCTCAACGGCGAGCTCGTCTGGGCCAGCGGAAAGACCCCGCACCGCTGGATACCCGACCGCGGCTTCCGAACCCTCACGTTCCGCGAGGGCGTCAACACCCTCCTCGTCAAGCTCGAAAACGCCGGCGGAACCACCGGCTTCTCCGTCATCATCTACCTCGGCCAAGGCTCTCTCTAGCCATTTTCGATTCTTGATCTTCGATTTTCGATTGCCCCAGAAGCGATGTGCGGAATGCCCGAGATGCCAAGCCTTCTTTCTTCTCAATCGAAAATCGAAAATCAGAAATCAGAAATCCCCGCCTGCCTCGCCGCGCTCGCCCTGCTTCTCGCGGCCGGCTGCGGCTCCTCCAAGTCCCCCGAAGAACAGCGCGTCGCTGCCCTCTGCGAACAGCTCCGCGACCACGACGCCCCCACCCGCCTCGCCGCCGCGAAGGAGCTCGCACAGCTCAAGCCCAAGGCCGCCGCCGAACACCTCATCCGCTCACTCTACGACATCCGCACCGACGTCCGCCTCGCCGCCATCGAAGCACTCGGCGAGATCGCCGACCCCGCCGCCACCGAGCCCCTCATCGCCTGCCTCAGAGAGGAGGGCTGGGCGCTCCGCAAGGCCGCCGCCGAAGCTCTCGCCAAGCTCGCCGACCCCAAGGCCATCCCCAGGCTCATCGAGTCCCTCGCCGACGCAGACCGCTCCGTCGCACTCGCCGCCGCCACCACCCTCGGCGCCCTCGGCCCCACCGCCCTCCAACCCCTCCTCGCCTCCCTCCGCCAATCCACCCCCTCCTCACCCCCAACACCTAACACCCAACACCCAACACCTTCTTCCTTTGCCCGCACGCGCGAGGGCCTCGCCCACGCCCTCGGCTATCTGGGCGACCGGCGGGCCGCCGCGCCCCTCCGCGCGCTCCTCGCCGACCCCGCCCCCATGGTCCGCCTCGCCGCAGCCGACGCCCTCTGCCGCCTGGCCGACGCCCCCTCCGTCGCTCCCATCGCCGCTCTGATGAAGGACCCCGACGAAACCGTCCGGCGCGGCGTCCGACACGCACTCGTCCGCCTCGGACCCCTCGCCCTCCCGGCACTCGAAGCCGCCGTCAAGGACGCCCGCCGCGACGTCCGCCTCGCCGCACTCGCCGCACTCGCCAACATCTCCGACCCAGGCGCCACAGCCCCACTCCTCATCGCCGCCACGGACATTGACCGCGACGTGGCGGGCGCCGCCGCAAAAACCCTCAGGTCCCGCTTCCCCCCCAAGCAGCCCCTCACGCCCCTCATCGAAGCCCTCAAGCACCCCGAGGCCAGCGTCCGCCTCGAAGCCCTCGGCCTCCTCAGCGACCTCGCCTTCCCCCGCGGAGCCGCCAAGCCCGCCCGCGACCTCTCCGACGCCGTGGAGCCCCTCCTCGGCGCGCTGCGCGACGCCGACCCGAAGCTCCGCGCCCGCGCCGCCGGCCTCCTCGGCCGCCTGGGAGCCGAGCGCGCCGTCGCACCACTCGCCGCCGCACTCGCCGACCCCGACCCCGCCGTCGCCCTCGCCGCTGCCCAGGCCGTCGCCGCCACATCCAACCCCCAGGCCGTGAACGCCCTCCTCGCCACCCTCCGCGAACCGACCACCTCCCCACCCCCAACACCAAACACCAAACACCCAACACCCCCTTCCTACGCCCGCCTCTGCGTCGCCATCGAGGCCCTCGGCAAGAGCCGGGACAAGCGGGCCTTCGACCCCCTCCTCGACCTCCTGCCCCACCCCGACCTCAACGCCCGCCAG